>Ga0316231_1000076_pt1 | contig 160798 bp, 139 predicted proteins | sample TBH18027metaG_FD_206002 | JGI IMG/M metagenome (GOLD analysis project Ga0316231, IMG submission 206002) | Freshwater microbial communities from Trout Bog Lake, Wisconsin, USA - TBH18027 | ecosystem: Environmental > Aquatic > Freshwater > Lake > Hypolimnion/Profundal zone | place: USA... | reverse complement strand
ATCGACCAGCTCAACGAAGCCACGCGCGGCCTCCAGACCGGCATCGCGCGTTTCAAAATCCCCGGCTGATGCTCTACCTATTGATGGATGCGGGATCCGACACGCGGTCGCCTCCGATTCCGTGGTGGAGGTGGTGCCCTGCGCCGCCCTCAAATCCGCGCCGGGCGCGCCCCAAGCTGTGGCGGGGATCCTCAATTACCGCGGCGGCCCGGTGCCGGTCGTGGACTGCGGCGTCCTTCTCGCCGGGAACCCGTGTCCCGTTCACTTTTCGACACGCATCATCCTGCAACGTCTCGCCATCGGCGGACGCGACCGCGTCCTCGGGCTGATGGGCGAAAACGTCACCCGCGTGCAGGAATTTGAAGAAAGCGACTTTGTCGAACCGGGTGCCCGCGCCGCAGATTTCCCCTTCGCGGGCCGTGTCGCGGCCCTCGGGGACCGGTGGGTCCAGCGGCTCCACATCGAATCCGTTCTCACCGAGGATGTTTGGGAAACCCTGACCACGGAGGAGGCATGATCGCCGAGGATTCCATCCTGGAAATGCTGCGCTCGCACGCGGGCATTGACGCCGCCCAGACCGGCGAAGCCTCGCTACGAAAGGAAATCCGCCGCGCGATCGATGCGTGCCCGCACCCGAAACGTCTGCTCGACACATCCAGCCGGGAATGGGCGGCCGTGCTCGAATCCTCGCTCGTCCCGGAAACCTGGTTTTTCCGCAACATGGAAGCCTTCGACGCGCTTGCGGAATGGGCTGCCGGAACATGGGCTCCGGCCCACCCCGGCGCATGCCTGCGGGTGCTCTCTCTGCCGTGCGCCACCGGCGAGGAACCCTTCTCGCTCGCGATGTGCCTGCTGGAAGCGGGGCTCGGAAATTTCAAGATCCGTGCGGGAGACATCAGCGAAAACTCCCTGGCCGCCGCCCGCGAGGCCGCCTACCGGCGGAATTCGTTCCGCTCGGGCTTCGACGAATCCCGGTTCGGCAAATATTTTGAGAGCCAATGCGGCGAGGTGCGGCGGGTTTTGGATGAGATCCGCGAGCTGGTCGATTTTCAAATGATGAACCTTGCCGATCCGTCGGCGGTGCTGCCGCAAAGCGATGTCATCTTTTGCCGCAACGCCCTGATCTACCTCACCGGGGAGACCCAGCGGGCGGTGGTGGCGCGTCTTGGCGCGGCGCTCAGCGACGACGGGCTCCTCTTCCTCGGCCCGGTCGAACCTCCTCTCGCCCTCCAGTGCGGCTTTGCCTCCGCAGGGTTCCCGATGGCCTTCGCCTGCGTGAAAAATGCGGGGGTCCTCGAAGCGATCCCGCCAGCCGATATCCGCACTTCCCGCCGACCTGTGCGGTCGCGCCCGGTCCAGAAAAAAACCTCTCCGCCGTCCCGCGCCGCGTCAGCCACCCGGCCGCCCGCCCCGGTGCCGGTTGCGCCTCGTGACGACTCGCTGGAAGCAGCCCGCGCCCTCGCCGATGCGGGCGAAGAAGGATCGGCGGCCGCCATGCTCGACCGCCTGGCCGCATCGGCGGATCCGGATTTCTTCTGCCTGCGCGGAGTCGTCAGCGGGGCGCTCGGCCGCACCGACCTGGCGGAAGCGTATTACCGCAAGGCGCTTTACCTCGATCCCTCCCACCAAGAGGCCCTCGCCCACCTCACCCTGCTCCTGGAGTTGGGCGGGCGGGCGAAAGCGGCCACCCAGTTGCGCCGACGCACCAACAAAATCTCCGCGCAACGATGAATACCGCATTCTTCCAACGCGAACCCGAAGCGGCTGACCGCGAGCGCTGGCGCTCGGAAATCGCCGCGACTCCCCCATCTTCCGACCATGCGGGCAGGCTCGTGCTTTTCGTGTTCCGCGTCGGCGGGGAGCGCTTCGGGATCGAGCCCGCCCATGTGGAACTCGCCGCATTGCTGCCGGATATCCATTCGATGCCACACCGCGGGGCATCCCTCGCGGGCGTCGTGAACGTGCGGGGAACGGTCACCTTGTGCTTCTCCTTGGCTGACGTTCTTGGCTGCGCCCCCGGGCCCGCCGCGGACCGGCCCATGCTGCTCGTTCTGGCCCACGGGGGCTGGCGCGTGGCTTGCCGGGTGGACCATGCCGAGGGCATGTCGGAATTCGCGCAACCCGACCTCCAGGCCCCACCCTCAACCCTCCAGGCTGCGACCCACGTCAAAGGAATTTTTGAATCCGGGAACGGTCCGGGAGTCGGATGGCTCGACATGGACTCTCTCTTTGAAGCGTTCGACGCGGCGGCACGATGATCTTATGAATGGCGACCTCAGCAGCTTTTCCATGCGCGAGCTTTTTTTGGCGGAAACCGAGACGCAGTGCCGCGTCCTGAGCGACGGCCTCGTGGCGCTGGAAATCCGCCCCGGCGACCCCGCGCTTCTGGAATCCCTGATGCGCGCCGCCCACTCGTTGAAGGGCGCCGCGCGCATCATCGAGCTCGGGGAAGCGGTGCGTGTGGCCCACGCCATGGAGGACGCCTTTGTCTCGGCCCAGAAGGGCGAGGTCGCTCTCGGCAGTTCCGCGATTGACCGCCTTCTTCGCGGGGTGGACCTGATGAGCCGGCTGGCCTCGGCGGAATCTCCCGCTGAACTGCAGGACGAGGTCGAGGATTTTGTGACAGGGCCCGCAGGGCAGGACAAGGCCTCCGCGAAGCCGGGAGCGGCCCCCGCGACGGAATCCTCCGCCCCGACCGCGAAAGCGGACGATGACTCCCGCTCGTTGCGCGTGGCCGCCGAGAGCCTCGACCAGTTGCTGGGAAGCGCGGGCGAGTCGCTGGTCGCTTCGCGGCGCATCCGGGCTTTCTCGAACGAATTCTGGCGTCTCCACGGCCACCAGCGCAAGACGGCGGCAACCCTGGAAAGCGCGATCGCATCCGCCTCGGGCGGCGGCGATGTTTCCTCTTCCCTCCGCCAGTTGCAGACGATGGTCGAATCGGGCGACCGGCTCGTGCTGGCGAGCCTTGCCGAATTCGAGCGTTTCGAGAGGAACTCCGCCCAGCTCTCCCAGCGGCTCTACGGCCAGGCGCTGGCCTGCCGGATGCGGCCGTTCGGAGCCATCGCCTCCTCGCTCCGCCGAGCCGCCCGCGATACCGCCCGCCATCTCGGACGCGAAGTGGCCTTCGAGGTCCGCGGCGAGGGCACGGACGTTGACCGCGACTTGTTGGACAAAATCGAATCCCCCCTGCTGCACCTTGTGCGCAACGCCATCGACCACGGCATCGAGCCTCCGGCGGAGCGCGCCGCCGCTGGCAAGCCCGCCGCGGGACGCGTCATCATCGAAGCTTCGCACAGCGCCGGATTTCTGGTGATTCGCGTGAGTGACGACGGACACGGGGTGGATCCCGCCGAGCTGCGATCCCGCGTGGTCGCCAAGGGGCTGACCGATGCCGCGACCGCCGCAAAACTGACAGGGGGCGAACTCCTCGAATTCCTGTTTCTCCCCGGCTTCTCGCTGCGCGCCGAGGTCACGGAGATTTCGGGGCGGGGCGTCGGTCTCGACGTGGTCCAATCGGCCGCGCGGGAATCCCGCGGCACGGTTCGCATCTCCTCCGATCCCGGGCAGGGCACGGCCTTTGTTCTCCAATTGCCGATTTCGCTCTCGGTGATGAAGGCCCTCATTTTTGAGATCGGGGGCGAACCGTATGCGATCCCGCTTGCCAGGGTGGACCGGGTCATGTGTGTGCCGGCTCAGGCCATCGAATCCATCGAAGGGTCGCAGTATGTCAACGTCGATCAAAGCCGCGTCGGCATCGTGGACGGCGCGGCCATCCTCAACCGCCAGCTTCGGAACGAGCCGCGCGAACAGGTGGACATCCTGCTCCTCTCCTCCGCGGAAGGGCGTTTCGGGATTGTGGTTTCCCGTTTTCTCGGCGAAGGTGAAATCGTGGTTCAGCCCTTGGACAAACGGCTCGGCCGTGTCCGCGACATTTCCGCCGCCGCCCTCACCGAGGACGGATCCCCCATGCTGCTGCTCGACGTCGATGACTTTCTCCTCTCGGTCAAGCGCTTGGCCGCCGGCGGCCAGCTCCAGGGCATCACCGCGAAGTCCGCCGGCCCGGAAAAGGCCGCCCGCCAAATCCTTGTGGTGGACGATTCGCTCACCGTGCGCGAACTCGAACGCAAGCTCCTCTCCTCGCTCGGCTACGCGGTCGAGGTCGCGGTGGACGGCATGGACGCATGGAATGCCGCGCGGACCGGCCGCTTCGCCGCAGTCGTCACCGATGTGGACATGCCGCGCATGGACGGCATCGAACTCACGCGCCTGATCAAAAACGACGCGCGGCTCCGCGACACCCCGGTCATCATCGTTTCCTACAAGGACCGCGAGGAAGACCGCCTGCGCGGGCTGGATGCCGGAGCCGACTATTACCTCACCAAAGGCAGCTTTCAAGACGAGGGCCTCGCCCGCGCGGTCGCGGATGTCCTCGGAGAAGATCCCACACCATGAAAATCGGAATCGTCAACGACTCGGACATGGCCATCAAGGCCATCGAATCCGCACTCATCTCCTCCAAAGAACACCGCGTGGCGTGGACCGCCCGAAGCGGCTCCGATGCGGTGCGGCTCTGTCGGGAGAACACTCCGGAACTCGTTCTGATGGACCTCGTGATGCCCGGCATGAACGGGGCCCAAGCCACGAGGGAGATCATGAGCGTTTGCCCGACAGGCATCCTCGTCGTCACGGCCTCGATCGCCGGCAACCGCGCCCTCGCTTTCGAGACCATGGGCGCGGGGGCCATCGATGTCATCGCGACCCCCTCGCTCTCGAACGACAAGGGACGCCGGGAGCTTCTCGAAAAGATCGCCCAGATCGGGGCCATCATCGCCGAACAAAGCAAACCGCTCCCCCCGCCTCCGTGCCGTCCAGAGATCCTCTCGTGCAGCGCGCCGGGCTCGACCGACACGCTCGTCGCCATCGGCTGCTCGGCCGGCGGCCCCGCCGCCCTCGCGGAAATCCTGGGCGGGCTGGCACCCGTCGGCCAGGCGGCGGTCGTCCTCGTCCAGCACATTGACGCCCGCTTCGTCGAAGACCTGGCCGTGTGGTTGAAAGATTTCAGCAAAGACCCTCTCCGGCTCGTGATCGAGGGCGATCTCATCGAGCCCGGGCACATCTACCTTGCCGGCAAGGACGGCCACATCGAGGCCCACACCTGCTCGCGGCTACGATACGACGCGAACCTCATGGGGCTCGCCTACCAGCCGTCGGTGAACGTTTTTTTATCGAGCATCGCGCGCAACTGGCGGGGCAAGGCCATGGGAGTCATCCTCACCGGCATGGGCCGCGATGGGACCATCGGGCTCCAAGCCATGCGCGAAGCCGGGTTTCTCACCGTCGCCCAGGACGAAAAATCGTCCGCGCTTTTCGGCATGCCCAAAGCGGCCGCGCCATTCGCCTCTGAAATCCTGCCCCTTTCCTCGATGGCCCCGCGAATCAACCGATGGATACAAACCGGCAAATGAACCAGCAATCCCCAACCCCGAACAACGATTCTTCCCCGGCGATGATCCTTCTTGTCGATGATCAGACCATCATCGGAGAAGCCATCCGCCGCATCCTGCAATCCCAGCCGGGATTTGATTTCCACTATTGCGCGCAGGCGGCGCTCGCCGTCTCCACCGCAAAAAAACTGTGCCCCTCGGTCATCCTCCAGGACCTTGTCATGCCCGACGCGGACGGAATTGATCTCGTCCGGGCCTACCGGAAATGTCCGGAGCTCCAACAGACTCCCGTGGTCGTCCTTTCGACCAAGGACGAGCCCATCGTAAAAAAGGCCGCATTTGAAGCGGGGGCGAACGATTACATCGTGAAGCTCCCGGACCCCATCGAGTTGCTCGCACGGGTCCGCTATCACGCCAACGCCTGCCTCGCCCGCCGCCAGCTTCACGAGGCCCTGCGCGCCCTGCGCGAAAGCCAGAGGCAGCTCCTCGACCGCAACACCACCCTCGAAGCGCTCAACGAGCAAAAGAACCGCCTGCTCGGCATGGCCGCCCACGACCTGCGCAACCCGCTCGGCGTCATCCTCGCCTACAGCGATTTCCTCGAAACCGAAGCCTCCGCCGTGCTCGACGCGGACCAGCGCGACTTCGTCTCCACCATCAAGTCCACCAGCGAGTTCATGCTCAACCTCATCAACGACCTTCTGGACGTCTCGACCATCGAATCCGGACGGCTCCACCTCGAGTGCGCGCAGGCCGACCTGAACGAACTCGTCCGCCACAACGTCTCGCGCAACCGCGTTCTCGCCCAGCAGAAACGCATCGAACTCGATTTCGAGGACACCGAAAAACTCCCGCTGCTCAACCTCGACCTCGGGAAAATCGAGCAGGTCCTCAACAACCTCATCGGCAACGCGGTCAAGTATTCCCATCCCGACACACGCGTCACGATCCAAATTGCCCGCGACGAAAACCTGGTGACCGTCTCGGTCGCCGACCAAGGCCAGGGGATCCCCGAGGAGGATCTGCCCAAACTTTTCAAAGCCTTTGGCAGGACGAGCGTCCAGGCAACCGCCGGCGAACAAAGCACCGGGCTCGGCCTCGCCATCGTGCGAAAAATCGTCGAAGGCCATGGCGGGAAAATGTCCGTGCAAAGCCACGTCGGCAAAGGTTCCACGTTCTCATTCACCCTGCCAGTGCCCGTCGGCTCCTAATATCCGCCCCTGCCTTCGCAAAGGTGGTTTCTTCTTTCTTCCGGGAAAGAAAGAGAGTTGAGATTCGCTGAGAGACAGGGCATTCTCTTTGACGCTCTCGCCACCCGGCGCGGGAACCATTCCACATGAAGATCTATATTGACGGAGAGTTTTACGAAAAGGAGAACGCGAAGATCTCGGTGTTCGACCACGGTTTGCTTTACGGCGACGGGGTTTTCGAGGGGATTCGTTTTTACAATGGAAGGGTGTTCCGCCTCGGGGAGCACATGGCCAGGCTGTTCGATTCCGCAAAGGCCATCTGCTTGGATATCGGGATGAGCCCCGCCGATGCGACGGACGCCCTTCTGGAGACCATCCGCCAAAATGAGCTCCGCGACGGTTACGTGAGATTGGTGGTGACCCGCGGCGTCGGCGATCTGGGGCTCAATCCGGCCAACTGCCCGAGCGCCACGGTTTTCATCATCGCCTCGAAAATCACGCTCTACCCGCCTGACAAATACGAGAACGGCCTTCATGTGGTCACCTGCGCCACAAGAAGAATCCCGCACGGTGCCCTCAGCCCGATGGTGAAGTCCCTGAATTACCTCAACAACATCCTCGCCAAAATCGAGGCCGCGCAGGCCGGGGCGGGCGAAGGGCTCATGCTCAACGAACAGGGCTACGTCTCCGAATGCACGGGGGACAATATCTTTACCGTCAAGAACGGCCGGATCTTCACGCCGCCGATTTCGTCGGGAGCGCTCGCCGGAGTCACGCGCGCGGCGGTCCTGGAAATTGCCGCCGAGCTGGGAATTCCGGTCAGCGAGCCGGACATGACCCGCTACGATATCTACACCGCCGAGGAATGCTTTCTCACGGGAACCGCCGCGGAAGTCATCCCCGTCGTGCGCCTCGACAACCGCGTCATCGGCACCGGCTCCCCGGGACCGCTGACCAAACGCCTGATCGCCCGCTTCCACGAGTTGACAGCGGCCACCGGCACGGTGATTTATAGCTAGTATGCAGTGCGACGTCTGCCAGTCCAAAGAAGCCACCGTCTTTCTTACCCAAATCGTTGACGGGAAGATGCAGAAGGTGAACCTCTGCGAATCCTGCTCGAAGGAAAAAGGCGTGAACGACCCCACCGGGTTTGCCCTCGCCGACCTGCTCATGGGGCTCGGGGCCGCCCAGGAGATCGACAAAAATCCGGGCTCCCAGAAATGCCCGGTGTGCGGGTTCACGCAGGCGGATTTCAAAAAAACCGGACGCCTCGGATGCAGCGCGTGCTACGGGGTCTTCGCCGACGGGCTCTCGGGCATGCTCAAAAATATGCACAAGGGCATCGCGCATACCGGCAAATCCCCGGCGGCATTCCACAAAATCCGGGAGCAGAGCGAGAAGATGAAGTCGCTTCAGGACCGGCTCAACCAGGCGGTCGCGGCCGAAGAATACGAGCGGGCGGCTGACCTGCGCGACCAAATCCGCAGGATCGAGGCCGGGGCGAACGCATGAAATTTTCCCGCATCATCGCGAACACGGGCGAGTGGCTCTCGGGCGACGGCCCGCACAGGAACATCGTCGTGAGCAGCCGCGTCCGCCTCGCCCGCAACCTCCGCGAGAAACCGTTTCCCGGCTGGGCAAAAAAGGCGGAGCGCCTCGAAGTCATGCGCCTGGTGAAGGATGCCGTCGAGCACCTCCCCGAGATGGCGGAGTCCTATTCGGAAAACCTCGAGGCCCTGTCGCCATTGGAAAAGCAGGTGCTCGTCGAGCGGCACCTGATCAGCCGCGAGCACGCGGCGAAAGGTGTCGGCAGCGCGGTGGTCATGAACTCCCCCCAAACCTTGAGCGTCATGATCAACGAGGAGGACCACCTCCGGATGCAGGCCATCTGTTGCGGTCTCCAGCTCACAAAAGTTTTTTCGATGATCGACCGTGTGGATTCGGAGCTCGAAGAGGTGCTCGACTACGCGTTCGACGCCGATCTGGGCTACCTCACCGCCTGCCCGACCAATGTCGGCACCGGCATGCGGGCCTCGGCCATGCTGCATCTGCCAGGCCTCGTCATGAGCGAGCAGATCAACAAGATCATCAACTCTGTCAACAAAATCGGCCTGGCCGTCCGCGGCCTCCACGGCGAAGGAACCGAGGCCATGGGGAACCTCTTCCAGGTCTCCAACCAGACCACGCTTGGCGAAACCGAGGAGGAGATCATCGGGCGGCTCAACCGGGTGATCGAGCAGATCCTCGAACACGAGCAGAATGCCCGCGCCCTCCTGGCCCAGAGGAAGGCGGTGACCCTCTACGACCAGATCGGGCGCGCCTACGGCGTCCTCTCGCACGCCTACTCGATGAGCTCCAAGGAGGCGCTGAATTTTCTCTCGGTGCTCAAACTGGGCGTAGATCTCGGGGTTTTCCCCGAGACCTGCCGTTTTCCCGTGGACGAGCTGTTTATCGAGACCCAGCCCGCCCACCTTCAAAAGGGTGCCGGCACACAAAAAATGTCGGCCGACGAAAGGGACTCCTTGCGCGCGGCGATAATCCGCGCGAAATTGGATCAGGTGACAGAGCCGGACATCGCGATTTTAAAGGCGCGGACCCCGGAATCCACCGAAGAAAGACATGATGAATAATTTCACTCCTCGCGCGCAGCAGGTTCTCGCTCTGGCCCGCAAAGAGGCGGACCGGTTTAACCACAACTACGTCGGGACCGAACACCTTCTGCTCGGCCTCATCAAGCTGGGCAACGGGGTCGCGGTCAACGTGCTCCAAAAAATGGGTCTCGACCTCGAGACGGTCCGCATGGAGGTGGAGAAGCAGGTCGGCTCCGGTCCCGAGACGAAGATGGTGGGAAATATCCCCTACACCCCGCGCGTCAAAAAGGTGCTCGCGCTCGCCGGGAAGGAAGCCAAAAGCCTGCAGCATTCGTATGTCGGGACCGAGCACATCCTGCTCGGGCTGCTCCGCGAGGGCGAAGGCGTCGCGGCAAGGGTCTTGAAAAACCTCGAGGTCGATATCGAGCGCACCCGCAACGAGATCCTCCGGGAACTCGATCCAAATTTTTCCCCCCAAGAGGAGGGCGATGCCATTCCCGCAGAGATCGGCGGCAAAAAAGACGGCAAGACACCGGCCCTGCGGGCGTTCGGCCGCGACCTTACCGAGCTCGCGAAAAAGGGCGAACTCGACCCGGTCATCGGGCGCGCGGACGAAATCGAGCGCGTGGTGCAAATCCTCTGCCGCCGCACCAAGAACAACCCGGTCCTCATCGGCGAAGCCGGCGTCGGCAAAACCGCGATCGCCGAAGGGCTCGCCCAGGAAATTGTCGCCGGCAACATCCCGGAGCTCCTGCACGACAAGAAGGTCATCACGCTGGACTTGGCTTTGATGGTCGCCGGCACGAAATACCGCGGCCAGTTTGAAGAGCGGATCAAGGCGGTCATGGACGAAATCCGCCGCAACAAAAACGTGATCCTCTTTATCGACGAGCTGCACACCATTGTCGGGGCCGGTTCCGCGGAGGGAGCCATGGATGCCTCGAACATCATCAAGCCCGCCCTCAGCCGGGGCGAGCTCCAGTGCATAGGTGCCACCACCCTTAACGAATACCGGAAATACATCGAGAAGGACGCCGCACTCGAACGCCGCTTCCAGACGGTTAAGGTGGAAGCGCCTTCGGTCGAGGAAACGATCCTCATCCTCAAAGGCATCCGCCCGAAATACGAGGCACACCACAAGGCCAAAATCCTCGACGAGGCCCTCGAGGCCGCCGCCAAGCTCACCGACCGCTACCTCACGGGCCGGTTCCTGCCGGACAAGGCGATCGACGTGATGGACGAGGCCGGCTCGCGCGCCCGCATCGCCGCCATGACCCGCCCGCCGAACATCAAGGACGTCGAGGCGGAGATCGAACGCATCCGCCTGGAAAAGGAAGCGGCGATCAAATCGCAGGACTTCGAAAAAGCCGCAGCCCTCCGCGACAGCGAGAAGCAGGCCAAGGAAAAACTCGACGCCATCCTCGCCGAGTGGAGGACGAACAAGGACGAAAAGGAAGTCGTCGTCACCGAGGACGAAATCATGCACGTCATCTCGAAGTGGACTGGCGTCCCGCTCTCGCGCATGGAGCAGCAGGAGACCACGAAGCTGCTCGCGATGGAGTCGGAACTCCAGGCCAAGGTCATCGGCCAGGACGAAGCGGTCACCGCCATAAGCAAGGCCCTGCGCCGGTCGCGCGCCGATCTCAAGGACCCGCGCCGCCCGATCGGCTCGTTCATTTTCCTCGGCCCCACCGGCGTCGGAAAAACGTTCCTCGCCCGCACGCTCGCGGAGTTCATGTTCGGCGATGGCGACGCGCTCATCCAGATCGACATGAGCGAATACATGGAGAAGTTCACGGCTTCGCGCCTGATCGGATCTCCTCCGGGATACATCGGCTACGAAGAGGGCGGCCAGCTCAGCGAGGCGGTGCGGCGCCGCCCGTATTCGGTCGTGCTCTTCGACGAGGTCGAAAAGGCCCACCCGGACGTGATGCACCTCCTCCTCCAGATCCTCGAGGAAGGCAAAATCACCGACTCGCTCGGCCGCAAAATCGACTTCCGCAACACGATCATCATCATGACCTCGAACGCCGGGGCCGAGCTCATCCGCAAGCAGACGACGCTGGGGTTCGGCGCCCCGAATCTCGACGACAACCACGAGGCGATGCGCGGGAAAATCCTCGAGGAAACCAAGCGGATCTTCAAACCCGAGTTCCTCAACCGCGTCGATGACATCATCGTCTTCCACACGCTCAACAAGCCGGACCTCGTCAAGATCGTGAACCTCGAAATGTCGAAGGTCATCGAGCGGATCCGCCTGAAAGACGTCCACCTCACGCTCGACACGTCCGCGCAGGAATTCCTCATCGAGAAAGGTTACGATCCGACCTACGGGGCCCGCCCGATGCGACGCGCGGTCGAGCACCACCTCGAAGATCCGATGGCCGAGGAGATCCTCCGCGGCCACATCAAGCCGGGCGATTCCGTCACCGTCAAACGCGACGGAGAGAAGCTGGTCTTCGCCGTGGACAAGTCCACCGCCAAACCCGTCGGCGAAACCGCCGGCTAATCTCACTGGCTCCTGGAGGGACCGGCACTGTCCGGTCCGTTACTATCTACGGACGACACAGCGGTCGTCCCTCCAGCAACAAAGCCGATGCAAGCCTCAAACGGGAAATGGGGCAATGGATAAATTTCATCATCATGCAGGAAGCCCGCAGACCAGCTCCCTGAGTTCCTCCGGCGTCTCGATCAGGTGGTCCGGGTTCAGCGCGCTGATCGCTTTCCGGCTGTTGTATCCCCACGTGACGGCAGCCACGTGGATGCCGGTCTCCTGGGCCGCCTCGATGTCTCGGACCTCGTCCCCGACCAGCAGCACCTGCTTCGGTTTCAATTTGTGCTCCTTGAGAATCCGCCGGATCACCCGCGCTTTTCCCGTGAGCTTGGACGATGTGTGGACAAAATCGAAAAGATCGAGGCCGAATTTTTTTAAAAATACGGCGACATTTCCCTCGGAATTCGAGGTGAGGATTCCCAGTTGGAACCCGTCGGCGTGAAGCTTCCGGACAATCTCCGCCATTCCCGCAAACGGCTGGATTTGATCCATCCGCTTGTTGAGTTCCTCCTTGCCGCGCTTCGAAATCTTCGGCAACCGTGTGGCCGGGATCGCGAGAAACTTCGTGAGCTCACGGGTCCGCATGTCGCGGGCGCGGGACACATCGGCCTCCTCAAGTCGGCGGTATCGGAATTCCGGAGCCATCAAGTTGAGGATCTCCAGCCCGCACTGGAAGGTGTCCGCAACGGTGCCGTCAAAATCGAAAAGCAGAAGTCTGGGACGAGAGGTCAGGCGGCCAGCGGCCCCGGGCCTGCGGCGGCCCCCGCGCATGACAAAGCGCGCAAACCGTTTGACGCGGGAACTTCGTTTGGCCACACCGTGGCTCCTTGGAGTTTTTCCTTCTCGGGCCTCGGGTGCGGTCATCAGCGGCCAATTTACACGCGATCCCCTCCCCCGGCCAGCATTTCGTGTCGAGCAGGCTGCTCACGGCCACTCGGAACGCGCGCGGTTTTGATAATCCATCGGATCCTCCCGCAGCGTCAGCACTCCTTCAAACGCGCTCAAATCGATTGGAGATGGCGTTGTCAGTGCCCCTCCCGCAGGAATCCCCGCAATCCTTTCTCGCCGAATCCGCGAGCCGATGGTAAGTAGTTTCCAATGGAACCGATCCTCACTTACAACGTCATTCCCAAACTCCCGTCCGAGCTCGAACCGCTCCGGGAAATGGTCTATAACCTCTGGTGGACATGGGAGCCCTCGGCGAGGAGGCTGTTCCGGTTTCTGGATATTCCGCTCTGGGATGCCACGAACCACAACCCGCTGAGAATGGTGCAGACATGCCGACAGGCCCGGCTGACCGAGGTGGCCGACGACGAGCATTTCCTCAAGGACCTCCACTCGGTCTATTCCAGGTTCCAAGCCTACATGGCGCGGAAGGACACCTATGGAAAACTCCGTTCCGAGACAACTCCTCTCCAGCATCCCGTGGCCTACTTTTCCGCGGAATACGGGTTCCACGAGTCGTTTCCCAACTACTCCGGCGGGCTCGGCATTCTCTCCGGGGACCACTGCAAATCCGCCTCGGATCTCGACCTGAATTTCGTGGCGGTCGGCCTCCTCTACCGCGACGGGTATTTCAAACAGCAGATCAACAAAGACGGGTGGCAGGAGGCGGTGAGCCTGAACCAGAACTTCCACCATCTTCCAGTGCAGGAGGTCAAGCTCGACGGGACCCCTCTCAAGGTCTCGGTTTCCTTCCCCGACCGGGAAGTGCGCGCCAAGGTGTGGCGTCTCGCCGTCGGCAGGATCAATCTCTACCTCTTGGACACGATGCTTCCGGAGAACGCTCCCGAGGACCAGCTCATCACCGCGCAGCTCTACGGCGGCGACCACGAGTTCCGCATCAGGCAGGAAATCGTCCTCGGCATGGGCGGCTGCCGCGCCCTGCGCGCCATGGGGATCGAGCCCCAGGTCTTCCACATGAACGAGGGGCACTCGGCGTTTCTCGTCCTGGAGCGCATGCGCGAATACGTCCGGAACGAGGGCCTCGATTTCAGCTCGGCCCTCCAGGTCGTCGCGGCCTCGAGCATCTTCACCACCCACACGCCCGTTCCGGCGGGAAACGACGCATTTTCCCACGCCCTCATGGCAAAATACTTTGCGAATTACCCCCAGCAGGTGGGAATCACGTTCGACCGCCTTTTCGCGCTAGGCCAGGCGACGGTGAATCCCGAGAACACGTTCAGCATGACGGTCCTCGCCCTCAGGACCAGCCGGTTTGCAAACGGCGTGAGCAAGCTGCACGGGGAAGTCAGCCGGGGACTCTGGAAAGATGTCTGGAAGGATGTGCCCGAAAAAGAGGTCCCGGTCACGAGCATCACCAACGGGGTCCATATCAAAACCTGGGCCGCCGGGGAATTCCACGACCTCTACGAAAAATACTTGGGCAAAGACTGGGAAGACCAGTTGACCAACGTGGATTTCTGGCGCGGGGTCATCGACATTCCGGACGATGTCCTCTGGAACCTCCACCAGCTTCTCAAGCAGCGCACCATCGACTTTCTCCGCGAGCGGATCCACGCCCAGCGGCTCCGTAACGGCGAACCCCCGGAACAGGTCCGGCACTCGAACAGGCTGCTGAACAGCGAGGTTCTGACAATCGGCTTCGCCCGCCGGTTCGCCACCTACAAACGGGGGACCCTCCTGTTCCGCGATCTCGACCGCCTCATCAAGCTGGTCACGAACCACGAACGGCCGGTCCAATTTGTTTTCGCCGGAAAATCCCACCCGGCCGACGACGGCGGCAAGAAACTGATCCAGGAGGTTTACCAGCATTCGCGCGATCCCCGCTTTCAGGACCGGATCGTTTTTGTCGAGGACTACGACACGAATGTCGGCAGGCGCCTCTGCCAAGGGGTGGATTTGTGGCTGAACAACCCGCTCCGCCCACTCGAGGCCAGCGGCACGAGCGGCATGAAACTCCCGCCCAACGGCGGGCTCAACTTCAGCGTGCTCGACGGGTGGTGGCTGGAAAGCTGGAACGGCAAGAACGGCTGGGCCATCGGCCCGGATATCACCTCCGGCTCCGAGGCGCTCCAGGACCAGGTGGATCTCCAAAGCCTCTTCCACGTGCTCGAAAACCAGATCATCCCGCTCTACTACGCCAAGCCGGACGGCCTGCTGCCCCTCGCATGGATCCAGCTCATGCGGGAATCCCTGCGGACGATCGTCCCCGTCTTCAACACCCACCGCATGGTTTCGGAATACAACGAGCGCCTCTACGAACCCTCGGCAGCCGCCTTTGCCGCTCTCAGCGCGAACCATTGCGCCAACGCGGTCGCCCTCAGCAGTTGGAAGACGGAAATCCGGGCCCAATGGCCGCAGATCCGCGTCCTCGATTACGAAGTCGCCTATCAAATCCCGGACGGCAAAACGGCGAGGGAAATCTTTTACGTCGGCGAGCAGATGACCGTGAACACACACGTCCACCTCGGCCCTGTGAAGCCCGGGCATGTCCGCGTCCAGGCTTATTACGGGCTGGTGGAAAAGAACCGGATCACGGCCGCATCGGTCACCGACCTCGCGATGGAAAAGAAACTCGACGGCGGAAACTACCTGTTCTCGGGCCCGATCCCGGCGAGCGAAAGCGGGAGCTACGGGCTCAATGTGCGGGTGATCCCGACCCACCCGCACCTCACGCAAGACCACGAGCTGCGCTTGATCACCTGGGCGCGATGACTCCCGCGCTCTCCACGTGTTGGAATTCCCACCGTCACAAAAACGGTCTCGCCATGATCGAGGAAATCCTCGCGCTCGGCTTCGAGCGCGTCGAACTCGGGCACGGGATGCCGGCCACGTTGTTCGAGGGCGTTCTGGAGGCGCGTAAAAAACACCGGTTTTCCATCGGAAGCGTCCACAATTTCCTCCCCTCGCCGGTGGAGATCCGCGCCGACGATCCGGATTGCTACGAGTTCACGTCCCACCGCCCCGCCGACCGTGAGCGCGCTGTCCGCCTGACCCGCACGACGATTGACTGGGCGGAGAAACTGGGAGCCCCCTTCGTGGTCGTCCACTGCGGGCGGATCCGCTCGCTCGATGTCACGACGGGGCTCCGCGAGCTGGTGACAGAGGGAAAATTTCTGAGCCGCGAATACGTCCGCCGCAAACTCGCCGCCGTGCGGAAGCGCGAGCGCATCGCGGAGGTGTATCTCCAGCGGGTTCTGGAGTGCCTGACCGAGGTCGTCGATTACGCGGGCACGAAGGGGATCCGGATCGGGATCGAAAACCGCGAATACTACGAGGCGGTGCCGACCGAGCGCGAGCTGGTCACATTTCTCCGGCGCCTGGATTCCGCGCACGCCGGCTACTGGCACGATTTCGGCCACGCGCAGATCAAGCACAACCTCGGGCTGATCGACCACCGGCAATGGCTGGAGGCCGCCGCGCCGCTCGCTCTCGGCTGCCATGTCCACGATGTCAAGTGGCCGTTCCGCGACCACTGCGCCCCGTTCACCGGGGAGATCCCCTTCAAAAACCTTCTTCCTCTCTTCCCAAAATCCTGCGTCATGGTATTGGAACTTTCTCCGCGCACACCGGTGGAGGAGGTCCGCTCCGCCAGGGAACAATGGACGGAAACTTTTGCCCGATGAAAAAAACCCTTCTGCCCGTCATCCAAATCCTGATCACCGTCGGCCTGCTGTGCTGGATTTTCCGCGACCCGGAGCAGAACCGGAAGATGCTCGGGGCGATCGGGAAGGCGGAGTCCGACGGCGGGCTGTGGTGGTTTGTTCCCGGCATCGCCGCCCTCGGCATCGCCCTCCTGCTCCAGACCCAGCGCTGGCTGATTTTGCTGCGCGTCCAGGATATCACGGTTTCGTTCTGGCGGGCGTTCCGGATCGTTCTCTCCGGAATGTTTTTCAACCTCTTTCTCCTCGGCTCGACCGGCGGCGACGTCATCAAGATTTTTTTCATCATGCGCGAAACCCCGGACAAGAAAGCGGGCGCGCTCCTCAGCGTCTTCATTGACCGTGTGGTCGGAATCCTTGCCCTCGCCACGGTTTCGGCGGTCGTCATCCTGGTCCGCTGGAACGACCTGATGAAATCCGCTCCGATGGGCGTTCTCACGGTGGCGATCATCCTGGGAGGATCGATCGGGTTCATCGCAGCGGCATGGGTCGTGGACCGGCTCAACATCACCTCGAAGCTGCCGCACTGGCTGCCGATGCACGCCCGGATCGTCGAAGCCGCAGCCGCGTTTTCCCAATACGCGAAAGCCGGCGGCGCGGTGGGCAGCGCGTTCCTGCTCTCGCTCCCGGCCCACCTGCTGTATTTTTCCATATTCTACTTTGCGGCAAGGGCGTTCAGCGCCGGGCTCGGGCTGCTCAGCATCTTCTGCGTCATGCCGGTCGTCTCGACGGTGACCGCGCTGCCGATCAGCCTCGGCGGTGCCGGGCTGCGCGAAGGGTTGTTCATCACCCTGCTCGGCGCCCTCTACCAGACCCCGAAGGAAATCGCCATGTCGATTTCGATTTCCGGCTTCCTCATCCTTGTCTTCTGGAGCCTTGTCGGGGGCGTCGTCTATCTTCTTTACCGGTCGAGCTCGCCGGGGGGCCCCAAACTTTCCGAGATGGAAAAGTCGGTCGAGGAGGAGGAACACATCATCGAGGAAAATGCGGAGCGCGGGCGCGACCAGTGAAATCTCCGAGGGATTTCTGATAGGTTTTCGTTCAAGCAGTCATGAAGAAACCCCATTTCGATGAATTGTTGGCGGAATGCCAGGGGGCTGGAATCCCGGCCCTCCCCGGCTCGTTTTCCGCCAACGTCCTCCGTGAAATCCGGCTGCGGCGCACCGGGGCCAAAAACGAATCCGGCTGGTTTTCCCTGCTGCTGGCTTGTCTGCGCCCCGGCATGGTTGCAGCCAGTTTGAGTATCGCGCTTGTCGTGGGCGTGCTTGTTCCGGGACTCACCCGTGGAACTGACAGCTCCATGGCGGCGGACGGACTCGGGCTCAATGTCTTTTCGACCTCGCACATGCCATCCGGATTGCTCAAATGAAAAAGCTCGTCACCGCACTGCTCTTCCTGCTGCTGGTCTTTGTGGTTGCCGTGGTCGGCGCCAGGCTTTCCTGCAAGATGAGTTGCAGGATGCGCCCATCGCACCAGGACGCCCACGACTGGGTCCACGCACAACTGGGCCTGACGCCGCAGCAGAAAGCCGACCTCGACGCCATCGAGAAGCCCTACCACGAAAAGCGCCGGGGGTTTGAGCACGAACTCGCCCAAGGAAACAAAGATCTCGCCGAAGCGATTCGCTCGGATGGCAAGGACTCCGAACGCGTCCATGCAGCCATCGGAAAGATCCATTCCAACATGGGCGAATTGCAGATGCTCACGATCAGCCACGTTTTCGAGATGAAGGAAGTGCTGACTCCCGAACAGTATAGAAAGCTGCTCAACTTCACGGCCGACGCGCTTGACAACCTCGACTCCCCGCATGGAGCCGAATGACAGCGCCGATGACTGGGCACTCGCGCGTCGTGCCGCCGGCGGAGACGAAGCGGCTTACGCTGTCCTGATCGAGCGCCATCAGGGGCCGATTTATGGTTTTGTTTTCCGATCGGTCGGAGATGTGGAAACCGCCAGGGACCTGACGCAGGAAGTGTTCGTCAAGGCGTGGTTCGCGCTCGGCCGGGTTCAGGAACGCGCCCGGTTCTCGACATGGCTCTTTCAAATCGCGGCCAACCTCTGCCGCGACCAAGCGAAGTCGAAGGTGACCCGCAATGCCCGCATGACGAATCCCATGGCCCGCGAAAAAGATGACGGCGGCACCGAAGAACGGGAATTCCCGCACCCGGGCCTGTCACCGGACAACCAGGCCCAAATGAATGAAACGATGGCGGCCCTCCACCGCGCGATTGCCGCACTGCCCGTCGAGCTCCGCGAGGTTTTCATCCTCGGTGCCATCGACCAGCTCCCTCACAAAGAAATCTCATCCATCCTGGGAATTTCGCCCAAGGCGGCCGAGGTGCGGATCTACCGGGCGCGAAAAATCCTCGCGGAGCAACTTGCCGGCGAAGGTTTCGTGACGTCGTGAGGACGGCGGCGGCGTTGTTCGTTGACGGCAATACGGAGAGACAGCTATCTACGAGCGATGAAAGACGAGCGTCCGCCGGTTAAAGCCGCGCCAACTTCCGTGATCGCCACGCACTGGGCGGCGATCATCGCCATCGCGGCATTTTCCGCCGGCGCTGGAATGTCGTGGCTGATATTGCGCGAGGGGCATTCAATAACGGCGGCTCAGCAGCCGCCAACCTTCGTCACCCAAACAGCCGGACCGAGCGCGGGCAACTCCGAGCAAACCCCGCCTGACCTCTCGCAGTTGGCTCCCGCGGAAGCGGCTCTCGCTCTCGGGAATTGGAATTACGACCACAAGGCGTGGCAGAAGGCGGTCGAGGCCTACCAGCGAGCGATTTCACTCGGGCTGGACAATGCCGACGTGCGCACGGATCTGGGAAATGCCCTGCGGTTTTCCGGCGAACCGAAAAAAGCCCTGGAACAATATCAAACCGCCCGGAGGCAAAATCCTCAACACGAGAACAGCCTTTGCAACATGGCAGCCTTGTATTCGCAGGTTCTGAACGATCCGGGCAACGCGGTGACCGCATGGAGAGAGTATCTGCGGCTTTTCCCCGATGGAGAAAAAGCTTCCGTCGCCAGGCAGTTCGTCGCAACCGAATCACAAAAAGCTCCCTGAACCTTTCTCGGAAAAGCTGATCAGTTCCCATCTTCCGCGATTCATCGAGTGAGCCCTGCAACCGGGCGATTCCCGGAAGAAACCCGACCTATGGACCACCATCCCATCCGTGCCGCGGACGGCACCAGGACTCCGGAGGAAACGAAGCCCGGGACACGCGCCCCGACGTTCGCGGAGGCCATCCGCTTCTGGATCAAGCTTGGGTTCATCAGCTTCGGCGGCCCGACCGGACAAATCGCCATCATGCACACCGAACTTGTGGAGAAGAAAAAATGGATCGGCGAAGCGCGGTTTCTGCACGCTTTGAATTTCTGCATGCTTCTGCCAGGCCCGGAAGCGCAGCAACTGGTGATCTACGTCGGATGGCTGCTGCACGGCACGTGGGGAGGCATCGTCGCTGGAACATTGTTCGTTCTGCCCTCGGCGTTCATCCTCTGGCTGCTGAGTTTCGTTTACATGACGTGGGGACAGCTTGCCTGGGTCACCGCGATGTTCGACGGACTCAAGCCCGCCGTGCTTGCCATCGTCCTCGTCGCGGTGATCCGCATCGGCGGGAAGGCGCTGAGGAACAAAACCATGTGGGCGCTCGCCGGGCTGGCCTTCACGGCCGTCTATTTTTTTGGAATACCGTTTCCGCTCATCATTGCCGCCTCCGCGCTGATCGGTCTCGCGGGCGGCCGGCTCCTGCCATCAACATTTCAAGTCTTGAAAGGCCGCGAAGGCGCGGAAGAAGTTGCCGGTGATCCCGCGGAGCACGCCCCACCCTCGCTCTCGCGCTCCTTGCGCGTCTCCCTGGTATGCCTCGTCCTGTGGTGGACCCCCATTCTGCTGGCCGGCGCGCTTCTTGGCTGGAAACACACGCTTTTCCAGCAGGGCGTATTCTTCAGCAAGGCGGCGATGGTCACATTCGGCGGAGCGTATGCCGTGTTGCCCTACGTGTCCCAGCAGGCCGTCGAACACTACCACTGGCTTGCGCCGGGACAAATGCTCGACGGTCTCGGCCTCGCTGAGACGACTCCCGGCCCGCTCATCATGGTTCTGCAATTCGTGGGCTTCGTCGGCGCATGGAAGCTGCCCGAACCGTTCACTCCTATTGTCGCGGCAACCCTGGGAGCCGCCATCACGACATGGTCAACTTTCGTGCCCTGCTTCCTGTGGATTTTTCTCGGCGCACCCTATATCGAGCGACTGCGCGGAAACACACAAGTCACGGCGGCGCTCTCCACGATCACTTCCGCGGTCGTCGGCGTGGTGCTCAACCTCGCCGTCTGGTTCGGCCTGCATACGCTCTTTCCAAATGGTGATCCTGTGAACTGCTGGGGCATCGGCATCACGCTCGTCGCGTTCGTTGGAATGCGGCGGTGGAAATGGGAAATCATCCCGGTGGTCGGCGCAGCGGCTCTCGTCGGCCTGCTGCGCTGGATGACGGGGTGGTAGTCCAGTTGTTTGGGGAAGTATCTGACAATGCCAGGTCCGCCCCCATCCGTGTTCGGCGCGATGCTTTGTCAGGAACCGCAACAGCCCATGCCCCCGCTTGCCGGGACACTGGCCTGCGGGCTCCCTCCAAGCGGCTTCCGGATCTCCCCGCAGCCCGACATGCTTGCCCCGAAGTAGGGGTTCGCAATTTTCTTGCCGACTTGGATCCACGAGGCGTTGGCCATCGGGCAGAACGCCTCGTAATATTGACCGGATACCGATTTCTGTGACGAGATCGCCTTGATGAGGGCGGCGCTGAGCGGCTTGAATGCTTCGCGAGCCGCCTTGATGTCGCTGGTCTTCGCCAGCGCCTCGGCTTGCGCCGCAACGGTCCCGTCGCCGGCTTTCGAGATGGAGGCAATTTCGGCGGCCGCCTCCGAGACGCCTTTCATGGAGTCGCCTGCCAAGGCTGTCTGGATCAGAATGTATTTGTCGAGGGCGGGCTGCAACGGAGCGGCCGGCGAGGCGGCTTGTGCCACTGCGATCATTGCCAGGGAAATGGCGGATAAGAGAAGTAGTTTTTTCATAACAGGAGGTGCAACGAGGTGTTTCGCGGAATCCCTCAAAAGAGTTTTCCCCTGCATTTTCGCTTCGCCCTGCGGCCCCGAATAGCCCACAGTATTGCGATATGTCGATCCAGCTCAAAGCAAACGATCTCGTCAGGTCCTTCCGGATCAGCCGGACAACCATCCCGGTCCTGCGGGGCGTGAGCTTTGAGATCTCCGGCGGCGAGGCCGTGTTTCTGTGCGGTGCCAGCGGAGCCGGAAAAACCACCCTCCTTTACACGCTCGCCGGACTCGAGACCCCGGAGTCGGGCACCGTGGAATTCGAAGGCAGCTCGCTCTACGCCATGGGATCGGACCAGCTCACCCAGCTCCGGAACCGCCGGATGGGGTTTGTTTTCCAATCCTATTTTCTCCTGCCCGAACTGACAGCGCTGGAAAACGTCCTCGTCCCGGCGATGATCGGCGGCAGGACTTCGGTCGAAAAAGGCAGCGAGCTCCTCGCGCGGGTGGGGCTTTCCGAACGCCTGCACCACCTTCCCTCGGAGCTGAGCGGCGGAGAGCAGCAGCGGGTCGCCATCGCCCGCGCCCTCATCAACGACCCGGCCATCCTCTTCGCGGACGAGCCCACCGGAAACCTGGATTCCCACACCGGCGAGGCCATCATCGAATTGCTGCTCGGCGTCGCCCGCTCCGACCACCGCACGCTCGTTGTCGTCACCCACGACGAGCATCTGGCGCACCGCGGAGACCGGCTCATGCGGATCGAAGACGGACGTCTGGCGCTTCCAACCTGACCCCCCATGGCCATCGATTACCCGGCTCCGTTTCTCCAGCTCTCGCGCGAGTTGCGTCGCCTCCCGGGCATCGGGCCCCGCAGCGCCGAGCGGATCGCCCTGTGGATCCTCTCCAACAAAGATGCCCGGCCCGCGCAGCTTTCCGGGGCGGTGACAGCGGCGGCGACCTCCGTCCATCCCTGCAAACACTGCGGTTTTTTCGCGACGGAGGACCTCTGCGAGATCTGCCTCCAGCCGTCGCGCGGTGGGCGCGAACTCTGCGTTGTCGAGCAGGCCACCGACATCCTCCCGATCGAAAAAACCGGCTCGTTCCGCGGGCTCTACCATGCGCTCGGAGGACGGCTTGCCCCCCTCGACCACATCGGACCCGACCAGCTCAGAATCGAGCCGCTCCTGCAACGCCTCCGCACCGAAAAACCCTCCGAAATCATCCTCGCGCTAAGCGCCGATGTGGAGGGCGAAGCGACGACCAACTACCTCGTCGAGCTGCTCGAACCCTCGGGCATTCCCCTCACCCGCATCGCCCACGGGCTCCCGGCCGGAGGCGGACTCGAACACGCCGATCAAATCACCCTCCAGCGCGCGCTTTCCGGAAGGCGGCCGGTGGCGGAAAGGTGAGCCGCCGGACGGGCTCAACTTTTCATCACACCCGGCTGGCGTTGAGACTGAATCGCGGTATATTGCCCCCGCAAATGGTTCTGAACACAACCTCGATCCGCGAACAGTTTCCTTTCCTGAAGGAGAGGGTCAACGGGCACCCGTTGATCTACCTCGACAACGCGGCGAGCGCCCAGAAGCCGTCGCGGGTGATCTCCCGCATGAGCCGCTTCATGGAAAGCGAATACGCCAACGTGCACCGGGGGATCCATCTCCTCAGCGAGCGCGCGACCGCGGCCTACGAAAACGCCCGCGAGGGTGTCGCGAAATTGCTGAACGCGCCGCGCGAGGAGGAAGTCGTTTTCACGCGCGGCACCACCGAGGCGGTCAATCTCGTGGCCAACACATGGGGCAGGGAAAACATCAAGCCCGGCGACACGATCCTGCTCACCGAGATGGAGCACCACAGCAACCTTCTCCCCTGGCTGAAACTCGCCCGCGACGCCGGGGCCAAAGTCGAGTTCGTGCCGGTCTTGGAAAACGGAGCGGCGCTCGATCTGGAGTCCGCGAAGCGCCTGCTTGCGGCAAGGCCGAAACTCTTCGCGTTCGTCCATGTTCCCAACACGCTCGGCCTCGAAAATCCCGTGAGCGAGCTGTGCAAATGGGCTGCGGATTCCGGCACGACGACCTTTCTTGACGGGGCGCAGAGCGTCGGGCACCAGCCGGTGGACGTACAAAAACTGGGCTGCGATTTCCTCGCCTGCTCGTCGCACAAAATGTGCGGGCCGAGCGGGATCGGGGCACTGTGGGGACGCCACGAACTTCTCGCGGCGATGCCCCCCTGGCAATACGGCGGCGAAATGGTGGACCGTGCCTACTACGACAAACCCGCCACGTTCCGCGAACCCCCTGCCCGCTTCGAAGCCGGAACCCCGCCGATCCTCGAAGCCGCCGGATGGGCGGAGGCCGTCGCGTTCCTGAACGACACCGGGCTCGATGCCATCCGCGAACACTCGGTCTCGCTCGCGAGCCTCGCGGCAAGCCGCTTGCGCGAAATCCAAGGCCTCCGCGTGTTCGGCCCGGATGTCCGCCAGTCCGGGATCGTCGCATTTTCGGTCGAGGGCGTGCATGCCCACGACGTCGCCTTTTTCGCCAACGAGCGCGGCCTCGCGCTGCGGGCAGGCCACCACTGCGCGCAGCCGCTCATGCGCAAACTCGGCAGCCTCTCCTCCAGCCGGGCCAGCTTTTATCTCTACAACCAGCCCTCGGATGTGGATGCACTTGTCGCCATCCTGCACGAGGCCGTCGCATTTTTCCGGTGATGGACAACGAGCTCTACCAGGCGGTGCTCATGCAGCACTCGAAGCAGCCGAGAAATTTCGGCCCGCTGGAATGCGCGACCCACGCCGCCGACGGGCACAACGCGCTCTGCGGCGACGAAATCTCCGTCGCCCTGCGGATCGAGAACGGCTCGGTCGCCGAAGCGAAATTCACCGGCAGCGCCTGCGCGATCTGCACCGCCTCGGCCTCGATCATGACCGGCGAGGTCAAAGGCCTCACTTGCGAAGCAGTCCAAACGCTCACTCGGAATTTCCGCCTGCTGGCCAAAGATGGCACCGGCCCGGATGTGCCGAAAAAGCTCCAGGTCCTCGGCGGAGTCCACCAGTTCCCCCCGCGGGTCAAATGCGCGGTCCTACCCTGGGAAACCCTCGTCAACGCGATGCGCAGCCCGGTCGGCTGACCTCATACCACCCCTTGGTTGACGCGCGGTGCCGGGGGCGCTAGCTTTTGCCTTTGAAAATCATGCAAGCCGACTGGGAAATCAAATCGCGGGCACATGTTTGCGCAAGGACCGGCGCGGAATTCCAGCCCGGTGAGACGTTCTTCACCATGTTGGTCCGCGAGGGGGACGGGTTCCGGCGCGAGGATCTTTCGGAGGCGGCCTGGGAGTCCCGGAATGACAACATCCAGCCGTTTTCCTTCTGGCGCTCGAAATACGAGCCCCCTCCCCCGCCGAGCCCCGAGCCGCTTCCCCGCGATGACGCGGAAAGTTTGCTCCGCCGACTTGTCGCGGAAAACGATCCCGCCTACGCGAACGTGCGGTTCATCCTCGCGCTGATGCTCGAGCGCAAGAGGATGCTGCGCCCGATGGAGAGCCAGGATGAGGACATGCTCGTTTACGAGCACGTAGCCACGGGAGAAACCATCGTGCTCGCCAATCCCCACCTCAATTTCGACCAGATTCCGGCCGTCCAAAAGGAAGTCAGCGCGCTCCTCTCTCCCGATACGACAGCCGGGTGATGCCCTGATGGGATGGCCGCCGCGACGTCCCGGATTTCGGATCCGCAACAAACCGGCACCGGCCGCGCACCGCTCACCTTATTAGACCTTGCCAACCACCTCCCCTCGCCCGTTGCTGTTTCTCGCCCCGATGGCGGGAGTGACCAACACGGTGTTCCGCCGCCTGTGCAAAGGATTTGGTGCCGACGTGCTCACCACGGAGTTCGTTTCGGCGGAGGGGATCCTTCACCGCAACGAGCGGACCCGGCGGTATCTCGAGTTCCACCCGGAGGAGCGCCCGCTCGGAGTCCAGTTGTTCGGGGCGGATCCCGCACACCTCGCGGAAGCGGCGCGGGCGGTCATCGACTGGGTGGCCCCGGATTTCATCGACCTGAACTTCGGGTGTCCGGTCAACAAGGTGGTCTGCAAAAATGGGGGTTCCTCGCTGCTCCGCGACGCCCCGCTGCTGGCCGGCGTCGCGGCGGCGGTTGTCAAGGCGGCCGGGGCCGTGCCCGTGACGGCAAAAATCCGGACCGGGTGGGATTCCCGATCGGTCAATGCCGTGGAAATCTCGCGGGTTCTCGAGGCCTCGGGAGTGCGAAGGATCGCCGTCCACGGGCGGACCAAGGACCAGGGATATTCCGGCCCGGCGGACTGGACGCTCATCGCCGAAGTCGCGGAATCCGTGTCCGTTCCCGTGATTGGAAACGGGGACATCAACAATGCCGCAGTCGCCCTGCGGCGGCTCGCGGAAACCCGCGTCGCCGGACTCATGATCGGGCGCGCCGCAATGAACCACCCGTGGATATTTTCCGAAATCCAGAAGGCCCTCGATGGCGGGAACCGTCTGGAGCCACCGTCATCGCGCCAGCAGTGGGAGTTCATTTTTCTCCATTGCGCCAAGGAAATCGAATGGTGGGGAGGACGCGAACAACCCGCCATGAAAGCGATGCGCGCCCGGCTGATGGCCTACACGCGCGGAATGCCCGGCGGACCGCGGCTCCGCGAACGGCTCCAGAAGGTCGAAACGCTCGACGAGGTCCGCGAGATCGCCGGGAGTTGAAAAAACCCGGGGGCTTTTGTGGCGCGGGCGTCCCGCCTGCGAAACGATCCAGAACGCAGGCGGGACGCCTGCGCCACTCCGCGTTAAGTGAATGGCATTGGAACGAGCCCGGATAACGCATGGCAGACCTCGGACTTGCATGGAGGCGAATCCACGTCGAGAATTCAGAACCATGAAGTTCCACTCCGGGCTCAAACGGGCGGCAGTCGCCACGGCCGTGGTCTTCGCGGCCGGTGCCATTGGCGTGGACTGGAAGATCCGCCATGCGCCACTCCCGGATTCCCTCTCGCGCTTGCCGCCGGCGACTCCTGTTCTCGAGGATTTGCGGGGCCGTCCGTTTTCCTCGCCGGCCTCGGATTTTGCGCGCGACGCGCGGCCGGCGCGGCTGAAGGATCTCGGCCCGTGGCTTCCCGCAGCAACGGTTGCGGTCGAGGACCACAGGTTTTACCAGCATCCGGGCATCGACCCCCTTTCCATGGCAGGAGCATCGGCCCGCAATCTTTGGAGCGGCCGGATCATTTCCGGGGCATCGACGATCACCCAACAAACCGTGAAACTCGGGATCGGGCGCACCCGGAGAACATTTGATGCCAAGTGGCGCGAGGCGTTCGCCGCGATGCGGCTCGACCGGGAATGGTCGAAAGACAAGATCCTTGAAACCTATCTCAACCGGCTCGACTACGGGAACCGCCGGATCGGTCCTGTCGCCGCCGCGTATGCCTATTTCGGAAAGGCCCCGGCCAACCTCACGTTTGCCGAGGCGGTTTATCTGGCGGGGATCCCCCAGTCGCCGTCCCGCCTCAATCCGTGGAGAAATCCCTCGCAGGCCCTGGAGCGTTACAACCGAAATATTTTGCGCATGGAAAAAGAGCGACTGCTCCCCGAGGGCATGACCGCCAGGGCGTTGCTCGCCTCGCCTCCGAAACCCGGAGGTTTCGAGCTGCCCTCGAATGCGCCGCATTTCGCCCGCGAGGCACTCGCCCGGATCCGGCCAGGAGACACCAGCCGCCGGAGCACGCTGGATCTCGATCTCCAGCAGGTGGTCCGAAGGATTGTGGAATCCGCCAGGAAAACTCTCGAGCCGCTCGGTGCCTCCGCCTGCGGGGCCGTGATCGTGGACAACGCCAGCGGAGGAGTGCGCGCGATGGTCTCCTCCTCGCTGCCTCAACACCAAGACGTCAACACCACCACGACGCCGCGCAGCGCCGGCTCCACGCTGAAACCCTTCCTTTACGCGGAAGCCATCGAACGCCGGATCCTCACCGCAGCCACCCTGCTTCCGGATACCGAGGAAGCGATCCGCGGCACTTATTCGGACTACGACCCGCAGAATTATAACCATCGTTTTCTCGGCCCGGTGCGCGTCCGCGAAGCCCTCGGGAATTCGCTCAACGTGCCGGCTGTGGTCACGCTGGGGAAACTGGGCGCGCGCGAGACCTTCGCGAAGCTCGCGACATGGGGGTTCCGCTTCCGGGAAAATTTCGATGCCTGCGGGGCGGGATTCATCCTGGGCAACGCGGAGATTTCCCTTCTCGACCTCGCCGGGGCCTATGCCTCGCTCGCCAGGGGCGGGGAAGCGTGGCGGGCAACGATGCTTGTCGGCGAGCCTGTTGAGCCGATGCGATGCGCCTCTCCGGCGGCCAGCGCGATCATCGCCGATATCCTTTGCGACAACGATGCCCGACGCCTCTCGTTCGGCGACAATTCCCCGCTGAATCTCGGTGCCCGCGTCGCGGTGAAAACCGGAACAAGCTCGGGCTTCCGCGATGGCTGGTGCGTGGGGTTCACGAAGGAGCACACGGTGGCCGTCTGGGCGGGAAATCCGGACGGCTCGCCCATGAATGCGACGCTTGCCGTCCACTCCGCTGCACCGGTCTGGAATGCCATCACGCAATACCTGCTCGCCAAAGGGGACTCGCCTCTCCCTCCGCCCGAGGAATCGATGGGATTGGAAAAACGCGCGGTCGCTCGTGAGACCGGCCTGGTTCCGTGGGCGGGCGAGCCCGCGATTCAAGAGTGGTTTTTGCCGGGCACGGCTCCCGCTGTTTCCTCGGCGGCCATGTATGAGCAGCGCGGCGGCGGGGAAGTTCTCTCGCTGCCGGCGGAATATGCGGGTTGGTGTGCCGGGCCGCAGAACCGCACGGGCGCTGTCGCAAAGGCCGAGGACTTCCAGATCCTCTTTCCCAAAGACGGGGCGGTCTTCGTTTTCAACCCGAACCTTCCGCAGAACCAGCAGGCCCTCGTTCCCGCGAGCACGGACCCGTCGTGCGAGTGGTTTGCCAACGGGGAAAAAATCGCGCCGGGCCGGTTCCGCCTCCAGCCCGGAAGCTGGACCTTCACCGCCAAATCCGGCCGGCGCGAACGGAGCGCCACCATCCGCGTCGAGTAGCCTACTCCCGAAAAAGGTAGAGCAGGTAGCACAGCGCTGCCCCGATGACGAACACCAGCGTCCCGTCGGAGATAAAGTAAGGGTAGGCCATCAGGGCCACCCCGATGATCATCGGCTTCGCGAGCCCGCGCCGCTTGCCGAAAACAAATGCACCCATTCCGATAGCCCCAAACAGAATCGCCCAAAACAGGTTGCCAGGTGTCGGGAGCTCGGGCATCAGAGGGCCTCGTAGAGATCGCGGGTTTGCCGGGCAATCGAACTCCAGGAAAACACATCCACCGCGCGCTGGCGGCCGGCTTTTCCGAACGCCATCTGTTTGGCGGGATCGGCCATGAGCTCGTTGATCCGCGCGGCGAGATCTTTGGAAAACTTTGCGGGGTGCAGAGGCTCGAACGGGCTCTCCTGCATCTGCTCGACCGCCACGAGGTATCCGGTCTCCCCCTGGCGGACGACTTCGCGGATCCCTCCAACCGCGCTGGCGACAACCGCCGTCCCGCAGGCCATGGCTTCGAGGTTGATGATGCCGAACGGCTCGTAGATCGAAGGGCAGACAAAGGCGCCCGCGTGGGTGTAAAGCTCGATTTTCGAGCGGTTGTCAACCATCTCCTCGATCCAGATCACGCCAGGGCGCAGGCGCTGGGCTGTCGCGACGGCCTGCTTCATTTCCGCCGCGATTTCGGGTGTGTCCGGCGCGCCGGCGCAGAGGACGACCTGAAATCCCGGATCAAGGTGCCTGATGGCGTTGACCAAGTGGATGATCCCCTTCTGCCTCGTGATTCTTCCGACGAAAAGAATATAGGGCTCGTGCGGGTTGACGCCGAACCTGCGCAGAGCCCCGTCGGTCGCGGCCGGACGGTATTCCTCGGGGTCGATCCCGTTGTAGATGATGTGGATATTTTTCGGGTCAACCTGGAAGAGCCGCTCCACGTCCCGCCGAGTCTCGTCGGAAACGGCGATGACGGCGTCCGCCATCTCCAGCGCGGTCTTTTCGAGCCAGCAACTGAAGTCGTATCCGCCGCCGAGCTGCTCGCGCTTCCAGGGGCGCAGCGGCTCGAGCGAATGGACGGTGACGACGAGCGGGATCCCGTAGTTCAACTTCGCGAGGATCCCGCCGAAATGCGAATACCACGTGTGGCAGTGGACGACGTCCGCCTCGATTTTGTCCGTGTTGAAATCCAGGCACCGCTGCACGGCACCGAACGCGGGATGCAGAGGTTTCGGGCAGGTGTAGGCATCGGAGACGAGGCCGAAACCCATCACGGACAGGTTCGGCGTCACGGAATTCTGGTCCCCGAAACACCGGACCTCGACCGGCATCAGCTTGGCGAGCTCGCGGCTGAGGTATTGGACATGGACGCCGGCTCCCCCGTAAATGCGCGGAGGATACTCGTTGGTGAGAAGTAATGCTTTCATGAAAGAGAAATGAGCGGACCGGGCACCAGCCTCAGGCACCGCCGCCGAGCAGCCAGGTGACACGGCCTTCCGCTGGAGCCACCGCGGCGCTCGGATAACCGGCGTTCCCGGCGAGGACTCCATTGAGCACAGCCTCTTTGCCCGGGCTGCTGACCAGGAAGCAGACATGCCGCGCGGCGTTCAGCAGCGGGTAGGTGAAGGTGAGGCGGTGTGTGGAGAATCTCGGCACGTAGTTTGCGACGACCAGCCGGCCGGTGACATGGAGGGCTTCGGTGCCGGGAAAAAGCGAGGCGGTATGCCCGTCGTCACCCATGCCGAGAAGAATCAGGTCGTGCACATACGGGGTCGAGCGGGAGAGAAGCTCCGCCTCGTATTTCGCCGCGGCGGCTGCCGGGTCGGATTCCCCTTCCATGCGCAGGATGCTCGCTGCGGGGATGCGTGCGAGGTCGAACCACGCGAGCCGGGCCATCCGGAAATTGCTCTGGTCGCTGTCCGGCGGGACGCAGCGTTCGTCGCCGAACGTGATCTCCCACTTGTCCCATGGCAGGTCGAGCCCGGCGAGCGCCTCGTAAACCGGGCGCGGGGTGTTGCCCCCGCTCAGGGCGATGCGGAAAACTCCCCGGGCTTCGATCGCTTTCGCCGCGTCGCCCGCGATGAGGGCGACGGCGTCGGAGACGAATGACCGGGTGTGCAGGATTTCGGGCGGCATCAGGACATCAAACGCGCTGGGATCAGAAATTGCAACTGTCCGCAGCCTTGGTCCGTCGCGGCGATATCCACAATCGTGAGCGAGGCCTTGCGGATTTTCAAACACGAGGGATCGATCAGCCCGATGAGGCAGCCGATGACCTCGCTGAAATCCGGCTCGTGCCCGACGAGCAAAACAAAGTCCTTTTGCGACAAAGCGCGGATTTCCTTGAAGCAGTCCGCGGCCTCCATCCCGCAGGCAAGCCAGCTTCCCTCGACCAATTCACATTCGGTCGCCGCCGCGACGATCTCTGCGGTCTGCCGGGCCCGCACGACCGGGCTGGTGATGATGAGGTCTGGCACGAAGCCGTTGCGAAGGCAGAATTTCCCGACCTTCGCCGCCTGCTCGAGCCCTTTCGGAGTCAGCCTCCTCTCGAAGTCGGACGCGGCCACGTCCTCCGCTTCCGCATGTCTCAGGAACCCGATCGTCATGGCCTTCTCACATCGACATGCCTCCATCCACGGCGAGGACCTGGCCCGTGATGAACGAGGCTTCGGGGCTGGCAAAAAATGCGACGGCGGCGGCGATGTCGTCCCCGGCGCCGAATTTCTGGAGCGGGATCTGCGCGAGCGCGCCTTTGCGCACCTCGTCGGAGAGCCCGGAGGTCATGTCGGTCTCGATGAATCCCGGGGCGATGACGTTGGCCGTGATCCCGCGGCTCGCGATTTCCCGGGCGATGCTCTTGGTCATGCCGATCAGCCCGGCCTTGCTCGCGGCGTAGTTCGCCTGCCCGGCAAGCCCCATGAGCCCGCTCACCGAACTGATGTTGATGATGCGCCCGGACCGCTGCTTGACCATCGGGCGGAGCATCGAACGGATGAAGTTGAAAGCGCCCTTGAGGTTCGTGTCGAGCACGACATCCCAGTCCTCGCTCGACATCCGCATGGCCAAGGTGTCGCGGGTGATCCCGGCATTGTTGACCAGGACGTCGCACCGCCCGAAGTCGGCAATGATCTGCTCGCCGGTTTTCTGCACGGCGTCGAAATCCGCCACATCCACCGCGTAGGGGCGCGCGCAATCCGGGTGGGCCGCATTGATGGCTGCGGCGGTTTTTTCGGAATTCGATTCCGTGCGGCTGACGACGGCGACTTTTGCCCCTTCGTCGGCGAGGCGTTTCGCGATGGCTTCGCCGATCCCCCGGCCCGCTCCCGTGACAATAGCAACCTGATTTTCGAATCTTTTCATAAGTTGGAACCCACAGAGGACACCGCCAGCCCCGCGTTGGAAATCTCTTTTTTGCGGGAAAATACTCGCGAACCCGCTTGAAGCAGGCCCGCATTTTCGCGAAATTGACCCATGCCCACAGCCACGAACGACTTGGTGGAAGAAATCCTCGCTCTCAAGAGGAGCCGGAACGCCGTGATTCTGGCCCACAATTACCAGACCGCCGATATCCAGGAACTTGCGGACTACGTCGGCGATTCGCTCGGGCTGAGCTACAAGGCCGCCGAAACCGGGGCCGACGTGATCGCGTTCTGCGGAGTTCACTTCATGGGCGAAACCGCGAAAATCGTCAGCCCCTCGAAAACCGTCGTGATTCCGGACATGGATGCCGGGTGCTCGCTCTCGGATTCCTGCCCCGCCGAAAAGCTCGCGGAGTTTCTCGATGCCAACCGCGAGAAGCACTATTTTGTGATCGCCTACATCAACTGCAGCGCCGGGGTCAAAGCGCTCGCCGATGTGATCTGCACGAGCGGAAACGCCGTGAAGATCGTCGAATCGGTGCCGGCCGGGCGGAACATCCTTTTTGTCCCGGACCAGAACCTCGGTTCCTGGGTCATGGAGAAAACCGGACGCCCCATGGATCTCTGGCGGGGAAACTGCTACGTGCATGTCGAGTTCACCCGCGACAGCATCGGACGGATCCGCGCCGAATACCCGGACGCGAAAGTCGTCGCCCACCCCGAATGCACCCACGCGGTCCGCCTCCTCGCCGACGAGGTCTGCTCGACGGAAAAAATGGTCGCCTATTGCCGCGACAGCCCGGCGCGGGAATTCATCATCGTCACCGAAAGCGGGATGCTCCACCGGCTCCGCCGCGAAGTGCCGGACAAGGTTTTTGTCCCGGGCCCCACCGAGCTGTGCTCCTGCGGCGACTGCCGCTACATGAAGCTCAACACCCTGGAAAAATTGCGCGACTGCCTCGCCACCCTGCAGCCGGAGATCACCATCCCGGAGGACATCCGCGCCCAAGCCGAACGCTCCGTGCGCCGGATGCTCGAGATATCGCGCTGAGAAAAAACAGAGGGGCTCACGCAGGGACGCGGAGCACGCGGCGGGGAAGCGCGAAAAAAAACTCCCGCGAAGACGCGAAGCCGCCAAGGGCTGCGCGGTTCTTTTCTCCTCGCCCATGCCGGGAAAAATGGCATTCTACGCGCTTGTCATGAACAGCTTTCCCTGTCCGTGGATTGCCTTATCTGCCTTATGTCTGACCAACCGGAAAAATTCGACCTTCGATCACAGGACATTGTGACGGACAAGCAGGCCGCGCTGCTTGCGGCTTTCCCGGAAGTTTTCACCGAGGGCGGGAAAATCGACTTCGAGCGGCTCCGCCTCGCCTTGGGCGATTCCGTGGATATCGGCAAAGAACGCTACGGGATGAACTGGCCGGGGAAGGCGGATTGCTTCAAGACCATCCAGCAGCCGAGTATGGCGACGCTCGTTCCGTGCCCCGCCGAGTCGTGGCCTCCCGCTCCATTTTCTCAACCGCGAATGGACGCGAATGAACGCGAATCACAGAAAGAGAACCCCCGGAAAACGGGCGACGGTTCGCAGGCATCCGCCGCAAAAAAGGAGGAGGGATCTTCCGACATTCGCGTAGATTCGCGTCCATTCGCGGTTAACACCTCCGAAAATCTCATCATCGAGGGCGACAACCTCGAAGTGCTCAAGCTCCTCCAGAAATCCTACCTCGGGAAGGTGAAGATGATCTACATCGACCCGCCCTACAACACGGGCAACGACTTCATCTATCCGGACAACTACTCCGAATCCCTCGAAACCTACCTCCGATACACCGGCCAGGTGGACAGCGAAGGCCGCAAGTATTCCACCAACACCGAGGCCGACGGCCGCTTCCACTCGAAGTGGCTCAACATGATGTATCCCCGGCTCTACCTCGCCCGGAATTTGCTGCGGGAGGATGGCGTCATTTTTATCAGCATTGACGATCACGAGGTCGATAATCTGAAAAAACTCTGTAACGAGATTTTCGGGGAGGAATGCTTCGCTGGTCAGGTTGCGGTAGTGAATAACCTCAAAGGTCGGAACGACCGCAAGCACCTTGCAACAGCCCACGAGTATCTACTCGTTTTTGCGAGATCCGAATTTGAGACTTTGGGGTTGCCGTTAACAAGCAAGCAGCTTGCCGAATACAAAGAAGCCGATGATTCAGGATTCAATTTCCAGTGGCGGGATCTTCGAAAGCGTGGTGGAGCTGACACAAGGGCAGCACGCCCCAAACTGTTTTTCCCAATTTTTGTCGATCCTGAAAATGGGGATTGTGCGATGGCTCAGTCCGATAAATTCAGAATCGAAGTTTTTCCGCTGAAAGGTGATGGCACGGATGGATGTTGGAGGTGGGGATTCAGACGCATTGAAAGAGCAGTGACCACCCTGAAGGCGACAAAGGTCGAGAACAGGAATCGGTGGAATATTAGCTATCGAGTATATTTGGAAAAGGACGGACAAGAGCGTGTTTCAAAGCCAAAGTCAGTCTGGATTGGTCCCGAATTCTCGACCGATGCAGCCACAAAGGCTCTTAAAGGTTTAATTCCAGACTTATACACTTTTACACCAAAGCCAGTGGACCTCCTGAAGGTGATTGCACAGCAATCCCTTGATGAAGACGACCTGTGCTTGGATTTCTTTTCCGGCAGCGGGACGACCGGCCAAGCCGTTTTGGAACTGAACAATCAAGACGGAGGCAACCGGAAATTCATCTTGGTCCAGCTTCCCGAGCCGACCGAGCGGAAGGATTTTCCGACGATTGCGGATATCACGAAAGAGCGGGTTCGGCGGGTGATCCAGAAAATCTCCCGCGAAGACGCGGAGAGCGCGAAGGAAGAAGCGGAAGCGAACACGTTGAACCTTGGCGGCTTGGCGCCTTCGCGGGAGGCAAAACAAGATCTCGGATTCAAAGTCTTCAAGCTGCAGGGATCGAATTTCAAAACTTGGAATGCCGACGTGGCCAAAGACGCGGCGGCAGTGGAGGCGCAGATGGAGATGCACATCCGGCACATTGTGGACGGGCGGACGCAGGAAGACTTGCTCTATGAGATCCTGCTCAAGAGCGGTTTTCCTCTCACGACGCCCATCGAGACGCTGACGCTTGCCGGAAAAACGGTCTTCAGCACCGGCACGATGTTGGTCTGCCTGGAAAAGAAGCTGACGCCCGAGGTGATCAAGGAAATGGCGGCGAGGAAGCCCGAGCGCGTCGTCTGCCTCGACGAAGGCTTCGCCGGGAACGACCAGCTCAAAACCAATGCGGTGCAAACGATGAAGACCAAGGGTGTGATTTCTTTCAAGACGGTGTAACTTTTCCCATGATCGCCACTTTACCGAATCCCAAGCGTGTGATGAGCCGTGCCGCCGGGCGTCCCCCGGCGACAACGCAATTTTTTACCATCGGTTATGAGCAGAACGAGCCGGAGGCATTTTTGAAGCTTCTGCGGGACCACCGGATCGACGTTGTCGTGGACGTGCGGCAAATGCCGTTGAGCCGAAAAAAAGGGTTTTCGAAAAACCAATTGCGGGAGCTGCTGGCGGAAGATGGGATTGACTACGTCCACATGCAAACCCTCGGGGCACCGAAGGCCATCCGGGATCGGCTGCACGAGAACGGCTCGTGGTGGGAGTATGTCAAAGGCTACGAAAAAGTGCTCGCCGCCCGTGGCGAAGATGTTCTGTCACTGATCGACTTTGCCAAAGACCAGCGCATCTGCCTGCTCTGTTTCGAGCGGAAGCCCGAGGAGTGCCACCGGAGCTTGGTCGCGCGGGAAATGGAAAAGCGGGGGGACGGCTCCAACCTGCGGGTGGAGCATATTCGGTATTGATCCCCCGTGCCGTATTATTTGAACCGCGAATGGACGCCAATGAACGCGAATAAAATCCAAGAACGATTGGATTCTTCATCTGCCCATTCGCGTGTATTCGCGTTCATTCGCGGTTTATTTTCTGAAAATGAACGACCATAAACTTCTGCTCAAAGAGGAGGTTTTTCAAGTCGTTGGCGCGGCGATTGAGGTGCTCAACGGGCTGGGCCACGGGCTTCATGAAAAACCGTATGAGAACGCGCTCGTGGTGGAATTTGCCCTGCGGGGAATTGCTGTCCAGCAGCAGACCAAGTTCGATGTGATCTACAAGGAGGCAAAGGTTGGCGAATATGTTCCGGATCTTATCGTTTTCGGGCAGATTGTCATCGACGCGAAGGTGATCGAGCGGATCACAGATCACGAGCGCGGCCAGATGCTGAATTATCTCCGCATCTCAGGTCACCCGGTTGGCGTGGTTCTCAACTTCAAGCGGGCACAGTTGGAATGGGAACGGCTTGTCCTCTCCGAAAATTCGCGTCCACCGGTGCGCCTTCGCGGTTTTCACATATGACACACAGAAACGGCATTCGAACCGCGAATAAACGCGAATGGACGCGAATGGGGCAGGAGCCGCCAAGATTGTTCTTTCTTGATTCGCGTGCATTGGCGTCCATTCGCGGTTTCCACCCATGAAAATCCAATTTGATTCCAAACAGGAATACCAGATTGATGCGGTGAATGCCGTGGTGGATCTGTTCGACGGGCAGCCGCTGGAGAAGCCGGATTACTCGGTGATTTTTCAGACGATGGACACCGCGCTTTTTTCCGGACAGGCGCGGACGGAGCTGGGGGTTGGGAACCGCTTGCAGGTCGGTCCCGAGAAACTTCTGGAGAACCTTCGCCGGGTGCAGGAGAAGAACGATCTCGATCCCGCTGCCGAGATCGAGGGATGGACGTGGATGGGTGGCACTGGAAGCCTTTGGTGCCCGCATTTCTCGGTGGAGATGGAGACGGGGACCGGAAAAACGTATGTCTATCTGCGGACGATTTTCGAGTTGAGCCGGAAATACGGTTTCAAAAAGTTCATCATCGTGGTTCCGAGCGTCGCGATTCGCGAGGGCGTGCTGAAGAACCTGGAAATCACAGCCGAGCACTTCCGGGCACTCTTCAACAACATCGAGTTCGAGCACTTCGTCTATGACGCGAGGAAGGTCAACAAGCTCCGGCAATTCTCCACCAGCAACACGATCCAGGTGATGGTGATCAACATCGATGCCTTCCGGAAAAATTTCACCGGAACGGAAACCGAAAATAGGAGCAACGTCATCTACAAAGAGAACGACAAACTCTCGGGACGGCAACCGATCGAGTTCGTGCAGTCCACCCGCCCGATCGTGATCATCGACGAGCCGCAGAGCGTGGACAGCACGGACAAATCGCAAGAGGCGATCCGTGCGTTGAACCCGCTTTGCACGCTGCGCTATTCCGCGACGCACAAGAATCCCTACAACCTCGTCTATCGGCTCGACCCGATCCGAGCGTTCGAGCTGCGGCTGGTCAAACAAATCGTCGTGGCAAGCGCCGTGGCCGGGGACGCCCTCAACGGGGCCTACGTCAAGGTGAAGAGTGTCGGTTACGAGCCCAAGGGAAAACGGCCATTCGCCAAAATCGCCATTCAGTCGCAGACAAAGGATGGCGTGAAGGAAAAGGAGATCAAGGTGAAGGGAGGGGAAGACCTCCATTCCATTTCCGGTGATCGTTCCTGCTATCAGGACAACTGGGTGGTTGATTACGTGGACGCCACGCCGGGAGCGGAGCATGTCGCCTTCACCAACGGCAGGGCGCTGAACAACGGCCAGGAAATCGGCGGGATGCGGGACGATGTCTGGCGGGTGCAGATTGAAAATACCGTGCGCAAACACCTCGAAAAGGAACTGCAGGTTTTGGGCAGAGGGTTGAAAGTGCTCACGCTCTTCTTCATCGACAAGGTGGCGAATTACCGCGCTTACGATGCCGAGGGCAAACCGGCGGCGGGAAAGTTTGCGACGGAGTTCGAAGCGGCTTTCCGGAAGCTCATCGTTCAGGACCGCTACCGCGAGCTGGCCGTCGCCGCCCTTCCGCTGGAGCAACTTCACAACGGTTATTTCGCGCAGGACAAGAAAGGCCATCTCAAAGATACCAGCGGGACAACCCAGGCGGACGACGATGTCTATGCCCTCATCATGCAGAAAAAGGAGCAGCTCCTTTCGCTCGATGAGCCGCTCCGCTTTATCTTCAGCCACTCCGCCCTGCGGGAAGGCTGGGACAACCCGAATGTCTTTCAAATCTGCACCCTCAACGAAACGCGTTCCCTCACGAAAAAGCGGCAGGAGATCGGACGGGGCCTGCGCCTGCCGGTCAATCAGGACGGGCAGCGGGTTTTCGACGACAACATCAACAAGCTGCTCGTGGTGGCAAACGAAAGCTACGAGGATTTTGCACGGTCCCTGCAGACGGAATACGAGGACGACTGCGGAGTCACTTTCGGAAAGGTTCCGAAATTCGCCTTCTCCAAGATCATCGTGATCGAGAAGGACAAAGAAACACCCGTCGGCCGAGATCTTTCCGAATCCCTCTGGCAGGGCCTCGTTGACAAGGGTTTTCTGGATGCCAACGGGAAGATCCTGCCGAAGTTCGCGCCGCAGGCATCGGGCTTTGACCTTGGCCTTCCAAAAAAGCATGCCGGACTCCGGGCGGAAATCATCAAAACCCTGCAAAGCTACCAAATGGACCGCCATGTGAAGCGCGACGAGGAAGGCCGGAAACTCCGCTTCAAAAAAGAGGTCACGCTGGATCCCGAGTTCCAGGAACTCTGGAACCGCATCAAACCGAAAACCACCTTCTCCGTCGAATACTCGACTGACGAACTTGTGAAGCATTCCGTAAAAGCGCTCCGCGACATGGAGAAGATCAAGGCGGCAAAAGTCCATTACACCGAGACGCAGGTCGAGCAGGGACGGGCCGGCATCGGAGGCACCGTGATTCGCGAAAAGGACGAGGCCGTGGGCTATGAAGGCCCGCTTCCCGACCTTGTCGCTTACCTCCAAGCTGGCACTGAACTCACTCGGTCAACCCTCGTCAATGTCCTCAAACAAAGCGGACGGCTGGCGGACTTTTTCGTGAATCCCCAGGTATTCATGGATGAGGCGGTCGGCATTTTGAACCGGGAACTCCACAGGCTGATGATCGACGGCATCAAATACGAACGCCTCGGAGAAGAAGAGTGGAGCATGAGGCTCTTCGAGGAAAAAGAAATTGTCGGCTACCTCAACAACCGGCTGGAGGTGAGGAACTCCGTCTATGACGCCGTGGTGTATGACTCTGAAATCGAGAGGGAATTTGCCGCCAATCTGGATTCCCGCAGCGACGTCAAGCTCTTCGTCAAATTGCCCGCATGGTTCAAGATCGAGACACCCATCGGGGATTACAATCCCGACTGGGCCATCGTGAAGCACGACAACTCCGTGCTCTATCTGGTACGGGAAACCAAGGGCACCAAGGATTTTGAGAAGATGCGAAAAACCGAGGCGGAAAAAATCCGGTGTGGTCGCCGCCACTTCGAGGCCCTCGACGTGGACTTCGCCGTTGTTACCGATGCCAGTGAAGTTTGAACTCCGAGGTTCGTCTTTTCGGCCGTTTTTCGATCAGCGCTTTTTTCGGGGCACGGGGAACCTGGTGCCGGCATCTTTGCCGGCCAGCGCGGCGGCGAGTTGGCCCGGCTTTCGTCCGTCGAGGATCGTGCAGGGGATCCCTGATCCGACGGCGAGCTTCACCGCTTCGAGCTTCGTTTTCATGCCGCCGACGGATTCCTCGCCTTTGTCCGGACGGACGTGGCGTGCGGCGGAGGCGATGTCTTTGACCTCGGGAACGCGCTTCCCGTTCGCGTCCTGAAGCCCGTCCACGCTGGTCAAAATGGCGAGGTGATCCGCCCGGACAAGCTGGGCGACCTCGGCGGAGAGCCGGTCGTTGTCGCCGAAGCGCAGTTCCTCGACCGCGACCGAATCGTTCTCGTTGATGATCGGGACAACCGTGCCGGATGCGAGGAGCCGGTCGAGCGTGTTGCGGGCGTTCGCGCGGTGCATCCGGCTGTCGATGTCGCCGTGGGTGAGAAGAAGCTGGGCGACATGCAGGCCGTGGGCGCGGAACGAAGCCGCGTAGAGCCGCATCAATTCCGGCTGGCCCGCTGCCGCGCAGGCCTGCTTGCCGGGGAGGTCGTCCGGGCGGCGCGAAAGCCCCAGGACCCGGACGCCCGCAGCGATCGCCGCGCTGCTCACGAGGATGCAGGATGTTCCGGATTTGTGGAGCTCCGCGACTTCGCGCGCGATGCGGCGGAATTGCGCGGTTTCGAGAGCGCGGCCGGTCCGGGAGAGAACTCCGGTGCCGAGTTTGATGACGAGTCGTTTCATTTATTTCGAGGCGAGCATTTCCAAAAATCCGCTTTCGAGCGCAAGACCTTCCTGCACTCCCCTGGCCAGCAGGTCGCGCGTGCGGTCCAGCGCGGCCAGCCGCTTGAACAGCCGCTCCGGCGGGTTGGCTTTCGCCACTCCGGCGATCGTCTCCGGGCAGGGAGCGGACGGCAAATGGTGGTGCCTGAGCGCGGCGGCGAGGATTTCCCCGGCCGCATGGATGAGGTTCTCGCGCTCCCGGACAACCGCCGCCTCGGCCTGGGCTTTGATTTGATCCTCCCGCGACTCCTCCCACTTCGCGTCCGCGGACTCCCGGTAGTGTTTGAGCTGCTGCTTCAACTCGCCCTCCAGCTCATCGGTGACCTGCTCGCGGATCGCGGCGGTCGCCTTCTGGAAGGCTTTTGTGAATCGCATGCCGGCCGCGATGTCGGGGCCGCCGGCCTGCAGCAGAGCCTTCACCAGCGCCTCGGCCACGGAACGCTCGCCCTCGCTCTGCCGAGACTCGCCCGCGCCGCGGAGCGGAACGGCGATGCAGCGCGAGATGATCGTGTCCATGATCGCGTCGGGAAGCGAGGTCAGGAGAAAAATGTGGCAGCCCGGCGGGGGTTCCTCGAGAGTTTTGAGAAAGGCGTTCGCCGCTTGCGGTTGAAGGCGGTCGGCATCGTGGATCACCGCCACCTTCGTGCGTCCGCGCATCGGCTTCATCTGGAGCGACTGCTCCATCGCCCGCATTTGCTCGATCACGATCCGCCGGGATTTCGACTCCGGGGCGACACTGTGATAATCCGGGTGGGCGAGAGCCTCGTCGGCCGTGCCGCCCAGAACAACGCCGGCCATCCGCTCGGCCAGCCATTCTTTCCCGGAACCATCGGGCCCGGCGAGCAGGTAGGCATGGGCAAGCCTCCCCGCGTTCCATGCGGTTTTCAGTCGTTCCAGGGCGTTCTCTTTCAGCAGGGCCATCGAGCGGTCCATCTTCACGCGACGGATTCTTCAAGTCGATGGGATTTTTCCTCCGGGGGAGGTGCCTCCCGGAATCCCTTCATGCGGTCAGCTTCGCTTCGGTTGACTTTTTCCGCCCGGTGGTCATTGATACTGCCTTAACAGATCTGCGGCCACCCACAGCGGGTCTAAAATCCACGGGCGCGACAAGAACACACAACAAGAAAGCCTCATGGCCAAGGTTACCCTGACCGGCATTTACAAAATCTACCCCGGCGATAAAGGCAGGGACGTCACCGCAGTCCGGGACTTCAACATCGAGATCACCGACCGCGAGTTCGTCGTGTTCGTCGGCCCCTCCGGATGCGGGAAATCCACCACCCTCCGGATGATCGCCGGCCTCGAAGAAATCACGCGCGGGGACATTTTTATCGGGGAAAAGCGCGTGAACGATGTGCCGCCGAAGGACCGGGACATCGCGATGGTTTTCCAGAACTACGCCCTCTACCCGCACATGAGCGTCTATGAGAACATGGCGTTCGGGTTGAAGCTCCGGAAATTCCCCAAGGCGGAAATCCAAAAGCGGGTGAACGATGCCGCGGCGATCCTCGGCCTCGAACAGCTCTTGGAACGCAAGCCCAAAGCCCTCTCCGGGGGCCAGCGCCAGCGGGTCGCCGTCGGGCGCGCGATCGTGCGGCAGCCGAGGGTTTTTCTCTTCGACGAGCCGCTCTCGAACCTCGACGCCAAGATGCGCGTGCAGATGCGCACGGAAATCATCAAACTGCACCAGAGGCTCCAGGCGACGATGATCTATGTCACACACGACCAGGTCGAGGCCATGACGATGGGCACGCGCATTGTCGTGATGGACGCGGTTCTGAATCCGGAGACCGGACTCAAGGAGGGCGTCATCCAGCAGATCGACGCCCCGCTCAAACTCTACAACGAACCGGCCAACTTGTTCGTCGCCGGATTTCTCGGGAGCCCGCCGATGAATTTTCTCAAAGGCACGCTTCGAGCGGAAGGAGAAGGCGTGGTATTCAAGGAAGCCAAAGGCGGGGCGGTGGAACTCAAACTGGGCTCCCGTCCGGAGGCCCGGGCATATGCCGGCAAGGAAGTCACGCTCGGGATCCGTCCGGAATGCTGCGCCATGGTGCAGCAAGGGAAACCGCTCCCGGAAAATTCTTTCCAGGCCGTCGTGGACATCGTCGAACCCATGGGGGCCGAGACCTGCTTTTATCTGCAAACCGGCGCGCACACGGTGGTCAGCCGGAGCCACGCGTCGGTGGACCAGCGCGAGGCCGGGCACCGGCTCCGCTTTGAGATGCAGGCCGACCGCGCGCACCTGTTCGATCACGAGACCGGACTCCGGATCCATTGACCGGCCGTCGATGGCATAAATCATGGCGAAAATTATCCCATCCGCGACGCGGACCAGATCGGATTTCGAGCGGGAGGAGAGGGCGCAGCTTTCTCCGTTTGCCGTGCCGCCCGAAGGCACGGCGGGACGGGCACACCGCGAGCCGGGGCACGCGTTCCGCTCGGAAATCCAGAGGGACCGCGCCCGGATCATCCATTGCTCGGCCTTCCGAAGACTCGACGGGAAGACCCAGGTTTTTCTGAACGGCACCGGCGACCACTACCGCACCCGCCTGACGCACACGATCGAGGTGGCATCGATCAGCCGCACCATCGCCCGCGCCCTGCGGCTCAACGAGGATCTTGCCGAGGCGATCGCCCTCGCCCACGACCTCGGGCACCCGCCGTGCGGGCACACCGGCGAGGAGGAGTTGGACCGGCTGATGAAGGGCCACGGCGGATTCGATCACAACGCGCAGAGCCTCCGGATCGTCGAGGTGATCGAGGAAAAATATCCGGTGAGGCCAGGGCTCAACCTGACCTGGGATGTGCGCGAAGGAATCCAAAAACATGCCGGCGGATATGTCCATCCGGCCCGGGAAAACCGTCATCCCTCCCCGTCGCTGGAGGCCCAGGTCGCCGACTTGGCGGACGAGATCGCCTACTCCAGCCACGATCTGGACGACGGGCTCGACGCGGGGCTTCTGCAGCCGGAGAAACTGGAGGGCGTCCCGCTCTGGACGCGGGCCGTCCGCCGCGCCTGCGGCGAGCATGCAAAAACCGATCCGGGCCGGCACCGGGGATTCGTGATCCGTTGCCTCGTCAACGAACTCGTGGAAGACCTCGTCCGACAGACCGCTTCGAATCTGTCGGGGAGCAAAGCCTCCTCGCTGGACGACATCCGCAACCACACTTCGCGGCTCGCCGCGTTCAGCCCGCCGATCCGCCGGGAACTCACCGCCCTGCGGAAATTCCTTTTCAAAAACCTGTACCACCATCCGGAAGTTGCGGGGGCGAACCGGAATGCGGCCCAGATGATCTCCGAACTCTTCCGCTGGCTTGCCGCGAACCCCGCGGGACTCGGGCGCAAAGCCAGATCGCGGATCCGGAAGGACGGGCTGGAGCGCAGCATCTGCGATTATATCTCGGGGATGACGGACCGCTACCTGGCTCTCCAGCACCGCGAACTGGTCGCTTCCAAAACGCGTCCTCATGGGGCTTGAAATGCGGCGGCTTCGTGGAAATCATACCGTGGCATGGGCAGGATGCCCATGCCACAGCAGAAATCGGTCTCAACCCAGGCAGACTGATCGGCGTCCCCGCCCGCCATTATTTTTTGCGCAGCCGCTGGATCGTCACCTGCACGTCCTTTTCTGCCGCCTCGATTTCCGACTGGAGTTGGCGGGAGGAAATGGCGATCGCGCCAAACGATTCGACGGTCGTCCGTTCCAAGTGGTCGTCCGTGGCGACCGTGACATCGCAGCCGGCGGCGTATTTCGCCGCGAGCCGCTCGATGATCGAATCCGCGGTCTGCCCGTCTTTGGAATAGAAAATTTTGATCCCGCCGGGATTCCCCTCGCTCGATGGTTTGTCCCCTCTTCCATCAAAAACCACCGCGACAGTCCAATCGGAATTGTCCTGCAGCGAGGCCAGCATCCGGACGAGAGTCTCGCGGACCGAGGCACCCCCGGCCGCGTAGTTCCGCGAAAGATCCGGCCACTGGAAGATCATGCTGTGGCCGTCCACGATGAGAATTTTTTGTTTCATCGCTGAGCCGCGAGTTGCCGGTTATTTGGCGTCCGGGAGGATCTGCGTGTTGATCCGCTCGATTCCCTGGCGAGCAAAGTCGCTGGCGGGGTAATCCTTCTGGGCCTTCAAATACCATGCGAGCGAGGACCCCAACTGGTCCTTTTTCTCCTGCTCCTCGGCCTGCTTGAGAGCGCGCACAAAATCCGAGGCGCGCGTGGTCAGGTTCGCGCGGATCTGGTTGAGCTTGTTGTCCTCCGGGAACTGGCGGTAGGCCGCCTCGGCGCTCTCCCACGCCCCGGCGAAATCCCCGCGCTTCTCGACCTCCTGCGCGCGGATCACAGCGGCTTCGACCTGGGCCATGTCGTCGAGCACCTTGCGGAGCTGCTCCTGCTTCTCGGGGAACGTGGCCGTCGCCGCGATGAAGCGCATTTTGTCGTCGGAAATCTGCCGGTAATTTTTCTGGCCCAGCAACTGGTCGAAATCCGTGATCGCCCGCTGCTGCACGTCGGACTGGCTGAAGATCATCCCTCCCACTTCGGCAAGGGCCGGATTGCGCGGCCAGATCCCGGTGGCCGACTTCAGCTCGGACTCCACGGTGGCCTTGTCTCCGCTCACCGCCGCGTTTTTTGCCTTGGCGATGTGCATTGAAGCCACCGTGCGGGCTGTCTCGATCGCCGCGACCGGCTTCGAGCTGTCAAAATCCTTCGCGCTTTTCTTCAGGTCCTTGATGAGGTTCTCCGCAAGCGTGTAATCCTTGAGATCAATCGCGCTGATCAACTGGTTCGACTTCTGGATGAAGTCCAGCGCCCGCCGCTTGTCGTCCCTGGAAATGGCGCGGATCTCCGGAAGGTATTCCCCCGGAACAAAAGTCTCCGCGAGCCGCTTGGTGGCGCTCTCGAGTTCGCTCTTTTTCAGGAGATACAAAAAGGCCCGGACTCCCTCCCGGCCATCGCGCAATGCCTCGTTTGCCAGCGAGTCAAGAGTTCCGACTGTCGGGGGAAGTCCTGCGGCATTCGAGAACAGGCTTTGTGCGTCCCTGCCAACGCGCAGAATGCTGTCCCCGTCGCTGAAGATGCCGCGATAGAACCGCGTCCCGATCAGCACATGCTGAAACCGGCGCAGAAGAAAATGCTGCACGATCAGTGCCTGGAACTCGATTTTCACCTGCAGCTCGATGGCCTCGCGTTTGAGATGGTTCGCCTTCAGCAGCGCGTTCACCTCGGCCAGGCGGGCGGTCATCGGCTGCAGATCCGCATCCAGCCTGCTCTGTTCCTCCTTCCTTTTCTCTTCTTTCCTCCACTGGTCCAGCACCCCGTCGCTTCCCGAAGAGGAGTCGAGAGCTTTGCCAGCGGTTGTCATCTTGGAATTCCACTCCAGGCGCTTGCGCTCTTTTTCCAAAGCCGCGTTGTCGGCGGCGAGTTTTTCGCTGGACTGCCTGGCATTCCTCGCGGCCTCGACCTGGTTTGCTATGGAATCGCAAAGCCGGGCATCATTGTCGAACTGCGCGGCCTGGGCGAGAAGCCGGAATGCCTCGTCGGTGGATTTCGGGGTGCTCTTGTCCGGGGCCAGAAGATCCAGAATCTGAGCGAGGATCCGGTTGTATCTGAGGTCGCTGTCGGGCGCGGCTTCGGGGGCATTGAGGAATTTCTCAAACCGCGCCTCGAAGATCCGGTTGTCGCTGATGTTCCAGCTTTTCCCGTTCCAGTGCACGATCTCGCTCCCCGGATCGAAGCCCGGGACTTGCATCCCAAGAAAACTTGATCCCTCGGATGGGGAATCCCCGGAGACAGCAGGCAAATTTTTGGAAGGCTCTCCGGATTGGGTGGCGACCTCCTGGGCATGACAGCACCCGGCCGCGAAGAGCAGGCATAACGCTTTTCTCATTACGGCGGTCCTGTTTTCCGGTTTATGTCCGAAGGGCCTGAAGGCAGGGGTGTCGGAGAGGCTTTCGGAAGACCGGTGCCCTCTCGAAAATCCGAGTCCTCCCCGGGAAACTCGTCCGGATTGTCAAAGGCCAGCTTGATCAACTGCTCTCCCTTTGCAGAATTCGGCACGGCAGCGATGGATTCGATGTGAGCTTTGATCTGGCGGCCGTTGGGAGAGGTTTTCACCGCCATGAGGCCTCCTGCGACGAGTTTGGAAGCGGCCTCCTTCGAAAGCGAAACCTCGGCTTTCAGCTTTGAGAAATCACCGACAGTGACCACCGCATCGCCAACCGCAATGCGCTCCCCGGCGGTTTTCAAAATGTCCATGACTTTGCCGTCGATCGGGCTCTTGACGAACCGGTCTTCGAGCGCATGGTTCGAGACCTCGATGTCGAGCTTGACCTGCTCCATCGCATCCTGGGCCAACTCCAGCCTGCACTTTGCCATCTCCCATTGGGTGATGGCCCCGACCATTTGCGCATCGCTGATCAGCCGCCGCTTGTATTTGCTTTTGGCATCGTCAAGCTCGGCCTGTTTCTGGCGGAGATCGGCCTCGGCCATGGTGACTCCCTGCCGGCTTTGCAGCCGCCGCTTTGTCACCTCCAAAGCGTAACTCTGGCGATAGTGATCCAAGCGTGCCAGCACCTGGTCTTTGAAAACCTTGTCGCCCTTCGCGGTCAGAATTTCATCGAGAATTCCAGCGTCGCGGGCCCGCAAACTGAGCACGGAATAGGGCGATGTCTGCGGGACCAACAGGGGCTCGGCGCAGAGCCTGCAGGCAACGGGGAGGAGCAATGCCAGCAACAGAATGCAGGATGCGTGGCTGCGCATGGGGGGCCGGCAGGCTGGTTTTCTGCGATCTCTTCTCATGCGGAAATTATTTCGCGTCCGGGAGGATCTGCGTGTTGATCCGCTCGATCCCTTGGCGCGCAAAATCGCTGGCGGGGTAATCCTTCTGGGCCTTCAGATACCAGGCGAGCGAGGACCCCAACTGGTCCTTTTTCTCCTGCTCCTCGGCCTGCTTGAGAGCACGGACAAAATCCGACGCCCGTGTGGTCAGGTTCGCGCGGACCTGGTTGAGCTTGTTGTCCTCCGGGAACTGGCGGTAGGCCGACTCCGCGCTCTCCCACGCCCCGGCGAAATCCCCGCGCTTCTCGACCTCCTGGGCGCGGATGATCGCGGCTTCGACAAGGGCCATGTTGTCGAGGACCTTGCGGAGCTGCTCCTGCTTCTCGGGGAACATCGCCGTCGCCGCGATGAAGCGCATTTTGTCGTCGAAGATCTGCCGGTAGTTTTTCTGGCCCAGCAACTGGTCGAAATCCGTGATCGCCCGCTGCTGAACGTCGGACTGGCTGAAGATCATCCCCCCGACCTCGGTCAGCGCCGGGTTCCGGGGCCAGATTTCCGCCGCGGCCTTCAGCTCCGATTCCATGGTCGCCTTGTCTCCGCTGGCCGCCGCGTTGCGGGCCTTGGCGAGGTGCATCGAGCTGACCGTCTTGGCGGTTTCGACCTTCGCGAGCGGCTTGCTCACGTCGAAATCGACCGCGATAGTCTGCAGCTCGTTGACCAGTTTTTCCGCGCGGGTGAGGTCGTTGACTTCGAGCGCGGCGAGAAGCTCGTTCCCCTTCTGGGAGAAATCGAGGGCCCGGCGCTTGTCCTCCCGGCTCAGCAGGCGGACCGACGGCATAAACTCGCCCAGCGCGAACGTCTCCGCCAGCCGCTCGGTAGCGCTCTTCATCTCGTTTTTCGAAAGCAAAAATTTGTAAGCCTCGACGCCCTCGTTGACATCGCGGATCGCCTCGCTGGCGAGGCCGTCGAGCTGGCTGAGCGAGTTGATGAGCTTGCTGACCGCTTGGGCGGCGGAGGCGGCGCCGCCGACGAGGCTCTCGACGCCGAGATTCTGGATGCCCATCTTGATCCCCTGTGCCGAGAACGACTGGCCGGAAGGCACGTAGGTTCCCCCGCCGACGCCAGTGCCGTTGGTTCCGGTGCCGCCCGCGACGTATCCGCCGCCTTTGGCTTCGCCGGAGACCTTCGGGTCGAAGTCCGCCTCGACCTTCACCTGCCCGGCGTCCTTGTTCGCGGGAAGCGTGTCCACCATTTTCTTGAAGACGTCGATCGAGTTGTCGCCGTCGGTGTAAAGCGCCCGGTAGAAGCGGTTGGCGATGATGACGTGCTCGAACCGCCGGGTGGCAAAAAACTGCATGATGAGCGCCTGCAGGTAGCCTTTGGCGGTCAGTTCGAGACTCGCCATGCGGGCTTTGTTGTTTTCGATCGTCTGGCCGGCCTCGGAGAGCTTCCGCTTCACGGTCGCGACGCGGGCATCGCGCGCGAGCTTCTGGTTTTCCTGACCCAGGGCATCGTCCTTGGCAACCTTGGTCGCGAGAGCGCTGCCGGTCGCCGCAACCTCGTTGTTCCACTCGGCCTGCGCGCGCTGCTTTTCCCAGAGCGCGTTGTCGCGCTTGAGCCTCTCCACCTGGACCAGGGTGTTCTGCGCGGAGTAGATCGCGTCCGACAGAATGCTGCAGAGGTTGGCGTCGTCCTTGTATTTGGAAGCCTCTTTCAAGAGGGCGAATGCCGCGTCCTGGTTCGCCTTCGTGGCTTTCCCCGGCGAGAGGAGGTCCATGATTTTGTCGATCGTCTGCCGGTAGGCGACATCGGCGGCATCGGTCGCAGGGGCCGCGTTCAGGTATTTTTCAAACCGGGCGCGGAACAGCCGGTTGTCGTTGATGTTCCAGAGCTTCCCGTCGTAGGACATCGTGTCGTTCCCGGGATCGAAATGGGGCACATCCCTGCCGATGAATCCCGGGTTCATCTGCCCGGGCCGCGCCCCGCCGGTGGCGGCTTTCGAGTCCCCGGCTCCCTCGGGAACCTGGCCCTGGGGCCTCGCGGTGGCCGCACCGAAAAGGAGAAGAAAAAACAGACCGGCGGGAATTCTCATTGCTGGGCCAGTTTTTTGGTTTTCAACACCCCTTTCGGGTCCACCTCGAGGACAAAACGGAATTTCTGTCCTTTCTGGATATTGATCGCGTTGAATTCCGGCGTCACCAGCACCGGGATGGTCTCCTTTCCCACGTCCACGGCAATGAGACGCCCGGCCGTGGGCGACCAGGCAAGCGAATTCGAGACCTCGCCTTCGGCTTTATAAATGTTCCCGCGCAGGCTGTTCGCGTTTTCCATGTAGGAGGGAACATCGAGCGCGGCGATCATCCGGTAGGGGTCGGACCCCGAGGACAGAAAAAACCGGGAGCCGACAAAGGCGACCAAAATCAGGCCGATGGCCAGAAACAGCCAGAGGGGGCTGATGGAGGATTTCTTGCGGCGTGCCATTAAGGAGAGTTAACTGCAATCGGAGCCGAATTCAAAGGGAAAACAAAATCCCCAGGCACAGCGTTCTCAAGCTTGGCGATCCCGGATTTTATCCGGGCGCTGGCGAGGGTGTGAGCCAATGGGTGAGCGGTCACGAATCGCGGGATGGCTGCCCCGGGATCAAGTGACTTCGTTCTCGACGGCATGGCGAATCGGCGCCGACTTCGGGTTCGGAACACGAATTTGATCGTATCCGGCCGAAAACAACCGAAAGATGACAGTCGTGACCAGCCCTTCCCTGAGACAGCTCAAGAGTCGTTCGCAGCAACTCAAGCCGGCCATCCATATGGGAAAAGCCGGGCCGACCCCGGAGTTTCTGGCCGCACTCGGCGAGGTGCTGGACCGGAACCAACTGGTCAAGCTGCGGTTCGAGGCGATGAAGGACGAGCGCAAATCCCTTTCAAAAAAACTCGCCGAAATCACCGGATCGCTCCTGGTGCAGCAGGTCGGCCACACGGCTGTTTTTTTCCGCAACCGAAACAGTCTGGAAGCCCCTCGACCCTGACCGCACAAACCGGGATGCCGGGCCCGCATGCGGACGGATTCCGAAAAATTCGCATTTTCCGCTTCTTCTGCTAAAATGCCTGCAATGACAGCGACCACCGAATCGGAGAGCGGAGTTTTGCATCGCGAAGCCATATCGCTTCCGCTCTTTCGTCCCATCTCCAAACCCCCGCCCGGCCCTGCTCTTCAACCGAAGGCCATGGCGGAATCCCCCGCAGCCGGTTCTCCGCTGACCGTGCAACCGATCCAGAAACTGGACCTCGATCTCCTCGGCAACGGAGACAGGGTGGTCGTGCGCACCGCAAACAGCACCTACAATTTCGAAATGCGCGACCGCCATTCCTGCAAAGTGATTCCCGGCAAATCCTCGGCGAGGACCGGCGAGGCGGTCCTGATGGGCGGAACGAACGCCGACGCTTCGGAATATACACCGGCCCGCATTCTGGTGGGAGGACGTGTGGCGTATCAATTTCCCGGCGAGGCAACGGCCGTTCTGACCTCCGTGGTCGAATCGATTTTCCTGGTGGCAGCCGGAAAGCCCGCCTGAGCGCCCTCACTCTCGCGAAAGGTCTTCCCTCAAACGGCGCAGACCTTCGAGGATCTCGAGGTCGGAACGGGTGAGTTTCGCGGACGGAAGCTGGAACTCCATCTGCACGTGAACCGGGCGGGCCGGACGGCGGGAATTCCAGAGGATCTTTCGGAGTGATTTGATGTTCATAACGCGGAACATCCTGTCACGCCGTATAGGACAAATGCTGTCCTACCAAAAAGAATTTCGGAAAAATCCGGGCGCCCTAATTTTTGGCGGCGGCCTTGAAGAACAGGAGCCTCCAGAACGGGCGGCGGTCGATGACGATCTCGGCGAGAACGCTGGCGCCGACGGCGAGGGGGTAAGGGGCTTTTTCGACAGCCACCTTGATGCGGTAGGAGGAACTGGAGGCCTTTTCCTCCTGGTCCGGGTCGAGGTCGCGGTCGAGGGCGACCTCCGACACGCGGCCCGTTGCGAGCGGGGCGAGGCGGTCGGGGTTGTTGTTGGCGCGGAAGCGGACGAGCTGTCCGGGCTGGATGCGGTTGACCCGGTCCTCGGTGGCGTAAAGTCTCAGCTCCGTTCCGGTGTTGGAGGTCAGCTTGAAAAGGGGCGTGCCGGCGAGGACTTTCTCGCCGGGAAAACGCCTGGCCGTTGAGAGGATGGTGCCGCTTTCGGGCGCGATGATGTCGAGCCGTCCGAAATCCTCGCGGGCGACGCGAAGATCGCTCTCGAGGCTCTGGATGCGGGCTTCGGCGATCTTTTCTTTGCCGGAAGCTTCTTCCAGCGACGCCTTGCCATAGGGGCCGGTAAAGAGTTCGTTCGCCTGGCGGCTGCGCTTCAGCATCGCCTCGGAGGCGATGATCTGCAGCCGGACATTGAGGACCTCGGTTCCCGATGCGGCCCCGGTTTTTTGAAGCTCGCTCAGGCGTTTCAAGTAATTCTGTTGGATGTCCTGGACCTCCTCCTGGCGTTCCACTTCCAGGGCGCTGAAAAGAAATTCCGGAGGGACTGGCGCGGCCACGACTTTGCGGGCGTTCGCCCGGGCGAGCTCGAGTTCGGCTTTGGCCTGCTGGATCTCGTTTTCAATCTTCGCGGTGGATTTCCTGATCTCCCAGGAATCCATCCTGGCGAGCACGCTGCCTTTTTCGACGAACTGCCCGTCCACCACCGAGACGGATTCCAGGATTCCGTCGCTTTTTCCGAAGACCAGCCAATAGTCCGAAGGCCGGATCTCACCGGGAGCGTTCACGTATTCGTCCATCGGGCTGAACAGCACAAGCACCGCGCACAGAAGCGCGGACGCCCCGGCCCAGACAAAGCCCAGGCGCATCCATCGCGGCGGGATGACCGGGCGGAGCTTGGAGGGCGGCGTCGCAAAACCCGCCGAACAAAGCGGGGAGGCGGCCCGGAATTCGGATGTGCCGGATGGATGGGGCGCGAAAATCATTTCGGTTGGCGGCTCCATGGCCGGCGGGTGGCTCCGCTCATCGGGATCATCCCCTCGACCTGGGCTTCGTAGAGACCGAGGTAGTGGCCGGAGGGTCGGTTGACGAGTTCGTCGTGAGTGCCCTGTTCAACAAGCCGGCCCTGGTGCATCACCAAAATCTGGTCCGCCTGAAAAATCGTGGAAAGCCGGTGGGCAATCACCACAGAGGTCCGGCCGGCCATCAGGGCGTCAAAGGATCTCTGGATCGCCTTCTCGGTTTCGCTGTCCAGCGCGCTCGTCGCCTCATCCAAGATCAGGAAGGCCGGATTTTTCAGGAAGACCCTGGCGATGGCGATCCTTTGCTTCTGACCCCCCGAGAGCCGTGTGCCGCTGACTCCCACGGGCTCTTCGAGCTGGTTCGGGAGCCCGCGAACAAAGTCGTCGATATGCGCCCCCGCCAGCGCGGCCCAGATTCTTTCCTCGGGATAATCGTGTCCCATGCAGAGATTGGTCCGGACCGAATCATTGAAAAGCGTGGCATCCTGGAGAACAGCCCCCATGCTCCTGCGGAGCACGCGGAGATCCCAGTCCCGCACGTCCGTGCCGTCGAGAAGGAGTTTCCCTCCCGTGGGCAGATACATTCCTATGAGGATGCTGGCGAGAGTGGTTTTCCCGGAACCGGACTGCCCGACGAGCGCGACCGTCTGCCCGGGCCCGATGGCGAAATTCAGGTCGCGGAGAATCGGCTCGTTGCCGTCGTAGGAAAAGCTGAGGTTTTCGGCGATGATTTCTCCCTTGAAGGAATCCGGGGAGACGTTCTTTTTTTCGAGATACGGCTCCTGCGGCACTTTGCTGAGCTCCTCGACTTTTTCCGCGCTAGCGGCTCCCTGTTGCAGTATTTGGCCCGCGTTGAGCAGGGTTCCGATCGGCGCCCAGAGCATGGCCTGGTAGGCGTAGAATGCAAAAAACGACCCGAAGGTAATCTGTCCCTGGATTGCCAGGACGCCGCCGACAAACAGAAAGATATCTCCGCCCATGCTGCTCAGCAACACGAGAAGGAGGTTGATCATGTGGAAGCGGGTCCAATGATGCAGCCCTTCAAACCGGAGCGCCTCCGCCTTGGCGCGGAATCTGTCCAAGAAAAAGGCCTCGGCGGAAAACGTGCGGATGACGCGCATCGCGCCAAACGTCTCCGAGGTCGTGGCGTTCAAATCGGCAAAGCGGTCGGATTCCTCGCGGCTGAACACCTGCAGCTTGCGGAAGGACCAGACCGTCAAAGCGGCGGTCAGGGGCATGGTGGCAAGGACGATGGCGGTCAGCCAGGCGTTCAAGAAAAGCATGAAAGCGACAACGATCACGATGAGAAAAATGCTCGTGAGAAAGTTCCGGAGGATCGAGAAAATCGCCGAGTCCATCCCGGCGACATCCAACCCGAGACGCGAAGCGATCCGGCCGGTTTCCAGTTTTGCCAGCGCCTTTTGCCGGCCGCCCATGAGCCTGAGGGCCGCGTCGAGGCGGGTCTCGTAAAGGGTGTTGCGCGTGATTGTCAGGATGTAGTGGCTCTGCCACCCGCCGAAAAGCGCACCGAGAAGCTTCAGCAGAACACCCAGAAGAACGATGGCGGCGATCATCCAGATCTTTTGGGAAATCCCCAGCCAGGTCGTCACGTCGCCCGTGGCGCTCCCGCGAAAAATCAGGTCGTCGATGATGATCTTCGCGAGATAGGGAGCCGGCGCGCTGACAAGGCTCGACAAGAATCCCAGCAGGACGATGATCCAGAGAACCCGCGGATAGCGGCGGATCAACCCGAGGAGAATCCTGACGCCCGAGCGGGCGGAAACGTGTTGGGGGTTTTCCTCCATCAGTAGAATCGCAAGGACACCTTCAAGGGGAGTCAACCAACAGCCTGCAAAAGCGCAACAAAAAACGTCAGATTCCGCGCCCAGGGAGGGATTTCTTCTGAAAAGTCGTCTCGGGCGAAGCTTGTCGGGAGGGTATGGCCCCATTGCTCTAACCGGCATCCGGATTGTTGATGTCTCCGGACAATCACGGTAGCCTCGGGAATGAAGTTTCCCCGTCCTTCCGTTCTCGCGGCAATTCTTTTGCCGGCATTGGCCTTGGGAGCAGCGTGGCTGGTGGCGGGGCACGATGAGAACTACGCGCTCCAGAAACTGTTTTTCCGCGCGCGCTACGGCCGCTATGACGGGTTGATCACCCAGGCGGCGGCCCGATACGGAGTCAGCCCTTCGCTGGTGAAGGCGGTGATTTGGCGGGAGTCGAGATTCCACCCCGACATGCAGGGTGCGCACGCGGAGCGGGGGCTGATGCAGATCACCGAAGGAGCCGCGCAGGACTGGGCCCGCGCGGAGAAAATCGGGATCTTTGCTCCCGCCGATCTCCTGGACCCGAAAACCAACATCGAGGTGGGCACCTGGTATTTGGCCAACGCGCTCAGGCACTGGTCCGACAAGGACGATCCGGTTCCCTTCGCGCTTGCGGAATACAACGCCGGCCGCACGCGGGTGATGCGCTGGGAAAAAACCTCGGGGCTCGGAGGCGGCTTCGGGGCGGACGACCTGCACAGCATCATGGATTTCCCAGCCACGCGCGCCTACATCCGCTCGATCGTCGACCGGTATCTCGATTTCAAAAAACGGGGCGAGTTTCCCGGCGAGAAGCCCGCCGGCAAACCGCCGCACTAGCACCGGGCGCGTTTGCGGGTTGATGCCCGCAGCCATTCGTGGTTTGCTAGGCGGCCGATGACGAACAAATATCTGGAAGTTGCCGAAGAGGCCGCGCAGGCGGCGGGAGGTTTGCTGCGATCGCAATTCGGCCGTCCGTTGACGGTGGATGAAACCCACGCCCACGACATCAAGCTGGAGTTGGACAAGCGAAGCCAGGCCCTCATCGAGTCGCTGATTCTCTCCCGTTTCCCCGGCCATGCGATCTACGGCGAGGAAGGGATCCGCGGCGACCAAAACAGCGAGTTCCAGTGGGTGATCGACCCCATCGACGGAACCGTGAACTACTTTTACTCGCTGCCGCATTTCGCGGTGAGCATCGCCCTCCGCCAGTCCGGAAAAATCATCGCCGGCGTCATTTACGACCCGATGCGCGATGAGTTGTGGTCGGTCTCCGGCGGCGGCTCCCCCACATTGAACGGGCATCCGATCCGGGTCAGCGGGCGCGCCAGCCTGGGCGAGGCGATCGTCTCGGTCGGCGTCGCGAAATCCATCGATTCCATCAACAGCAGCCTGCCCCTTTTCGAAAAGATGGTCCGCGGTGCCAGAAAATGCCGGATGATGGGCAGCGCCTCGCTGGACATCGCCTATGTCGCCTGCGGCCGGCTCGATGCCTACATCGAGAGCACGGTCAGCCTCTGGGATGTGGCGGCCGGAATCCTCCTCGTCGAAGCGGCGGGCGGCACCGTGAAGCTGACCCCGCATGCGGATAATCCCGACAAATACGCCATCGTGGCCGCGAGCGGAAAAATCGCTCTGCCATGATCGCCACCGGGATCGGATACGATGTGCACCGGCTGGTGATGGACCGGCCGCTGATTCTCGGAGGGGTCCGGATCGAGCACTCCTTGGGATTGGAAGGGCATTCCGATGCGGATGTCCTCTGCCACGCGATCGCGGACGCCCTGCTCGGTGCCGCCGGGGAACCGGATATCGGCCACATGTTTCCCAACACGGATCCGGCGATCCGTGGGATCAGCAGCCTGGAAATCCTCCGCAAAGTCCGCGCGCGCCTGGACGAGCTCTCGGTCACGGTTCACAACGTCGATGCCACGCTGATCGCCGAGGAACCCCGCATCTCCCCCCACCTCGCCGCCATGAAGGAAAACGTGGGCAGCGCCCTCGGGCTGCCTCCATCGCGTGTCGGCATCAAGGCCACGACGAACGAAGGGATGGGGTTTCCCGGACGCGGCGAAGGAATGGCCGCGCTCGCCTCCGCCTGCGTGGACCGCTGATCGGCGGCCCAAAAGGCCCGGCACCATTTTCCCTACAAGCTCAAGCCAGCCGGACGGCGGCAGCCTGGGCTTTGAGGCAGAGTTCTGCGGCTTTGAAGGCGTGTTCCTGGGTCATGGCCTTCTCGGTGCGGTTGAGGCAGTCGAGGAGGAGCTGGCCGAAGAACGGATAGCCGACTTTTCCCTCGCACGGGATGTGCCGCTCGCCCTTTTTATCGACGAGGAAGAGGTGGTTCCCGCTGGTTTGATCACTGGCGAGATTGATGTATTTCCGCATTTCTATGAACCCCTCGGTTCCGAGCAGGGTCGTGCGCCCGTCCCCCCAGGTGCGGAGCCCGGCCGGCGTGAACCAGTCGCAGCGGAAATAGCCGGAAGCCCCGTTGTCGGCGGTGAACGAGGCCTCGCCGAAATCTTCGAGTTCCGGATGCGCGGGATTGCCGAAGTTGGCCACCGCGCTGAAGTTCAGTCGGGCATCCGCGGCCCCGGTGAAATGCAGGAACTGCTCGCACTGGTGGCTGCCGATGTCGCAGAGGATACCCCCGTATTTTTCAAACTCGAAAAACCAGGGAAGCCGGGAGGCCGCGCTCAGCCGGTGCGGGCCGGTTCCCATCGTCTGGATCACCCGGCCGATCGCGCCGTCGGCGACGAGCTGCCCGGCGAGAACCGCGCACTCCACGTGGAGGCGCTCGCTGTAATAGACCATGTATTTTTTTCCGGTGCGGAGAACGGTCGCGCGGGCTTTGTCGAGCTGCGACAGCGTGGTGAACGGGGCTTTGTCGGTGAAATAATCACGCCCGGCCTCCATGACCCGGCATCCCAGCGGACCGCGTAAATTGGGGACGGCGGCGGCGGCGACGAGCCGGACATCGTCGTCCTGGAAGATCTCATCGAGATCCCTCGCGGCTTTTGCCTGCGGGAAGGATTTTTGGAAGGCCGCGACTTTTTGCGGGTCGGGATCATGGACCCAGCGAAGATCGCCGCCAGCCTCGACGAGCCCGTTGCATTGCCCGTTGATGTGGCCGTGGTCGAGCGCCGTGGCCGCGAAAACGAATTCTCCGGGTCCGCAAACCGCGGACGGTTTCCCTTTCGGGGCATAGTTCATTCCGTCTTTCATAATTTTGTTCAAGCCAAGTAATTTCCGGGCGATCCGTAATAGGGGACCGGCTTTTTTGCGGGGATGGATTCCGCGATCCGGTCGCGGAGAAAGGCGCCATACCGGGCGGACGAGGCGGGGAGTTCGACCGTGCGGTCCGCGAACGAGGAAAGCTGGATGCCGTTGATGATCACGAGGGATTTGAGGCCCTCCTCGGCCCGCGCGATCAACTCCTCGCCGTGCAAGATCGCCCGGATGAAATTCACGAGGATCTTCAGATGCTGGTTCCCCGTGTCCCGGGTCACGGGGATCTCGACCTGCCAGGTGGCCGGAGGGAGATATCCTTCACGGGTGGAACGCGAATACTCCGCTGCGCCGACTTCGTTCCTGATGAACGCGAGCCTGCGCTGCTCGCAGGTGAGGCGCCCGAGGTCGCCCGAGACTTCCAGGCGGTTGACTCCCGGGGCCTCGCCCGTGGAAGTGACGATTACGCCCGTGGCCCCGTTGGCGAACTCGAAAATCGCGCTGACATCATCCTCGACCTCGATGGCGTGGTGACGCCCGAAACAACACAGCGCGCGCACTTTCTCCGGCATCCCGAAAATCCACTGGAAAAGGTCGATGTTGTGGACGCACTGGTTGATCAGGACTCCTCCGCCCTCGCCCGCCCAGGTCGCGCGCCAGCCGCCGGAATCGTAGTAGGCCTGGCTGCGGAACCAGTCGGTGATCGTCCATTGCACCCGCCGGATTTCCCCCAGCTCCCCGCCCTGCACCAGGGACCGGATTTTCTGGAAAACCGGATCCGTCCGCTGGTTGAACATCGCGGCGAAGACCTGTTTTTTCGACCGGTGCGCCGCGATCAGTTTTTCCGCGTCGGCCGTGTGGACGGAAATCGGTTTTTCGACCAGGACGTGCAGCCCGGCCCGGAGGGCATCGACGCCGATCGGCGTGTGGGAATAATGCGGCGTGGCGACGAGGATGGCGTCGATCTTTCCCGAACGGATCATCTCGCTGCTGTCGGCGAACCAATCCGCATCCGTGTAGGGGCGCAGCTTGTTTTCATCGGTATCGCACACGGCCGCCAAGACACATCCCGGAACTGACCCGGCGAGCACCATCCGCGCGTGATACCCGCCCATGTTTCCCACCCCGGCGATCCCGAGGCGGACGGAAGCCGCCGCTTGGGTTGTTTTCTTCAATTTGTCTTCAGGAATGATTTGGAAAAATCTTCGCCGGCAGCAGTCTTTTTCACGGCCTTCTTTTTGAAGCGCGAAGTCGCGATCAGGTTCTTCAAGAGTTTTTCAAATCTGGCCGACGCAAACGGCACCTCGACCGTTTCGCCGAGCATCGAGGACATGAGGATCGCGTTTCCGAGCTCGACCGAGTGGATGCCCTCGGCCGCGGGAGCCAGAAGCTTTTCGCCGTCCAGAATGGCGTTCGTGAAGTTTTTCAGGATCCCGTTGTGATGCTCGCCGGTCTGGACGACCGGGATCGTCACATCCCACACCGGCGGGCGCGAGAAGCTTTCCTTTGTCGTGCGGCTGAATTCCGTCATCGGGATCTCGTTGCGGGTGAATGAAAGCTTTCCACTTTCCATCACCAGCCGGCCTCGCTCGGCGGAGATCTCCAGCCGGTTCGCGCCCGGGGCTTCGCCTGTCGAGGTGATGAACACCGCGCTCGTGCCGTCCTTGTATTCAAAATACGCCGTCACATCGTCCTCGACCTCGATCTTGTGGTGGTAGCCCAGCTTGCAGAATCCGCGGACCTTGGACGGCATCCCGAAAATCCACTGGTAGAGGTCGAGGTTGTGCGGGCACTGGTTCAGGAGGACGCCGCCCCCCTCGCCCGCCCAGGTCGCCCGCCAACCGCCGGATGCATAGTAGGCTTCGGTGCGGAACCAGTCGGTGATCGTCCATGTCACCCGCCGGATTTTTCCCAGCTCGCCGCCCTTCACGACCTCGCGGATTTTCCGGTAAACCGAATCCGTGCGCTGGTTGAACATCGCGGCAAAAACCTGCTTCTTCGACCGGTGCGCAGCGATCAGCCGCTCGCAATCCGCCTTGTGGACGGAGATCGGCTTTTCGACGAGCACGTGCAGCCCCGCCTCCAGCGCGGCGGCTCCGACGGTCGTGTGGGAGTAATGGGGCGTCGCCACGAGCACCGCATCCACCTCGCCCGAGGCGATGAGCGCATCGCTGTCCGTGCAGCCATACACCCCGGGATATTTTGCGACTTTTTCCTGTTCCAAATCGCAGACGCCGGCGAGCCGGCACCGCGGGATATTGCCGGCCAGAATCGAGGCCGCATGCACGGCCCCCATGTTTCCAAGTCCAATGATGCCGAGGCGGAGTTCTTTCATGGGTTCAAAAACGGATCGAACAAGCCGCAGATCCTTTCTTCCAAAACCGCGAAAAGAAAGAAAAATCTTCGCAGGCGACGGGATGGGTCAGCCCGGTGGAGAAGCGGGGGATTCGGGCATCCCGAACGAAGCAGTTTCCGGAAATGGCAAGTGCGGGAGTGACAAATGTTCGCGCCGGGCGTTTGATGTCCGGACTGTGAAAGTGACAATACTCAAGCTGAACTGCCCGGACGCGGTGGGCTTGCTCGCCCGCATCACCGGGTTCATCGCGGCCTCGGGAGGCAATCTTCTCGACGTCAGCCAATACACCGACCCCGTGGCCAAATGGTTTTTTGCCCGGCTCGCCTTCGAGGGCGGGCAGGCGGCGGACAGCCCGGAGTCGTTCCGGAGCGAACTGGCCGGCGTGGCGGCCGGGATGCAGGCGGAGTGGACGCTCCGTCCGGCGGAGCGGCCCGTCCGCACGGCGATTCTCGTCAGCAAGCAGGACCATTGCCTGGCCGACCTGCTCTGGAGGTGGAGATCCGGCGAATTGAACATTTCGGTCGCGGGGGTTTTTTCCAACCACGAAACCTGCCGCTCCCTCGCCGAGAGGGAATCGCTGAACTTTGAAACGCTCGACTTCGCCGCGGACAAAGCGGCGGCATTTGCCGGACTGGCCGCGCGCCTGCGGGCGCTGGACGTCGAACTCGTCGTCCTCGCCCGGTTCATGCAAATCCTCCCGGATTGGTTCTGCAAAGAGTTTTCCGGACGGGCGATCAACATCCACCATTCGTTTCTGCCGGCGTTTATCGGGGCCAACCCCTACCGGCGGGCCTTCGAGCGCGGGGTGAAACTCATCGGGGCCACCTGCCATTATGCCACCGAGGATCTCGATGACGGCCCGATCATCGAGCAGGAGGTGGCGCGGGTCGAGCACTACCACGAACCGGACGACCTGGTCCGCTTGGGAAGAGACTGCGAAAGGCTGGCGCTGGCCCGCGGCGTGAGGTTCCACGTGGAGGACCGGGTGCTCGTCCACGGGAGCCGCGCCATCGTCTTCCGCGACTAATACCGGAATTTCGGGGTGGTGGAGGGCGTGGCGTCCGGGGCGGGGAGGTTCTTCGGCACAACTTCCGGCTCCACATTCAAATCCGGAGGAGGGACGTTCGGATCCGGCAAGGGCGTGTCATTGACCTGCGGCCCCGAATAGAGCGGGCCTTCGTCGCCACGCTTCCCCCCCCGCTTTTTCGCAGCAGCAGTTTCCGCCTCCTGTTTGACCTGTTCCGGAGGACGCGGGGGAGCGACGGCCATGTTCTCATTCGCGACATATCCGGTCCGCAAATCCTCCAACTGGACAAGGCTGTAACCCATCTCCCTCCGGAGCAGTTTCACGCGATTGCCGGCGCGCAACGATGCGTCCGGACCCCGGGCCTGCTGCGGGCCCAAGCGGTAAAACGGAGTGAAATCCCGGATCACCACGTATTCCGGAGCAACATCCGGCGCGAACGTTTGCGTCGCGCATCCGCCGAGAAAAAAAACCGCAGACAAAACAATCAAACCGCGGGCCGCGCCGATCATGAGACGCTGGAAACTTTTGGGAACAACCGTCATTGGTCAGGAAATATGACGGGTTGGAGGCTTCTCTGCAATACTCGCGGTGGCCCGCGATAAAATGCGGGATGGAAGGATGGGCGGGTTTGGGTATTGTGCGCGGATGTCCCGGGCCTGGATCCTCGCCTTTCTCAGCGGTGCCGCGCTGGCGCTTTGCTATGCGCCCGTCGCGTGGGGGGATCTGTGCTGGGTGGCTCTGCTTCCGCTGATATGCGCGGCATGGCTGATCGAGCCGCCGGCCCGCTGGAACCTGCCGCGCCTTGCCGCGCTGGGATTTGTTTTCGGGTGCGTGTATTTCGGCGGGAGCCTGTTTTGGCTGACCACGCTGACCGTCCCGGGCTGGGTCGCCCTCACGTTGTATCTCTCCATTTACCCCGCCATCTGGGTGGTCTTTCTCGGCACGGTCGCCAGGCCTTCGGGAGAGGACAAGAACGGGCGCCCGGTCTGGCTGAATTCGATTCAAAACCTGCGGGCGTGCGGCTCGGCGGCGGCAGCGTGGGTTGCCCTCGAGTGGCTGCGGGGAGTTTTGTTCCCCCAGTTTCCTTGGAACAATGTCGGGATCGCCCTGCACTCGAACATCCCGCTTATCCAGATTGCCGACATCACCGGCGTCGGCGGGGTTTCATTTCTCGTCGTCATGGCGAACCTGATGCTCGTCGCCACGATCAAGCGTCTGGCTCTTGAAGTCGGGCGCGGGGTCCGGCGGCCGCACTACGATTTTGCGGTCACGGTGGCGCTGGTCGCCCTGGCATGGGGATACGGGATGCGTCAGGTTTTTGCCCCCGCGCCGGCATCCGTGGAGTTCAGTTTCGCGGCCGTGCAGGCGAATATCCCGCAAAATGTCCGCAACGACCTGACGTTCGAATCGGATGTCCAGGAGCGCTACACCAAGCATACCGGGACCGCCCTGGCCATGAAGCCCGATCTCCTCATCTGGCCGGAATCCGCGACTCCCCGCCCGCTTTTCAACGACCAGGGCACATGGGATTTTGTGCGGGGTTTGGCCGAAACACACGCGGGCGACTTCCTCCTCGGGACGGTGTATTTTTCCGACCAGGGCGACTACAATTCCGTGGTGCTGCTGAGCGACCATGCCAAACAGGCGCAGATGTATCACAAGATGCATCTCGTCCCGTTCGGCGAGTATGTGCCGTTCCGGAAAGCGTTCCCATTGTTCGCGTGGATGGTTGGAAACCTTGTCCCGGATGATTTCGACGCCGGCACGAAACCCGTGCTTCTGGAGATGTCCGCCAAACCGGTAAAGATCGGCCCGCTCATCTGCTTCGAGGATGTGATCGGCGATTTGGCGCGCCAGTTTGCCCTGATGGGGGCGCAGGCTTTCGCGGTCGTGACCAATGACGGGTGGTTCCTTGACAGCGCCGGTTCCCGCCAGCATGCGGCCCACGCGGTCTTTCGCTGCGCCGAAAACAAGCTGCCCATGATCCGCGCCGCAAACACCGGGGTCACCTGCATGGTGGACCGCCTCGGACGGGTTCAAGAAACTTTGCAGACGGAGACCGGGGACACGTTCATCGAGGGGGTTTTACTCGGCAAAGTGGCGGCCCCGACAAATCCGGCACCGACATTCTACGCCCGCAACGGCGAGGTCTTTTCCATCGCCTGCCTCGCGCTCTCGACGCTCGCCGCCGCGGGATTTTTTCTCCGCTCGCGGAAATCAAAAAATTCCGCTTGTCCAACCCATTCCAAAACGAAACCCTCGCCCTGATGAAAGCCCTTGTGACCGTCATGCCCAAACCCTCCGTCCTCGACCCGCAGGGCGCCGCCGCCGCCGAAGCCATCCGCCACCATGGCCTGGAAAAAATCGGCCGCGTCCGGATCGGGAAACTCATCGAGATCGAGCTTCCCGGGGCCGCCGACGAGCCCCTCCTTCACGAGATCGCCCGCGACCTCCTCTCGAACCCCGTCATCGAGGATTACGAGCTGAAAATCCAATGAAATTTGCCGTTCTTCGATTTCCGGGCTCGAACTGCGACCAGGATTGCGTGCATGCCCTGAACGCGATCCCCGGCGCCTCGGCCGACTACGTCTGGCACAAGGACACCTCGCTCGCCGGCTTTGATGCGGTGGTCATCCCCGGGGGATTTTCCTACGGCGACTACCTGCGGTGCGGCGCGATCGCGCGGTTTTCGCCGGTGATGAAATCGGTGAAGGAATTCGCGGCATCGGGCGGGCCGGTGATCGGCATCTGCAACGGCTTCCAGATCCTCTGCGAAAGCGGCCTGCTGCCTGGCGCGCTGGTGCGGAACCGCGGCCTGCACTTCGTCTGCAAGCACGTGCACCTGCGCGTCGAGTCGGACGAATCGCGCTTTACGAACGCCGCAGCAACTGGCCGGATCCTGAACATCCCGATCGCCCACGGCGAGGGCTGCTACTTTGCCGACGACGCGACGCTGGCGCATCTGCGGACCAACGGACAGGTGCTCCTGCGTTATTGCGACGGGCAGGGAAAGATCACGGATGACGCGAACCCGAACGGCTCGCGCGAAAGCATCGCCGGCATCCGCAACGAGGCTGGAAACGTCTTCGGCCTCATGCCCCACCCCGAACGCGCCTGCGACCCCCTCCTCGGCAGCACCGACGGCAGGAGTATTTTTGACAGCATTCTCAAATCATGACTCCCATCACTCCCGAAGTCATCGCCAAGCACGGCATCACGCCCGAGGAATTCCAACGCATCCGCGAGATCCTCGGCCGCGAGCCGAATTTCACCGAGCTCGGGGTCTTCTCGGTAATGTGGAGCGAGCATTGCTCGTATAAAAATTCGAAGCTGGAGCTGAAGAAATTCCCGACGGTCGGGACGCGGGTGCTCGTGAAAGCGGGCGAGGAAAACGCGGGGGTGATCGACATCGGCGACGGCTGGGCGATCGCGTTCAAGATGGAGAGCCACAACCACCCGAGCGCGGTCGAGCCGTTCCAAGGCGCGGCGACCGGGGTCGGCGGGATCATCCGGGACATTTTCACCATGGGTGCGAGGCCAGTGTTCTCGATGAACTCTCTGCGCTTCGGCGACATCCGCGGCGATTCCGCCGAAGCGCGCACGAACCGCAGGCTTTTCGCGGGCGTGGTCGCCGGGATCTCGCACTACGGGAACTGCATCGGGATCCCGACGATCGGCGGCGAGGTGTATTTCGATGACAGCTACGCGGGCAACCCGCTCGTCAACGTGTTCTGCCTCGGAATCCTCCGCCACGAGCAAATCGCCCGCGGCGCAGCGAAGGGAATCGGAAACCCCGTGTTTTACGTCGGCGCGGAAACCGGGCGCGACGGGCTCGCGGGCGCGGCATTCGCCTCGCGCGAGCTCACCGAGGAATCCAAAGAAGACCGGCCGGCCGTCCAGGTCGGCGACCCGTTCCGAGAAAAACTTCTCCTCGAGGCCTGCCTCGAACTTCTCGCGAGCGGCTGCGTCGCCGGCATCCAGGACATGGGGGCAGCCGGCCTCACCTGCTCGACCTGCGAGACCGCCAGCCGCGGCGGCACAGGCGTCGAGATTGATCTGAACCTGGTCCCGAAACGCGAGACCGGCATGACCCCCTACGAAATCCTCCTCTCCGAATCCCAGGAGCGGATGCTGGTCATCGTCAACAAGGGCGAGGAGGACAAAGTCCGCGCGATTTTTGAAAAATGGGACCTTCCCTACGCCGAGGTCGGGGTGGTGAACGACGACGGGATGATGCGGGTGCGCGAAGGCGATTCTGTGGCTGTAGAAATCCCCGCCCGCAAGCTCGCCGATGAAGCGCCGCTCTACTCGCGCGAAGCCGCCGCGAAGTCCCTGCCCGCCGCTCTCGACCTTGACAAATTCCCCGAGGCCGACTGCCAGGCCGCGCTGCCCGCCATTCTCGCCCACCCGAGCATCGCCTCGAAACGCTGGGTCTGGCGCCAATACGACCACATGGTCCGTCTCGGCGCCACCGTTCTCCCCGGCTCCGATGCGGCGGTCTTCATCGTCCGCGAGGCCAACAAAATCCTGGCCGCCAGCACGGACTGCAACGCGATCTACTGCCGCCAGGACCCGCGCGAGGGCGCGAAGATCGCCGTCGCCGAGGCCGCGCGGAACATCGCCTGCACGGGAGCGGTCCCGCTCGCAGTCACCGACAACCTCAATTTCGGGAACCCGCACAAGCCGGAAAATTTCCTGCAGATCCGCGAGGCGGTCGAGGGGATGGCCGAGGCCTGCCGGAAATTCGACACGCCGGTCACCGGCGGCAACGTCAGCCTCTACAACGAAAGCCCGGCGGGCGCGATCGACCCCACCCCCACGGTCGGCATGGTCGGCATCGTCGAAGACGCCGCCCACATCACGACCCAGTTCTTCAAATCCGCCGGCGACGCGATCATCCTTGTCGGCGAGCCCGGCGACGAGCTCGGGGCCTCGCATTACCTTCTCGCCGTCCACGGGGCCAAAGCCGGCCCCCCTCCAAAACTCGATTACGACAAGGAACTCGCCGTCCAAGACGCGGTCCGCTCGCTGATCCGCTCGGGCCTCGTCAAGAGCGCCCACGATTGCGCCGAGGGCGGGCTCGCCGTCACCCTCGCCGAATCGTGCATCTCCGGTGACAAAATGCTCGGGGCTGCCGTGAAAATCCCCGCGGGATCTTCCCGCGCCGACATTCCGCTTTTCAACGAGTCCCAGTCCCGCATCGTCCTCTCGGTCAAGTCCGGCGACGCCGCAGGCGTCCTGGCCCACCTCGAAAAGCGCGGAGTCCCGGCAAGCCGGCTCGGCGAAGTCACCGGCGGCTCAAATCTGGAGGTAACAACTGCCGGAAAATCTTTCTCCTGGCCGCTTGCCCAACTCCACGAAAAGTGGGACGCCACCATCCCCACGCTGATGGGGGAGTGAGCGAAGCTTTCAGCGGCAAACTATGATTGTTTGCCGAGGGCGTGTCGATTATTGGCCGGTAGCGGCACCCAGTGCCTCGCGGAGTTTCCCTCGCACACGGTCGCACAGGCTTCGCGGTGCCAGCACCTCGACATCCGGCACCCACGAGAGCACCCAGCGGACGAGTTCCTTGTGCCCGGAGGTTTCGATCCGCATCTCCAGCGAGCCGTCGCGGCGCTCGCGGAGGCGCTGGCTGGGATGCCAGACACGCTCGCGGATGTAGGTAGCGACGTGCGCGGAGAACAGGAGCCGGATCCGCTCGGGTTTCTCTCCGTGTGCGGGCATGGAGGCGCAAGCATACCGTGCCCGCAGGCCGAAACTCTCGCCGCTCTGGCGGTGTCTGGACGCGCATTTTGACACCTTCGTGGACATCTATCCCGAGGCCTACCAACACGATTACGGGTTCCTGCGCCCGATCATCCCAGAGGTGGTCGGCAAGTTCATGGGCTGCGGGGATTTCGCCAACGGCTTCGCCCGCGTGCGCTGCGACCACTGCGCCCACGAATATTTGCTGGCCTTCTCGTGCAAGGGCCGCTGGTTCTGCCCCTCGTGCCACCAGAAGAAGGTGCAGCTTTTCGGCGCCCTGCTGGCCGAGACCGTCCTCGCATCCGTGCCGCACCGGCATTTCACGTTCACGATCCCCAAGATGCTCCGCCCGTATTTTCGCTTCCATCGCGGGCTCATCAAGGAACTCTGCCGCATCACCCAGCACATCCCGGACAAAAGCTTCCAGCTCGTGCGCTACTACGGCTGGTATTCCAACAAGATGCGCGGCCAGCGGCTCAAGCGGACGGGCGCCGAAACCGGGGCCGCGCCTGATGGCGACGTCATCGACGTCTCCGCGTTCAAGCCCCGCCGGATCCCGTCCAAGAAGTGGCGCGAACTCATCAAGAAAGTCTGGGAAGCCGACCCGCTCCTGTGCCCACGCTGCCAGCACGAAATGCGCATCGTCGCGCTCATCGACGAGGCGGACGTCATCGAGCGCATCCTGCGCCACCTCGGATTGTGGGAAGCCGGCGTGCGCGTGGATGCCGCCCGAGACCCGCCGGAACCCGCCGAGCAGGTGATCGAACCCTGGTTCGACGATCCGTTCCCCGACTACGACAACGAACCGGCGTTCGCGGAAAACTGACAACCCCGGCAACGGCAAGGCGCGCCTTGGCGGCCGCATTTTCCGCCTGCCCGCCCGGCCGGGCCTGCCTTTTCGGGATGCGGGGCGCACCCCGGCATTTCGCTACGAAACCAGCATGGAAACGCTGCTTGCGGCTGGAATTGACGGGCAACCGCCCGCGACCCCGAAACCCCGAAAAGCGATTTCCTATCAGCAACCCTGATATTCTCAAGCTCGACGAACAGATCGAGCAGGCGGCGAACTTGATGGAGACCTATCGCACCCAGAGCATCGACGTGCTCAAATCGCGCCGCGAATCGATCGTTTACCAAATCAAGAATCTCCAAAACGTCATCCACGAATGGGAGCTCAAGGCGATGGACTTGAGCCAGAAGCTCGCCGAATACGACCGCATCCAATCCAAACTCGACCGCGACCACAATAGTTACAACCAGCTCATTTCCACGATCCAGAGCGTCGCCGTCGAAAGCAAGGCGAGCCTGGGCAAAATCGTCTTGGGCGGCTTTTTCACGGGATTGCTCGTGGGGCTGGCCATTTTGTTTGCCATCGACAAACTCGACGACCGCGTCAGCTCGCTCATCGAATGCAAGGGGAGCTTTAAAGAGCTTTCCGTTCTCGGACAAATTCCCAGCGACGGCATGGCCGACGAGATGACCCGCCTATCCCGCGGAACATTTCTTTGGGACTTTCCTCAAGGAAGTTTACGAGGAGTTTGATTATATCATCTTCGACAGCGCGCCCATTCTGGAGAACGTCGAGGCGTTGAGCTTCGCGCCTTTGATTGACGGCGTTCTCTTTGTGGTTCGGTTTGGGCAGACCTCCTCGGGGCAAGCGCGTCGCGCTCTCGATTTCCTGAACGCCCGCCAGGTCAACGTTTTGGGGTTGATCTGCAACCAGGTCTAGCCCCGCGGTTTTTTTACCGCAATCTGAAACTTTTGGCTAACCTGTGGGTTCCCTATACGGTCCCTTCATCGTGGCCGTTCATCTCCCGTCTTAGAAATTTCTTTTCATCCATGACCCTTACTCGACGTTTTCTCTGCCCCTTGCTGGCCCTGTTGCTGGTTCCATTTGGCGCGCTTCATGCGGCGACCGCATCGAATTTGGAGAGCGGATTTCTGAATCCGCCCGACTCCGCGAAACCTCAGACGTGGTGGCATTGGCGGGATGGCCGGATCAATAAGGAAGCCATCACCGCCGAGTTGGAGGCGATGAAGCGGATTGGCATCGGCGGCGTGACCATGTTCAGCGCAAGTTCCATGGGCGAAACCGGACCCAAGGTGGTCTGTCTCAGCCCGGATTGGCATGATCGGGTGCGCTTCGCCGTGCAGGAATGTGATCGGCTGGGCCTGAGCTTCAATTTCCAAAATTGCGCCGGATGGAACGGGTCGGGCGGGCCGTGGATCACGCCGGACAAGGCCATGCAGCACGTGACGGCGGAGAAACGCGCCGTCAAGGGCGGCGCGACGATCCAATGGCCCGCGCCTCCTTCCTGGCCGGAATCGGGCCGGCCGTTTTACCGCGACATCGCGATCCTGGCTTTCCCAACGCCCGCCGCCTGCGAAGACGCCCAACCGCTTCCCTCGCCCAAGGTGACCACCAGCGGCCTGACGGGCGATCCGGCGCTGGTGAACGACCCGGAGAAACCGGGAGACGTGACGGACAAGACGCCGGCGTTGAGCGTGGATACGACTCAATCCGCCTGGGTGGAGTTCGAGTTCCCCTCCGCCGTGACGTGCCGCTCGGTGATGATCGCCGGGAAACCGCAGATTAACTTGCCGGACGATCAACGCGCAACGGTTCTGGCCAGCGATGACGGGGTTAATTTCAGGGAGATTGTCCGGCTTTCGACCTACAAGAGCCTTTGCGGATTCCTTGCGGTGGGCACGACGCATGCGATTCCCCAGACGACGGCGCGGTTTTTCCGCCTGGCGTGGGAGGGGCCCGTCAAGCTGGCGCTGCGGCGCGTGGCGTGGTCGTCTCAACCCGCGATTTATTCCGGCGAGAGCAAAATGGGCGAGATCGCGCGGACGCTAGTTTCGGAGCCCGTCCTGGCGACGGAGGAGGGGACGGCGGTTCCGCTGGAGGGGGTTGTCGATCTGACTTCCAAGTTGGACGCCCGGGGGAACCTCTCCTGGACGGCTCCGGCGGGGAACTGGACGGTGGTGCGCGTCGGCTACCACAGCGGCACCCGGGTGAATGCGCCCGCGCCGCCCGAGGCCACGGGATTGGAATGCGACAAGTTCAACCCGGAGACGGTCGCGTTTCATTTCGACCATTATGCCGCGAAAATTCTGGAGGACGCCGCGGGGCTCAAGGCGCCCGGGGCGATGGTCTTCGATAGTTGGGAGGCGCAATCGCAAAATTGGTCGCCCGTTTTTCGCGAGGAGTTCCGCAAGCGCCGGGGCTATGACGTGCTGCGTTACCTGCCGGTGTTCGCCGGGGTCATCGTGGAGAACCGCGACGTGACGGATCGGTTCCTGCGCGACGTGCGCCAGACGATGAGCGACCTCATTGCCGAGAATTTCTTCGGCAAAATGAGCGAGCTGGCCCACGAGCGGGGATTGGAGGTGCATTCGGAGTCGGTCGGCGGCAGCGGGGCCGGGACGATGGTCGCCGATGCTCTCACGCCGTATCTTCACGTCGATGTGCCGATGAACGAATTCGGCTGGCCGCTGAAGGAGGCGGTCTCCGCCGCGCATGTTTCGGGGAAATCCGTCGTGGCCCTCGAAGCGTTTACCCAGTCGCGCGTGGATTGGCGCACTTGTCCCGCGTCGCTCAAAGCGGCGGGCGACGGAGCGTATTGCGCGGGGATCACGCGATTTGTTTTCCATACCTACTCCCACAATCCCGATCTCAACTTGCTTTCGCCCGGTCCCGCTTTTGGCCCGTATGGGATGGGGTTTAGCCGGGGGCAGACTTGGTGGGAGATGGGCGGGCCGTGGATCAAATATCTCACGCGCTGCCAATATCTCCTTCAACGAGGCAAGGCCGCCGAGGATGTCCTCTATTTCTACGGCGAGGAACCGGCGGGACCGCTCATCACCGTCTTTGGAGGCGACCGCCGCAATGCCGACCGGTGGACGGCCCTTCCCGACGGGTTCGATTACGACCTGCTGCCCGCCGAGACGCTGATTAAGAACCTTTCGTTCCGAAACGGCCAATTGACGCTCCCGGATGGCACGGCCTACCGCTTGCTTGCGCTGCGGGATTCGGACCGGATGACGCCCGAGGCGGCGGCGAAAATCAAAGAGTTGGTGAAGGCGGGGGCGACGGTGGTTGGCCCCAAGCCCCGGCGCAGTCCGAGCCTGACCGATTACCCGCATTGCGACGGCGTGGTGCGCAAAATCGGCGACGAAGTGTGGGGCGATTGCGATGGGAAAAAGGTGACGGCCCACGATTTCGGCAAGGGGCGGGTTTACTGGAACCGGCCGCTGAACGAGGTGCTCGACGAACTTCCGCTGGCGCCCGATTTCTCTGCCACAAGCGGCGGCAAGCCCCTGGAAATGCGTTTTATTCACCGGCGCGATGGCGACGCCGACATCTATTTCATCGCGAGCGTTCGGGATTACGATACCTTTGACGCGGCGTTCCGGGTCAGCGGCAAGCAGCCGGAAATCTGGGACCCTCTCACGGGCCAGACGCACGATGCGACCGCCTTCCGCCAACAGGACGGGCGGACGATCCTCCCGCTGCGGTTCGACCGGGTTGGTTCGCTCTTTGTGATTTTCCGCAAGTCAGTTGCTTCCGGCGCGGCGGGGCAGGGGGTGCGGAATTTGCCGGAGTTTCAGGAAAAACTGACGCTCAAGGAACCGTGGAACGTGGCGTTTACGCCGGGCTGGGGCGCGCCGGAGTCCGTCACGTTCGCGGAGCTGACGGATTGGAGCAAGCGGCCGGAACCGGGGATCCGATACTATTCGGGAACGGCGGTTTACAAGACGGGGTTCGACTGGAACGCGGCGGAACCCGGCGCTTTTTATCTCGATTTGGGCAAGGTGGACGTGATCGCCGGGGTGAAGCTCAACGGCGTCGATTGCGGCATCGCCTGGACATGGCCTTACCGGGTTGACGTGAGCCGGGCGTTGAAGCCGGGCCGCAACGAACTGGAAATCCGCGTGGCCAATACCTGGCTCAACCGTCTGGAGGGCGAGGGGCGCGTGGAAGGGGCGGCTTTGCACGCCTGGACGCCCTCGGTCAGTTATCCCGGGGAGTTGCCGTTGGCGGAATCGGGACTGCTGGGCCCCGTGAGGATGCTCGTGGGCAAATAATCGGTGGCGGCCTCGGGGGAAATGCGTGACATTGCCCCCCGTCGAAGCCGGCCTCCCGCCGAAGCTCGACTACGACAAGGAACTCGCCGTCCAAGACGCGGTCCGCTCGCTGATCCGCATGGGCCTCGTCAAGAGCGCCCACGATTGCGCCGAGGGCGGGCTCGCCGTCACCCTCGCCGAATCGTGCATCTCCGGTGACAAAATGCTCGGGGCTGCCGTGGAAATCCCGACCGCCTCTTCCCGCGCCGACATTCCGCTCTTCAACGAGTCCCAGTCCCGCATCGTCCTCTCGGTCAAGTCCGGCGACGCCGCAGGCGTCCTGGCCCACCTCGAAAAGCGCGGAGTCCCGGCGAGCCGGCTCGGCGAAGTCACCGGCGGCTCAAATCTGGAGGTAACAACTGCCGGAAAATCTTTCTCCTGGCCGCTTGCCCAACTCCACGAAAAGTGGGACGCCACCATCCCCACGCTGATGGGGGAGTGAGCGAAGCTTTCAGCGGCAAACTATGATTGTTTGCCGAGGGCGTGTCGATTATTGGCCGGTAGCGGCACCCAGTGCCTCGCGGAGTTTCCCTCGCACACGGTCGCACAGGCTTCGCGGTGCCAGCACCTCGACATCCGGCACCCACGAGAGCACCCAGCGGACGAGTTCCTTGTGCCCGGAGGTTTCGATCCGCATCTCCAGCGAGCCGTCGCGGCGCTCGCGGAGGCGCTGGCTGGGATGCCAGACACGCTCGCGGATGTAGGTGGCGACGTGCGCGGAGAACAGGAGCCGGATCCGCTCGGGCTTCTCTCCGTGCGCGATCCCGAAGGCCTCGCGGCTGAACTCCCGCCACTCGAACCCGGCGGGGCGCTTGAAGCGTTTCCCGGTCGGCCAGTATCCGTCCATGGAAACACCCGCTTCCAGCTTCAAACTCCGGGCCAACGCCCCGGAGGGCCGAAAGCGATTTCCTATCAGTTCCCGGAGCCATAAAATTGGTCTAGCGTGGCAAAGGTTAAGCTTTGGGCTTGGGAACGAGAAGCGTCCTTCCCATCTGCCAGAAGCCCGGCACCACCGTGTCCACAACCGTTTTTGGCAGGCCAAATTGGTTGTTTTGCAGAAGGGAAATCACGGTGTTCGCCGTAGCCTCGCCGATGTCTCTTTTCCGGGAGAAAATGCCCGCCCAATCCAGGCAATCGTCATCCAGTCCCAGGTGAACGACTCCGATTTCCTCCGGTACTTGGAATCCCGCAGCCTGAGCCCAATCCACTAGGCGGAAGTCCTGCCCTACGATCACATCAGGCCTGTATTTTTGGATCCAGGTTATGAGCGCGTCGCGCGATACATCGACCGTGTCGAACTGACAGGGTGGGGTGAGGCAATTGGGAAAAACGGACTGAAAATAACCGGCCGCCGCCTGAAGCGCATGAGCGGAGCGGCGGTTGGCCTGTCTCTGCAGCACGACCCCAATGCGCCTGTAGCGGAACCGCCGAAGGATTTTCAACACCAGCATGATGTTGTAATAATAATCGTGGGTCACTTGGGGCAGCCTCGGAGCTGCGATCCCCTTGCCGAAGGAGACACATGCCATGGACTGCCAGTTGAGCTGGATGTGAGCTAGGTCGATTTTGGTCGAGGGAGGAGCAACGATCGCGCCTTGAATGCCGCGGTGAAAAAGGATCTGAGAGATGCGTTTGGCGTTCATGCCTGGTTCCCGCACCCAAAATTCCTGAAGCTCGTAGCCGAGCTCTTCGCAGCGTTCCCTAGCCCCGGTGAAATAGGGCGCAAGGTAGGAGATGCTGCGCCATTCTCCAGGGACTTCGTTGAGATCAAGCCACGCAATTGGCAGACGCTCCCTCTTTTTGGTATTTCTCACCAAGGACATTCGTGCCGCCAGCCGGGGATCGGGGGCGTAGCCAAGACGTTTGGCAGTTTCGACGATGAGCTTGCGCGTCTGGGCGTTTACCTTCGGCTTGTTGCGCAAAGCCAAGGAGACGGCCATCCGCGAAACACCAACAGCCTCGGCGATGTCTCCAAGGCTGACTATTTTTGGGGCCCGTTTTTTCAACGGCTCATCCCTCTGCTTTTTGGCGTGTTTATTCAAGGGTAAAACAGGTCCTGTTGCCCTTCTTGAATGACCCTGTCACGGAGTGTTGCTTTTTTCGAACACCAATTTTTTTGGTGGAGAATACGAAGAAACTCTGGGCCTTATTTGGATCTCTTTCCCCCGAGGGAATGCAGGGGTGGCCTTCTTTCGAAAGAGGAAAAACGAGGTTTATGTAAATCTTTTTCGGGATTGTGCTTTGCGTTCATGAGTGCGAGATATCCCGCGACCAACATTTCCCTATGCATCCCTCGTTGTCATTCAATTACCCCCTAAAACCATGAAAAAAAGATTCCTCCTCGTAGTGCTCTCTGTTGCCGCGTTGACCTCTGTCTATGCGCTTCCAAAGAATATCGATCCAAACAAGAGTTCCCCTTCGACTGTTGAGAAGAGTTCCACGGCTATCCAGGCAAAGACTGGCTTCGATCGCCCAGGGCTCCTCGCAACTCGCAAGATCGACGATAAAAAGGTCGCCTATTTCGTCAGTCCCTCGGGGAATGACGCCAGCGACGGCAAGACCCGCGCCACGGCGTTCGCCACCATGCAGAAGGCCGTTGATGTGGTCCAGCCCGGCGAGACGGTGCTCGTGCTCAAAGGCGTCTATCCCTCGGGATTCCATATCCACAAGGAAGGCCGCGCCAATGCCTGGATTTCGATCATCGGTGAACCGGGAGTGGAAATCCGGGGATCGGACGTGGAGAAGCATTGGACGCTGGCCGATCCCGAAAAGAAGCTCTACAATGTTCCGCTTCCAAAACTCCAAGGTTCGCAAACCCCGGAAACCCCGTTCCAAAGCCGCTTGGAGCAGGTATTTGTGGACGGGCAGCTTCTCTCTCAAGTGCCCGAAAAGGAAATGCTCAAGCCCAAGGGGGTCTTCTATGCCGACGGCGCCGCTAAATTGTTGTGGGTCTGCCTGAAGGACGGCGTTGATCCGAACACCCGCGCCACCGAAGTAACCCGGCGCTCCTGGGCCATCCAGGTTGGAGCTCCCCCGAACAGGAATTTTTGGCAGGAGTCGGCTACCAGTGAAGCGAGCAAAAGCGCCTACATCCGCATCGAAGGATTTCGCGTCCGCAACATCGCCAACTTTTCCCGTCAGGCTGCCATTTCGGTGCGCGGCCTTTGTCACGACATCGTAATTGAAAACTGTGACGTCCAGTGGGTCAACTCCATCGGCTTTGAAGCCAGCACCGTCCGTGGGTGGAGTCGGGCGGAGAATCAATGGATCATTTGTCCGGTGGAAAACGTGACCATCCGGCACTGCATCGCCAGCAATTGCGGCGTGCAGGGGATCGGCGGCGGCGGCCCGAACCATTTCCTCGTGGAGTCCAACATCATGGATGACAATAACTACAAGGATGTGTCGCCCTATAGCGAGGGAGGCGCCTGCAAAACCGGGTTTGAAGGCACGGACATCGTGATGCGTAACAATGTGGCTCGCAACAACAACAACCACGGCCTTTGGGTCGACAACGGCGGCGCGGGATGCGTCTTCGAAAACAATTTTGTCTTCAACAGTGTGCCGGGGGCGATCCTCGACGAAGCGACACCGCTCCGGCTGCCAATCCGGCAAGCTGACGGCAAGCGACAAGAAGGCAAGGAGCCCACGGCGGAGGAGGTCAAGGCCCACAAGCGGAGGGGAACCATCATCCGCAACAACGTGGTCGTGGGCACGCGGGGCAGAGGCATCAGCATTTCGGCATCCAGCGACGCGCAGGTCTACAACAACATCTTGAGCCGCAACGACGGTTCGGCCATTAGCATGGGCAGCAGCGTTCCCACCCGAACCGACTCCGAGGGATGCCATCGCAACCGCGTCTGGAGCAACATCTGTTTCGAAAATTTCTATAACGCCGAACTGAATCGCGACGAAGACGACCCGAGCGGCCTCACCTTTGATAATACTTTTGAAAACAATCTCTTCGTGAAACCCAGAGGGAGTCAGCCCTTCAATGTCGGGGGACTGCCTTCCTCCAGGGAAGATTTTGATCGAGCCAACCACCACGCAAAGAATTTCTATTCCGACGCGGCCCTCTTCGCGAATCCCGAGAAATTTGACTTCACCCTCGCCGACGCGGCCCTTGCGGCGAGCGCCGGGTTCGATCCGAAGTCCATTCGCCTGGACTGGAGCGCGTTTTACATCCAACCCAAACAGAGCGAAAAGCATCAGCGCGACCTCGCCTATTTCCCCATTGACCTGAGCGCCGCGTTCAACCGCAGCCTCGCCGATGAAGTCCCCGGAGACGGCAAGGGAGGTTGGACTGATCAAGGCAAAAACGACATGAGCCTGCTGCCTAATGGCAAGCAGATATTTGACGGGGTCGAATACCTGGTTGGTCCCAAGGAAAACGGGGCGGTTATGCTGCCCAGTTCGCATGTCAAGACCGAGACACCCTTGCCTCGCACCGTTTCCATGCCCGTCCACGCGGCTTTCGATAACCTCTTTTTCCTCTACACCGCCTCCTATGTCAGCGATGAGGAAAAGATAAACGGGAGGAAGGTAAAAATCCCGAATCCTGTCGTCGCGCAATTCATTGTTAGATACAGCGACGGCACCTCGGAGACGATTCAAACCATCGCCGGTCTGCACATCGTGGACTGGTGGGGCGACCCTTCGTGGCAACAGCAAGCCGCGCTCAATGACAACGGGGCGTACAGCGCGTGGCAGGGACCGAACCGAGCCGTCGCACGCGTCACCGTCTTTTATCGGCAGTGGAATAATCCTCATCCCGAAAAAGAGATCGAGTCGATTACCGTCAGCAATGAAAATTGCCCGGTTGACTGCCCCTTTGCCCTTCTGGGCATAACCGGAGCCAGACAGAAGGCACGTCCCAAGACGGCGGTCAAGGGAGACGCGGCATTTGTTATGAGCTATAACGGAGATATGGATGCCATCGGCTCCGATGGGGAACCGATCGAACCCGTCACGGCGAAGACGATTGTCTATTCGGGGGGCCGGTTCGAGGCAGGCATCAACGGCAAGGCCTACCGGCCCAAAAAGGTCGTGGCTTACCCGGTCCCAGCCGACTTTCCCTTGCAAGGGGAGGGAACGCTGTCGCTCTGGCTCAGGGCTGACGATTGGACCGCACCGGAGCGGGTCAAAAGGTACAAATCCGCAGCTTACACTCGCACGATGACGCCTTTCTCTGCCGAGTCTTCCAAAACGAAATGGTCGGTTTGGGACGTTTCGTTTCGGATCGATGAAAAGGATGACCGCACGCTTTTAATGTCGTTCGTGATTTCTGGAATCGGTGCGGACAAGATCGACGTTACCCAATGGGTCAAGGCAGACCAGTGGTTCAACGTTACCATCGTCTGGCAACCCTCTCCGCAACTCCCCGGAAGCACGCAGGTCGCAGCCTACCTGGACGGGCAGAAAATCGCGGACAAGACCGCCCACGGAATCCCGGACGTCATCGGGCAGTTGATCTATCCAGGCATTGCTAAAAATGGCGGCACCCCCTGGGTGGGCCTTATCGGAAATATCCATGTTCTCAAAAAGGCACTTTCCACGAATGAGATCGCGGAGGAACTCAAAGATCCCAAAGCGAAACCCTGAATTTGCGGTGGTCGGGAGGAATCAGCCATCCTTTCTAAACGAGACCAATCGATCAGCCCTAATTTCAAAAACAGCGTGATTAGCCTGTCTCTGAATTCCAGCCAAGTTATTAAAAAATCCACTGATGAACAAGTCGTTAACTTCACTAATGAGTAAAAATCTCCCTTTATCGCTCGCTCTCGGGGCGCTCGCTTTCTTTGGTACGCTCCCCGGCGCAACCGCCGCGCCGGACAAACCCACCGGGAAGTTTGACCGCCCCGGCCTTCTCCCAGAGAGCAAAATCGACGAGCAAAAGGTCGCGTGGTTTGTCAGTCCCGCCGGGAATGATGCCAGCGATGGCAAGACCCGCGCCACGGCGTTCGCCACCATGCAGAAGGCCATCGACGTGGTCCAGCCTGGCGAGACGGTGCTCGTGCTCAAGGGCGTCTACCCCGCCGGATTCCACATTCACAAGGAAGGCCGCGCTGATGCCTGGATAACCATCATCGGCGAGCCGGGAGCGGAAATCCGCGGTTCGGACCGGGAGAAGGATTGGACATTGGCCGACCCCGAAAAGAAACTCTACACGACCCCGCTGCCGAAACTCCTGGGTAACTGGCAGACCCCAGAGACGCAGCTCGTCGACCGCCTGGAGCAGGTGTTCGTGGACGGACAACTGCTCTCCCATGTGCCCCAAAAGGAGATGCTCAAACCCAAGGGCGTTTTCTATGCCGATGATGCCTCAAAGCTGTTGTGGGTTTGTTTGAAGGACGGAGCTGACCCGAACAGCCGCGACACCGAAGTGACCCGGCGTACGTGGGCCATCCAGGTTGGAGCTCCCCCGAACATGAATTTTTGGCGGGAGTCGGCTACCAGTGAAGCGAGCAAAAGCTCCTATATTCGTATCAGCGGATTGCGCGTCCGCAACATTGGCGACTTTTCCCGCCAGGCCGCCATCAATATCCGGGGACTTTGCCACGATATCATTATCGAAAACTGCGATGTCCAATGGGCCAACTTCTGCGGCATTGCGGCCGGCAGCCTTAACTGTTGGAGTCCGGCGGAGAACAAATGGCTCCATTGCGTGGTGGAAAACGTCACCATCCGGCACTGCATCGCCAGCAATTGCGGCGTGCAGGGAGCCGGCGGCGGCGGCCCGAACCATTTTCTCGTGGAGTCCAACATCATGGATGACAATAACTACAAGGACATGTCGCCCTGGGCCGAGGGCGGCGCCTGCAAAACCGGTTTCGATGGCACGAACATCGTGATCAGAAACAACGTGGCCAGAAACAACAACAACCACGGTCTTTGGTTCGACTACGCCGGAGAAGGCGGCGTCTTTGAAAACAACTTTGTCTTCAGCAGTGTGGCGGGCGCGATCCTCAACGAGGTGACGCCAACCCCCGGTTTTAACCGGCAGCCAGACGGCAAGGAGATCGGAAATGTTCCGTCAGCAGCAGAGGTCAAGGCCCGCAAACGGAAGGGAACCATCATCCGCAATAATGTGCTCGTCGGCACGCGGACTCCGGGTGGTGGCGGCATCAACGTCTCGAATTCCTGCGACACGCAGGTTTACAACAACATCCTCTGCCGCAACGACGGCGCGGCCATCGGGATCGGTGGCAGCCCCACCCGTCCTCAAACCGAAGGGCTTCACCGCAACCGGGCCCGGAGCAACATCTGCTACGAGAACTTCTACAACGCCGGGTTGATGAGGGATGAAGATGACCAGAGCGGCAGGACGTTCGAGAACGTCTTCGAAAACAACCTGTTCATGAAACCCCGGGGCACACAGCCTTTCAACGTCGGCGGTCAGCCTGCCTCCAGGGAAGTCTTCGATCAAGCCAACCACAACGCAAAGAATTTTTATTCCGACGCGGCCATTTTCGCGAACCCCGAGAAATTCGACTTCACCGTAACCGACGCCGCGCTCGCCGCAAGCGGCGGTTTCGACAAGGACGCCCTCCGTCTGGACTGGAGCGAGTTCTACATCAAACCCAAACAGAACGAAAAACGGACAAGGAACCTGACCTATTTCCCGATCGACTTGAGCGCCGTCTTCAACCGCAGTCTCCTCGACGAAATCGCCGGCGATGGAAAAGGCGGGTGGACCGACCATGGCAAAAACGATATGGGCCTCCTGCCCAACGGCAAACAGACCTTCGACGGAGTTGATTATCTTGTCGGCCCCAAGGAGAAGGGTGCCATCATGCTGCGCAGTTCGCATGTCAAAACTGAAACGCCCCTGCCTCAAACCGTCCCCATTCCCGTCCATGCCAGGTTTGATGAGCTCTTCTTTCTCTATACCGGCGCATGGGTTGGCGATGAGAAAAAAGTGAACGGCAAGGTGGAAAAAATTCCCAACCCGGTCGCGGCGGAATTTATCGTCAAGTATGGCGACGGCACGGCGGAGAAGATTCAAACCGTCGTCGGCCAGCACCTCGTGGACTGGTGGACCGACCCGACGTGGCAGATGTTTGCCACGCTCAACGACAACCATGTTTACAGCGCGTGGCAGGGGCCCAACCATGCGGTCGCGCGAGTCACCGTCCTTTACCGCCAGTGGAGCAATATCCACCCTGAAAAGGAGATCGAGTCCATCACGCTTAACAATGAAAACTGTCCGGTGGATTGCGCCTTCGCTTTGCTGGGCGTCACCGGCGCGAGGCAAAAAGGGGCCACGCAATCAGCGGACAAGGAAGGGCCTGCTTTCTTTCTGAGCTACCATGGAGACATGGACGCGGTGGGCTCCAATGGCGAAGGGATTGAGCCGATCACGGGGAAAGCGGTGGTTTATTCGGCAGGCAAATTCGAAGCCGGTCTGGGCGGCAAAGCCTACCGGCCCCAGAAAGTCGTGGCTTACCCGGTTCCCAGTGATTTTCCGCTGGACGGGCACGGGACCCTCTCGGTTTGGCTCAAAGCCGACGATTGGACCACCCCGGAGAGAATCAAGAGATACATTTCCGCCGACTATAGCCGCGTGTTGACCCCTTTTTCCGTCGAGGCCTCTCAAAAGAGATGGTCGCCGTGGGATATTTCCTTCTGTGTGGATGGAAAAGACAACCACACATTGCAAATGACCTTCCATATTTCGGGGATGGGCGTCGAAAAATTTGATGTGACTCCCCTGATCCAAGCTGGCCGGTGGTTCCACGTTGCCGTGGTCTGGCAGCCCGATCCGCAAAAGCCGGGCAACACGCAGGTAACCGCTTATCTGGATGGCCGGGAAGTCGCTTCCAAAAGCAGCGCCGGGAACGCCGACGCCATTGGGCAATTGATCTACCCGGCGATTCCGAAAAACGGCGGTCAACCGTGGATAGGGTTGGTCGAAAACATCAAAGTCCTCAAGAAGTCGTTGGGGGTTGATGAGATCGCAAACGAAATTAAAAAGTGGAAGTCGAACCCGCAAAACCCGTGAACGGGGGAAGTAAGAGGCGAAGTTGTGCACCCTGAACTTTAATCTTATATGGAATTGTCCTCCTCCCCTCAAAACCGTCGAGATAATTACGTCGGCGCGGAAACCGGGCGCGACGGGCTCGCGGGCGCGGCATTTGCCTCGCGCGAGCTCACCGAGGAATCCAAAGAAGACCGCCCGGCCGTCCAAGTCGGCGACCCGTTCCGCGAAAAACTTCTCCTCGAGGCCTGCCTCAAACTTCTCGCGAGCGGCTGCGTGGCCGGCATCCAGAACATGGGCGCGGCCGGCCTCACCCCGACGGTCGGCATCGTCGAAGACGCCGCCCACATCACGACCCAGTTCTTCAAATCCGCCGGCGACTCGATCATCCTTGTCGGCGAACCGGGCGACGAACTCGGCGCCTCGCATTACCTTCTCGCCGTCCACGGAGTCAAAGCCGGCCCCCCTCCAAAACTCGACTACGAAAAGGAACTCGCCGTCCAAGACGCGGTCCGCTCGCTGATCCGCATGGGCCTCGTCAAGAGCGCCCACGACTGCGCCGAGGGCGGGCTCGCCGTCACCCTCGCCGAATCGTGCATCTCCGGTGACAAAATGCTCGGGGCCGCCGTGGAAATCCCCTCCGCCTCTTCCCGCGCCGACATTCCGCTCTTCAACGAATCCCAGTCCCGCATCATCGTCTCGGTCAAATCCGGCGATGCCGATGACGTCCTCGCTCAGCACGAAAAACGGGGAGTCACCCCTGGTTGCAGGCGTCGAGCAATGCACCGGGAGTCGGAGGACCCAGCCGACGCCCGGATTATTGCCCGGCCTTCGATGCCGCGGCGATTTTTTCGAGAAATTTCGCGGGGTTTTTCTCGAACTTCGCCCGGCAACCTTCGCAGCAGAGCCGCACTTCAGTTCCCTGGTATTTGAAAATATACGGTTTCCCCATCTCGCCGAGTTTCTCGCCAGAGACGACGCAGGTTTTCAACGGATAGTCGCCCGCCATGGCAAATGTCAGGGATGCCATCAGGATGACGAGTGTTTTCAGAGGCTGGTGGAGTGCGTTCATTTGAGAACACCTAGCTAGCATCGCGGGGGAAAAAAGCAACCGGTTCCGCCCGCCCGAGCGCATCACCGGAACGGCATTTCTTCTCCGCCCACATTTTCCGACACCAGCGCGTTGACAGCAGCGGGACGGCTGCTATTTGTAACGATTCGCTTTTTTCCCTTATGTCCAAAAAAACCAAGCCAGTGAAGTCCGCGACGCCCCGCAAGGGCAAATATGTTTACACCTGGGGTGACGGCAAAGCCGACGGTGACGGCAAGATGAAACCCCTCCTCGGCGGCAAAGGCGCCAACCTCGCCGAGATGACCCGCATCGGTCTCCCGGTGCCCGCGGGGTTCACGATCACGACCGAAGTGTGCACGTATTTCTACGCCAACAAGCGCACATATCCCAAGGAACTCCAGTCCCAGATCGAGGCCGGGGTCCGCAATATGGAGAAAATCATGGGCACGAAATTCGGCGACGCGAGCGGTTTCCCGCTCCTCATCGCCGTCCGCTCGGGTGCCCGCGATTCGATGCCCGGAATGATGGATACGATCCTCAATCTCGGCCTCAATGAGGAGACCGTGGCCGCGCTCGCGCTCGCGACAAAAAACCCCCGCTTTGCGTGGGACTGCTACCGCCGGTTTATCCAGATGTATGGCGACGTGGTCATGGGTGTGCAGAAGCGCGAGGGCGAAGAGCACGAGCCGTTTGAAGCCATCATCCACGAATACAAACACGATAAATATCATGCCGACATCGTGGACAGCGAACTCACCGCCGAGGACCAGCAGGAGCTCGTCAAGCGGTTCAAGGCGCTCGTCAAGGAACGCACCGGCAAAAGCTTTCCAGCCAATCCCTGGGACCAGCTCAAAGGCTCCATCGGCGCCGTTTTTGGCTCCTGGATGAACGACCGCGCGATCGTCTATCGCCGGAAATACAACATCCCCGCCGAATGGGGCACCGCCGTCAACGTTCAGGCCATGGTGTTTGGAAATACCGGAGAAGCATCCGGGTCCGGCGTCGCGTTCACCCGCAACCCGGCCAACGGCATCAAAGAGTTTTACGGGGAATTCCTCATCAACGCGCAGGGCGAGGACGTCGTGGCCGGTGTCCGCACCCCCGAACCGGTCGCTCTCCTCAAGAAGCAATTGCCAAAGTCTTTCGCCGAATTGGATAAGGTCCGCCAGACGCTCGAGAAGCATTTCAAGGACGTGCAGGATTTCGAGTTCACGATCCAGGAAGGCAAGCTGTTCATGCTCCAGACCCGGAACGGCAAGCGCACCGCCGTGGCCGCGCTCAAGTTCTCGGTGGACATGGTGAAAGAGAATCTCATCGACTGGAAGACCGCGATCTTGCGCAATCCGGCCGACCAACTGGATCAGCTCCTCGCCCCGGTGTTCGATCCGGCCGAGATCAAGAAAGCCAAGCTTCTCGCCAGCGGTCTGCCCGCCGGCCCGGGCGCGGCTTCCGGAAGAATCTACCTGAACGCCGACCGCGCGGCCGCCGCCGAGGAGAAGGGCGAAAAAGTCCTTCTCGTCCGCACCGAAACCTCGCCCGAAGACCTTCGCGGCATGATCGCCGCCGAGGGCATCCTCACGGCCAAAGGCGGAGTCTCGTCGCATGCCGCGCTCGTCGCACGGCAGATGGGCAAAGTCTGCATCTGCGGCGCTTCCGCGCTCCATATTGACTACGACAAGAAGACCGTGACCGTCGCGGGCGAAACCTTCAAGGAAGGGGATTTCCTCTCGATCGACGGCACGGCCGGAACCGTCTATGGCGGCCAGATCGCGACCGCCCCGTCCGAGATCATCTCCGGCCTCCTGCACGGCGATAAAGCCGCGCAGAAGACCGAGAAGTTTAAAAACTTCAAGCAGCTCATGGACTGGTGCTCGAAAGTCGCCCGCCTCGAAGTTCGCACGAACGCCGACAACCCGGAGCAGACCGAGAACGCCATCGCGTTCGGGGCGACCGGCATCGGCCTCTGCCGCACCGAACACATGTTCTTCGAGGGCGACCGCATCGACGCGATGCGCGAGATGATCCTCGCCGAGAAGACCACCGAGCGCAAAGACGCCCTGGCGAAACTCCTCCCGTATCAGCGCGAGGATTTCACCGGGATCTTCAAGGCGCTCAACGGCCACCCGGCCACCATCCGCCTGCTCGATCCGCCGCTCCACGAGTTCCTGCCGCACGACCACGGCTCGCAAAACGCCCTCGCCCTGAAACTCGGAGTCAGCGCCGACAAGATCGCGCAGCGTGTCAAGGACCTCCACGAGTTCAACCCGATGCTCGGCCACCGCGGCTGCCGCCTCGGGGTTTCCTACCCGGAGATCACCGAAATGCAGGCCCGCGCGATCTTCGAAGCCGCCGCCGATGTGGCGAAAAAGAAGGTCAAGGTGAAGCCGGAAGTCATGATCCCGCTCGTCGGGTTCAAAAAGGAACTCGACCTCCAAGTCGAGATCGTCCACCGCGTCGCGAAGGAAGTCATGGCCGAGAAGAAGGTCAAATTCGACTACCTCGTCGGCACGATGATCGAAGTCCCCCGCGGCGCGATCACCGCGGACGAAATCGCGAAGACCGCCCAGTTTTTCAGCTTCGGCACGAACGACCTCACCCAGACCGCACTCGGCATGAGCCGCGACGACATGGGCTCGTTCCTGAACGCCTACACGGAAAACGAGATCTTCAAGAAGAACCCGTTCGCCACCCTCGACCAGGACGGCGTCGGCCAGCTCATCAAGATCGCCATCGAAAAAGGCCGCAAGACCAACCCGAAGATCAAGCTCGGGATCTGCGGCGAACACGGCGGCGACCCGGACAGCGTGAAGTTCTGCAACAAGGTCGGCCTGACCTACGTGAGCTGCTCGCCGTTCCGCGTCCCTGTCGCGCGCCTCGCCGCCGCACAGGCCGTGCTCGAACAGCAGAAATAATTGTTTACCGCAGCCGCAGCCACAGCGTCTGCGCCCCTTCACCAGCCGGAAAATCCGGCAGTGGGGGTTCGTGAGAAATGTCGCCGCCGAGCCTCGCCGTCTTCAGCGCGAAGCGGGCGGCCCTCTCGAGCGCGGAGAGATCGAGCTTGGTGCAGTTGGTGGAAACCAAGAGCGAAGCCTTCGGGGCCGCGAGTTCCAGCGCGGCGCGCAGCAGGTCCTCCATCTGCTCTTCGACCTGCCAGCGACGGCCCCGGTTGCCGAGCGAAAATGTCGGCGGATCGAGAATGAGGAGATCGAACTTTTCTCCGCGCCGTTCCAGCCGGGGCAGGACATCGAGCACGTCGTCGGCAAGGAAGCGGTGGCCGTCGAGCGCAAGCCCGTTCAACCCGAAATTCTTCCGTCCCCGGTCGAGGGATTTTTTTGAAAGGTCGATGCTCAGCGTCTGGGCCCCGGCTATCGCGGCCACGACAGAAAACGAACAGGTGTAGGCGAACGTGTTGAGCGTCCGCTTCGGCGCGAGCTTTTGCGCGCGGGCTCGGTTGGCGCGCTGGTCGATGAAGAGCCCTGCCGAATATCCCGCCCCGAAGTCGATGCCATAACGAACGCCCCGCTCGGTCACCACGGAATGAAGCGGAGCCGCCTGGTCGCCGGCCATGAGCACCGGCGCCACACGCTCCGCATTCTGCCGGGGCAGAAACCGCGAAAACACCCGCTCGCTTCGGAACCCGGCGCGCGGCTCCCATTCCCGAAGCCCCGCAAGCGCCTCGTCGCGCGCGGCATCGAGTTTGAACGAAATCAAGACATCGCGACCGAGCCGTTCCACCCAGGCACCCGGTGACGTGAACAGGCGGTGGGCCGATGTTCCCTCATCTTCGAACGCCGCGAAGAGCTCTGGAGAAATCCAGGAATTCATCCGGGCCGCACATTGGGTTTGCTGCACCCGCGTCATGCTTGGGACCAGGCGGAAATGTGTCAACCCATTCCAGTTGAAAAACGACTCGCCACGACTGCGACGACTTTGAAAACACAGGCTAAAGAGATTTTATGTATTCGATCAAATCATTGAAGTCTTGCGGAGAAAGCCCTGAGGATCTCCCGTGGACGTCACCGGGATTGTATTTTTCAAACACCTCTTCGAGTGTCGCCGCCCGTCCATCGAAAAGATAGGGGGCGGTTCGCCAAACCTCACAAAGAGTGGGCGTGACAAAAGGCTGGCCTTTATCGATTCCGTCGGACGTTCCGACATCGTGCAGTTTCGTGTCGGTGTAGTAGGGGCCGCTGTGACAGGCACTGCATGCCGCCTTCTCAAACACTGCTTTGCCTCGCGCGGCTGACGGCGAGAGCCTGCCGTTGACCAGATAGGGGCTGGGAACAGGCCGGAGAGACTTGATGTATTTGTAAACTGCGGCGGCGCGATCCTCGTCGGGATTCATGAATTGGATAAATCGCATCCCGGTACGCACCGCCTCTTCCGCGCTTTTGCGCACGCCCCGTGCCATGACAGGAGATCTTTGAGCGCTCAAAACAAGGCTCTTGGTGCTCTTCGGGTTGCCGATACCGTCGTTGAGAAGGTCCCAGTTCACGGCGTCCATGCGCGCGTCGGGATGACAGGTTGAACAGCTCTGCCATTGCTGGAAGCACATGGTCGAGGCGTCGTTAAATAGCATCTCCCCCTTGCGTTCCTGCGTCAGAGGAGGTTCCTTTCCCAAGGGAACCGACTGGACGGTCGGCCCGTTGGGGGTGATCGTTACCACCCCGATGGAGCCGGTGAAATACTCTGCGGCGTAGACATTGGCTCCCACAGCGGCCATGCCGCGCGGGCCGTTGCCTTTGAGCTTAACGCGCTGGCGGATGCCATTGAGGAAGCTCAAGTCGTTGATGGGGTTCTCTGGAAGGGCCTCGTACGCGCTGTCGTCGAGCTTGGACTCGTCCCACCGGGGGACTTTGGCCAGTTTGTCGAGCAAGGCTTTCTGGTCGATCAAGCTGATCTCATGGGTGGCCGAATGAGCAACGCAGATATATTTGCCGTCCGGGGTGCAAACGACACCCCAAGGGTTGGCGGCCCCGAGATCGACGTCGTCAAGCAAAATGGAGTGGCGCAAGACCCGCTTTTCGACGTCGATGAGATTGAGCGCATGGGTGTTCATCCAACCCCGTTCGATTTGAGTGGTCGGGACCATGAACCGGGCGAAAATCGAGGGCACATAGACGATTTTGCCGTCGGGAGAGAGACACATCCCGCGAAGATCAATGGCGCCGTTGGGCAGCGTGATGGAGGTGGCCACCTTGCCGCTGGCGGTGTCGATCACGTCAATGGCTGAGGTCATCCGATCCACATTTGCCGCTCCTGCTGGCAGATGATTGGCCACGAAGAGGCTCTTTCCGTCGAGCGAGAGAACCGCGGCCACCGGCTCGCGGGTCACTCCGATGTGCGCGCTCGTTTTCCCCGACACGAGATCAATCACCTGCACCTCGTTTTGAAACCGATTGCAGACATAGAGCGTCTGTCCATCCGCAGAAATGACGGGGGCCATCGGCGTATGGCCAGTGGCGATCGGAGCCATGATCGTGTTTTTCTTCAGGTCGATCGGATAGACTTTCCCTTCCGAGCCTCCGGCCGTCACAAAAAGCCGAGATCCATCGGGAGCAATCGCCAGTCCCGAGGGCTCTTGGGGGAGCTTCCATGAATTCGTGGGCCGACCGCTTTCAAGATCAACTGTTGCCACTTGTTTTGCGGTGACCTCGGCCACGTAGAGCCTTTTGCCATCCTTAGATGCCACCAAGGCCACCGGCGATAAATAGTCCGCCCCTCGTGTGCTGCTGAAAGCGATCAAGATCAATAATAGCGAAGCGAGGACGAGAGCGATCGACCGACGCTGAGGGCTTATTGGCATTGATTATTTGGACGGGCTTGCCGGCGTTAAAGTGTCTTCATTTAGAATTCGGATGCACGAGATCAAGTTCATTTTCGGATCTTTGACTTCCCAGACCACTTTCTTTTCCGGAGTAATTTCAAACACGAACGGTTGGTCTTTTGAAACTCCCCCGTGCCCGCCCCAGTTGCAAATGACCGTGTTGCCATTGGCCATACGAACCACTCCGGCAGCGAAACCGAGCGTGATGCCGGGGATATCGTTTTGGTTCACTTCCCACACAATCTTGTCCTGCGGGTCCACCTCGATCACGCGATGGTCGTCACCGCACCCGATCAACGTATTGCCATTGGGAAGACGTTCGGCAACAAAGCGCCCGGAAACAAAGGTTCGCTGCAGCGTCCCTTCAGCGTCAAATTCCATCGCCTTTCCTCCGTTGCGCTGCTGGCAGGCAAGGTAGGTTCCCTGCGGCGTCTTGCAAACTTCTCGGACCTGGGAGTGCGAGTCCCCACCGAGCTTAAGCTCTACGGTCTTGCTGATTTTCCCTGTCCGATCCATTTCATAGAGCGCAGTCACGCCGTCGGGCCGCGATTCGGCAACGAGAAACAGATTCTCGCCGAGCGGCTGGCAGCCTTGGATTTCCGAACCTTTGGGAGCTGGAAATTCCCAGACGGTGGATTTGTCGGGTCTGACTTCGCGCACCCCGGATCGGAAGGCGAAGAAGATGTTGCCGTTGGGGAGCAGCCAGGATTCGTTGGATTCGCCCGGCATGGGGTAGTCCCATTCCACGGTTCCATCTTTGGCCACAAGGGCGATCGAACCAGCTCCGCTTCCGGACTTGAGGAAACGGTGGGAAACATTTTGTGCCTGCGAAAAAAGGACAACCGGCACAAATAAAGCGCCCAAAATAACGAGGGAGATGTGTTTCATTGCACTATTTACTGGTGAGGCGTTGAAAGAGAGGACGCGCCCTGCGGAGATGACCCTTGTGTATCCCCGGGTTTCCAGGAGGTTCCAAGAGGGACCGATACCGACGGGAGATCGTATGCTTTTTCCCCAGCAGACAGGGCTTCCCGGTTGCGCTGTTCAATTTTTTGCCAAGCCTCGTATTTCCTGTTGCGTTCCAGATTCTCCTCGCACGGGATGAAGCCGGGCGCGTCGGCCTCGGGAACCTTTCCCAGAGCGGCTTTCGCGGCATTCAAGATCGCAAGGGCCTCGATATAATTCGGGTCTTCTTTATTAGCGAATCCTGCCAGACAGGGGCTCAGCTCGGGCCTGTCGAAACTGATTGCCATCGCAGTTTTCTTGCGCTCCGCACTGGTCGCCAGGTCGAGCTTGGCTCCCAGATCTTTGAGGCGCTTGATCTGCTTTTCATCCAATGGGCAGCGCCCAAAGAGGTTCCGAGGGTAAGCGGACATGTAATCCGGGTAATACGGCGCGTTCAGGTCCATCCAGGTCGTGATCCGTTCCTTTTCTTCCTGGCTCAAGGGTTCGACGATTGCCCCGCCGATGTGGCCTCCGCCGTCGAGCACCTTTGTCAGCGGGCTTGCATTCGAGCCCCACGAATACGCGGGCTGGAGCTGTGCCGGGCCGCCACCGATCTCCTTGATGACATTTTTGCCCCAGAGATCAAAATAGGAGGCGTTGAAGACCATCCCTCGATCCCCGGCCAGGTTGAGCTTTGCGCCGGCTTCCTTGCCAAAGTCATGGCAGCGGACGCATTTCCGATCCAAGATGGGCTGGACCTCCGTGCGGTAGTTGAAGAATCGGGCTGGCCCATACCAGCCATTCATCGGGCTGGGCGCCCGCTTGAGCGCCACCTTCATGGTGCGCGAGGCTTGGGGCGGGACCAGCCGATCTTCGTGGCAGCCGATACACCCCTGCGTCTCGCCGGGTTGAATCGTGGTGCCGCTCCGCATCGACTGGATCATCCGCTTGTTTTCGTCCAGGAGCTGGAAAAAGATGAATTTGCCCGAGGGGACCGTGAAATGCGCCGAGCCGTCCTCCTCGACCGGCACGGTGCCGAGAATGCGTTTGTTGGAGAAATCGTGCCAGTTCATCCCCGGAGCTTGCCAGCCCTGACCATCCCACCCCTGTCCGGAATAAGAGCGCTTTTCTCCCTCTTCGACCACGCGCAAATATTTTACTGAGCCGCGCTTGCCCCCCGCCATGTGTGTCCCTTCGTAAACGTCTTGCACATAAAACGTGCCGTTACTGTTGTCGTAAGTTCGCCGGGGAGGGAGCACCGGCGGGCGCGGACGGGCTCCGAGCGGCATCGGGTCAAAGCAGCCTTCCCCCTCGGTGTGCAGCAACAGCTCGTTGCCGAAGGTGTCGAGGAGGTAAATGCCCGTTTGCTCCCCTTGGCCGGTCATGCGGCTGCAGAGAAAGAATTTGTCGCTGAGCGGATACGGGTCTTCGTATTTGAGGCTGATTTTTTGGAACGCATCCCAATGTCCTTTTTCGTTCACCAGGTCCACCCCGTCCGCAGGCCATGTGCGCACCACCGGAGGGCGGCCGTCCACGCCTCTGCTCCGGTCCACGATGGCGATCGCCCCCCACGGGCGGTCGTGGCAGGAGGAGAAAGTGCAGATCACCCAGGACGTCCCTGGAATCGTGCGGCCATCCAGCGTGGCACCGGGGGCGCCTGTGTTGTTTTTATAATAGATGGCATGGGCGGTCCCATCGGGATTCATCGTCCACAGCCCTTCGGCATCACCGAAGTTGCGGTCCACGTATTCCCACCGGTCGTAGAGAATTCGCCCGTCAGCCATAAGGGAACCATGCCCCTCAAAGAGCGTGTTTTTACCGATCTGCACGATGTTTGCTCCATCGGATTCCATCCGGTAGAGGTTGCCCATCATGTGCCGGTTGCACATGCAATATTTTGGCTCGCGGGAGGAGGTGAAAACGATGTTATCATCGGGCAGGTATAACGGATCGATATCAAACACCCCGGATGCGGAAGTGAGCTGCTTGAGCCCGGAACCGTCCGTCTTCACTTCATAGATGTGGTAATCATCTTCAACATTACGACGCATCGAGAAGACAACCTTGCTGCCGTCAAAGTAGACCTCCGGATCGCGCACCATCCCATCTGCGCCAGGGTCCACGAGCACTCTCGATTCGCCCCCTTTGGCAAAGCCGATGAGCTTCAGCGACCCGCCGCCCGTGAACTTCTTGGTGAGGAACTCCCCGGTCTGGAACATCGTCTCCGTATTGTGATGATCCGGCGGGTATTGTTTGCGTACGACAAAGAGAACGGGCTGCCCGCTTACCAATGGGTTGGCAATGAGCGCCTGGCGTTGGAGCGCTGCTAACTGGGCCGCATCAGGAGCCTTCTCCAAAGCATCCAGCCTTTGCAAAAACTCAGCTCCGCGAGGGTATTTGTTCCCGAAGGACCGCGTTAAATACACTATCGCATCGCGTAATGCCTTTGGGTCCACCTTCTCTGGTCCACCGAGTAACGCCTCGCGCTGAAGGGCCTCGCGCCGGGCCACATCCGGGGTCTTCTCCAAAGCGTCCAGCCTTTGCAAAAACTCGGCTCCACGAGGATATTTTTCTTTTCCGAGGGCGTTCTTTAAATAAATAATCGAATTGCGTAAATCTTTAGTATCCATCCGCCATGGTTCACCGGCTTTCGATTGGGTGCTCTTGGAAACTGCGGGCTGAACGGTCGCTGCGGGTTGGATGATGGGCTGTCCCTCGGGGGCTGCCTCCGCTATCCACGACATTGCGAACATGATCAAAACCAACGATAGGGTTGTAAGTCGCATATATTTTTAGCGGAGCAAAGTCGCATTTCAATTTGTGAATTGAGGGGAAGACTCCAGATCGAATGTTGTGGTTGGCAATATACCATTGGCCCATGTGCCAGCCAACTAAATTAGGCGCGGCGTCGGCGACGGTTCAAAACTGGAATTCTTTGGTTACTCACAAACCACGCGGAAGCCCACGAAGGAGACCGGTTGCCAGGATTGGAATGGCACGCGGAAAGCCGAGCGGGCCGTTTCCGGGGTGCTGCGCCAGGAACCGCCCCTGGCCACTTTCAAGTCCTCAAGTGAAAGGTCGTTGCGCCCGTCTCCGTCCAGGTAAGGATAAGGTTTATAGCTGGAGCGTGTCCATTCGGCAACATTGCCATGCATGTCTTTGAGGCCCCAAGGGTTGGGTTCATAGGCCCCGAGCTTGGCTGCGTATGCCTGACCATCGTTGACCGTCTTGATCTGAGGGTAAGGCTCTTCCACTTTCATCTCGACTCCGGCGAGGTTGGCAAATCGGGCAAAGTTGTCGCCGACATTGCCATACCAGAGATCGGTCGCGGTGCCTGCGCGGCAGGCCCACTCCCATTGAGCTTCGGTGGGCAGTGAAAACTTTTTTCCAGTTTTCTCGCTCAGCCATTCACAGAATTTCATCGCCTCCTGCCAGGTTACTCGGATCACCGGTTCCGTTGGAAGGTTTGCGGGTTCGCCCGGCGAGGTTTGATCCTTGCCAGGCTTATCCAGGAACCGACTGTCGTGTGTCGGATCAAAAAGGTGGTAGATCTCGTTGGAAACTTCGAGTTCGCTCATCCAGAAACTCTTTGGAATTTCGACGACCGAGGACGGGCGTTCGTCTGCCTGCCAGCGGTTGGAACCCATAACGAATTTTCCGGATGGAATGCGGTAAAGTTTGAAGCTGAGCTTTGCATTGGTTCCCGACGTGGGAAGATCAATGGTCTGCACCGTGGCTTCTTCTGCCTTCTGCATCTGTGCAGCTTTCGCGGCGTCAAAGGGCCAGTCTTGGAGTTGTGGTTCAGGCTCGGGCGTCGGCTCGTTCACGGTCAAGGGGGTGGGAGTCGGTCCCGGCAGCTGTGCCGCAGCCCTTTCGAGGGCCGCGTATTCTTCTTCAGGATCGACTTCAAGATTCGCGAAGAGCTTTGCATTCCCCAGGCGCGCGTTGTTTTGGTCGCATCTGCGCCATGCGTCAGGAGTCCAACTGCCCCGATAAGGAGCGTTCAGATCAATCCATGCGGCGAGACGTTCCCACGATTCCTGGTCGAGCTTTAGTCCATGGTGGCCCTTTTCAAGGAGTTGAACGAGATCAGAGGTGCTGGCGTGATATTCCATGGGCAGCAACATGTGGATATCGCTCTCCGGACCAGGGCGCCGCACGTAGAGCTGAAGATTCATGTAAGAAACGTCGTCGGCATAGTCGTTGGCCTTGTAGTCTTTCCTGTATTTCGTGGGACCCGCCAGGTTGAGCTTCGATCCCGCATTGTGGCAACTGACGCAGTTCCGGTCGAGCACGGGCTGCACCTCGAACCGGTAAGAGAAAGGCCGCGCCGGTCCGTGCCAGGGCTCGATCTCAGACGGGGCGCGCGTCGCGGCTTTGGAACGGGTGTTGGCCACTGTGGCGTTTTGCTTTTCGTGGCACCCCACGCAGGAGAGATTCTCTCCGGGCATTCCGACAAACCACGAGCGCATGAGTTGGAGTGCCCGTCCATCTTTGTCCAGCGGCTGCACGGCGATGGGCAGGTTGGCTGGAATCCGGAAGAAGGCCGATCCATCGTCCTCCACGGGCACGTTTCCCAGGATGCGTTTGACATCCCAACTGCTCTCCACTCCCACGCTGGCATGGCCTCCGCGCTGCATGTAACAAAAGTGATAACTGAAAATCCGCAGGCTCTTCACCTCGCCGCGCGGAACTCCTTGCAGGCCTGCTCCCTGATAGATATTAGCCATGAAAACAAGCGCGTCTTTACGATTCAGATCGATTCGTTCGGGGATGACCGGCGGCGTGGGCGTCGATCTCAACACCATTGGTTGCAGCAGCGCAGAGCCTTCCACTTCTTTGATGAGGGTCATGTTGTCGAATACATCCACAAGGTAGATGCCCCAGAGCGCCGAGGCGTTCGGTTTGCAGGAGACTAAAAAATATTTGCCAGCCCCCGCGTTGGTTCCAGGTTCAGCCAGTGGGCAGGGATGGATGAATTGCGGCCAGACCCCATCCACAAGCGCGTCTTTGATAATCGGTTCCACCTTCTTTCCCCGACCAGGAATCTCCTGCACCACGCCTTCAGCCTCCGATCGGCCCTTGGCCGGATCCAGAATCAATAACCGTCCCGAGCGCGAGATGCCGTGGTGCCCCGTCGCAATGCCAACGACCTGACTGGTTTGGCCGGGAATAGGCCGGGCGTAGAAAAAGCAGTTTGGAAAATAGGAGTCGCTATGGTAATACTCCCGTTGATCCGTGCCATCCGGGTTGCAATGCATCAGCAGACGCGAAAAATAGTGCATCTGGTCGGTGTATCCCCAACGCTGAAACATCAGACGCCCATTGCTGAGCATCGTCGGACAATAGTCGCTGTCCTGTTCAAAAGCGAGCTGACGGATTTTGCGTTGATCGGGCTCGCCCTGCCCGTCCATGAGATAAAGCTGTGCCATGACGGAGCTGCCATTCACGCATGGCAAGCCCTGGAAGGCTGCCGTTGTATTCATCACAATGTGACCGTCGGGCAGGTAGCAAGCGTCAAAGAAATCCACTGCGGGCATTTTTTTCGGGGTGATCTCCCTGGCTTCAGTGCCATCAGACTTGGCTTCAAAAAGCGCCCACCGATCATTAGCCCCCACCGAAGTGAAAAGCATCTTGTCCGCATTGAAATGTAAAACGACATCGGAAACAAGCGCATCCGCGGCCGGTTTGTAGAGGGGAACCAGCTTGCCTTCGTTTCGGAAATTACTCGAAACGGAGATCGTGTTATCCCAGCCTCGGTGCGGAATGGTATCCTGCGAAAAGGAATTGCCCTCAGGCATTCCCAAGGGCGCACTGATCACTTTTCGCGCCGTGACCCCAAAACGCCTCTCAATGAGGAGGATTTTGTCGAAATCCAGCACTGGATTGGCCAGCATGGCGCGACGCACCCCTGCGAGCAACGAGACGGCTTCTGTTACGCTTGCCGGTTTGGGCGTTCCTGTATTCAATTCTGCCGTCAGCGCAACCCGGCGCGCTGCAAAAGCAGAGAGGGCTTTGCGATGAAGGGCCGCAGCATACTTGCCTGGAAAACTTTCCCCAAAATCACCGATCGCTAAATTTGCCGCCCGCACATTCACCGAGTCGATTTTTTTTGCCAACGCCATGAATTCATATCCGCGCCGATAAAGCCCCCTCACCTTGTCCAGATCCTCAGCCGATGCCGCATTTTTGGCGATAGCCTGCGCTTCGGCTTTCAATCCTCCACCGCAAAGGGCGGCGTAACGCCCAGCCAGTTCCGGCAGGTTCTGCCAGGGCGAATCCCAGATCCTTGCCGTCAATTCTTGCGAGACATCAACCGTTTCCTTTGGAAAATCGCGTGCAATCCCGCTCCATATCTCCCTGTCTTTTGCCTCTACCTTCTTTAAAAACGCTTTTTTAACCGCATCGCTGAGCGCGGGCTGGAGAAGGAACTTTTGCTTTTCGGCCGCCAGATTCTCCAGGGAAATACGCGCGGTCTCGACCCAGTTTTTCTGAAGCTGATAAACGGAATCGAGCGTCGGGAAATCTGAGGCCGCATTCAAGGAGCTTTGCATCCACGGAAAACAGAAGAAACAGAGGGCAAGGAGAAGGCACTGTTTACTCAAGCAACGAGCAAGCAAATCAGGGATGCTGGAGAATAATGGAAGTTCCATTTACGGTGTGACTATGCCTCGCGGCGACCCGCCGCGATACAAGCATTTTGCGACATGCTTGGTTTCATTCCCGTTGGGTCTGATACCACGACGCTTGCTTCGGCTTGGAATCGTGAGGTGAATTCATATTCTTAAATGCCGCGAAGCTTGTAGTGGAGCGCCCGGCGGCTGATGCCCAGGATTTCCGCAGCCCGGGTTTTGCTTCCGCCGGCTTTTTCCAATGTTTGCCGGATCAGTTCGTGCTCCATCTCGGCCAAGGTCATTCCCGCGATCCGGGGGGCGGAGATCGCGGGGCGGTTCGGGGAGTGAAAGGCGGGCGGCAAGTCGGCGGCTTTGATCCTGTTTCCCGGGGCGGTGAGGACGAGGCGCTCGACGATGTTGCGGAGCTGGCGGACATTGCCCGGCCAAGAAAACGCCTGCAGGCATTTGATCGCCGAGGCGTCGAATTCCCTGCCGCGGCGGCCGTGCTTGGCCACGAAGTGGCTGCGGAACATATCGACCAGCGGGGGAATATCCTCCGGGCAGTCGCGCAGCGGCGGCAGGTGGATCGTGATCACGTTCAGGCGGTAGAGAAGGTCCTCGCGGAAGGCCCCCAGCGCGCACTGGTTTTCGAGATCTTTGTTGGTTGCCGTGACGATCCGGGCATTCGCCCGCACGGCGGACTTGCTGCCGATCGGACGGAAGACGCCGTCTTCGAGAACACGCAGGAGATCGGCTTGGCCGAGCCGCGAAAGATCCCCGATCTCGTCCAAAAACAACGTGCCGCCGCGCGCGAGTTCGAAACGTCCGGGCTTGTCCGCGATCGCGCCGGTGAACGCGCCGCGGACATGGCCGAAAAGCTCGGACTCGATCAGTGCTTCCGGCAGCGCCGCGCAATTCACGGGAACAAACGGGTGATCCTTCCGGCGGCTTTTTTCATGGATCGCCCGCGCCACCATTTCCTTGCCCGTGCCCGATTCCCCCTGGATGAGCACCGTGACGTCCGAGGGAGCGACCTGCTCGATCAGCCGCTGGACATCCCGGATCGCCTGGCTCCTCCCGACAAAAAGATCCACGTCGTCCCGCTTTTTGAGCCTCTGGCGGATCGCGGGATCGCTGGCCACGAGCGCCTGGTGGTCGAGCGCCTGGCGCACCGAGCGCAGGATTTGCTCGTTCGTGGCCGGCCAGGCCACGTAGTCGAACGCCCCCTGGTGGATCGCATCCATCGCCGTGCGGATGGACCCCCCCTCGCTCACGAAGATGAACTGCGTGTCCGGCGAAAGGTTCCGCAGCTCCGCCATCAGCGGGATCCCGTCGGACAGCCCGGTGTCGCTGGTCTTGACGATGATGTTGAAATGCTCCTTCGCCGCCATTTCGCGGGCGGATTTTTCCGACGCCGCCCTGGTGACACGGTAGCCCTCGCCCGCCAGCACCCGCGCGATGCCGGGGGAATACCGGGCATGGGGATCGATGATCAAGATGGCGACATTCGCGGTATTCATCCAGAAGTCAGGTCGGCATATTTCCCGCGCGAGGCGGATGGGTTGCTCATGGATTCCTCATTCTTGCAGCGGGTCTTTCCGCTCCCCGTATCCGGCCGGTTCTTCGCGGAGCGCAAGTTCCGCGTTGTTCTCCTTCCGTGCGAGCAAAGCCCGGAGCGCGGCCGCATTTTCCACCACCGGGCCGGAATGCGGATGCGCCGCAGCCCATCGGCGCGAGTTTTTTCAAGATCTCCGCCTGTCCGGTCAGAAGTTCGCGCTGCTTGATGAACGCCCGGACGACATGGACGCTCATCTTCACCGCCTCCGGGCTGTTGAGGACATTCGCGGCCATGAGTGCGCCGTGCTCGGTGAAAGCGTAGGGGAGGTATTTGATATGTTTTGGCCCCTTTTCAAGGTCACAGTTTGTGACCTTGAAAACACAACATCTCTCGCATCCTCGCTGGAAAGCTGAAAAAGGAAATCCTCCGGAAACCGCTCCGAGTTGCGCTTGACGGCTTGGTTGAGCGCCTTTGTCGGAACGCCGTAAATCGCGGCGAGGTCGGTATCCAAACGAACTTTTTGTCCCCGGATCGTGCGGATCAGGGATTCGAGGGGAAGATCGGTTTTCATGGCACAGGGATTCCGACCGCACGAACCGGGTGGGCTTCGCGTTCGGCAGCCAGCCAGTCGGCGAGGTCTTCATCCGGCAGGGAGAGTGGGGAACCCAGCAGAGAACGGACCGAGCGGCGGCGATCAAATGCCCGCCACACGGCTTCATCCTCGTTGAACATGCGGGCGAGTTCCTGTGAGTTCGTGTATTGCATGGCAAAGAGGAGCCTACACAACTCCCGCTTCGATGGCCAGTCCATCCATCAGCCCGTTGTCGGGAAGTCACCCCATCCTTACAATCAAGAAGGCGAAGCGGGGCGTTCGGGTGAAAGAGAGTGGCTCAGGCTTTCCAGCCTGTGAACCGGCTCAAACACAGGCTGGAAAGCCTGTGTCACACTTCAGGGTGTCGCGAGACCGTAAGGGTTGAGAGGGCGGTTGCGGGCGATGATCCACCCCCATTTGCCTGCGCAATAAATGGTTGCTTGCCGCGCAGATATTGCGCACTGTTTTATCTGGAGATCGGACAGGTCGCAGACAGAGAAATGCCCAACACCCTCGCATGGAGCTGGATGGAAACAATCCCAACCCGGATGGCACGCATCCTGCGATAGCAGCAGCCATGGCGACACCTGCACGAGTGACTGATACCTTGAAACGCCTCTGCGAGCTGGAGCGAGGCAAAGGCCCGCTGAGAACCGCGCTGACGAAATCCGAGCAACTTCACGAGATCGGCCGGCTGCGGTCGATCATTCCGGCGTTTATCCTCGGGCACCACGACCGGAAGATCCAGCAGGGGAAGCCGAGCGTCGTCCCGGTGGTCAACGGGGTCTGTTCCGCCTGCCACCTCCGGCTGCCGATCGGGCATCTGGCCAGGCTGCAAAGCCGGCAGGACCTCGAGGTGTGCGACAACTGCGGGACCTTTATTTTTATGGAGTCCGGAGCGGAGGCGGCCACTCCAAAACCAACCATCCGGAGACGGCGCAGGGCCGTGGCTTCGCGCTGATCCGAAAGAACCACTGATGCCCGGACCCACACTGTTGATCGCGGCGGCCGCACTTCTCCTGAGCCTTTTTTTCGGGCGCTTTGTCCCCCGGCTGTGGGCGGGAGCGGTGGTCGTTGGCGGAGCGTTCGGGGTGGTGGCGGCGGTTTCCGTGCTGGCCGGCGGGCCGGACTGGGACTGGCGGAGCGGGATTTCGATCGGCGGGGCGCCGCTGCATTTCCGGCTCGACGGGATCAGCGCGTTTTTTCTGGTGTTGCTTGCTGTACTGGGTTCGGCGGGGGCGGTCTATGCCCGGGAATACTGGGCGGATGCCGGGCATCCCCGCTCGGCTCTCCGCGGCCGCCTTTGGTGGAGCGCGATGCTGCTCTGCATGGGGATGGTGTTGCTTTCGGCAAACGGGCTGCAGTTCCTCATCGGATGGGAACTCTTCACGCTGAGCGGGTATTTTCTCATCACGCTCGACCGGCAACGGCGGGAGGTCCGCGCGGCCGGATGGCTCTATCTTGCAGCGTCGCACACCTCGACGCTTTGCCTGTTCGCGCTCTTCGCGATCCTCGCGGCCGTCACGGGAAGCTGGGAGCTCGGGCCGTTCCATGGGCGGCCCGAACTCGCCCCGCTGTTCTGGCTCGCGCTTTTTGCATTCGGCCTGAAAGCCGGCATGTTCCCGCTGCACATCTGGCTGCCCTCGGCGCATGCCAACGCGCCGAGCCACGTCTCCGCGATCCTCTCCGGGATGGCCCTGAAGATGGGGATCTACGGGATCGTCCGGTTCAGCGGGTGGCTGCCCTCGCCCGCCGGGGCCGGCTGGACGGTCGCGACGCTCGGCGTTCTGAGCGCGGTTCTCGGGGTCGCCTTCGCGCTCGGGCAGCACGACATCAAGCGGCTGCTGGCCTACCACAGCGTGGAGAACATCGGGATCATTTTGATCGGGGTGGGATTCGCGATGGTCGCCGTCGAGCACGGGCACGCGGCCTGGGGGCGGCTGCTCATGGCGGGCGGGCTCCTGCACGTCTGGAACCACGGGCTTTTCAAATCTCTTCTCTTTTTCGGGGCCGGGTCTGTCCTGCACGCGACCGGCACGCGCGAGATGAGCCGGCTGGGCGGGCTCTGGCAGGCGATGCCATGGACGGCGGGATTTTTCGCGCTCGGTGCGGTGGCGATCTCCGGGCTGCCGCCGCTCAACGGCTTTGTGAGCGAATGGCTGGTCTATCTCGGTCTTTTTGAAGCGGCGCTCACGCGCGGGCCTTCCGCGTGGGCGGCGATTCCTGCGGCGATCCTTCTCGGGTTGACCGGGGCCCTCGCCCTGGCGTGTTTTGTCAAAGTCTGCGGCGTGGTCTTTCTCGGGGCCCCGCGCTCGGAAGCGGCCGCGCGGGCGCACGAGTGCGGGCCGGGAATGAGGAAAGCGATGGGTGCGCTGGCGGCGGCGTGCGTGGCGATCGGCCTGGCACCCGCGGTCTTCTGGCCGTCGGTCGCGCGGGCGGTGGGAGCGTGGCACCCGGCATGGGCCGGCACGCAGCCCGTGGCCCCGCTGGGCAGCATCGGAAATTTCCACATCGCGCTGGCGACGCTCTGCGCGTTGGCAGCCTGGGGGCTTTGGCGGATGGTCCGGAAGCAGGGGCTCGGCCGCTCCCTCACATGGGATTGCGGGTTCGCGGCACCATCCGCCCGCATGCAATACACGGCGGGTTCGTTTGCCGGAACCCTCACCGAATGGTTTGAGTGGATCCTGATCCCCGTGAAACACGGCCAAACACCCGAAGAGATTTTTCCGAAGAAAGCCGCCTGGGGAGAGCACACGCCCGAGACGGTGCTCGAACGGGTCGTCTTGCCCGCCAGCGGGGTCGTCATGCGTCTGGCGCTGGCCGCACGGCGGGTCCAGCAGGGAACCGTGCAGGCGTATCTCTTTTACCTTCTCATCGGCCTCGCCGCCCTGGCGGCGCTGGCGCTGGCGGGAAATTAATATTCACACAAGACGAATCCGCAGCTTCCGGTCAATCCCCGTTCCAGCGCTCCAATCTTGACAACACAAGATTTTGCGCTTTAGTTTGTGATGAAATAAATCATCACATATTATGCAAACGCTCACCATCAGGGATCTGCGGTATGATTTTGGCAAGGTCATGGCATGGCTTGCCGATGGCGAGGAAATCGAGATCACCAAGCATGGCAAACCCGTCGCACATCTTACGCTGCCCCGCCAAGACAAGGTTCCGAAGTTTGACGCGGAAGAACACCGGCGTCGAATGAAGGAGACTTGGGGCGACAGGGTCTTCTCGGCCGAGGAGGTCCGGGAAATGCGCGAAGCCGAACTGGGGGACATGAGTTGAACGCCTATCCTGACACCTCATTCCTGTGCGCGATCTACCGCACCCAGGACAACTCGGATCGTGCGCTGGCCTGCCGGGAAGCCATGACGGAACCGCTGCATGTCACGCGCCTGTTGCTCTGGGAATTCCGCCAATCCGTCCGCTTCCAGGCTTTCCGCCACAGAAAGGATACTGCCGTCGGCTATCCTTTGCACGAAGCGGAAAAAATGCTCTCCGACATGGGCGATGATATGGCGTCCGGTCTTGTTGCGATGGCGGACTGCGACATCCCCGGAGTCCTTGTCACAGGCGAGCGGATCTCCAAATTGCGCACGGTTGGTGGCGGCCATCGCAGTTTTGACATCCTCCATATCGCCACCGCGCTCGTGCTCGATGCCAAGGAGTTCCTCTCCTTCGATGCCAACCAGATTCGCCTCGCGTCCGCCGAGGGGCTCGCCACGCCGCTGAAAGCCTGAATCCGAAAACCCCTTTTCAGCCACACAGCCGGCGGATTTCCGGTTGCTGCGTAGAAACCATTTCTCGTGGCCTAGGCAACGCTTCACTTCGTTTCGGTTGTGCTTCTGCACCAAAATGGATGAGTCCATCCACAACACGATGACTGGGCTGGTATAGGCCGGAGGGAAATGATACGAAGGTTGAAATGTTTTTGAATCTAGTCCAACTGGCCGAGTCGTTCGGCGTTCCAGAAAAAGTCATCGATGGCTGGGTCCGCTACGAGGGGTTGCCTCACACTCCCGACCGGGGCCGCCTGATATTCGACCGGGCGCAGGTCGCGCAATGGGCCGCCACGCGCGGGCTGGCGACGAAGGCAGGGTTCCTAGCTCCCGAGGCGGGGACACTTGGCGGCGGGCTCCACTTGGAGCCGCTGTTCCGCGCGGGCGGGATTTGGCGCGACGTGCCGCCCTCGGGCGTTTTCGCCGCGGTGGAACAAGTCGTCGGCAGGCTGCCGGGAGTCACGGCGTCGGTTGGAAAAATGCTGGCGCAGCGGCTTGGTGCCAAGGGCGGCATGACCATCGCGCCGGTCGGCCGGGGCTTCGCGCTCCCGCACCCATCCGCGCGCATCGCGCTCGGCCGCGAATCCGGCATCGTGGCGATGATCCTGCTGCGCGAGCCGCTCGCGTTCACCGAGCCGCAGGTCGATGACGTGCCGCTCACGACACTTCTGTTCTTTATCGCCCCCTCCGCCCGCACCCACCTCGAATTGCTGGGCCGGCTCAGCCGCCTTCTGGCCGGCGGACCGCTGAGGGAACTTCTGGATGGTGGAGCCAGCGACGAGGAAATCCACCGTGCGATTGCCGTGTTCGATGCGACCGGCAGAATCGGAGGACAGGCGTGATTGTTGTCCGCCTTTTTCTCTGGGTCGTTTTGGCTCCGCTGCTGCCCGGCCTGATCAACAAAGTGAAAGCGTGGGTGGCCGGACGCCAGGGACCACCCGTGCTGCAGCTTTATTACGACATCATCCGCCTCTGGCAAAAAGGGGTCGTGCTGAGCACGCTGGCTTCCCCGGCGTTTGTGCTGGCTCCGGCCGTGGCCTGGGTCGCGATTGCGGGAGCCGCATTTCTCGTTCCTTTCGGCCCGGCGGGCGCGGGGCTGAGCTTTCACGGAGACGTGTTGCTGATGATTTACCTGCTGGCGCTGGCGAGGTTTTGCACCGCATGGGCCGCCTTGGAAACCGGCTCCGCGTTCGAGGGGATGGGGGCGGCGCGCGAGGTCAGTTACGCGGTCCTGGCCGAAGCGGCGATGTTCGCGGCGATGCTTTCGCTCGCCGTCCAGACCGGAAGTGTGTCGCTGGCCGCCATGTTGTCGCCCTCACCCGGCGCTGGCACGGCGCTGCTCGCGGCGGGGCTGTTCATCGTGCTGCTCGCAGAAAACTGCCGGGTGCCGTTCGATGATCCGAACACCCACCTCGAACTGACGATGATCCACGAGGCCATGGTGCTCGACCACAGCGGCCCCCCCTTGGCGGTGATCCTTCACGGCGCATCCATGAAACTCCTGCTCTTCGCCGTCCTGCTCACGGCCGCCGTTCTGCCGCTCGGGAGCCTGCAGCCGCTCGCCGCAGCGGGCGCACTGGCGGGAGGCGTGCTCGTGGTGACAATCGGCGCGGGCGTGGCGGAGTCGTTCTTGGCGCGGTTCTCGTTCCGGCGCGTGCCGCTTCTGCTGACGATGGCGTTTCTCCTGTGCCTGTTTTCGCTGCTGGTGGCGTGGAAAGGGGGTGCGGCATGATCCCGGCACTGAACCTTTTGATCGGCCTGGCGATGGGGTTGAATCTCGTGGCTCTCGGGAGCAGCCGGCTGCCGTCGCTCATCCGCACGGTCGCCACGCAGGGGATCGCCCTCGGGCTCATGCCGCTGATACTGGAAGGCAGCGACTTGGACTGGAGGATTATCCTGGTCGCGCTGGCGACTGTCGCGGGAAAGGGTTTCGTCATTCCCGGCCTGCTGAAACGGGCGATGCGCGCCGCGAACATCGAGCGGGAAATCCAGCCATTCATCGGGCTCGTGCCCTCGCTGCTCCTCGGTGCCGGAGGCACGATCGCTGCCGTGGCGCTCGCGGGCGCGCTGCCGCTGCTCCCGGAACACGCGGGCTCGCTCCTCGTGCCGGGAGCGCTGGCCTCGGTGCTCACCGGGTTCATTTTGCTGATCGGCCGGGCGAAGGCGATTTCTCAGGTGTGCGGCTACCTGATCCTGGAAAACGGGATCTACCTGTTCGGCCTGCTGCTGATCAAAGCGACGCCGTTGCTGGTCGAGGCGGGCGTGCTGCTGGATTTGACCGTGGGCGTCTTCGTGCTGGGGATCATCATTGACCGGATCCAGCGCGCATTCGATTCGCTCGACACCCGCAAACTCACGGCACTCCACGAATGAACGCGCTCCTCCTCATCCTGATTCCCTTGGTGGGGGCCGTCCTCGCGGCCCTCTGGCCCGACAACCGGACGCGGCCGAGGTTTCTCCCGGCCGTGGGTTTTATGCATGCCGTTCTCTGTTTCCGCCTGCTGGCCGCGCCTCCTGCGGTGAGCCCGGAAGCGTGGCTGGGATTCGACCCGTTGGCGGCCGCCGTGCTGCCTGCTGTCTCGTTGCTTTTCTTCGTCTGCGGCGTCTATGCGGTCCCGTATTTGAGGATCCGGAAGGAGCGTCCCAACAGGGTCTTTGTGGCGGCGCTGCTCGCGGTTCTGGGCCTCCTGAGCGCCGGCCACCAGGCGAGGCATCTCGGGGTATTGTGGATCGCGACCGAGGCGGTGACGCTCGCGGCGGTGCCGCTTCTGCACTTCAACAACACGCCGCGCGCGTTCGAGGCCACATGGAAATACCTGCTCGTCGGCGGAACCGGGATCGCGCTCTCGCTTCTCGGCTCGTTCTGCCTCGGGTATTCTTCGCTGCATGGCGGAGGCGAAGGCAACCTGACCTTCGTGGCCCTAATCGCGCAAGGCCCCGGGCTTTCGCGGCCGTGGGTGCTCGCCGCCTGGGTGTTGCTCTTGGTCGGCTACGGAACAAAAATGGGGCTGGCCCCGATGCACACCTGGAAGCCCGATGCTTACGGCGAGGCCTCCGGGATCGTGGGAGCGATCCTCGCGGGCGGGGTCACCAGCGTGGCGTTCTCGGCCATTTTGCGCATCCGTTCGGTGGTCAACTCCGCCGGGGAAAGCCGTGTCGCCGACCACACGCTTCTGGCGATCGGGTTGTTCTCGATGGCAGCCGCGGCGTTGTTTCTTCTCGGCACGCGGGACTACAAACGGATGCTCGCGTATTCGAGCATCGAGCACATGGGGATCCTGAGCATCGGGGCCAGCCTCGGTCCGCTCGGCGTCTGGGCCGCGCTCTTCCACGTTTGGAGCAACAGCCTGACCAAAGGCGCGCTCTTCCTCAGCGCCGGAAATATCCGCCGCGCGGCGGGGTCCCCGTCATTGGACGATGTTCGCGGAATGGCCGCGGTCGTGCCGCGCTCGGCGGCCATCTTTGTCACCGGGATGTTTGCGATCACGGCCTGCCCGCCATTCGGGCCGTTTTTCAGCGAATTGAAAATTCTCGGCGCCGCGCTCCGGACCAGCCACGGCCTGGCGGCCGCGGGATTTCTCGTCTGCCTGCTGTTCGCGTTCTTCGGGCTCACGCGCGTGGTCTTCGCGGTCGTGGACGGACGCCCACGCCGGGTTGCCAAGGCCGGAGGAAAACGCTTTCGGGAAACCCTGGGCCTCATCGCGCCTCCGTTGCTCCTGCTTTTTCTGTCCCTCTGGCTCGGGCTGTTCACGCCCGCGCTTTTGCAAAACACCTGGACCGCTGCCGTCGCGCAACTTTTTCCCAATCCATGAGCGATCCCTTTGCCCTGATTTCCAATGCGTCCAGCCTTCCTTGGGCAGAGGTCCCGTGCCTGCCTGTGGAAGAATTCGTGGAGGCCACGTCGGGAGAACTGCACCGAAACGCCCGCCTTTGCTCGCTCTTTGGCATGCCGGATGAAGACGGGGCCTGCCTGGTCGCGGTGCTTGCATTCGATGCGGATAACACGCTCGCGATCGGGCGCAGCTCGGCATTTTCCGGCGGCTTCCCGTCGCTCACCGTCCAGCACCCGCAGGCGCATCTGTTCGAGCGGGAGATCTGGGAGCAGCACGCGCTCACGCCGGCCGGCCATCCGTGGCTCAAGCCCGTCAGGAAAGGCAGCGGCGGGGCACCAGCGAACGGGGCTTTTTTCCGCGTGGATGGAGGCGAGGTCCACGAGGTCGCCGTCGGGCCCGTGCATGCCGGGATCATCGAACCCGGGCACTTCCGTTTCCAATGCGCGGGCGAGGAGGTCCTGCATCTGGAAATCGCGCTCGGCTACCAGCATCGCGGGGTCGAGGAAGCGCTCGCAGGAGGCCCTCATCGCGCGACCCGTTCCCAGATGGAAACCGTTTCCGGCGATGCCACGGCCGCCCATGCAACCGCCTATGCCACCGTGCTGGAATCGTTGGCCGGAACGGAGGCCCCGCTGCGCGCCCAATGGCTGCGGGCGATCGCGATCGAGTTCGAGCGCCTCGCCAACCACACCGGAGACATCGGGGCACTTGCAGGCGACGTGGCGTTCCTGCCCACCGCCTCGGCCTGCGGAAAAATCCGCGGGGACTTTCTCAACCTGACCGCCATGATTTGCGGCAACCGGTTCAGCCGGGGACTCGTGGTTCCTGGCGGGTGCGGATACGACTTGGAATCCGAGCGGGCCGCCCGGTTGCGCGACAGTTTGAAATCCGCACTGGCGGACATCGAGCAGGCGGGTGAATGGTTCTGGGATGCGGCTTCCGTGCGCGCCCGCTTCGAGGGCACGGGAACGGTTTTCCCCGGCCAGGCCATCGAGATCGGGATGGTTGGACCCGCGGCGCGCGCCTCCGGGATCGTCCGGGACGTGCGCTACGATCATCCGGCCGGATGGTTCCGCTTCGCCCAGTTGCCGGTGGCGGTCTGGCCGAGCGGGGATGTTTTTGCGCGAGCCCGTGTGCGCTCGCTGGAAATCCAGCGGTCCGGACAATTTCTTCTGGAACAACTCGCCTCCCCCGCAGACGGCCCGGTCCTCGAGGACCTGCCGGAGCTTGCTCCCGACACGCTGGCGGTGACATTGGTGGAAGGATGGCGCGGCGAGGTCTGCCATGTCGCCGTGACCGACGGCTCGGGCCGGTTCCGCCGATACAAGATCACCGATCCCTCGTTCCACAACTGGACCGGGCTCGCGCTCTCGCTGCGCGGCACGGCGATCTCGGATTTTCCCATCTGCAACAAAAGTTTCAACCTGTCCTACTGCGGGTTCGATCTCTAGCCATGTTCATCCTTGATACCATCCGGCACCGATTGAAACGCGGCTGCGAAACCATCGCCTATCCGAACGGCCCAGCCCCCGCGCTGCCGGACCGGCACGGGGGCGCGATGAGAGTGGATGCCTCGCTCTGCGCCGAGGGCTGCACAGATTGCGTCCCGGTGTGCCCGACGGAGGCCGTGACACGCAAGGGAAAGGTTTCCCTCGACCTCGGCCGCTGCATTTTTTGCGCGGCCTGCGTCGAAGCGTGCCCGGTCCGGGCCATCACGCAAACGGGCGATTACCGGATGGCGGTCCGCCGGCGCAAAGACGCCGTTCTTGGTGCGCCCGGAGCGGAGGAAATCCGGTTGGCTGCCACGCTCGACACGAAGCTCCGCAAACTCTTCGGGCGTTCGCTCAGGCTGCGGCAGGTCAGCGCCGGAGGGTGCGCGGCCTGCGAAGCCGACACCAATGTTCTCGGCACGATCGGGTGGGATCTCAGCCGGTTCGGGATCCAGTTTGTCGCCTCTCCGCGCCATGCCGACGGCCTGCTCATCACCGGCCCGGCCAGCAAGAACATGGAGCTCGCGCTCCGCAAAACCTATGACGCGGTTCCCGGGCCAAAGATCGTGATCGCCGTCGGCGCATGCGCGATCGCGGGCGGCCCATTTGTCGGCCACCCCGAAGCGAGCAACGGCGCGGACGCGCTCGTGCCCGTGGATCTGTATATCCCCGGCTGCCCCCCGCACCCGCTCACGATCCTCGACGGTCTCCTCCGCCTGCTCGGCCGATTGGAGAAATTCTAAACTGAACGGACTCGACAGGGAGCGGGTTTGCGGGTATGGGTGTGGTCCGATGAAGTTTGAAGATTGGCCCGAGGAATGGCAGGAGTGGGCCGGGCTCACCCCGATGGAGCGATTCCGGGAGAGCGAGAAAATCTTCGCGCAATATTTAGCGATGGGAGGCAGCCTTGATCCCGACCCCGATCCGACAAGTCCTTTTTACGATCCAAACCAGTGGAATCCGAGCGTTGCTCATGGGCGGGCAGGCCTGCGTGTTCTACGGCGCGGCGCAGGTTAGCAAAGACGTCGACTTTCTCATCTTGGCGGATGAGGAAAATTTCAGTCGTCTGCATGCAGCACTCGACAAACTCAACGCATCGCGCATTGCCGTTCCAAGATTCGACCCGGATGTGCTGGCGCGCGGGCATGCGGTTCACTTCCGATGCCAGGCACCGGGAGTCGAGGGTCTCCGTATCGATGTCATGACGAAGCTTCGCAATCTGCCGGACTTTGGGTTTCTCTGGGAACGGCGGACGGTTGTGGCCGACGATTCTGGAATGGAGTTCAACCTGTTGAGCGTTCCGGATCTGGTCAGCGCCAAGAAAACACAGCGCAGCAAGGACTGGCCGGTGATCGAGGCTCTGGTGGCCATTCATTTTCGTGAAAACATACAAGCGCCGACGTCCGAGTGGACGGAATTTTGGTTCATGGAGGCACGCTCTCCCGAACTGTTGATCGAGTTGGCCGCCCGCTTTCCCGCCGAAGCCGGACAGCTCCAGCCCTCCCGCCCTCTGCTCGCGCACGCCATCGCGGGCAAGCTCCCCGCCCTGCGCGAGGCGCTGGATGCCGAGGTTCGGGCCGAGCAGGAAAAAGACCGCATCTACTGGGAACCGCTCAAGCAGGAAATGGAGGGCTTCCGCCGCGCCGAACGCGAGCGCGGAATTCCGTAGCGGGATCGGGGCGAGCTTGGCGGTCTTCCAGGGCTGACCCACGCGCGCGAAATCCACGGAAAGGCCGATGGACCACCGGGAGATAATGTCCCATTTTTGCCCCCATGTGCGAAACCATGTGGAAGCCGAACTGGACGGAGACGAAACGGCATTTTGTTGACTGGTGGAACCGGCGCGGATTGGTGCTGGGGGCGTGGAGCCCGATCCCCACGGATCGCCGGCGCATCCCGGCAAAGGGGCTACAGCGGTGGCGCGAGGATCCGGATGGCGGGATTTTCCTGGCGCTTGGTGCTGTAGATCCGGGCGGGGGCCGGATCCTTCACCTCGTAACTTTTGAGGATGAACTCGGGATAAAACTGGTCGCTGGCGGGCTCGTAAACGAGCTGGCCCGAGAAGGTGCCGGTCAAGCGGTATTCGCAGTTGTTGTCGGTCCCGAGTTTCCCCGCCTCGCGGTCCGGCGCGAGTTTGGTCTGCTCGTTCATCATGACGAGCTTGGCGGTCTTCCAGGGTTTGCCCGGCTCGCGAACCCATCCCCACATTTTGTAATCCTGCTTATACATCCGGCGGCCGATGAAATAATCTCCCGGCTGCTCGTTGGGAATGGCGGCATTCATCGCCGCCATCGGTCCGGCATCGACGTCCACCGTCTCGCAACCGGAGAATATCAGCAGCAGGCACAGACCGGCCAGCAGTCCGGTTACTCCGCATTTCACATTGCGCATTTCGCATTTCATAGAATCAGACCCCCGCTCTTTGGATGTAGGGTTTGAGCCAGTTGGCGAGGACCTCCTCGGATTCGATCTGGGCCTCGCTGGTGATCGGGAAGAGATACCAGTTTTCCGTGTGCGAGACAGATTCGCCCGGCGCGAGGGCGGCCAGCGGGCTGAGGGATTCGATCTCGATCATCTCGTCGTTCGTGAACGTCTCGAAGTTGCACCCGCCATCCGGATAAACCGCGCCGGTGACGTGCTCGAAGGTTTTGATGAAAAGCGAATCCTCGATGACGTAGGCAACCCACTTCTCGCGGTGCGCCAGCCCGAGCTTGGTGGGCGGAAATCCCACGCTCTGCCGCAAGGTGAAAAACTCCCGGCCCAAGTGCCAGCGGTCATCGGTGAGGTCGGTGTAGGGCCAGAGGACGATGCCACGGTTGGGGAGAAGATCGCGCGGGTGTTCGCCGAGCGAAGGCTGCGGGATGATTTCAACGCCCCCCGGCTTCATGACGCTCAGCGCCCACGACGCGATCTGGATCGGCTCATCGCCGTCGTTCCTTGCCGTATGGCGGACGGTCACATGGGAATCGCTGTCGGCCAGCGTGACGCCCAGGCTTTTCATAATCCGTCCGGACTGGGTCTGGAGCGAATCGATCACGATCTCCTGCGTGAATTCCTCGATCCGGTAATCCACGGGACCGTTGTCGAGATGGTAGGAAATGACCTCGTCCTCGGGGGCGATCCAGAACCGGTGGCCACCACGGATTTTCCAGTCGGATTCTCCCGACGATCCCAGTTGGTCGTCGTAGTTTTTGAAAACGTTTTCGCCTCCCGTCCGCTTGTAGCTCAGGATGCGGGGGCCGACATCGAGCGTGACAATCACCTCGGCCTGATCGTTGGCGAGATAGAGATTGCGGCTCCAACCGGCGTGGGCGATGACTTCTTTTTTCATAGAATGGGAATCAGCCGGGGCAACGTGTCCGGGTGAATGCGGTGATACTCCACAAAACTGTCGGTGGCATCCAGCGTTTTCGGACCGAAATTCATCCGCGTGAAGATCGAAATCCCCCGGAGGTGAGCAAGGCGCCGCCGACCTGCCCGCTCCAACCGAGGACCGGGACGATCGCGGTCCCGGGCCGCTTCAGTTCCTCCCGCGCGCAGAGGCACTGCAATAGGCTTGATGCGGCGAATGCCTCGCCGGCGAACCGTTTCGGCGACAGCGACCGGGCCCGGGGGAAACATTCCCGGACAAACGATTCCTCCAAGATCCCCGACCGGGTTCCGGACGAGGAGAGCACGGCGAGGTCCGGGGTGGCCCCATCGGCCAGTTCCCCGAGAACATGCCGGACAGTTTGCCCGCCCGGCGAGTGGCGGCGGGGAGTCCTGCCCGGATGAACCCGCGAAATTTGCACATGGGCGGATGATGGGGGTCCCAACACCAGCGCAACCGCCCCCTCGGAAAGCACCGCCCCGTGAGCGAAGCCCGCTCCAGATGCGGTCATTTTCCATCTCCGGTATCCTTCGCAGGTAATCCAATCCAGTTCCTCTGCGGCAACGACGAGGCATCGGTCTGCCGTGCCGGAACCGAGGATCTCCGAGGCGGTGGCGAGCGCATCCATGCCGGCGGTCGCATCATTCACGAGCGTCAACACGACCCCGTCCAAGCCAAGCATCGCCGCAACATGGCTGGCCGGGGCATTGTAAACGGTCTCCGGGAATAGCAGCGGGCTGCCGGCCCCGCGCGCCGCGACCTCCTCATAAAACCGCCGGGTGTAGGAAACCGATCCGTCCGATGTCGCAAAGACCAAAGCCGTCCGCGCGGCGGGAAGCGGGCCGGCCTCCCGAACGGCATCCGCTGCGGCGGCACAGGCAAAATACGAAATCGATCCGGACCGCCGCAAGCGGGCGCCGGCTGCGGGAGGGATATCCGGCAGGGCGGTTTTGTAAACGCCGACCGGTTCGACGCACCCCGGACCCTGCAGCGTTTCCGGCACCGGACTCTCCCCCGCGCGGATTTTTTCCCAGACGGTATTCCATTCGCGACCGAGGGCGGTCACGCATCCGGCGCCGAGGATGGAAAGCGCTTTCATGAAAGTTTTTCCAGGAGGACCGTGGCGTTCGATCCGCCGAAGCCGAAGGAGTTCGAGAGAACGCGCGACGGACGGGCCGGGCGGGCCGTGTTCGCGACGATGTCCAGGCCGGAGTCCGTCTCGCGGAGGTTGATATTAGGGGGCAGAAACCCTTCCTCCATCGCGAGGATGCAGAACGCCGCCTCGATGGCACCCGCGGCGCCGAGAGCGTGTCCGGTCATCCCCTTGGTGCTGCTGACAGGAGCGGAGGGGCAGACGGACCGGATGGCGGCCGCCTCGCTGGAATCATTGAATGGGGTGCCGGTGCCATGGGCGTTGATATAATCCACGTCGTCCGCGACCCATCCGGCATCCGCGAGAGCCCGCTGCATCGAGAGCCTTGGCCCGGTGCCCGATGGCTCCGGCTGGGTGAGATGATGGTTGTCATTCGCGAATCCCCAACCGGCCACTGCCGCGCGCACAGCCCCGCGCGGCACGTCGTCGAGCGCCTCGATCAAAAAACACGCGGCCCCCTCTCCGAGAGCCAGCCCCGTGCGGGCAGAATCGAACGGGCGGCATTTTTCCGTGGTGGATGCGCGGAGGCAATCAAAGCCGGCGAAGACCAACTCGGCCAGCGCATCGAAACCGAGCGCCATCGCCCGTTTCACCCGCCCGCCCCTCACGAGCCCGGCGGCAAGGCAGAGCGCGTTCGTTCCGGAAGAGCAGGCGTTCGAAACCACCCGCACGGGGGCGTCAAAACCAAAGATCTCCATCGCATCAATGACCGCTTGATGCGGCATATATCCGCGAACCCAGCGGCGTGCCGTCCGCGGCGGCATCCCGGCGGACAGGCCACGGAAAAACGTTTCACCGAAATCCATGCCTCCGCTTGTCGTTCCCGCCACGACAATCTCCGGGACAAACCCGGGCCGTGAGGCGAGGCCCTCGTGCATGGCGGCGAAAACGAACTTCGCCGCTCGCGACCAGCCGCCGCTCGCGAGATGCAACCCTTCGCAGACCGTCTCGAATTCCGGGGCCACCTGGCCCGCGGTCCGGGAATGAAACGTGTCCACGGGAAAGAGCCGGACCGCAGAGATGCCGTCCCTGCCGGCCTTCAACGCCCCAGCGGTCGATGGAACATCCCATCCCAGCGGGCTCACGCAACCGAGGCCGGTAACGACAGGGCGGGCAGGCGGGAAGGGCGGCATCGGATCGGATTGGGCAATCCCCATATTGCGGAGTATCTTAATTTGCCGGAGGTGCCACGACAAGCGGCTCGCCCGGAGAGGCGGTCGCAGAAGGCGCGGGAGAAGTTTCAGCGGCAGGCGTGGGCGTTTGCGTTGGGGGCGGCTCGGGTGTTGGCGTGGGAGTCGGCGTCGGGGTCGGCCACGGTTTCACGAGGTTCGGCCATGTGTGGAGCGGGCACTTCAAACCGCCGAGTTCGTTGATATACTGTTCGCATTTAGCCTTCCACGCGTCGAGGTCGGGCGGGGTGTGTTGCGCCGCGGCTGTTCCCGGGAAAACCAGGTAGGCGACCTTGAGATCGGTCACGGCTCCCGAGAGGGCGGAGGAACGGGCGTTGATCTCCCGGCAAATCAGGAGGGAGGCCTCGCCGAGTTTGAGCGACGGCCCCGCATCGCCGACGATCGCGGGGTAGGCTTTCCCCCCGAAGAGCACGAGCGCAAAATCCCCGACCGACGGGGAAAACGGGTCGCCCTTGTCCCGCATCATAAATCCCGGCAGCACGATGAAGGGATCGGTTTCGGCAATAAGAAAACTCCATTTCTTCAGGTCGAATATCCTGCGACTCGCGATGTCCATCGCGTCCTCGATTTCCTTTTTCTTCACGGCCGGGACTCCTGCGGCAGCGAGTTCGGATTTCATCGTGGCGAGGCGTTTCTGTTCGACGGTGACAAACGGGTTTTCCCTCTCGGTCAACTTCAGCCAGCGGTAGCTCGTCTGGGGAAGAAAAAACTGGGCCGAGCCGTCCACAGCGACGTTGCGGTCCCCGTCGGAGCCGTCCACGTTGACATCCATGTCGCCCACGGCCAGAAGCGCTCGCCTTCCCGTGGCCGGGTTCCGCAGGTTCAGAATCGTTTCGCAATCGTAGAGGTGGTCCCGGGAGAGAACGGCGTCGAGACGGCCGAGTTCGCGCCCGATCTGCGCGAGTTTGAGCGCATACAGCTTTTCGAAGGACGGCGAGACGGCCGCGTCCGCCAGCAGCCGGTCGAAATCGTTGAATGTTTCCGGCAGCAACGGATCGTTTTTCACGAAATCTTTGGCGGAGATGCACGGGCTGGGGAGACGGGCGCTGACGGTGATCCGGACCTCGTAGGCATCGAGATCGCGCCGGTCCTGCGAAGCCAGTTCAGAGCCTTTTTCCGAAACCAATTTGGCCTGAAGAGCGAGCCCGTTGAAAAGCCTCGCCGTGGCCAGCGGCTTGCGGGGGATCGCGGGGATCGGCGGGGGTGCCGGATGCGGGGTCGGTGTTTGTGCCGGAGCCGGCGAAGGGGCGGGAGCCGGCGGAACGCGCCGGTGGCAACCAGAAAGCAGCAGGCCAGCCAGAACCCATCCGGAAAGACCGAGAAGCCGGGTTTTCAAACGCCTGGTTTTGCGCATGGGATCGATGGCCCGGAGCCGGACGGGCTGCTCAAGCGTGCGCGATGAACGCCGAATGAACATCGGGCGGGATGTCCAGCATTTTGTAGTCGCTGGAGGAGACGAAGAGCAGGGTCTGTTTCCCCCGGCCCAGAACGTGCCCGGCGGAGTCGAAGATCTCATGTTCGAGCGTCGCGAATTTCCGGTTGTAGCCGGCCACGCGGATCTTCACGCTCACGGTCTCGAACTCGCGCGTCTCGCGCACGAACTTGTGTTCGAACGAACGCGTCAGGATGTAAAACGGCGTGCTCTTCAAGTTGAACTTCGGCATCACCCGGTTGAAAAACAACTCGCGCGTCTTTCCGACCCACATCGCATACATGCCGAAATACACGTTGCCGACGGAGTTGGTGTCCCCATAAGTCGCCACGAACGAATGCACGAACCATTTGCCTTCGAAGTGCCCCCCGAGGCTGTTTGTGAACGCGGCGATGTCATCGGCCGTGGGAATGACATGCGTGGGTTGCGCGGAACCGTCCGGAGGACTCATCACGGCCCCGGCACTCGGCGCCAAATCGGAGACCGGCGCATCCAGTTCCTCCTTGTCGCTCAAAAACTCCTCCGAGGAACTCGGCTTGACCAGCAACCAGAGCACGTATCCCAGCGGAAGCAGCGAGCCGAGGATCTGGAAGAACGGGGAGCGGAGAAAATAGCCGTAGGAAAAAATCACCACGGCAAGGCTCCCGATGCAGAACATCTTGATCTGCGGGATCGCGTTCGCCCGGCTCACGAGGTAGCAGCGCACGATCGCGAGCGTCGAGTATCCCACGAAAAACGTCGCGTAGAAGATCATGAAAAACTCGAGCTCGAATTTGAGCAGCGCTCCCACGAGCGCCACGATCCCGCAGAGCAGAAAGACCGGGATGGGAGACGTGAGCAGCTTCGGCGAGACGAGGGAAAAAATCGGGTGGTTGCTCGTCTTCGCGTTCGACTGGAGAAACCAGCGCAGGGCGACGTAGCCGCTGTCGAGCGTGGTGAGCACGCAGATCGAGACGAAGATCCCGTAGGCCGCGAATGTCCACGGGCCCGCCTGCGAAAAGTAGCGCATCAGGATTTCCTCGCCGTAATTGTGGCCGGTGATCCCCACCCGGATGAACTCCGCCGCCCCCCAGTTCAGCGCCCAGACGGTCATCAGCCCGTGGAACATCAGCAGGAGAAAAAACAGCGTCGAGCCGATCCAGTATCCCGCCGCGATCGAGACCCGCTCCCGGTGCATCTGGATCGCGCGCTGCCATTGCTGGAGATCCAGCCACGGGCCGACCAGAAAGCCGATGATGATCGGCACGGCATACCCCCAATACTTCCAGTCGTTCGTGGGCAGTTCGGGAAATGACAGCGGGCCGGTCCCCTTCATCGCCGCGAAGATGATCAGGAGGGCAATCGCCGGGGCCATGAGAAGAAACAGGACCCCGTGGCTGAACTTGATGCGCTTGATGTCGAACTCCTCCCCGAAAAGAATCGAGGCCGCCAGAATCACGAGCAACGTCAGCGGCAGGTAGAGCAGCCAGGGCTCGAGGCCGAGCGGCTGCCACACGTAGCGCAGGAACGCGAATATCGTCAGCGTGATCGCCAGGATCTGGTAGAGAAAAAACACCAGCCGGAACGGCCGCGACCAGGCCGAAAAAAATTGCGCGAGCGACTCCGACCCCGGCTGGCGGCGGGCCAGGTGGTGGGTCACGAGACCGAAGCAGAGCAGCCCGAGAAAATTCGGGATCGCAAATGTCAGCAGGCCGAAGACCCCGAATTGCGTGGTGAACTGGACCGAGAAAAACAGGCCCAGCCCCCACATCCACGAAAGGGCGACTGAGTTTCCCCAGAGAATCGTGCCGAACCAGCGGGGAAGATTGGACGTGGAAGAAGAAGCCATGCGCTCGAAGTTCATACTATTTCCCCGCCCCCTCCGCAACCCGCGTTTTCGACAGTCCGCCACGAAGCCGCGGCATGACGAAAGAGCATCCAAGCCCCGAGCGCCAAGGCGAGAAGAAGTGCCGGGACTTTCCGGGCACGTCTCATTTTCGGAATTTCGGTGCCCATGATGGCCGGAGCCCCGCGTAAACCAGAAACGCGACGCCCATGACCACCAGAAAGAGCGACAGAAACTGGCCTCGCGAAAGGCCTGCCGTCAGCGGCGCATCCGGCTCCCGGAACACTTCTCCGATAATCCGCAGAATCGCGTAGGCGACAAAGAAAACACCCGTGAGAACCCCGTTGGGAAGGCGAAACCGCGTGCGCAGAATATAGAGGAGAGCAAACAGGAGCGCCCCTTCGAGCAGGGCCTCGTAAATCTGCGAGGGATGCCGCGGCGACAGAATGCCCGCCAGTTGCTGGCGCAGAGCCGGCGAGAACCGGACATTGTCCACCACCGCGGCGATGGTCGCCCACTTGGGATTCAGGGTGACGGCACCCGAGATCGCGAGCCCGACTGTCTCCGGCGGCGCATCGTAAAGTTCCTTGGGGAACTGCATCGCCCAAGGGACGCCCGTGATGCGGCCGAAGAGCTCGCCGTTGATGAAGTTCGCGCAACGCCCGAAGAAGAGCCCGACCGGTGCGACGACCACGAGATTGTCCCCGATGTTGAGCCAGGAAACACGCTTGCGCCGCGCGTAGATGAACGTGAAAACCACGATCCCGATCATCCCTCCGTGGCTCGACATCCCGCCGTCCCAGAATTTGAAAAAAACCAGCGGGTTCGCGAAAAAATTTTGCCAGTCGTAGAGGAGCATGTAGCCGAGCCGCCCGCCAAGGATCACGCCGAAGAGCGCGACTCCCGTGATGAAGTCGCCGACTTGCGCGGGTTCGAGGTCCGAGTAGCCCTGTTTTGTCAGGCTGACGTAGAGCCGGTATCCGACAATAAACGCGGCCACATACGCGAGCCCATACCAGCGGAGCCCGATGCCGTTCCCGAAATCCAAAAGGAACGGGCTCAGGCCGTGAACGTAATAGGCGAGAAACACAGGTGCAGAACATTGCTGGCAGCCGGAGATCTGACAACTCCAAAGCGCTCGGGAATTGACACCCGGCAGGGTTCTGCCTTTATCTGTGGCCCGTGAAACCATCCCTCGTCCTTTTCGCGTTGGCGGTCTTGTCGCTTGCATCCTGCACGACCCTTGAAAACCGCCGCGACATGTATAATCCGCAGGTGGTAAACGGCCCCTACACCCGGATGATGAAGGATGGCATTCCGAAATACCGGCACGTCCTCGTGCCGGCGCCAAACGGGTCCTCGTCCGACGGCAAGTCGGTCGTCCGCTAGCGGCCGTGGCCAAGCCCGGCAAAAGGAAGAGCAAACTCAGCCTTTCCTCATCGGCCAATCTCCTGCTGCACAAGGCGGTCTTCCGGCTGCTGGTCGCGGTGAGGCCGCCGCGGTGCAAGCCGGTCCGGCTGGGGCCGGAAAGCCGGGTGCTGGTTTTTTCCACAGCCGGCCTGGGAGATGCGTTGCTGGACTCTGCCGCGATCCACGCGCTGGCTTCGGAATATCCGGGGATTCACATCCAGGCGGTCGTCCATCACCGGCGCACCGACATTGCCCGGCATAACCCGCTGCTGGAAAAACTGCATTTTCTGCGGAAAGGCCCGCACGCATTTCTGGCGCTGTGGCGGCGGCTTCGGAAGCATGGCCCGTGGGATGCGGTCCTCTATTTGAGTTGCCATGATCCCGAGGCCCGGTGCCTGGGATATCTGCTGGCACCCGATGCCACGATCGGGCTTGGCTGGCGGACGGAAATGCCCTGGCTTTGCGCGAAAAATATCGACGATCCCTGGCTGCGGAGGGCACATCTGGCGGTCCAGGCGGTTCGCGTGGCCGCGGAAGCCGGGGCCACGACGGCCGGGACAAAAATGGTTTACGAAGTGGCCCCCGAAGATCGCGAGGCTCTGGACAAGACACTGGCGGGATTGGGTTTCCCTTCGAGGCCCGGCGCGACATTCCAGCTCGGCGGCGGCGGCGGGCCCCACCGCGACTGGCCGATCGGGCATTTTCTCAAACTCGCCGAACTCGCGAACGCGGCAGGGATCGGGCCGATCTTCCTGCTCGGAGGCCCCGATCACCGGAAAAAAGCCGGCAAATTTTCCGCGGCGGCCGCCGCCACGAACCTCCCGTTTTACGACGTGGTCGGACGCCTGCCGCTACCGCAATCGGCCGCCTTGTTGGAGCGGAGCCTGTGCCTGGTTTCGACGGACACGGGCATCATGCACCTCGCGTTTGCCCTCGGCACGCCGACTGTCGCGCTCCTCCACTGCTCGCCCGGCGATGCGAGGGTGGGCCCGATTGCGGACAGGGACAGGCACGTCGTCATCCAGCTTCCCAAGCCCGCCGGTTATCGCGTGCCATCCGACGCCTCGATGAGCGATCTCCGGCCCGAGGATGTCATCGCCGGCCTCAAAAAACTGTTTTTTCGCAACGCATGAACGCCCTGCCCCGCGAACCGAGATCCGTGCTGATCGTGTGCCTCCGGTATCTGGGCGACACCCTGCTGCTCCGTCCCGCTTTGCGCGCTCTCCGGGCGGCTTATCCCGACGCCAGGCTCGATGCGGTCGTGGCGGCGGGAACGGCCTGTGCGCTGGACGATTGCGCGGATGTTTCTCGCGTCATCGAGTGGCCGCGCCGCAACCTCGTGCGCGAGTTTGCCCTCGCGTGGGAAATTGGCCGGAGCCGGTATGATTGGGTCATCGATTTCACCGGCAATGACCGCAGCGCGCTGGTGGCCCTGGCTTCGCGGGCCCCGTTTCGCGTCGCCTACGAGCGCCCCAAACTTCCAGCATGGTCGCTGCGAAGGGCGGCCTATCATTTCCGCCCGCGCCACAAGAAATCGAAACCGCACGCGATCATCCAGCGCCTGGAATTGCTGGAAGCCTGCGCCGTGCCGCCGCAGGGAACCCACCTCGGGCTGGTGCCTAGGACTGGAGTTCTCGATGCGATCCGGCAAGAATTGGCGGGGCTGCCGACGAAACTCTTTCATGCACACGTGACCTCGCGCGACATGCAGAAGGCCATTCCCGTCGGCGTGGTCCGGGAAGTCCTCGCCGCAGCCATCACGAGCGGATTCGGGGTCGTCGTAACCGGCGGGAGTGATCCGGCCGAGCGCGGGCATGTCCGCCTCTGCACCGAGGGACTTCCCCCGGAAAAGTTCCGCGTGTTTCACAAGCTCGGCTGGCACGGGCTTGTCGCATTGATTTCGCTCTGCGACCGGTATTGGGGATCGGACACGGCCCCCGCCCACATCGCCGCCGCTTTTGAAAAAAAGATGCTCATCCATTACGGGCCGTCGCGCGCCGAGCACTGGCGTCCATTGCATCCCGGCGGGCTGGCCGACGTGCAACCCTGCACCTGCCTCAAAAACAAACGCGTGGACTGCCCGGCGGGGAAACCGGGCGCGTGCCTCCAGAATATCAAGCCTGCGGACGTGATCGCCTGGCTCGAATCCTGAGCGAGCCGCTGCGTCTCCGTCTCCCGTCCGTCATTTCGTCTTCTTGATCGTGAGGATTCGGGAGCCGCCGCCCTGGCTGAATACCGAGTTTCTTGATCCGGATGACCCCGCTCAGCGATCAAACGGGTTCACCGTCTCGAATCCTTTCCACCACTACTACAGCGGCCTCGTCGTGATCCCGGGCCCTCCTCTCTGGCATTAGCCGGGCTTGGCGGGTGGCCTGTCGGGAGTTCCTCATTGCCTCGGCGGGGGACAACGTGTTGACTGGGCGGGTTCATTCATGCTGGCCGTTCACGAAGTCATTGATCACACGATGGAAAATTTTCCCGGTTACGAGCCCGGGGACTTTGAAGTCACTGCCGTCGAGAAGGGCGGCTCCGACAGGAAATTCTACCGGATCCGTGCGGTGGACCGCTCGATGATTCTGGTGAAATACTCCGACCACAAGGAGGAGAACCGGCATTACGTGGACATCGCGCGGTTCCTGGCATCCTCAGGCGTGCAGGTTCCCCATATCTATTTGCATGCTCCCGAGGATGGGTTGATCTGGATGCAGGATCTCGGGGAGGTGGACCTCTGGTCCCATCGGAGCGAGCCCTGGAGCACGCGGAGACCGCTCTACGAATCCGCCCTGATCGAAGTCTTCAAAATGCACTCCGCCGCCACGCGGAAAATGGACGCCTGCGACCTGAAGCTCGAGCGCGAATTCAACGAGCAGCTTTACCTTTGGGAACAGGGGTATTTTTTCGAGCACTGCCTGGGCAACTTTTTCAAGCTGCCGGCCGCCGAGGTGCGCCGGCTCGCCGGTCTCGCCGCCCTGCAGTCAGCGGCCGCTCGGCTGGCCGCCCTCCCCCGCGTCTTGGTCCACCGGGATTTCCAGTCGCAGAATGTCTTGATCCGAAACGGGACCGCGTGGCTGATCGATTTTCAGGGGATGCGTCCGGGGCTGCCGCAATACGACCTCGCCTCGCTGCTCATGGACCCCTACGTGTCGCTGCAATCTTCCGAGCGGTTCGAACTGCTCGGCTTCTACCAGCGGATGGCCCGGCGGTCGGGGGTCGATGTTCCAGGAGATTTCGAGGAAATCTTCCACTGGTGTTCCCTGCAGCGGCTGATGCAGGCGCTCGGGGCCTACGGGTTCCTGGGACTACAGAAAGGGCGCACGGATTTTCTCGCGCACATCCCGGCGGCAAGGCGGTCGCTGCGCGAAACCGCCGCCCAGCTCGACGGGCTCGATGAATTTGTCCGCGTCTTGGATTCCCTGCCATGAACAAGCAACCCGAAACCGCCATCATCCGGCGCATCACGCCCTCGCTCGACAACGCCCGCTACGCGATCAAGCGGGCCGTCGGAGAGGAAATCGTCGTCGCGGCGGATGTTTTCAAAGAGGGGCACGACGAGGTGACGGCGATGCTCAAATGGCGGCAGGCGGGTGCCGCGACCTGGCGGGAGACCCCGATGAAACCGCTGCTCAACGACCGGTGGACGGGTTCGCTCCGCGTCACCACGCCCGGCGCGTGGGAGTTCACCATCGAGGCCTGGGGGGATGTCTATTTTTCCTGGCAGCACGAACTGGAGAAAAAAATTGCGGCCGGCCTCAGCGAACTCGGGAGCGAGATCCTCGAAGGGGCCGGATTCGTCGGGGCCGCGGCAGCCCGCGCGAACAAGAGCGACGCCACCGCCCTGAAGAAATTCGCGGCCAGCCTGCGGGCGGCCAATGCGGAGGACGCCCACGCGATCGCCCACGATCCGGTGCTCTGCGCGCTGATGACCGTCTATGCCGACCGTTCGCTCGCGACCGTCGCCGAGCCGTTCCACCCGGTTTGGGTGGACCGCGAGCGGGCGACCTTCGCGGCCTGGTATGAATTTTTTCCCCGCTCGGCAGATGGCAAACCCGACAAAGGCTCGAAGTTCCGGGATTGCCTTGGCCGGATTGATGACGCGAAGGCGATGGGGTTCGACGTGATCTATTTTCCGCCGATCCACCCGATCGGCACGACCAACCGCAAAGGCCGCAACAACTCGCTCAAGTGCGAGCCCGGCGAGTCTGGAGTCCCTTACGCGATCGGCAACAGCAAGCAGGGAGTCAACGGCGGCGGCCACAAGGATGTCGCCCCGGAACTCGGGACGCTGGCAGACTTCGACTGGCTTGTCGGCGAGGTCAAGGCCCGCGGGATGGAAATCGCGCTGGATTTCGCCATCAACTGCTCGCCCGACCACCCCTACGTAAAAACGCATCCGGAGTGGTTCTTCAAGCGGCCGGACGGCACGATCAAGTATGCGGAGAACCCTCCGAAAAAATACGAGGACGTGTATCCGCTGAATTTCCACAACGACGACTGGCGCGGGCTCTGGGACGAGCTCCGCGATGTCTTTCTTTTCTGGTGCGGGCACGGGGTCCGGATGTTCCGCGTGGACAACCCGCACACGAAACCGGTGTCGTTCTGGGAATGGGCCATCGCCGAGGTCAAAGAGAAGTTCCCCGACACCGTCTTCCTCAGCGAGGCCTTCACTCGCCCGAAAATGATGCAGGAGCTCGCGAAGGCGGGATTCAACCAGAGCTACACGTATTTCACCTGGAGGAATTCCAAGGCCGAGCTGTCCGAGTATTTCACGGAGCTGACGCAGTCGGATCTCAACGAATTTTTCCGCGCGAACTTTTTCACGAACACCCCGGACATCCTGCCGGAGTTTCTCCAGAACGGCGGGCGTCCGGCCTTTCTCATCCGCGCCGTGCTGGCCTCGATGGCCTGCCCGGTTTACGGCATCTACAGCGGGTTCGAGCTCTGCGAAAATTCCCCGGTTCCCGGACGCGAGGAATACGCCGACTCGGAAAAATACCAGTTCAAGGGCCGCGACTGGAATGCGCCCGGCAACATCAAGGATTACCTGACAAAGCTGAACGCGATCCGGCGGCAAAACCGCGCGCTGCAGGAGTATTCCAACCTCCGCATCCAAACCGCGGAAAACGACAGCATCCTGTGTTTCAGCAAGTCCACCGCCTCCCTCGACAACCTGATTCTTGTGGCCGTGACCATCGACCCCTGGCAGCCGCAGACCGCGTTTGTCCGAGTTCCGCTGGCGGACTTCGGGATCGGCGAGAGCGAGGCTTATGTCGTCGAGGACCTTCTTACCGGCGAGCGGTTTTCATGGCGCGGGAGCCGGAACTTCGTCGCCCTGAACCCGCACACCCGGCCCGCCCACATCTTCCGGATCCGCCGCTGGCAGGACCGCGAAAACGGACAGGACATCTTCGCATAAGAAGCATTGGAACCACGAAAGACACGAAAAGCACGCCCCCGCAGGGATCACCGCCTCACCCGCAATAAACATGCTGTCCGCCGGTGAAGGCCATCTTCACCAGCAGCGGACGCGGCGTTTGGAACATGGCGGATTGCGGGAAAACATGGATGCCGACCGGCGTTCCCGGAAACTTTTTTCGGATCAACGCCGTCGCCTCCTTTTCGATTTTCGAAGCCTCCCCGCCTGCGGACACGATGATGACGAGGTTCGCTTCCTCGCCCAGCCGGCACTCCTTCGCCGTGCGGGAATCGAGATACCAGATATCCTCGACCGGAAATGCCTCCACCAGCGCGGCGATAAATTCGTCAACCAACGGCTCTGTTGATTTCATAGGGAAAACGACCTCCACCAAAAGGTAGCCCCCTCCTCCTCATTTGCAAAGCCTCCCGGAGGAAGAAAATCGAAAAACGTGGACGCATAGAAGGACCACCACAAATACAAAGAGATTCAACCACGAAAATCACAAACATCAGAAATCCCCAAAATACTGCTCCTTGGCACCTGCCGTTTTTCGTGCCTTTCGTGATTCAACAATTGTCTTGATTCTTTTCAAGCGAGATTCGGACGGCGCTGTTTTCCAAGCCACACGATCGCGTAGCCGGCCAGCGCGCCGCCGAGGTGGGCGGCATTTCCGACGTCTCCCATCAGGCGGGTCAGGAGGAGAAAAACCGAGAGGATCACGATCGTTCTCCCCAGCCATTTCGCGCGCATCCGGATCGGCAGGACAAAAAACAGAAGCGCCGTGATCCGCATTTCCGGATACAGCGCGGAGAAGGCCGCGATGACCCCGCAAACGGCCCCGGATGCCCCGATGAGAGTCGGCCCGGGACTAAGAACGAGCTGGAAAATGCCGCCGCAGATTCCGCACGCCAAATAAAACAAAAGGAACCGACGGCCCCCGAGAAGGTTTTCCAAGATCCGCCCGGCGAACCAAAGCCCAACCATGTTGACCAGCAAGTGAAAAAGATTCGCGTGGAGAAACTGGTGCGTCACAAACTGCCAGAGCATCCCGTGCGAAATCCCCCGCATGCTCAGCCCGAATATCGCATCCACCCGGATGTGTCCCATGGGCGTCAGGAGTGACTCCAGGAGAAAGACCAGGACGTTCACCCCGACCAAAATCTTCAAAACCGACAACCGCCCGCCCTGCCTCAAGCTCAACATGCCGGGACCCCTCACGGGACAACCACGGGATCGAGCTTCCAGATGTCGCGGGCGTATTCGGAGATCGTGCGGTCGCTGGAAAATTTTCCGACGCGCGCGGTGTTGAGGACGGCCATTTTCGCCCAGCGGGCCTTGTCTTGGAAAGCAGCGGAGACCTTTTCCTGGGCCTGGCTGTAGGACTCGAAGTCCGCCAGGCAGAGGAACGGGTCGTGGTAGAGGAGGTTGTCGCTCAACGGACGGAGCACGCCCGGCGGTTCGTCCGCGGTGAAATAGTTCGACCCCACCCAATCGACCACGGCGCGCAATTCCTCGTTCGCATTGTAAAAGTCCCCGGGCTTGTAGCCTTTGGCAAACAGGGCTTTCACCTCTTCCACGGTATTTCCGAAGATGAAAATATTCTCGTCTCCGACCTCTTCCCGGATCTCCACATTTGCGCCGTCGAGAGTTCCGATGGTAAGCGCGCCGTTGAGAGCGAGCTTCATGTTTCCCGTACCCGAGGCCTCTTTGCCGGCCGTGGAGATCTGCTCCGAGAGGTCTGCCGCCGGGACAATCCGCTGCGCGAGCGAAACCCGGTAGTTCGGGAGGAAGACCACTTTCAGCTTCCCGTCGATCCTCGGATCGGTGTTGATTTTGGCACCGACGGCATTGATCGCCTTGATGATCAGCTTCGCCAGATCGTATCCGGGAGCGGCCTTGGCCGCAAAGATGAACACCCTCGGGGTGACCGCAGCGTCCGGATTTTGGAGGATGCGCCGGTAGAGGGCCAGGATGTGCAGGAGGTTGAGATGTTGGCGCTTGTATTCGTGAAGCCGCTTGATCTGCACATCGAACAGGGCCGACGGATCGACCTCCACGCCGCAGTCGTGAAGGATGATCTTCGCGAGATCCTCCTTGTTGGCATGCTTCACGGCCATGAAGTCGCCCTGGAACCGAGGGTCGCCCGCAAACGCTTCCAGCCCGCGGAGCTTGTCCAGATCCCGCTCCCAGCCATGCCCGATCTTCGAGGTGATCAGCTCGCCGAGCCGGGGATTGCAGGCGAGCAGCCACCGCCGCGGGGTGATGCCATTGGTTTTGTTGTTGAATTTTCCGGGATAAAGCGCGTCAAACTCGGGGAAGAGTTCGCTCTTGAGCAGCCGGGTGTGCAGGGCGGCCACGCCGTTCACCGAATGGCTTCCCACCACCGACAGGTGGGCCATCCTCACCATCTGGCTGCCTCCTTCTTCAATCAGGGAAAGCACCCGCTTCTTCCCGACATCTCCCGGCCACTTGGCCTCGACGGTCTCGAGGAAGCGCTTGTTGATTTCAAAAATAATCTGGAGGTGCCGCGGGAGGACTTTCTGGAAGAGCCCGACGCTCCACTTTTCGAGCGCCTCGGGCAGGAGCGTGTGGTTCGTGTAAGCAAACGTGCGGGTGACGATCCCCCAGGCCTGGTCCCAGGGCATCCGGTTTTCGTCGTGGAGCAGATGCATCAGCTCCACGATGGCGATCGCCGGATGCGTGTCGTTGAGCTGGACCGCCACCTTGTCAGGAAAAGCCTCCCAGTCCGTGTTGTTCTTGTGAAACCGCCGGATGATGTCCCGCAGCGAACAGGCGACAAAGAAATACTGCTGGACGAGCCGAAGCTCTTTTCCGCTCTCGGTTTTGTCGTTCGGGTAGAGAACTTTGGAAACTGTCTCGCTCCGGTTTTTCTCATGCACCGCCTGCTCGTAGCCGCCGCTGTTGAAAGCTTCCAGATTGAATTCCTCGGAAGCGCGGGATTCCCAGAGCCGCAGGAAATTGACGGTCTGCGTGCCGAATCCCGGAATCGGGATGTCATACGGGACGCCCAGAAGTTTTTTCCATTCCACCCACTTCGAAACATAGTTTCCCAGATCGTCGAAAATATTTTCCACATGGCCGTAGATCGGGATCTCGGTCGTGTATTCCGGGCGCACGATTTCCCACGGCGTGCCGTATTGCATCCAGGCGTCGGGGAGTTCGACCTGGTAGCCGTTGCGGAACTCCTGTTTGAAAAGCCCGTATTGGTAGTGGATGCCATAGCCGACCGCGGGCAGGTCGAGTGTGGCCAGGGAATCCAGGAAGCAGGCCGCCAGGCGTCCGAGACCGCCGTTCCCGAGCCCCATGTCATATTCCTCCCTCCGGAGCGTGTCCATGTCGAGGCCGAGCTTCTCGAGCGCGGCCCGAACCTCGTGGAAAATCCCCGCGCTATACATGCTGTTGACGAAAAGCCGCCCCATGAGGAATTCCAGCGAAAGGTAGTAAACCCGCTTCACGTTGCCGTGGTGGTGCACGGTCTGGGTGGCGATCATCCGCTCGATGATGATGCTCTGCACCGCCTTCGAGGTGGCGATCCACCAGTCCCGCGGCGTCGCGGACTCGGCATCGCGCGCGAGAGCGAATTTGAGCTGGTTGAGAATATAGTGGTCGATCGGCAAGTTGTGTGGATCCTCGGTGTTCATGGCGCGTGGTCCTTGTGGAAGCAAAATCCACGCCAGAGCCGCAGGCTCAGGCGGACGGCTTATTTGTGGTGATATAGGCGGCGATCGTGTTCACGCTGACAAAAGCCTTGCGCGCCACCTCGGCGCTCGGCGTGGCGACACCGAAGTTTTTTTCGACGGCCACAGCGAGTTCGAGCGCATCGATGGAGTCCAGCGCGAGCCCCTCGGGACTGAAAAGCTCCGTCTCGTCTCCGATCGACTCGGGGGCCACCTTCAGCATGAGGCTGGAAACCAGCATGTGCTTGATGCGTGTGTTCAAATTTTCCTCTGACATAAAAAATCGTTACGAATGGTCCAGACTTCGTCAGACTGACAGGACTGCATGAGTTCTGGCAAGTCCCGCTTGGATGTGGCGCTGGTCGAGCGCGGTCTTTTTGACTCGCGCGAGAAGGCGCGCCGAGCCGTCATGGCCGCGCAAGTCCTGGTCGATGGACAGCCTGCCACGAAGGCGGGCACCCTGATCCCGCCGCACGCAAAACTGGAGGTCGCCGCAAAGGAGAAATTCGTGGGCCGGGGCGGGTATAAAATCGAAGCGGCGCTCGACGCCTTCCGAATCGATGTCGCGGGCCGGGTCTGCGCGGACATCGGAGCCTCGACCGGCGGGTTTACCGACTGCCTGCTCCAGCGCGGTGCGGCGCGGGTTTTTGCCCTCGATGTCGGGCACGGGCAGCTCGACTGGCGGCTGCGGCAGGATCCCCGGGTCGATGTGCGGGAGGGGGTGAACGCCCGGTATCTCGGGCCGGGCGACTTCGACCCGGCACCCACGCTGACTGTCGCCGATGTCAGCTTCATATCGTTGACATTGATTTTTCCCGCCATCTTTGCGTTACTGCCTCCGGAAGCCGACATGGTTGTTCTCATCAAACCGCAGTTTGAGCTCAGCAAAGCGGAGGTTGGACGCGGAGGAATTGTGCGCGACGAAGAAACCCGGCTCCGGTCTGTGGAAAAAATTCATTCGTTCATCGAAAACTCCGGCCACCGCTGGGCGGGCATCATCACGTCCCCGATCACCGGCCGCGATGGAAACGTGGAATACCTCGCCCACCTGAAACCATGATCGGCCTCCTCGCCCACTCGGAAAAGCCGGCTGCCGCCACGGTTGTCAGAACGATGGCCGCGGAACTCACAAAGCACGGCGTGGATTTTCTTGCCGAGCGGAGCACGGCCCCGCTCGCCGGCCTCGTATCGGATCTCGATGTGCACGACTTGGCCGGGCGGTGCGAGCTTCTGGTGGTGATGGGCGGAGATGGGACCATCCTCCGCGTCGTGCACAAGCTGGTGGATGTCCTCCCCCCCGTGTTTGGAATCAACATCGGCTCGCTCGGTTTCCTGACATGCCTCGGCCCCGGGGAAATTCCCCGCGCGGTGGCCAGCATCAGGAACCGCGATTACATTTTGAGCAACCGGCCCCTGCTCGAGGCGCGCCTCACCCTCCGCGGAGGCGGAACCCGCATTTTTCACGGGCTGAACGACGCGGTGATCAGCCGCGGCGAGCGCTCCGAGCTGGTGAAAATCCGCGTGCGCCTGGGAGAAGTCCCGCTCACCGAATACAATGCGGACGGACTCGTCGTTTCCACCCCCACGGGTTCGACGGCCTACTCGCTGTCTGCCGGCGGCCCGATTCTGATGCCGGAATCGGGCGGGTTCGTGATCACGCCGATCTGCCCGCACGTGCTGACGAACCGTTCTGTGGTCGTGAGCGATGCCTCGGAGATCCACGTCGAAATCACGGACCAATCGCACGTGGTCTTTGTGAATGTCGACGGCCAGGAATCCTGCGCGATGGGGATCGGCGATTCGCTGGCCATCACGAAAAGCGCGCGCCATCTTCCGCTGGCCATGCTTCCGGAGCGTTCGTTCAGCGAGGTTCTGCGGCAGAAGCTGAAGTGGTCTGGAACCAACGTATGATTCCCATTTCTGAAATCCTGACTTCTTCCCATGTGAATCTCGCCCTGTCCGCCCGCGACCAGGCGGAGGGCGTGCGCGAGGTGCTCTCCAGCCTCAACGGGGACCCGCGTGTCGTGGACTGGGATTCCCTCGGGCAGGCCGTCACCGGCCGGAATGCCCCCGCGATCTCCTGCGGGCCTTGCGGGATCTGCATCGCCCATGGCAGAACAAATGCCGTGCAGTCCCTCGTGATGGCGGCGGGCCGCTCCGTCGAAGGACTTTCTTCCCCGGATATCCGGGAACCGGTCCGCCTGATATTTGTCGCGGGCATTCCCGCGGCCTTCCACTCCGAGTATCTGCGCGTTGTCGGCGCCATCGCGCGCCTCTGCCATGACAAGGCGCTCCTAAACGAACTTCTTTCCGTAAAAAATCCGGAGAAGTTTGTCGGGCTCCTCAGTTCGGCAGAAGCGAAACTTTAGCGACCCTTCGGGGCGCCGAGAGCCGCGCCGGCCGCCGCGGCGACGGCCAGTTCGCTCACGGTGACCGGCCCGCTCGACTCCAGCAAGACCCCGTCCTCGAACCGTTTCGCAGAGAGGATCACGGGCGGCAGATGGCGGGCGATCGTCTCGGTCTGCGGAAGTTTTCCCGTGTCGATCATGTCGGCGGCACCCGGCATCACTTGCGCCCCGAAAAGAATCACCGGTCGCAGGGCCGTGTAGGCGCGCGCAAAAACGGACCGCGTATCGAGGAAGGCGAACACCTCGTTGGCGGACCGGTAGGCAGGGATGGCCGGGGCGAATGCGGGGATCTTCTCGATCGCGCTCCCGTCCGAACGGGCCGCCCGGGACACGCTCGAGGGATCGATCCCGAGAATCAGGAATTGGTCGGTAAATGTCAGCGTGGGCGAGGCCAGCGGGTTGGAGACGGAAGGAATGCTGTAGAGTTTGATCCCCTCCTCCTCGACAACGCGCGTCTCGGGAAAAAACGCCATGAGTTTTTTGAGCGCTTCATCCGCCTTGGCCCAGTCGCGGATTTCGACGGCGAGCACACCGGAGGGAGCCATCTGACTGGTGCCCCAGTTGGCGACCATCGCGCATTCCGGCCCGCAGGCCGCGGTGGCCAGTTCCGCCAGTTCGACAATCGACTGTTGCGGTGCCGCTCCGGTCAGGGCCTTCTCCAGAAGAGCAGGCAACCCCCCGAGATTGGCCACAAAATCGACGAACAGGACGGTCTCCGGAGCCGTGAATCGCGCCGTTTTGTGCGTGAGGGCGTCCATCGGCTTCGGGCTCTTGCGCAGGAGGAACAGGGCATCGCGCTGGAGTTCCCCGTCGAATTTTAGAGAGCCGCCCACCGCCTCGTTGGCGCGGAAATCCGCGACCTGCTCGGGGATCGCCTCCACCCCGAGCGAGCGCCCGGTCTCCAGAAGCGCATCAATCACTTTCTGCGGTTGCAAAAAGAAGGAAAAATCCGGGGCGTTCAGCATGCGCTTGGAAACCTCCTGGAAGCGCGGGTTTGCGGCCAGGGCGGGCGAACTTTGTTTCCCGCGCGCGCGGTCGAGCGCCGACTTGATCAGGTCGCCGCCCGTGGAAACGAACCCCCACTTTCCGTGAGAGGCCGTGAAAACCATGAACTTGCCGTGCCGGCTACAGACGATTTCATCGCCGTCGTGGGTTTCCCTGGTCGTTTCCCCGGGAGGAAGCTCGCGCCGCATCCTCGCGACCGCCTCGTCAAAATCCTTGAGGCCACCCCAATACTGGAATCCCACCAGGGCATCCACCCGATCGGTGGTGACACCGGTGACAGCCAGAAAAATCCTGCCCGGCTTGATCCCGACCAGTATCTTGCTGGTCTCGCCGGTGCCCGGATTTGCCATGAGCTTGGCCATCGGTTTTTCCAGGAAGGCCTTCACCTCCGGTTCTCGTCCAATCCCGGCCAGGCTGGTTCCCTGCCAGCGCAGAAGCGAACGCGGCAGGTCGGTGAGCGACGCGTAGAATACCGTATCTGCGGGAACCAGCATCGCCGCATCCGATGGCCCAGCGGCCCCCCGGAACAGCAGGACCGCGACAAGAATCAGAACCGCGAGCACCGCCGCCGCAACCGACAACTTTTTGATCATGCCCCGGTAATACGGCAAATCGTTTGACGCCGCAAGCGCTGGGCGCAGGCCGGCCAGGGCAAACGCATGAAAAAAGGCCGGAAGCTTTCCCCTGGAGACTGCACGGAACTTTTTCAGGATCCATTCAATCCAATTCCGTTCCCGATGACGCGGAAGTTGAAAAAAATCTCCTCTCGCGCCCCGGGCTTCCGGCTGTCATGGTCTCATGGAAGATATGGCAAAACCAAATTATCAGTTCGAAAAGCGCCGCAGGGAATTGGACAAAAAAGCGAAGAAGGCGGAGAAACTCCGCCTGAAGGCCGAGGCCGCGCGCGCGCCTGCGGTCGAAAATCCCGCTGACGCCCCGGCGCAGCCCGTGCAGACCTGACAGCGGGAAGGAATGCCGGGGACGCTTCAACGCACCGGTGAACAGCCCCCTTTGATGCCGCCTTTCGAGAAAAGGAACTGGAAGAGATGGAGGCTCCGGGCACGAAATGCGCCGGCACAACTGAGCAGGTAAAACCGCCACATCCGGCAAAACGTTTCCCCGTAGCGTCCGGCAAAGCGGCCCCAGGATTCGTTGAATCTCCTCTCCCAGGCGAGGAGGGTCCGGGCGTAATCCGCGCCGAAATTGTGGACATCCTCGACGACAAACAATCCTTCCGCCGCCCGCGCCACCTGAGTGGCGGAAGGGAGCATCGAGTTGGGGAAAATATACCGGCTGATCCACGGGTCGGTATCTGTCCGCGAGCGGTCTCCGCCGATGGTCTGGCAGAGAAAACGTCCGCCCTCTTTGAGGCAGCGGGAGGCGGTTTCAAAATACGCGCGGTAATTTTTGTAACCGACATGTTCCATCATACCGACGCTGACGATGCGGTCGAAAACCTCACGGACATCGCGGTAATCCTGTAGGCGGATCTCGACCGGGAGCCCGCGGCAGGCGGCCTCCGCATAAGCCTGCTGTTGCCGCGAAACCGTGATCCCCACGACCTGGCAGCCGTGGTGCCGCGCCGCATACCCGGCCAGCCCGCCCCATCCGCAGCCGATGTCGAGCAACCGCATTCCGCGCTGCAAGCCGAGTTTCCGGCAGATCAAATCCAGCTTCAGCTTCTGGGCTTCAGCCAGGTCGGTCGTGTCCCGAAAATAGGCACAGGAATACTGCATCGACGGATCCAGCATCGCCTCGAAAAAATCGTTTCCCAGATCGTAATGCCGTTCGGCGACCCGCCGCGACCGGCGTCTGGTTTGAAGATTGAGGAGGGCCGAGGAGACGCCGGAAACCACCGTCTTGAAATTGAGCGGTATCCGCTCCTCAAGCCTTGCGCGGATAGCCCGGAAGCACATGTCATCGAGAGCATCGCAATCCCACCAGCCTTCCATGTAGGATTCGCCGAGGCCGAGCGTGCCTTCCGCCAACACGCGCGCGTAAAATCTGTTATCGCGGATTTGCGGATCGCAAGGCCTGCTTCCGTCCACCGCGATGTCCGCGAGTGCCAGCATCCCCCGGACGCTTTGCTCAGCGGGGGAATATCTTCGGGGCGTCGCGGAAGCGACCCCCTCTGTGGCTGTATACGCAGAGCCAGACTCCATCGTATCCATGCAGGGATTATTCCCAAAAATCTTCGCGTAAGGCAAGCGAATGTCTGAGCGCAAACTTGCCGCACGAGATCCATCGGGCTCCTGGCAGGCAGGTCAGACAGGAAACGGGCATGCGCGCGCACCGCAGCCGGGCTCGCAGGGAGAAATCCCAGCCGAATCGCCCGTCCGATGGAGCTTGGACAAAGCACGGGGTCTTCTGGTAGAAGGCGTGATGCTCACACGTGTATTTTCCGCCGCGATCCAGGGAGTTGACGCGCTCGAGGTGGAGATCGAGGTGAACACGGGCCCGGGCGAGCCGAAGATCGTTGTGGTGGGATTACCGGACACGGCCGTGAAGGAGAGCAAAGACCGCGTGACGACGGCGATCGCGAACAGCGCGTTTCGGTGGCCCCGCGAGCGGACGACGATCAACCTGGCTCCGGCGGACATCAAAAAAGAAGGGCCGAGCTTCGATCTTCCGATCGCCATCGGAATGGTGGCGGCCGCGCTGCGGGCGGAACTGCCGCGCTTGGAGCGGTGCCTGGTTGCCGGGGAGTTGGCGTTGACCGGAGAAATCCGCCCGGTGAAAGGCGCTCTTCCCATCGCGATCGAGGCCCGCAACCGCGGGAAGAAGGCGGTGGTACTTCCGTCCGCGAACGCCTCCGAGGCCGCAATCGTCGAAGGAATCGATGTCTATGGCGTGAGGAACCTCCGCGAGGCCTACGAGTTCTTGAGCAAGCAGAAGGATCTGCTTCCGGTTCCGGGCAACGCGGAGGACCGGCTTGCGGCCGGAGGCAGGGACGACGTGGATTTCTCCGAGGTCAAAGGACAGTTCCAAGTCAAGCGCGCCATCGAGGTCGCCGTGGCCGGCGGCCACAATATCCTCTTTATTGGTCCACCGGGATCGGGCAAGAGCATGCTCGCAAAACGGATCCCGACGATCATTCCGCCGATGACGCTCGAAGAGGCGGTCGAGACGACGAAGATCCACAGCATCTGCGGGCTGCTGGGCGAGAAGAACGCGTTTGTCGCGGTCCGGCCATTCCGCTCCCCGCACCACACCATCAGCGACATCGGGTTGCTCGGCGGCTCGGCGAATCCGACACCGGGCGAGGTGAGCATCGCCCACAACGGGGTGCTTTTCCTCGATGAGCTCCCGGAATTCAAACGCTCGACGCTCGAGGTGATGAGGCAGCCGCTCGAAGACGGGTGGGTCGTCATATCCCGTGCGGCGGGCACCATGACCTTTCCCGCGGACTTCATGCTCGTCACGGCGATGAACCCCTGCCCGTGCGGGTATTTCGGCGATCCGGCGCGCGAGTGCCGGTGCTCCCCCGCGCAGGTCGAACGCTATCGTTCCCGGATTTCCGGGCCGCTGCTTGACCGGATCGACATCCATGTCGAAGCCCCTGCAGTCCAATACCGCGATCTTTCGAGCAACGAGCCTGCCGAGCCATCCGCCGCGATCCGCGAACGTGTGATCCGCGCCCGCGGGCGCCAGAGGGACCGGTTTGCCTCCGGAAAAAAGACCAACTGCAACGCGCGGATGGGCCACAGCCAGATCAAAAAGTTCTGCGCGCTCGACAGCTCCGGACAGGAAATGTTGCGGCACGCGATGGAAGATCTCCAGCTCAGCGCCCGCGCCTACGACCGCATCCTCAAAGTCGCCCGCACGATCGCCGACCTCGCGGGGGCTGAGAAAATCGAGCCCTCCCACATCGGCGAGGCGATTCAATACCGCACGCTGGACAGAAAACTCTGGGTCTGAGCGGAAGCTGTCATTCTTTGACAGCGAGCGCCCTTTAGTGGTAGAAAATAGTCGAAATGAACAAACTCCGTCTCGCCGTTGCGTCCTCCCTTGCCATTGTGGCCCTCGCCTCGCCAACTTTTGCCTGCACCCGCGCCGTCCTGAAGACCGACGATGGAACGGTCCTGACCGGCCGGTCGATGGATTGGATGCAGGACATCGACAACAATCTCTGGGTTTTCCCCCGGGGCATGCGCCGCGACGGGGCCGCGGGCCCGAAATCCCTCAAGTGGGAATCAAAATACGGCAGCGTGGTCACGACGATTTACGAGGTGGCAACGGTCGATGGAATCAACGAAAAGGGACTGGCCATAAACATTCTCTACTTGGCCGAGTCCGACTACGGGACTGTCGGCGACAAGCCCCCGATGTGCATCTCCATGTGGGGGCAATATGTTCTGGACAATTATGCGACGGTGGCGGAAGCGGTCCGCGATTTGGAAAACGAACCCTTCCGGTTGGTGGCCCCCGTGCTTCCCAACGGCTCCCCGGCGCACGGCCATCTCTCGATGACCGATGCCTCGGGAGACTCCGCGATCTTTGAATACATCGATGGAAAGCTCGTCATCCACCACGGGCCCCAATACACCGTCATGACCAACTCCCCCGAATACTCGCAGCAGCTCGCGATTAACCGCTATTGGGAAGGTGTGGGGGGAACGGCATTTTTGCCGGGGACGTCCCGCGCATCCGACCGGTTCGCCCGCGCCTCGTTCGGCATCAATGCGGTTCCTCGCGCCGCCGACCCCAACTACATCAAGGCCGTTCCCGGCCAGGAATTGGCGCTGCAGGGGGTTGCCAGCGTGATGAGCGTCATCCGTTCGGTGAGTGTCCCGCTCGGCATTTCCACGCCCGGCCAGCCGAACATCGCGTCCACGATCTGGCGGACCGTGTCCGACAGCCAGCATATGGTTTACTACTACGATTCGGCTACGGTCCCGAATACCTTCTGGGTCGAACTGGGGAAGTTGGATTTCGGACCGGGTTCGAAGGTCAAGCGCCTCCTGCTCACCGGCGGAAAAGTTTACTCGGGTGAAACCTCAAACCGCTTCGAGCCCGCCGAGCCATTCACGCCTTTGGCTGCTTCCGCAAAATAAGAGGGTTGGGAAGCGCATCCAAGCAACAGTCGCAGCACGGCGCGACCGCTACAGGGAATGGCGGTATTCATGCCGGCACAAATCTGTTCGGCCAGTTTTTGGCGGTAGGATGCGCGTTGGGCCAGCGCCGCATCGTGCGGGTTGGTCAAGAACCCGCATTCGACAAGCACGGCGCGGTCTCTCGTGTTGCGCAGGACACAAAACCTTGCGTTTTTTATACCGCGGTTCGTGCCGTCTGTCACGGTCATCAGGTGCCGCTGGATAGAGGCCGCAAGAGGAGCTTCGCCGGACGATGCGAAGTGCGTGCCTATCCCGCAAGCAGCGGCTCGCGGGGAAGCATCGAAATGAATGCTGACGAATATCGCCTCATATCGGAACATGCGTGCGTTGCATAAAAATGGATGCCCCCTATACGCACCGTTCGGGATTGTGCTCCAGAACCGCCAAAATCTCGCGCAATTTCTTTTTTCCTCCGTCTGATCGTGGGCAGTTTCGATGCGGGGGTGCAACCAGAATTTTTTGCCGCGATCGGGCCACCTTGACCTTGCGCAAGGTTTGCCTTTGTGCCAACAATGGCCGCGATGTTAAAATGGCTTGGCAGGCAGACGATCCGCACAGTTTTCGGGCTCGGCGATTTCGCGCTGTTTACCGGGAGGTCGTTTCGTTCCGTGGTGAAATCCAGAAGGCTGGCGCGACGGACCGCCCGCGCTGTTTACGAGCAGGGGGCGCTCTGTTTGCCTGTGATCTTAATCGTGGGAATGTTTACCGGTTTGGTGATGGGGTTGCAGGGTTACTACGCCCTCAACCGCTTCGGGTCGGCAGGGGCGCTGGGGGCGCTGGTTTCGCTCAGCCTGGTGCGGGAAATGGCGCCGGTGCTGGCTGCTTTGATGATCGTGGGGCAGGCGGGCTCCGCCCTGGCGGCAGAACTTGGCATCCAGCGCAACTCGGAGCAGATCGCGGCGCTCGAGACGATGGGGGTGAGCAGCCACGGCTACTTGGTGGCCCCGCGTTTGATCGCGGCCCTTCTGGTTTTCCCGCTTCAAACGGCGCTTTTTGTCACCGTTGGTTTGTGGGGCGGCAGCCTGTCCGGCTCTCTGCTGCTCGGCGTCGAACCCGGAGTTTACTGGTCATCGGTAGAGCGGGCGGTGGAATCGCGGGACCTGAGGGAATGTTTCATCAAAGCGGCCACATTCGGACTTTTGACCATGAGTATCTGCGCCTATCACGGCTTCAACGCGCACCGCTGTTTCTCGGCATCAGGCGCCCGAGCCGTCAGCGTTTCCACCACCCGGGCGGTGGTGCTTTCCAGCATCATCGTCCTGGCGGCCGACTACGTCATCACATCATTTCTCGTCTGAGCATGGGCACCGCCAAACAAGATCTGCTGCTCCACGTCGAAGCCCTCCACAAGCGCTTCGACGAACACGTTGTTCTGGCGGGGGTCGAACTCGGCGTGCTGCGCGGCAGCATTTTTTCCGTGGTTGGCCCCAGCGGGGCTGGAAAGTCCGTGTTCCTCAAATGCCTGGCGGACGTCATGCAGCCCGATGCGGGGCGGATCAGTTTTGACGGGCGCCCGATGAGTTTCACCGATCCCGCCGCCCGCAAGGAGTTTCGCCGGCGCTGCAGTTTCCTCTTTCAAGGCAACGCCCTCTTCGATTCATTGACAGCTTTGGAAAATGTGGCGCTCCCGCTCGAACAGACGACAGACCTGACAGACCATGAAATTCGCGCACGCAGCCACGAGGCTTTGAGACAACTGGAAATTGATGATCACGGCAGCCACTATCCCGGCCAGCTCTCGGGCGGCATGCAAAAACGTCTCGCGCTTGCCCGCGCGATCGTCACCCGTCCGGAACTCGTCTTTTTCGATGAGCCGACCGCCGGGCTTGACCCGCTTCGCCGCAACGCGGTTTTTACCATGATCGCCCAATACCAGCGCCAGTTCGGTTTTACCGCACTCGTTGTCACCCATGACGTGGTCGAGGCGTTGATCGCCAGCGACCGTGTCGCGCTCCTCGACCATGGCCGGATCTGCTTCGAAGGCACTCCCGCCGAATTTACCGCTTCGGCCCACCCCGTTGTTTGCGGTTTCCGCGACAGCGCCGACACGCTTGGCAACTCTCTCGCCGCGATCCGTCGCGGGGAGCACGTTCAACCCGACAACTCATGAAACAGACCACGCTCGAGCTTTATATGGGGATCTTCGTGCTGCTGGGAATCGCGGCGGCGGCCTACCTGACGATGAAACTCGGCACGGGATCGCTGGTCGGCGGCGACTCCTATCTGGTTGAGGCCCGCTTTGCCAATGCCGGCGGATTACACGCCGGAAGCAGCGTGCAGTTGGCGGGCGTGACTGTCGGACGGGTGGAGAGAGTGCGCTTGGACCCGGCGGATTTCAGCGCGATCGCCACGCTTCGCATCCAGTCCGCGCTCAGGCTTCCGACAGATTCCATGGCCGCCATCAAGACCAGCGGGCTGATCGGCGACAAGTATGTCTCCATTTCTCCCGGGGCAGATGAGGCTTGCCTGCAACCCGGAACAAGAATCACGATGACAGAGTCGTCCGTCGATCTTGAGTCCTTGATCGGCAAGATGGCTTTTGGCAGTGTCGATAAGGAACCAGACAAAAAAACCGCACCATGAATCCGCGACTGCTCCTCCTCGCCTCCCTGATCCTGCTGCACGGGACGGCCACCGCCTCGACCACCGAAGCGGAAAAGCGCCTGCAAACCGCGGTGGACGAGGTTCTCGCCGCAGCCGGTACGGCCCCGAACCTCGGCGTGCTGGTGGAGAGCCTGAATCCTATTTTGCAAAGGCACATGAGCTTTGATGCCATGACACGACGCGCGGTCGGCCCGGGATGGCGGCAGTTCACGGACGATCAGAAAAAGAAGACGACCCAACTTTTCACTACGTTGATCATCCGCACATACAGCAGCAAGTTCACTCCCGGCGAACACGCGGTCATCAAATTCAACCCTGCGGCGGCTCCCGCACCCGGCAGAGTCGAGGTGCCCACCACCCTGCAATACCAGGGCAGCCATTACAGCGTCATGTATCGCATGGAAGAAGCCGAGGGCTGGCGTGTTACCGATGTGGTGATTGAAGGGGTGAGCCTGGTTGCAAACTACAGGGCCCAATTTGACGCGGAATTCAAAAAAGGCGGCGCGGGAGCCGTGGTTGGCGCATTATCTCAATCTGTGGACCACCCCAAATGAAACGTCCCACCCTTCTCCTTCTTCTTGCGGCGGCAACAACCCCGCTCCTGACCAGTTGCAGTGCCACTGCCCGGAAGCTGCCAACCCCTTCTGCCGCAGTCCGTGGCAGCAATGACGGCAAGTCCGTGAAAGCTGCGGAAGGCGACTTGAATGAATACCGGGCCGTGACGGTCGCCGACCCGCTGGAGCCCCTCAACCGGGCAACCTTCTGGATCAACGACGGGCTCTACACGATCATCTTGCGGCCCATTACCAAGGGCTATGAGATCGTGATCCCAAAACCGGTGCGAACCGGAATCCATAACGTGTTCGAGAACGTGAGGTTCCCGGTCCGGTTCGTGAATGACACGCTGCAGGGGAATTTCAAACGCGCCGGCCTGGAGACGGGGAAATTTTTCGTGAACAGCATCGCCGGCGTCGGCGGGATCGGGCGGCCGTCCGACCACATTCCGGCTCTGGCCGATGTGCCAGAGGCGGACACCGGCCAGACATTCGCCAAATGGGGCATCGGCCACGGCATCTACATCGTTCTGCCATTGCTGGGGCCCAGCAGTCTGCGCGATACCGTCGGCATAGCCGGAGACTATGTGTTGAATCCCGTGAATTGGGTGAGCTTCGTGTATGGCGGCTATGCCTGGACCATCGCGATCCCCTCCACGAACAGCCTGCGCGTCACGCACGAACAGCTCGGGGTCTATGATTCGGCCACGAAAAGCGCCTTGGACAAGTATCTCGCCGTCCGCAGCTCCTACATCCAATACCGCCAGGAAGCCGCCAAGAAATAGATCCTGCCCACCTGGTTGGCGGGCAGACTTTACAGACGAATTACGTTGCCTGAGGAAATGCGCACGACACTGGTCGATGTCGTCGCTGTGAGATTCGAATGACGACTCGATCAACTACATTCCTTTTACGTTCCGCAATATGAATATGAAACCCATCTCACCTCTCAACACTGACCGTTGGACCGAAATCGATCTCTACTGGTTTGATCGCAACGACCTTCAAGGCTCCGCCGATGAATTCTGGGAACGTTTTGCGCCTCTCTATAAAGGGCTCAATGGGTGGATCGGAGTCATTCTTAATGTGGGGTGGACGGTTGATTACATCATGGATTGGAAAAACGATTTCAATCAGCCGCTCGTATTTCCTCCTTCTGAACCGCAAAACTGGTTCACCGTTACCGGACCTCTGGCCGGAACTACGGAAGAGCGGATGGAGAAATGGAAGCGCCGTTTTTCCGCAGCTTCACCGGAATGTAAAAAAAAAGTGTACCAACCTTGGACCTACGGGGATATTCAGAAACTAGCTAAAGTCCTCAAGCAGACTGCGGCGACGAAATATGGCTATCAGGAGATACTTGTTGGGTCATTTGCATATGCCAGATCGAGCGCATACGGAGACATATCTTCCTGGGTGAAGAAGCATTTGGATGCTTTTAAAGACAATGTTCTCAACATGGCGTGCCTCATGCCAGCAGATTCAACTGCTTACGGAGGATTTCCAGAGGGAATTTCGCAAGACACCCCCGTGTATGAAGTTTTCGGCAAACAATGGGGCAGCCTTTCCCAAGCGCTCGGGCTTGATGCCATTGTGTTAAGGGATTGGACGCTTCATCGTGCCGTATATGGTCGAGGGGAAACGATTGACTCCCCTGATGTTTCACGAAGCATCCATAACGCACTATGCAATTTAGTGAGAGTCACCAAGCAATCAAATCCACAAGCTCTGGTGATGGGCTACTCAAATGCAGCAAGTGCCATTTCCGATTGGCGCTGCAATGGGCTTGATCTGGAGGCTCTCGCCAAGGAGGGGTATTTGGATGCCTGGATCGACCAGACTTGGGCTGGAGCCTGGAATGAAGTCGGTGTCCGTGAGAGTAATTTCTGGAATCACTGGCAACTCGGCTGGACCTACCAGATGGCTACTATGCTCCTGCATGCTGCGATCCTGGCCGATACAAAAGTCCGCCATTACCCGCTGATAGAAACCTTCGACGCATGGGAAGATTGGGATATCATCCACACGGCACCGGATCGTTTGCGCTGGGCCATATGGGCCTATTCCCACGCGGCAGTCAAAACACCGCAAGGAATTAAAATGCCAGCCGGTTCCTATATCTCCTGGGCGAATCAGGGAAAACGGCTCATCTCGGACGCGGATGTTCGCTTTCTCAGCGAGACGATCAATGAATCGGTCGCAGATGCCCTTGAAGTGAAGGAGGTTCATGGTCCAACCATGGTCTATCACCGCGATGCAATGGAATGGGTGATGTCCCACCTTCCGGCCCCAGACATAAATGAATGGATGGATGAACAGGTCGGCACAATCATCAAGTGGCCAGCCCCCATCATGTCAGCCACTCGCATGGAATGGCTTTCTGATGTAAAAAGCGACCTCTGGATTGTGCAGTCTCCCGTTCACCTTTCTCCTGAAAACCTCGAAAGGCTCTCGTCGATCATTCAGTCTGGGAAACCCATCCTGCTCTTGGGAAATCCAAGAGATGGGATGGATCCAGAAATCGCCAAGTTGGTTGGAATCTTTACCGCTGCCGCACCAAGTCGACTGGATGTCATGAGCGGAGAAACAGCTGTGTCTCTCAAGGAAATTACCGAGGGGATTCCAGCGACCTTCCCACTGCGTCAATTATGGCATGAAAGCTCTCATTCGAGTGGTCTGCTGTCGATTTACTCAGCTGATCAAAGTCCATTACTGGCAATCAATCGAGAGGGGGGAAAACGCCTGGCCTTCTGGGATGCGCCCGACTTCCCTTGGGGACCACCATGGACACAACCCAGTAAATGCATTGGAGACGATCTCCGTAGCCCTTATCCCTATGTGCTGACCGCACGCGTAATGAATCAGCTTCTAGCAGAGACTGACGCAATTTCTGCCAACGAAATTGATCCGGAGCAGACTGTTTGCGTGATGGCTTGGGAATTAAAAAATGGAAAACAGCGGATTCTCGTTGCAAATACAGAAGAAGGGTGGCGTCACGATGCCGATCATTCCCGGTACACCACCCTGCTCCTCCCTCGTCGCCTGTTCTCCGACTCGTCCAAAATGAGTTACTTCAATCTATGGGATTCAAAAGTGACTGGATTGATAGCGGATCAAGCCCTTCCCATCCACCTCGGCCAAGCTGAAAGCCAGCTTTTTGAGCTATGATTAACAAAGGCGATACGATGGACAGACATCGCGGCATGAGTGGCAGGCAGACCGCCAAGGATTGGGAGGATGCGTTTCCTGGAGGGAACGGCCAGATTGGCGTGTTGGTTCTGGGCGACCCTGGCGAGGAGACGGCGGTCGTCAACCACGAGCGGCTCTTCCTGCCAATCCATGGACGGGTGCGGCTTCCGGAGATGTCGGCGCATTTGGACGAGCTCCGGCGGATGTTGCGGGAGGGGCGTGCCCGTGAGTCCGCCGCTTTCTTCGTGGGGAAATGCGCCGAGCAGGGGATGCCCGGTTTGATCGCCGACTTCTTCCATCCGGCCTTCGACCTGAAGCTTCGCATGGAGCCCCGTGACACCGCCGTGGATTTGCTGCGGACTGTGGACTTCGAGACCGGCGAGCTTGCCACCACATGGCGTAACGGCGGGAGCAAGCTGTCAAGGCGGCTCTTCGTGTCGCGGCCGGACAACGCCATCGTGATGTCCGTTTGTGCCAAGTCCGGCCCGCTGCCTCGCTGCGAGCTCTGGCTGGCCGGGCGGGACGGCTCGACCGAGGATGAGTTCAAAGCGCAACGCGACTATCTGCTCGGTGCGGATGCCAGTGCCGCAGACAGCCGGCTAGGCTATCTTTGTCGCTACCGCAACTCCGACGGCGGCTACGTCGGGGCGGCGAAGGTCGTCCCCAGCGGCGGGACAATGTCAGCGGCCGGAGGGCATTTGATCATCGAGGGGGCGACGGAGATCCTGGTGATCGTCGGGGTGGCTCCGAACCTGGATGCGGAAACGCTATGGCTTGCTCTGGATAGGTTGCAGCCCGACTATGCGGCACTGTTCGACCGGCACCAGGAAATCCACGGCGAGCTGTTCCGCCGGGTGACCTTTGACCTTGGGGATGCCGTTGGCCGCGGCTTGACCAACGAGGAGCTGCTCGTCCAGGCCAAGTCGGGGGGATGCCGCCTGCCTTGGCGGAACGGATGCACGACATGGGGCGCTATCTGCTGATCTGCTCGGCAGGAGAGCTGCCGCCCAACGCCCAGGGGCTTTGGAACGGCACATGGCGCGTCAGCAATCTTGTGGACTACGTGACGAACATCGAGCTGGAAATGGCGCTGTGGCCAGCCCTGCCAGGCGGCCTGCCAGAATGCCTCTCGGGCTATTTCGACTTCATCGAATCCCTGCTCCCGGATTGGCGGGAGAACGCCAGGAGGCTTTACGGCTGCCGGGGCGTCCTTGCCAGCTCCAGATCCAGCAACCATGGGCAGCTTCACCATTTCTCCGAGGAGTATCCGCATGCGTTCTGGACTGCCGGGGCAGGATGGATGGCCCAGACCTTCCACGAATACTGGGTGTTCACCGGCGACCATGACTTCCTGCTGCGCCGCGCCCTGCCTCTGATGAAAGAGGTGGCGCTCTTCTACGAGGATTTCCTCTACGGCGGCCCGGATGGGCGGCTGCATTTCATCCCCTCCGTGTCGCCGGAGAACAACCCTGGCAACTCCGACAGCATGGCGGCGCGTGACGCCACCATGGACATCGCCGTCGCCCGGGAGCTATCGGCAACCTGGTTGACGTCTGCGAAGCCAACGGCTGACCCCGAGGGCGTCACCCGCTGGAAGGCGTTGCTGGACAGGCTGCCTCCTTACCTGACCAACCCCGACGGCAGCCTCAAGGAATGGGCCGACCCGGAAAACTGCATGATAATTTTCCTCACCGGCATTTGTCGCACCTCTACCCGGCGGCGCCGGGCTTCGAGGCCAACGACGACGCGGCCTTGTCCATGGCCTGCCGCGCGGCCCTCGAAATGCGGATGCAGAACGGCTTGCTGCAACGTAACGGCTGGAGCCTGGGACATGCGGTCAACGTCGCAGCCCGGCTCAAAGACTCCGCGCTGGTCCACCTTCTGCACTCCGAGCTCGCCACGAACTTCGTCAAGCCCGGGCTGCTCACGACCCTGTCCCCTAATGATACCGTTTGGAACTGGTTTCAAGTGGATGCCAATCTGGGGTTCACGGCCGCCGTCATGGAGGCTCTGGTCTTCTCGCGCCCCGGCGTGGTGGAACTGCTCCTGGCCTTGCCGCGACAATGGACGAAGGGCCAGATCGCGGGCGTCCGCTGCCGCGGCGGCGTGACGGTTGAGCTGGCATGGGACTTGACGGCGGGGTGGGCGGACGCCACGCTGTGGTCGGCGACTGCCCAGCGGATCACCCTGCGGCTGCCCTACGCGATCCAGGAGATCGAACTGAACGCGCACGAGACCCACCCTGTGCGCTTCGCAGTTGCCTAACAACTCCATTCGTAGATTTAACCTGAATCCGTGAGACCATCACGAAATGTATTAAACCTTTCCAAATCATATGACATCAAGAGAACGCATCCTAGCCACCATCGCCCATAAAGAACCCGACCGCATCCCGATCGATCTCGGAGCAACGCCCAGTTCCGGCATATCTGCCATCGCATACGGGAGCTTGAAAAAGCATCTCGGATTCACGGCCGGGCACAACCGCGTGTATGATGTGGTCCAGCAGCTCGCCCAGCCCGAAGAGGAGATATTGAAGCGTTTCCACGTCGATGTCGTCGATCTCGGGCGCACATTTGACATGGCGGATTCCGATTGGTATGATGTGACGCTTTTTGACGGCAGCGCGGCGCAGTATCCCCAGTGGTTCCACCCGGTGGCGTCGCCGGATGGCGGCTGGCGCTCGTATGCGGCGGACGGCACCGAGATTGCCATGCAGCTAAAAGGCATGAATTTCTATGACCAGACCTGTTTCCCCTGGCTCGAGGATTATCCATCGGATTTCAAAAACCTCGCTGAGGCAATGGCCAAGGTGCATTGGGCTGCCCTGGCGCACAGCCCATGGGATCACGCGGGCGATGCCGGCTTCTGGGAAAAGCTCCGCGAGAACGCGATCGCGCTGAGAAAAAGTTCCGGCCGGGCGATCATGGTCGTGGTCGGATGCAACCTTTTCGAGTGGGGGACATTCCTCCGTCGGATGGACAATTTTCTCATGGATCTGCTGGCCGAACCCGAGCAGGTCGAGCGCCTGCTCGACGCGCTCATGGAGACGCATCTTGCCACGCTCGACAAGGTCTGTCGGGCCGTGGGGGACATCGTGGACGTGTGCCGTTTCGGCGATGATCTGGGGACCGACACCGGGCCGTTCATGGCCCCGGCCACCTACCGCAAGCTTTTCAAACCCAGGCACGCGCAGCTCTGCCAATACGTCCATAAGAACTCGCAGATGAAGACATTTCTTCATTCGTGCGGTTCGATCTACTCGCTCCTCCCCGATCTCATCGAATGCGGGTTCGACGTCATCAACCCCGTACAGACCGCCTGCCACCAGATGGAGCCGGAACGCCTCAAAGCCGAATTTGGCAAGGACATCACATTTTGGGGCGGAGGAGCCGATACCCGAACGGTGCTCAACCACGGCACTCCGCAGGAAGTGAAAGACGACGTCCGCCGCCGCCTCGACATCCTCGCTCCGGGTGGAGGGTTTGTCTTCAATACGATCCATAACATCCTCCCCGACGTGCCTCCGGCAAATATTGTTGCAATGTTTGAGGCGGTCGAGGAGTTCTCCGAATAAACAAAGAAGTGAAGGTCAAAAAGACGTTCGCGGAATCAGGAAATAGTTTCTGAACTTTTATAAGGAATAACCCAAATATGAAAGCTCCGAATCCCCCTCAAATCCCCTCCCTTCTCATGGATCCGCCTTCCATGAAATCCGGAAATTCACCGAAGTTCTCCGAATGGGTCGGGAACACTTTTCTTGGAATTCGGCCGACGGCCGCAAAAATCGGATTGCAGGATGTCAAGCAAGGCTGGGGCGAACTCATAAGGGGTAAGACCATCCTTCGCAATCCGATCCGGATCGGGGCGAGACATTTTGCCAAAGGTCTGGGCGTCCATGCCGTGAGCGAAGTGGATGTCTTCCTCCCGGCTGCTGCGCGACGCCTCACCGCCCATATCGGCATTGACGACAAAACCGCGGGCTTGGGCAGCGCGATTTTCACCGTCGAGACGGAGGGGCGGGCACTTTTCCGTTCCGGGGTTTGCCGGGGCCGCGCCGCACCGGTTCCCGTCTCCGTCGAACTGAACGGAGCGAAGAAAGTGACCCTCCGCGTCCTCGATGCCGGTGATGGCGTCATCCATATGGCCCATGCCGACTGGGCCGATGCAAAGATTCTTTTGGCGGACGGCCACGAAATCTTTCTCGATGAGTTGCCACTGGTTGACGGCGAGTTCTTCGATGAACTCCCGTTTTCATTCACCTTGGACGGCAGAAGTTCGAGGACGTTCCTGCCTGGATGGAGCCGCACCTTGAAGTCAGAACCGGAAAAGGATGGAAGGACACTTCATATCCTGACCTTTTCCGATCCGACAACAGGCCTTGAGCTGCGTTGTGAAATCACATGCTTCAGCCGCCATCCGGCCGTCGAATGGGTTCTCCGGCTCAAAAACACCGGCATGGCCGACTCACCTTGGATAGAGGATTTGAAGCCGCTTGATTGTTCCTTGAGGACCTGCGGGAAGGAAATCATCCTCCATCACTCCAAGGGCAGCACAAACTCAGACACCGACTTCCTGCCAATCGATGAAAAGTTGGACGGGAGGAATCCGCAGATCGACATCGCGCCGGCCGGCGGGCGCTCCTCCGACGGGGCCTTGCCGTTTTTCAATTTAGAATGGGAAGGGCAGGGCGGCATTGTCGGGGCTATCGGCTGGTCCGGGCAGTGGGCTTTGCAATCGCGCCTCGACGGCAAAGTTGTCAAGCTGAGGGCCGGGCAGCAGACCACCCATTTCAGCCTCCATCCCGGCGAGGAGATTCGCACGCCCCGCATAGCCCTTCTCCATTGGGAAGGCCCCGACTGGATCAAGGGCAACAATCTCTTCCGCCAGCTTGTCATCGACCATTATACGCCCCGCATCGACGGAAAGTTGGCGATTCCGCCAGTCGCGGCGAACACCTGGTTCACCTTTGACTCAGGCAACAACGTTACCGAGGCCAACCAGACGGCGCTCATGCCGTCGCTGGCAAAGGTTGGCGTCGAGGGCTACTGGCTCGATGCCGGATGGTTCGAGGGCGGCTGGCCCGCCGGAGCCGGAAGCTGGGTCCCGAAGAAGGAGGCCTTTCCCGACGGACTAAAGCCCGTTGGCGATGAGGCCCATCGCCTGGGCATGAAGTTCATCCTCTGGTTCGAGCCGGAGCGGATCACCACCAACAGCCGCATTTTCAAGGAACACCCGGAATGGGTGATGCACACAAACCCGGAAAACCCGTTCGGTTGTCTCATCAAGCTGGAGGACCCCGAAGCTTGCAAATGGATCACCGAATATATCTCGAAGTGCATCTCAGACTGGGGGGTCGATGTCCTGCGCATTGACTTCAATATCCCGCCGCTTCCCTTCTGGGAGGCCAACGACACGCCGGACCGGCGCGGCATCTCCGAAATCCGATATGTCGAAAACCTCTACAAGATGTGGGATGACCTTCGGGGGCGGCATCCCGGCCTGACCATCGACAACTGCGCGGGCGGTGGACGCCGCATCGACCTGGAGACTATCAGCCGCAGCTACCCCCTCTGGCAGAGCGACACCCAATGCTGCTTTGGTGGCCTCTATGTGGACTCTATATGGAACCAGGTCCAGAATGCCGGGCTCAGCCTCTACGTCCCCCTCCATTCCGGCGGTGTGTGGGACTTCGATTCCTACTCCTTCCGCAGCATGGCCACCATGGGGACGGTTCTCTGCTGTGACGTCAGCGATGAGGCTCTCGGCAAAACCGCCCGCAAGATGATTGACGAGATGAAATCGCTCCGGCCATGTTATCTCGGCGACTACTATCCCCTGCTGAACATCTCCCTTGAGGAATCAGCCTGGTGCGGCTGGCAATACGACCGAGCCGACCTCGGAGAGGGTTTCGCCATGCTGTTCCGCAGGGACAAAGCTGTTCCGTTCATTTCCGGCCGCTTCCCCTTCCGTGGCCTCGATTCAGCCGCTGCATACGAAATCACCCGCGCCGATTCCGGGGAACGTGCCGTAATTTCCGGGGCGTCCCTGCTCGACGGGCTGGAAGTCACGATTACGGAACGGCCTGGCTGCGCCCTGATCCGCTACCGGAAGCGAACTTCCGCGGATGATACAGGTCGGAAACAAGCGGGGGCGCACTCTTGAGCCACTTGCTAAACCCTGAGAAGACTTATTGACTATGAAACAACACCCCGGAGAAATGACAACTCTGTTCACGGCAACGGCAATGCTGATGGCGACGGCATCCGCGCAGGTTCCTGTTTGGGACCTCAAGACCAACCCGATCCAGGACGATCTCAAGAAAGGCCATGTCGAGTTCAAAGACGGAGTCGCCATCCTGCCCGACGGGGCGACCTTCGCCGTTCCGGCGGCGGCGTTCAAGGACATGAACAACTTCACCGTCATGGTCGACGCCGAGTTCGTCATCAGCTCGGAAGCTGACCGCAACTACGCCCTTCTCGTCTCCAAGGCTGACAAGAACGACGGCTTCGGGATTGATGCGTTATATACGAAAAAATGGTGTGCCTATCATGCCATTTTCAGCGGCATACAGTTCAAGGAAAGCCGTATCGACTTCACGCCGGGCAAAGTCCAAAAATTCGTCATCGCCGCCAAGAGCGGTGTCGTTTCCGTGTATCTCAACGGTTCGGCCGAGGCGAAGTATCTGCAGAAGATCGAACCAAACGATGCGCCGATGTGGGTGGCGAAACCGCCGGCAGCCGGGGAACCCACCCTGAAACCGTTCCAGACGGTAAAGATCACCGACCTGAAGGTCTACGGTCCTGATTACACCTACGTCTTGCCGGGTGAAAAGCCGGCCGAGCTGTTCAACATCGGCGGACGCAACTGGTGCATCACCACGCCGAAAATCACGGACACAAAACGCCCGAGGATCTTCTGCTACGGCGACTCGATCTCCATGGGCTATGTGCCGCCCCTGAGGAAGGCCCTTGACGGCAAGGTCTATGTCGACCACTGGATCGGATTCGTCAACGGCACTTCCGCGCGCGACATGATCCTCGACAATTTCAAGGAAGCAGCCGCGGCCGGACCATACGACATCCTTTTCATCAACAACGGGCTCCACTCCCTCCATTGGACGCCGGACACGGTCTCCGATGAAGCCGTCGCAACCACCACGCGTAACATCGTCCGCTCTTTCAAGGCCGGCGCGCCCCAGGCCAGGATTATATGGCTCCAAACCACTCCACATACCGCCATGCCTCCTGCCCCCGGACAGAAAGTCAATGCGCTCGGCGAAAAAAACGACAGTGTCCTCCGGCTCAACAGGATCGCCAGCACCGTCATGAAGGAGGAAGGCGTTGAGATCATCGACCTCTACGACAGCCTAAAAGACAAACTCGATCTCGCTGCCGGCGACCAATACCATTGGTCTGCTGAAGGAACCGCAGTCATCGTCAAACAGGTCGAAAACAAGACCCTCGAATTGCTGAAGGAAAACGGCAAACTGAAGTAGAAAAAACATAAATAAGAGGCCCTTGCAGAACCTCAGTGTGACACGGGCTTCCAGCCTGTCCAATCCCAGGCTAGAATGCCTGCGCCACCTTGGGGTGCAGGGTTCTGCAAGTGGCTCAAAAGCAAAACCATGACATCCGTATCCACCAAATTTACACCAGTCACGCACCTCGACGGCGAGGGCTGGCTCATTGCCACCGACCCTAACAACCATGGCCGCGAGGCAAAATGGTTTGAGGACCCGCAGCCGGAGGCCAAGGCCGTCGCTGTTCCGAGCATCATCCAGGAGGCCTTTCCCAACTACCACGGGCTGGCATGGTATTGGAAGAGCTTCACAGCCCCCGTCAACCCCGATCCCGAAGGCCGCACTCTGCTGCGATTCTGGTCGGTCGATTACAAAGCCGATGTCTGGGTGAACGGGGTGCTGGTCGGCAGCCATGAGGACGGCGAGGAGCCGTTCTCGCTGGACGTAACCGCCGTGGTCAAGCCGGAGGAAGAGAACCTGCTCGCCATTCGCGTCCTGAATCCGACCCATGAACGGATCGATGGTATCGTCCTCACGGAAACCGCGCACGGGATCAAAGTTCTCCCTCATACCCCTGGCGCGGAATGGAATTTCGGCGGCGTCCTCGATTCTGTCGAACTGCTGAACGTGCCAGCCATCTCCATCGAGGACGTGCATCTGCTTCCAGACTGGAAGACCGGAGAAATTAAAGTCGAGGCGACTGTCTTCAACGCTGGCTCCGTAGATGTTCCTGTCCGGCTTGCTCTCGAAGCCGCCCCCGGTGCCGGAGGTGAGACCGTGGCCTGCTCCACCGTGGAGACAACCGTGCCTGCGGGCCGCAGCCTGATAAACGGAAGCCTGACTATCCCCCAGCATCGGCTGTGGGATTTGGACGCCCCGTTCTTATACAGGGTGACGGCGCGGCTTCAGGCAGCGGGGAGCCCTTCAACCGACGATCGTTCGACTCGCTGCGGGTTCCGGAACTTCGATTTCGAGGACGGTTATTTCCGGCTCAATGGCCGCCGCTTATTCCTCCGCAGCGCGCTCTGTCTCTTGAGCCCCATCACGATCCATTCCTGCGAGGACCTGACGGCGCTGAGGAAAAACATGATCTTCGCCAAGACGATGGGTTTCAATCTGATCCGCTTCCTCCCCTTCGCCGGGGCCAGGGCACACCTCGATCTCTGCGACGAGCTGGGGTTGATGATCATCCAGCAGTCATCCTCCTCATGGCGCTTGGGCGACTCGCCGGCCATGCCGGAGCGCTTCGACCGCTCGCTCTTGGGCATCGTCCGCCGCGACCGCAACCACCCCTGCATCGCGCTCTGGTATTTGCTGAACGAGAACCACGATGACCCCGTGTTCCGCTACGCCGTGGAGAAGCTCCTCCCGAAATTGCGAGCGATCGACAGCACCCGCCTCTGCCTGCTCAATAGCGGCCGCTTTGACAAGGAGCAGAGTGTCAACAGCCTCAGCCGCCCCGGCTCTGAAACATGGGACACCATACTGAATGACGTTCATCATTATTTGCCTGTGCCGCACCGCGCTGCTGAGATCGCCTGGCTGCGCGGCGGCGACGGCGTCTGGAAGGTCCACGACGACGAGCGCGCCTGGCTGCAAGAGACCGTTGGCTGTTGGAAAAAAGGGGCCACGTTTCTTTCCGAATACGGGATCACCAGCGCCGTAGATCTGGTGGCCCTCGCACGGTATTATGAGAGGTTGGAGGCCACCGACAAGATGGACGCCCTCTACTTCCGCGCTCAATTGGACAAGTTCATGGCCGATTGGAGGCAATTGCGCTTGGACGAGGTCTTCGGGCGCCCCGGGGACTACTTTAATGCCTGCATCGCCGCCAACGCGGAGCAACGGCGCCTGGGATTCAACGCGCTCCGCGCCAATCCCAATCTGGTCGGCTATAGCATGACGTCTTTGGAGGATCATGTCAGTTGCGGGGAGGGACCGATCACATTCCTGCATGATCTGAAGCCCGGCGCGGTGGATGCCATCCGCACGGGGCATGCCCCGTTGAAATGGAACCTCTTCGTCGAGCCGTGGAATATCTATTGCGGAGGGACGGTTCATGCCGAGGTTGTCCTCGCCAATGAGGATGTCCTGCCGCCGGGGAGCTACCAAGTCGAGGTCGTGCTCTTCGGACCCAACCAAGAAGTGATTTTGCGGGAGATTGTCCCGCTTCAGATCGCGGAGACGGAACAGCCCTTCGCCCTCCTGGTTTGGAAAAAGGACGTGAAGCTCGACGGACCCGCCGGGCGTCACAGGCTGACCGCCACCTTTGTCTCCGGGGCATCTGCCGTTGATGGCGAGGCCGTGTTCCAGGTATCCGATCCGGCACTGATGCCGGAGATGAAAGTTGAGGTCGAGTTGTGGGGCGATGACCCGGATCTGGCGGCGTGGCTGAAGGCAAGAGGCGTCGCCTGCCGTCCGTTCGCTCCCGGAGCATCTTCCGATCGGGAAATCATCGTGACCAGCGGCAACCGGGTTGTGACCCGCTCGCTGTTGGAGGAATTCTCGCGGCGCGTCGAGCAAGGGGCCACGGCGGTCATGCTCACCCCCGAAGTGGCACAGTCCAACGACTCGGCCCGCGTGCCGACACGCTGGACAGTGTTTGAAAAGTTCGACAACAACACTGCGCCGGAACCAGATGCCGACCAGCTAACCAGCATTCCCGAGACGTTGCAGCTCGGGGGACAAATCGGCAGGCGGCATGAAGTCGAGGTCGGCGAGAATGGCGGCTGCCAGGACTTGTCGCCGCTGTGGGGTGGGCTCGATCCCATGCACAAGTATATCGCGATGGAAATCAGCCCTGTCGTTTATATCTATGTCCCGTTCGAAATCAGTCGCGACGGAAGCCACATGATGAAATTCGACGCGGATTTTTGGTATAAGGCATGGCTCGACGGCAAGGCAATGGGCAACACGGTGTCCACCTCCAATGAGGTGCTCGTCAACCTCGAGGAAGGCGCTCACTTGCTGGTGGTAAAGCTTGTCAGTGGCAGCGGCGGGTGCCGACTGCGTCTTGCCAGCTGGGAGACGGATGCCTTGACCCGATTCCACTCGCCCAAACTGAACCGGCTCGACTTCGTCGGCGGCTTCTACCACCGGGACGACTGGGCCCGGCGGCATCCGATCTTCGACGGACTGCCGACCGGCCTGCTGGACTGGGCCACTTATCGGAACATCGTCCCACACGAAGGGAAGTGCCTGAAGGATCTCGGGGGTCCGGACGAGGTGGTCAGCGGCGCACTTCAGACCAGCTACGGCTACAAATCGGGGCCCTATGTGGCAGTTTACAGACACGGCTCGGGCCGGATCATCATGAACACACTCAACATCCGAGAGAGCCTCGGACAAGACCCGGTCGCCGAACGCTTGCTACGGAACCTGCTCAATTACGCCGGTGCTCCCGCCGCCTCCAATAAAACCAAATAACACAGTTTTTCGCATCGACCACCATGCACATTTCCAGAACACCAAATATTTTTTACTGGAGCCTGTTCATTGAAAATTCTAACGCTCAATAAAACTCATATGACCACAAAACAAAAATACGCAGTCATTCTTGGCAACCTCGGCAACACGTGCGACCGCTTTCTTTCCAGCGGATATAAGGAAGTTCCAGAGCGCGACGAACTACTCGATCAGGCGGCATCGATTGAAGGGGTGACCGGCATCGAGCTGGTCGCCACCTGGGACATCACCCGTGAAACCGCGTCTCACATGAAAAAAATGCTGGCGTCGCGGAACTTGCGCTGCGCCTCGATTATCCCCGATCTTTTTTCACGAAAATGCTGGGGAAAAGGCTCGATTTGTTCCGCGGATGCCGCCGTTCGAACAAAGGCGCTTGAAGAGATCATGTCCTCTGTGGATATGGCGCATGAATTGGAGTGCGACCTGCTGAATGTCTGGCCCGGGCAGGATGGTTACGATTACTGCCTGGCAGCCGACTACCTTGAAGAACGTGCGTGGCTGGCTGACAGCATACAAAAAGCCGCCCGCTATGCCGAATCCAAGGGCGTTCGCCTGGCGCTCGAATACAAAATGAAGGAACCCCGCACCCATTCCTACCTCGCCCGCGCCGCCGATACGCTTCTCGTCGCGCTGGAGTCCGGCATGGATAATGTCGGTGTCACCATTGATACCGGGCATGCCTTCCTTGCCTATGAAAATGTCGCGGAATCCATCGCCGTTCTTTCTCGTGCTGGCAATAAGCTCTTCCACATGCATTTCAACGACAACTATAGCTCTTGGGATGACGACATGATTGTCGGTTCGGTCCGGTTGGTTGAGTATTTTGAGATGCTCTATTGGCTGGAAACGACAGGCTATGCGGGTTGGTATTCCATGGATCAATATCCCTATCGCGAAGACGGTTGCGGGGCGGTTCGTAGCAGCGTGCTCTTTCTTCAGCGGATGCAAACCATCTTGGATCGGGTTGGGACTTCTGTTGTAGAGGCTCTCATCCGCAGGCGCGACCCGGTTGCCACAGCCGCGTTCATTCGAGAATACCTGATAGCCGGCGCAGCTTAAGACCGGTTTAAACGCAAACAGCCGTCGCCAGCATGGGGTCACGGTGAAACCATCAAAACAAACGATCGGAATGAATGATTCATCAAAAAGCTCAAAAATCGAAATTGCCGGGCTGAAATGCCAGTCGGCCATCAGCCCGGTGGGCGTGGACACGACCACCCCAAAATTCAGTTGGCTGGTTGAAAGCCGCGAACGAGGGCAAAGGCAGACCGCCTACCAAATATTGGCGACATGGGGCATGGGGGCCGCAGATTTCTCTCTCTCCGCCGAAGACATCGAGTTGTTGCGCCGGGAATTCCCCGGACGCCAATTCAAGTCCGACATGCTCCCATTGAAATGAAAACCGACAACTTTGCAAAAATGAAAACCTCCGTATCCACCAAATCCACCCCAGTCACGAGCCTTGATGGCGAGGGCTGGCACATTGCCACCGACAGCTCGAACCAAGGCCGCGAGGCAAAATGGTTCGCGGCTCCGAGGCCGGAGGCCAAGACAGTGGCTGTTCCGATCACCATCCAGGAGGCCTTCCCGAACTACCACGGGCTGGCATGGTATTGGAGGAGCTTCACAGTTTCCGTCAACCCCGATCCCGAGGGGCGCACTCTGCTGCGATTTTGGGCGGTTGGCTGCGGTGGGGCCGTACACCTTGACCGTCACTGGTGGTAAGGAGTCCACTCCCGTCAAATTCGAGGATGTGCTGGTCGGCGAGGTTTGGGTCTGTTCCGGGCAGTCCAACATGGAGATGCCCCTCAACTCCCCCAGCCCCTTCTGGCGGGCGGCGGACGCCGACGCCGAACAGGCCGCCGCCAACTATCCGGAAATCCGCCTCTACAACGCCATCGCCAAACGTCAGATGTCGCCGGGTGCGCCTCGGCAGGAGACGAATGGCCCAGGTTGGGCGGTCTGCAGTCCTGAAAATGTCAAGGACTTCAGTGCGCTCGGATATTTCTATGCTATGGCAGACAGCTTTATCAGGATCTGCATGTTCCGATCGGGCTGGTCAACACCGGCTGGAATGGTTCCCGCATCGAGCCATGGATTTCCGAGGAAGCCTACCGAAAGGCCGGCCGCAGCAAGGAACTGGCGCGTATCGAGTCGGCCCGCCTGCCATCTGCAGAGCTGAAGGAGAGTGAACGGCAGGCAGCCCGTGAACATGACGACGAGATGAGAGCTTGGGTTCAAAAATTCCACAACTCCGAGCCGGATAAGACAGCTGCGGCTGAGATATGGAAGGACTTGGATTATGACGACTCCGGTTGGGAGGAGGTTGAGCTTCCACATCGCATGATATCTCCGGGCATTGGATGGTACCGTTACACCGTAGACCTCCCGTCTGAAATCTCGGAACAGAATTTGCTTCTGAGCCTTGCGGTTATCGATGACTGCGACGAGGTCTTTGTCAACGGGAAGAAGGTCGGCGGCACTGGAGTGGACGTCTCTCTCTATTTCGGGCAGCAACGCCTTTACAACGTCATGGGCAAATGTGTGGCGAAGCCGGGGAGGAACGTGATCGCCGTCCACGCTTTCAACTATTACACTGCGGGCGGGATGTGTTCCGGCGGGGACAAGTTGTTTTTGACGCCTGCCAGCGACCCGGCGAAACGGACGACCCTCAAGGGCAAATGGAAGTTCCGCCAGGAGTTCGAATACGATTTTGGCGTGGCCGGGGGGGGCGGCCGGACTTCGACTTCGCCGCAGTGAACTCCATGCAATGCCCGGCGACGCTCTTCAATGGGATGATCAACCCGTGGTTGAAATACCCGGTCCGCGGCGTGATCTGGTACCAAGGCTGTTCCAACGCCGGATCGGCGGATTACTATCCATTGTTGAAACTGATGATTGACGACTGGAGTGCCCAGTGGAAAGATCCCAAGATGTCATTCCTGATGGTTCAGCTCGCCGGATTCGAGCTGCAAACGCCGTCAAACCGATTGCCGGAGGACTATTGGAGATGTGTCCCTCCGAAAAACACGGTGGAGTTCGCCCTGACCCGCGAGATTCAGGCGGAGATGTTGAAGTTCCCGAACATCGGTCTGGCCGTGGCGATGGATGTTGGAGACCAGTCGGACATTCACCCGCGCGACAAGAAGACGCTCGGGTTCCGCCTTGCCAAAGAGGCTGGACGTGTTGTCTATGGAAGCAAGGAACTGTCACAGGGGCCGACATTTGAAACCATGAAGGTTGCGGGCGGCATAGTCCGGGTGTTCTTCAAGAACGTCGGGAAGGGGCTGTCCACGAAGGATGGCAAGAAGCCCGGGGCGTTCGCCATCGCCGGGGACGACAAGGAGTTTGTCTGGGCCGACGCAGTGATCGCCCCTTCGACTGGCTCAGGGCAAGATGGCAACACTGTCATTGTTTCATCCCCGCAGGTCAAAACGCCGCAGCATGTCCGTTATGCATACGTCTCATTCCGGGGCGACGTGAATCTATGCAACAAAGACGGTTTTCCCGCTATTCCGTTTCGCTCAGACAAACCAGATTATAATTGTTTTAAAAAGAAGGATTAATAAAAAAGTGAAGGGCTAAAAGGCCTTCACTAAATCAGGGACAAGGCAAGGAGTAAAATGAAGGAAATGATTGTTTCTTTTACAGTGATGTCGCTCGTGGCTAGAAGCCTCTGCGCTGAAGATTTGGCGCAGGAGTTCACCGTTCATAGCGTCTTCGGCTCTCACATGGTATTGCAGCGGGAACGCCCGATAAGCATCTCAGGGACTGCGGCGTCAGGCAAAGCCGTGCATGTCGAGTTCGCGGGTCAGAAGGTTGCCGCAGTGGCCGACAGCTCCGGCAAGTGGGCCGCCGTTTTTACGGCTATGGCTGCGGGTGGTCCTTACACCTTGACTGTCACTGGCGGCAAGAACTCACATCCTGTCAAGTTCGAGGATGTGCTGGTCGGCGAGGTCTGGGTTTGTTCCGGGCAGTCCAACATGGAATTGCCGCTGGACAAGTCGCTCAATGCCGTGCAGGAAGTGGCGGCGGCGGCGCACCCCTCCATCCGCCTCTTCCAGGGCCCCCGAACCCCCTCCGACCTGCCCATGGAGAACCTGCGCGGTGCCCGCTGGGCCGTCTGCTCTCCTGAGAGCGCCGCCAAGTTCTCCGCCGTCGGCTACTTTTTCGGGCGCGAATTGAATAACAAGCTCGGTGTTCCTGTCGGCCTAATAAACAGTTCCTGGGGCGGCAGCTCCGCCGAGTACTGGATGAGCGCCGCTGCCCTCGCGGCGATCCCGGAGACGGCGAAGCCCCTGAAAGACTTCCAAACCAGGGCGGCGGCGGCGCGGGCCACCTGGCGTCCCGGCATCAACCAGGACAGTGTCGAAAACGCCGGTGTACAACATGGCTGGGCCGGCTTTCAGACGCCCGCCGATGGCGACTGGCGCGATATGGAATTGCCAGCGACCTGGCAGCAACGCGGCCTGGATGTCAGCGGCGTCTTCTGGTTCCGCAAAGAAATAGATGTCCCCGCCGAATGGGCGAATCGTCCCCTCAAACTCGCCATAGGCGCCACCGACAAGGAAGACGTCACCTATTTCAACGGCGAGAAAGTCGGATCCGTTCTTGAGGTAGACAACCCGATGTCATACAGCTTCAAACGCGTCTACGACGTCCCTGGCAAGCTCGTCAAGGCGGGGCGCAATGTCGTGGCCGTCCGCGTTCGCAGCGACTTCTTCGACGGCGGCATGACAGGCCCTGCCGACTTCATGCAGCTCAGTTGCCCTTCACTCGACGTTCCAGCGAAGCCGCTCGCCGGGATCTGGCGTTACACCATCGAAAGCAACTACGGGTTCTGCCACCCCGGCATGCCTACCGAGCTTTTCAACGGCATGATCTGCCCTTTGCTCCACTTCGCTATCCGCGGAGTCATCTGGTATCAGGGCGAGAACAACACCCCGGACCCGAAACTCTACCAAAGGCTGCTCCCGGCGCTCATTGCCGACTGGCGATCGAGCTGGAAACAGGGTGATTTCCCTTTCCACATTGTCCAGCTCGCCAACTGGGAGCAGCCCGCATCCTTCCAGGCCGGGAGCAAAATCGCTGCGTTGCGTGAGGCCCAGGCCCTTGCACTGAGCGTTCCCAACACTGCGATGACGGTGACCATAGACCTCGGCGAGGTCGACTGCCATTTCAAGAACAAGCAGGCCGTCGGGCACCGCCTCGCCGCCAGCGCCCTAACCAAAGACTACGGCGTGAAGGATGTCCCCTGCCAAGGCCCGGTCTTCAAGGCCGCCAAGTTCGAGGGCGGCCGCACCGTCGTGAGTTTCGATAACCCCTCCGGCGGCTTGGTAGCCACTGGCTGCGGCCCCCTGCAAGGCTTCGTCCTGGCAGGGGCTGACGGCGTCTTCCACCCTGCCAAAGCCAGCATCGACGGCGAGACGGTCGTGTTGGAGGCGCCCGGGGTTCCTGTCCCCAAATCGGCCCGCTACGCCTGGGCCGACAACCCCATCTGCAATCTGTACAACCAAGCGGGATTCCCTGCGGCACCATTCCGGACGGACAATTGAGCGGATTTTTAGGGGCAAGTTGTTGCAAATGAAAATCTCCGAAACTGAAAGTTATTTGCAGTCAATAGAGGGAGTCTTGTACCCCAAGTTGATTTTTGTTTGGATGAACACGAAAATGGCTGAAAGGATTTATGAACACACAAAAGATGAGCGACAGGGTTTCCCAATATCTTAAGAAGAAATCTGCGGAAGGGAACATTGTCCAGACCGGCGTGTCTTTCCAAACCAGCGATGCCGATTTGCAGCGCCTTTTCGATGCCGCCGAGGCGAAGTCGGCGGGAAACATCGTGCAGTTCAACCCTGCCACGAAAGTCCTGGTCGAAGGGGGCGGGTTTCAGGCTGCTTACCTTGAAACCCAACCGATGGGTGGAGAGATGTTTGCCAAACGAAATCTTGAAGTTGCCCTGCACAACCAGTTGGTCTTCATGCTCGGTCAGAGGGAGGATGGCCGTCTTCCAGGCTATGTCAACAATGCTGCCGCTACCCGCAAGATTTATTTCAAGAATGGTAAGTGGCCGGAAGGGTTTGTCGAAGATCCCGCGCTGGGCCTGGTGTTCGATTACCGGATGATACAGGGCTACTGCTTCCCAACCCCTGCATGGAAGCTGTATTTCTGGATCGGCAAAGATCGGGAGTATGTGGAGTTGCTGTATACGGCGCTGGAGGCTTTTGACTCCTACCTGTGGAAGACCCGTGATTCCAACGGAGATGGCCTGCTCGAACTGTGGTGCACCTGGGACACGGGAGAGGACGGCGATCCGCGATGGACGATGCGGGGCGCGCCAACCTATTGGCCCTTCGATCAGCCGCCCGGTGCGGCAGGCCTTCCCAGCCCCCAGAACCCTGAAGTCTATGCCAGCTATTGGATCGAACGGTACCATCAGGGCTTTCCCGCTCCCACACCCGCCGATGTGCTCGTGCCTATCGCTTCGCTCAATATCAACGGTTACAGTTTCAGCAGTCGGCTCATCCTGGCCGACATTTCGCGGGAACTTGGGAACGGCCGCGAATCATTCTGGCGGCAACGTGCCGAGGAGGTACGCCAGCGTGTGACCGACAGTTTGTGGCGGCCTGAGAAACATGCCTTTTTCGATCGTGACCGAACCGGGGCGTGGGTGGACGTTCTTGCTTCGCCCAATATTTGGAGCGGGATGTATTACGGATTGTTCACACAGCAAATGGCCGATGAGTTCATCCGGTACCACCTGCTCAATCCCGACGAGTTTTGGACTCCATTCGGCCTGGCATACTTCGCCATCAACGAACCCAGCTATCAGCGCCCGGATATCCCTGGCTGTTCGCCCGATGATCACTACTGCCATGGACTTCTCCAGCAACGAGCGATCCGCGCGCTCGAAAACTACGGGCACTACGCGGAGGCGTCCATGCTTGGCGACAGGCTGCACAAGACCCTTGCGCGAAACGGATTCGCTTTCTTCGGCGGCGTCGGCGTCAAGACAGGAGAATCAACCAACTGGGGCGGTGGAAATTACGGCCCGATTCTCCTCACGGCCCTCGAGTATTTCGCTCATCTCCACGGAGTTCAAGTGGACGAGGATCGCGTGTGGTGGTCGGGCCTGCGGCCCACAGGGCATGATTTTACCTGCACCCAGCGCTGGGGCGATCACACCTATCAACTCGCGTGTGAAGACGGCCGGCTACGCGGTCGCTTGAATGGCCGCGAGCTGTTCTCCTGCACAGCGGGTGTGCGCGTCGTGACAGACACCGACGGCAACGTATGCGAGGTGGTGGGGATTCATCCTGAGACTCAGCACGTCACCCTCAACACGGATGGCGGCCAATGGCAACTGGATGTTGTGCCAAACCAGGTCTACGGTTTCGATGGCCAGGTGGTGAAGTTGTTGCGCGCCGCGCCTTTCGACTATGCCAATCGCCCGTTCTTCGGACCGTTGCCGCTTCCCGGTCCACCGAACGTCTCCGCTGATTTTCTGCGCTGGCTGATAACACCGCTACTTCCTGGTGAGGATATCGCCGAAATGGCTCGACCGAACGCGAACGAGCACCGCACGAATGAACGAACTTTCCCGGCCTCCTTCGTCAACAATCACGACACGTGGGAGGGTCAGAGCGGGCACGCCGCATTCTTCGGACATGTCGACGCCGAAGAGGCGATGGACGTTGAAGTCAGGTTCGGCGAAGATGGGCCGGTTCGCCTGTGGATCGGGGAGCAGGAGGTGCACACGAACCTGAAGGGTGCCAATCCGGCATACCGTGATGCCCATCGCATTCCGGTGCGACTGGCGGCAGGACGTACGCCGATCACGATCCTGATGGCTTTGAATGGAGGGAAAGCCTGTGGCTTCTTCCTGCGCATGGCGCGGCCGTATGCCGAGCTAGCTCCGATAATGCCACAACCCTGGCGATGATTCATTCGGGAACTTGAACGATCTGGGAAAACGCTGTCGCAAGTCACTCTTAATTAGCATCTTAATGGTGGCGACCCTAACGGGGCTCGAACCCGCAACCTCCGCCGTGAAAGAACTGTGCTGGACACTGGGAGCTGGTTCCTGTAGCTATTTTGTAGCTATTTTTGGCAATTTGCCGCTGGCGAGCTGACGATCTGGAGGCTGGCTGAACCGCTCCCCCGATCAGCCACATCTGGAGTTCATGTTCAAAAACCAAGTGTTCAACACGTATATCATGGTCATGGTGGATATTCCAGTCTGAACCCTTGGTCATGGGTATACTCCAACCAAACCATCTACCCCCTACCCCATCCAATCCAGGTATTCAATGGCAGGTAATCAAATTCTCCGAACCGTTCCTTTTCGGGTCTTCCAGTGGGGAGGGGTTCCTGGAAGCATGTGCCCGGCAGATCCTCGGTTGTTTTCAAAAAGTATTTCTGGGCATCCTCGACTCCCTGGTTGTATGCGAACGGCGCGATTTCGTTCAAGGCAAAGGCACGACTTTTCGCTTCCACGAGCACGAAGGTTTGACCTCGCCTCGGCATTCCGTTACGAAACCAGCATGGAAATGCTGCTTGCGGCTGGAGTTGACGAGCAACCGCCCGCGACGCCCGAAAAGCGATTTCCTATCAAGAGGTATACTTTGAAGACATATATGATAATTTGTGGAATGCCGTTTTGAACGGCGTCTGCATAATTTCTCAAGCCGAAAACATTTCAAAAGAGGTTGTTCCAATGGGTGAGCTAATAAAGGGATCTTTTTTAGGGAGTAAGTTATATCCCGGAATGGTTTTCAAGTACTGCGTATATATTCCAAAGCAGCTTGACCGCGAAAAACCGGCTCGTCTGTATGTCTCACATGATGAGTGGAACGCTAAATTCACCGAAGCGATGGACCTTATCATCGGGAAAGGTGAAATGCCTCCTACGATTGGCATATTCATTGAACCCTTGACAAATTTGCAGACAGCAACGCTATCTGGATCGGCATCAAGCTGTTCAAGTCGCTGTCATGAATCTGTAAATGTGAATGAAAATCATCTGCGTCTTATTCTTGAAGAAATACTTCCATTTGTTGCGATGAAACATGTGTTAAATATTTCGAAAGACGCGAGTGAACATTACATAGAAGGGTGTTCAAGCTCCAACATCTGGGAGTTGAACGAAACTTGGCATAGGCCTGATGTATATAGGGCCATCTACTCAAGCGCCGATAGGTTCGTCACAATCAAAGATGGGAATGATCTTTCGCCAGTAAGATTCCGAGAATGCATTCTGAAATTGTTGGATATGACAGGATATGCCAAGCGATACTAGAGGTGGCGCGGAAAGCGGAGCCAAAGGGAGCCGTTTTTTAGTTAGCTCGGAGAGGTCTCCATTGGGTTGGTTGTTGTTGTAGGTTGATTCTGCTC
>Ga0316231_1000071_pt1 | contig 166905 bp, 142 predicted proteins | sample TBH18027metaG_FD_206002 | JGI IMG/M metagenome (GOLD analysis project Ga0316231, IMG submission 206002) | Freshwater microbial communities from Trout Bog Lake, Wisconsin, USA - TBH18027 | ecosystem: Environmental > Aquatic > Freshwater > Lake > Hypolimnion/Profundal zone | place: USA... | reverse complement strand
AATGTTCTGGATCTCAGCCAGCTTGTCCTGTCCCGTGCGGGTCGTTGTTCGCACGCTGCGACCGATGCGGCGAGCCGACGAGATCACTACCGGCACAAAAAGCAGCAACACCCAAGACAGTTTCCCGCCAAAGCTGATCGCAACGCAGGTCATGGCCAGCAGGGTAAAGAATTGCTGCAGAAAATCAGCCATAATTGTCGACATGGCAAACTGGACGCGCTCAATGTCGTTGATGATCGTCGACAATAGCATGCCGGTCGAGTGCTTCTGAAAGAACGCGACAGAGCGGCGCAGTACCGCGTCATACAGGTCATTGCGTAGGTCTGTAATCATGCCGAAACCGGCGTAGTTCACCAGGTACGTCCCGCAATAGTCGCAGATGGACTTTAGCAGCGCCGAGGCAATCAATGCGTACGCCACCACTGCCCATGCATTGTGGAAGTGGCTGGGCACCATAAAGTGCAGGTCTATCATGCGGTTGACAAAAGGAACACGAAACAACAGAAAGTCCGGGGTCTGCTGATCGGGACGAAGTACCTTGTCAAAAATGGGCTTGATCAGATAGAGACGCAGCCCCGCCATCGCACCAACGATCGCCATCAGTACAACTGATACGAGCGAATACAGTGCGTACGGGCGTGCGTAACGAAGCAGTCGCCAAACCCGCCTCATGTGGTCAACCCTTGGTAGTTCTTTCCCTTCAAACGCATTCAGCTATTCTATTGTTTTTTAAGATATGCGGAGTCTCGCGGCTCCCAGTTGGCTTAACGTGTTATGTCGCGGTGCAACGCCTTTACCCGGAAATCCAAGGCACTAAGACGTTTTGTTATTTCTTCTGCAATAAACACCGAGCGGTGCTGACCACCGGTACACCCAAAAGACACGGTCAAATACGTCTTCCCTTCCATTAGGTAGTGGGGCAATAAGAACCTAAGTAAGTCTTCCGTCTTGTCCATAAATTCAAGTGTTTGGGGAAATTTTCTAATATACCTTGCTACCTTGGCGTGACGTCCGGTGAGATTGCGTAGTTCCGGCACGAAGTGTGGATTGGGCAGGAAGCGCACATCGAAAACCAGGTCTGCCTCAGCGGGTATACCATTTTTGAACCCGAAGCTGGTCACAGAGATGGTGAGCTCGCTGGTTCCTGTTACTTGCTCAAACTGTTCATTGATGTGGGTGCGCAGCTCATGCACATTGAATTTAGTGGTGGCCAGCACAATGTCAGAGACGTTACGTATTGGGTCAAGCCGTTTTCGTTCAGCGCGTATGCTGTGCATCACAGTCTCTTCGCGGCCCATGGGATGCGGTCGCCGAGTCTCTGAATAACGTCTGACCAGTGCGTCTTCACTGGCCTCCAAGAAGACCACACGCGTAGGTAATATTTTACGCACCTGCTTCAGAATCACGGGAAAACGTTCCAACCGTATCCCTTCGCGAACATCTACCACCAGAGCTGCACGCTCTATCTCGGCAGACTGCCGTACAAGATCTGCAAACCTGGGAATCATCTCTAATGGAAGATTGTCTACCGAGTAATATCCGAGATCTTCAAACGCCTTCAATGCCGAGAGTTTTCCAGACCCTGACATGCCAGTCAGAATCACAAGTTCGCCTCGTTGTGTGTACCCGGACGGCTCACACGGAGGCTTTGCTGTCTTCGCGGCGCGTTTCGCGGTCATTCTGAAATCCTAGCACTCCTTGTTCTCAAACAGAATAAAGCCGGCTTTAAGCCACTTCGGGCATAAAATGCGGAACGGCAGTACTGGCCGAGAGTGGTACTGCGTGCCCCTCCGCCATAAAAATTTCGTGACAGCCTTGCCCTTTGTTTTTGGCTCGGTACATGGCTGCATCGGCATCTCGCAAAATGTCTTCTACTTCGATGTAGGCTATTGAGCCTAGTACTACTCCCATGCTCGCGGAGATACATACATCATCACTGCCAATGTCCACAGGCCGCAGCAGGTCGCCCTGGACGCGTTGTAAAAGGGTATGCGTCTCTTCTGTGTTGCCAGTCTCATCGAGCAGCAGCGCAAATTCATCCCCGCCAAAGCGTGCTACCGTATCCTGCGGACGTAAGCAGGATCGCAGGCGCTCCGCCATAGTAAGCAAGACTCTGTCACCTGCCGCATGGCCGCATGTATCGTTTACCTGTTTGAATCGATCGAGATCAAGAAACACTACAGTAAAGTTGCGGTCCGGCCTGCGCCGTAGACGCGCCATCGTCTGGTTGAGACGATCCAGAAACAGCACCCTGTTCGCAAGCCCCGTCAACGGATCATGCAGTGCAATATGTTGTAAACGGGCCTGTGCCTGTTTTTCGTGCCGTATGTCGCGATACGTCGCCAAATGACCATTTCTGCCTGCCCCTAGTCGCACCTGAGTGACCACCAGGGACACATCCAACGATTCTCCTGTGCCAGTGCGCCTCACTGTCTCTATCGTGGCACGGCCCTCAATCTCGACAGTATGCATCAACATCTCGTTCTCATGCATCCGGCCCTCGGGAACGATCAGTTCCTGAAGCGTTCTCCCAAGGCAGGCCTCGATGGGGTATTCAAAGATACGCATAAACGCACGGTTGGCACGCAGGATGTGGTCGTCCTGAACAATCACCATGGCCTCCTGCGAGGTATCGAAGATCTCCTGCAAAAAGGTGCAGTCTTGCTGGATGCAATCCCCTATAGCTCCTTCTGTGCCCTCCTCCAATGGATCCATCAGCAATACCAGGCGGTCTCCAATGCCTGCAAACGTGAGTGACTGAACAACACCAGAGACCATCATCGGAGTACCCATAGAGGGCGTTAATAAGCACTCAAAACACTGGCGGCCTTTCTCGCACGTTAAAGGATAAGCGCCCAGAAATACATCCTTAACTTTTACTATTTCGCTGCCAATGGCCTGTCGCGCAAGTTCGTTGGTCGCTACAATTTCATCGCCATGTTCTAAAAATGTCATCAGCGGTAACATGTCCAGAAACTCACGCAAGCGACTGCTATAGTCACAATCCGCAAGTGACCTAGTAACAGTGGAGAACGGCAGATATGGGCATGTCACACATCTTGTTTCGCTGGTTCCTTTCGAGTTGTTGGCAACATTCATACACGATCTCCTGTATGGCCTATCGGCAACACAGGAAATCCGTTTATATAGAGTTCGTAAATGCAAAGAATAATGCTGTTTGTTTGGTAGTACTACAGGTAACTACTGCTGAGTGATCTATACATCTCTTATGTATGAGCGTCGGATAGTAAAGCAGATCAAGCTAGACAGTAGTGACAAGCCCCGGAATCTCACCGTCCTTGGTCGACAACTCATCCGTTCGAGGATGTCGCTTTATGGTGGAAGTTTTCTGCTTCTGCCGAATGGCTGTTTGCTCCAGTTTTGCTAATGCCTCTCGCAGCGAGGTCGTCATTTCTGCCGATTCACTGTTGGATACCACGCTTTGACTGCCCATGCTCACTGTCACGTCTGCGATCTTGCGATGTTTATCAACTGTCAGGATGACCTTAGCACTTGCCCCATCACCAACTATCTTTTTCACCCGCTTCAACCCTGCTTCTGCAAGGTTCTTATATTTCTGCGTAACCACAATATGCCTTCCCGTATACTCGATCATCATCCGCTCACCTCATACAAGTTCCATTCAATATGCTTGGATGCCTTTCACGGTGCACTGGTCTCGTACGATATCAATATGCGTCCTGGCTGCTACCGTCTGGCCACCTCTTGCCTGGCACGACGCACATACCTCGCGTTCAGCGTACACGCCTCTGATGCGTACTGGGTATCTGCATGTCTTCGCGGTACTTCGCTACTGTTCGGCGTGTCACCCTAATTCCCTGTCGCTGCAACTCAGCCGCAATCTGGTCATCAGTTAGGGGCTTACGCGGGTCTTCGTCTTCTATCAGCTTCTTCACTCTTCGCTTCAGCAGCACCAGAGGAACATCTCCGCCTTCAGGCCCATTGACTCCTTCCGTGAAGAAGTATCGTAACTCGTAAACGCCCTGTGTTGTATGAACATATTTACTGGAGACAGCCCGGCTTACGGTGGAGGGGTGTACGCCGATCTCTTCAGCCACCTCCTTGATCATCATCGGCTTCAGACCCTGCTCCCCTCGCTCCAGGAACTCCGCCTGTCTGCGTACAATCACCTCGCAAGTTCGTAGGATCGTATTCTTTCTCTGCTCGATATTACGCAGTAACTGAATGGCGGACCGATAACGCTCCTTAACGTATTCGCGCACATCTTTCTCTGTCGTCTTCTCGCGCAGCATCCTGCGGTAGGCGCGGCTGAGACGAAGAGTTGGCATGTCTTCCTCGTTCATCACCACCACATATTCGCCGTCACGTTTGACAAACGCAACGTCCGGCTCGATTAGCCGTGTCTCGGTTACGTTGTAACGCTGACCGGGACGGGGATCTAGGGTACGGATAAAGTCCACAGCCGCCTGCACCTCTTCAGCGCTCTTGCCGCAACTGTGAGTCAGTTCACGCATATCCTTCTTCTGAAGCAGCTCCAAATAGTTGGCAACGATATGTGCTGCAAGCTCGAAGGCGTCGCCCCCATTAACGTTGTGGTGCAGGCCCACGCGGTTCTGTTCCTTCTGCTGAGATTCATCGCGCGCCATTTCCTTGCGATAGGCGGTTCCGCTCGCGGCATCCTGTCCTCGCCATGAAGAAGACCGCGTCGAATCCGCTTTCCATGTGTATGTTTCTGCTGCGTCGCCTGTTAAGTGGTTCACCGCCTCCTCATGACGGTCAGCCAGACTCGTTTCAGAGCGTCCCAGCACTAACTCGGCCTCGCGAAGTTGCGCAGCGATCTGGATCAGAAGACATTCCCGCAGAGTACGCGCGCCAACTCCCAGCGGATCGAGATTATTAACTATCGTGCGAGCTTCCAAGACCGTCGCCAGAGCGGCCTCATGGAGTCGATCTTGACCATATTTATCGGGATGGGAAGCTGCAACGTCTAACCCAGTATGTGTGGCGACCGGGTATGCCTCCCATTGTGGATATGCTTTAACTCCACGCTCGAATGGTATCGGTTCTATACGTGGCGGCATACGAGCATCAAGCAGTGCCTGTGCCAGTTCTTCGTCGCTGGATGTCAGATATCCATCTTCGTTTAGATTCCCTACCACCAGGTCCGCTGCCATACGAACCCCTTCGCTAAGACTCATAGAGCCCAACTGCCACTCAAGATGGTCGCTTAGCGTGCTGGGTTGCGATAGAAAGTTTTCAAAAGATGGAAGATCGTATTCCTCAAAGCTAGATGCCGTACGAAATCCGGGATCCAGATAATCCTGAAAGTAGCTCCCAAAGTCGATCTCGTCGAATGGGTCCTTCTCGATTCGCTCGTTCTCGCTCACTACCTCTTCGGCGGAGCGCTCCCGTTCAGCCTCGCGCCCGGCCATCTCCTCTATGGTCGCTCCCGACTCCTCAACCTCCTCCAGAATCGGGTTTTCTACCATCTCGGCATTAATCATCTCCTTCAGTTCCAGCTTGTTTAGAGCCAGCACGCTGACCATCTGCACCAGTCCCGGCGTTAAAACCTGGCGCTGTGTGATTCGGAGATTTAGCTTAGGTTGTAACAATCCTTCTACCTCATCCTGCTTTTATGCTCCGCAAACTTCGTGCAAATGGACCTATAAAGCGATCCCTTGCCGATGTTCCGTTGATATGTGAACTTGGCCACAGTCTACACGCCGCGCGACATTCATGCAGCATTTGTGGCATTGGATTCTTGGTACATGTAACTCTGCTCTACTCTGCCAGCATATAAAGGGACGCAGAAAACTTAACCAGGAAGCACTCCCGCGCAAGCGCAGTCTGCTGCCGTCTTCGCAGAGCCACTTATTCCATGGAGAATTTCTCTCCCAGATAGATACGCCTTACCTCAGGATCGCGGCCAAGTTCGCCCGGTGTTCCTGAACGAAATATCTTACCCTCATTGATGATGTATGCCCGGTCGGTGACTGATAAGGTCTCGCGCACATTATGGTCGGTCACCAATACACCAATTCCGTTCTTCTTCAGCGTACAGATGATCTCCTGCAATTCCAGAACTGCGATCGGATCAATGCCAGAGAATGGCTCGTCGAGCAGTATAAACGCCGGTTCAATGGCCAGACAGCGGGCAATCTCCACCCTGCGCCGTTCCCCCCCGCTGAGGGCATAGCCCATTGTCTTGCGTACATGTCCCAGGTTGAACTGCTCGATCAGTTTCTCCGTCCTCGTGCGCCGTTCCTCCCGGCTCAACTGTTGCGCCTCAAGTACCGCCAGAATGTTGTCTTCCACTGTGAGTTTGCGGAATATGGAAGGCTCTTGCGGTAGATAGCTAATACCGTACTCACGCGCGCGCAGATACATAGGAAGTCGCGTAATATCGTCGTCGTCGGCTGTAACGTGACCCGTGTCCGGACGCACCAACCCCACAATGATATAAAAACAGGTTGTCTTGCCTGCACCGTTCGGGCCTAGCAGTCCCACCACCTCGCCCTGCCCAATCTGCATACTTACACCGCGTACAACCTGTCTTCCGGCATAGGACTTTCCAATCTCTTCCGTCTTAAGAGTCCGCATCGTATACGACAAAGCCATCCCAGCCACATCTTTAACTTCCCGACTCGTCTCATCCCTCAAAAGCTCGTCTCCCATTTTGGTACGCCATCATTAAGCAAACTGCTATCGCTTCCCCTTCTCTATCTTTTCATCATTGCTAATCTTAGTATCCGTCTGCACACGATGCGCCGGTTCTCCGGGAAAAGCGCTTAGCGCCTCAACACTAACACCCTCGGTATCATCGCATGAACTCTGAATCCGAAGCACCGAGGCCTTGGTTGTACCCCTCGCGTCAGTTACCTGTGGCGGAGTCTTGTTGTCACCCGATAAAAGAAATACATGATCATCGGCTGTATACTCCAATTTTTCGCCCGATGCTCGCAGCCTGGGTTGCTGGATATCCACATGCCCTACGGCATCTATGCGTTGCAAACGCCCTGTGAGCGATGGTACTGCCGTATCGGATTGTGCATTCATAACGGCTTTACCGCCAAGTGTGGGAGTTCGCGCTGTTCCATCCTGTTTCAGATAAACCTTTACCGTGTTTGCTCGTAACGTTCCGTCAGCACTATCCGCGCGAAAGCCCCCGGTAAAGTCCGCCTGGTTCAGAAACCCGGATAAGACCAACCCGCCGCTGGCGATACGGATAATATTAACCTTCGTCGCTGCCGCTCCCACATTACCCTTACCAGAATTGGTATGGGTGTTCGCGCATCCTTGTGCGGCCAATCCCGACTGTTCTACACCGGACCCCGTATCGTCGCTGCCAGCACTAACGATCACCGTAAACACCTGGGCGATCTGTTGAGTCGACGACCAGCCCGTCGACGCCTCTCCCCGAGCAATCAGGCGCTTTTGTGCTAGTGCCAACTCTATCTCCGGCGCCTGCACTTGAGACGCTCCTTGCCACAGCCGTACAGGTTTGCCATGGAATGTTGCAACATCGGTTGCATGATCCATTTCAGCCCGGTCAGCAAGTATATGCGTTGGTTCGGGTGGTGCCCCGGAATGTCCCGTACTCTTTTGCTGCGAAGTATCGACATAATCCATCTTGATTGAACCCAAAGCCCGTACATCACCAGTTTTGTGATCGAGATCGATCTGTTTCGCCCACAGCACACTACCCTTAGCAATCATCTGCACGCTGCCGGTCAGTATTATATGGTCCTGATCGCCGTCGTACTCTGCCCTATCCGCTTTAGCCTGCTCTACGTCCGCCGTCTGTAGTATTCCATTCCTACCCAGCGTAGTTTCAGTCTTTACTACAGCTTTCGCGGGCGTGCGCCGGAACATTGTCACATGCCCCTGTATCACCACGCTCTGCAGCATGTCTGATAAATCGTCGGATACGAAAAGTGATGCTTGACGTCTATAGACTCCACTACTTAACGATTGAGCATGAAATTTCGCATCCAGCGTATCTCCAGAGCTTGTCTGGTCGATTCCATCCACCGTTAACTGGTGCAATAGAGTATGGCCACGTCCTGAAACCGTATCCAGTTGCGGCGGCTGCTTTCCTCCGCTTCCACTCTTCATGTGCGCCATCAGTGAATCGGCTGACATCTCCTCCCGGCCTTGGTCCTTTGGTCTCGCTAACGTGCCGTGATTCTCCGCCGTTAAGTGCGCACTTCCTGATGCCTCCACCTCGCGTACTTGCGTTGAGCCGCTGGCTGAGGGAATCAGTGCGGTCTTTACCAGCGCCGCCGTCAGATCACGCGAACTCCACGGCTCCCGGACATCCTCGGTCGCACGAGTCCTCTCACTCATGTGAACCGCACCGGTAAACACCGCCTGCCTAGCTTGCCCTTGCGCGTCGAAGGCAATCGACGCCTCCTCGGCCTGCCCATTCCGTTGTAACTGTGGCTCGACGGACGAGTACCGCACGTTGCCCGTTAACACTGCCGACTGCGGCTGGCCCTTTGCATTCAGGACGATATTCAGGTGCTGCGTAATCAACCTTGAGCCCTTTATTTCTCTTGTTACATTGCCCTGGGCTTCCACCTGCGTAAGGGTTCCATCCGGTCTGGTATGCAGTATCGCCCGCTGCGCCTCTACAGTCTGCCCAAGCGAGATTCCCCGCGCCCCTGTCATAAATATTTCATGATTGTGATTGTCAATCTCTGCCGTAGCCGCCGTAACATCCACTGGCCGCTTACCTTCCATACCGCTCATACTTACAGAGGAGTGCATTACCAGAACGCCCGTGTCACTGTTGTAATCGGCACCCATCGCGTGCCCCGTGATCGATCCCGATCGAAACTCGATTTGTTCACTGGTCGCCGCAACGCCCAGCTTTCTCAAATACACCAGTTTGCTTGTGGTTACATGGAGTGTCTGCGATGCCTTGCCTATACTGCCCTTCCCACCTTCCTGCTGTGCTGCCTGTAGATCGAGGTTCACCAGGCCAACGGCTCGAAACACCTCCGCCTTTTGGTCGTACTCAAACTCATCCCCGTAGATATGGTCGTTACGATCCTCATTCTCGCCGTACAGCGTAATCGACACATCATGTAGCGTAATCTTGCTGTCTGTGTGCTCCACAGCCTTCGCCGCGTGAATAGTGAACAATGTCCTTTTTTTCTTGTCGTCCCATTGTGAGACGGTATACCCATCCGTCTCGCGAACAATATTCAAGCCAAGTCTTGCCGGCAGCGTAAATCGATGCCGCCCCAAATATCTTGCAGACCCGAGGAACGCAACAATTATCAGCAGCAGGAACCCCGCGCTGCTCAGTAACCAAATCCTTAGTCTCTCTACACGATTGCGCATCCTGGCACCACATCCATCTTCTCATCCGCGCCGTCTCGACCCATAAAATCCCTCAGGCCAATCCTCTTCACAGACTAAGTCGTCGGGAAATGCTCTAAAATGATCCTCCATGGCCGACCGTCTTTACCTAAGCCTCTGGTACCCAAACTTCCGCCTCGAAGCCCTTCCGGCGACGATGCTTGGTGTGCTGCGCCAGTTCGCGCAGATAGGCTCTAAGCGTGTTTCTGCAGCCTCCGTCTATCCAATCAACTTCACCGAATCGCCCACCTACCAGCGAATTTATGTAATTGACGACCGGGCATCCCAGATCGACCCGCTCGCTCCCATCGATCCCACATCTGAGTCCGAGGACCTCCTGCTCGAAGCCGCCGTCTCTGAAGCCACTGAACAACTCCACGACGATATGGCATATGAGTTTGAGATGCGATGGCAGCTCTGGACCCCCGAAGGACAGCTGTCCAACTTCAACCGTCTTGGCCTCGCATCCAGTCGTGTCTCCGATGAGGATGACACAGATCCAGACGACGCCTCTGTGGAACTTCCCAATTCCTCATGGCGGTTGCGCTATCACACCGTACGCATCCTTGGATTCGGCCCCAACTTCGACATCGCTGGTTACGAGCAGAATGGCCAGCTTCTGGTCGACTTTGGTATCGATTCTCCCTGGGTCCCTGATCACATAACATCCAATACTTTGCCGACAACCACCGAACAGGACGATATCGACGAAACAGCACAGATACATCTTCAGCAAAACGTGGAAAAACTCCTGGCTTTTACTCTGCTGGTCGAGAAAAACTGCGGCATTAGCAGCCGCCTGCTTTGGACAGAGTCCGGCAAACCCCTCGCAGAAAAACTTATCGCCCGTCTACAACGAGTTCACTAATCATCACTCATCGCGTCGGCTATTGTGCGAGCATACTTCTGTTACGCCACTTTTATCACTTGAATCGGCTGCAACAGAGTTCTTCAGTCAAGGCACGATACGATAGTAAGTATGAATACAAAGCTGATCTTTACCGATGCGTATGGATTTCGAACCCCCATGCTTGCCGTATTTGCGGTTGACCTTTCGTCTGACAAGAATGCAGATTCCCGCCCTTTACTACTAACTCGTTCAAGCGAGATAGCAGACGCAGCTTTGCGATTGCTGGGACCCAATGAATTTAAGGCAGGATTAGGCGAGACGGCACTGATTCATCTTGCTGCGAACCGGAATACAGATGGTTTGCAAGCGGAACGACTGCTGATCGTAGGGCTGGGAAAGGCCAAGGATCTTGCGCTCGACAAGCTGCGCAAGGGCGCAGGAACCGCTATTCGTACAGCCAAAACACACTCTGTGCTTGAGTTGGCGCTTGCCTTCCCAGCGTTAGATGCAGTTGCGGATGTACCCCTATCTAAGATCACTGCACGCCTGATGGCACGTGCACTTGTGGAAGGAGCTGAGTTGGCAGAACCGGATTGGAACGATTATCAAAGTAATCGTAAAAACATTGTAATAAATGATTTATCACTACTTGCACAAGTATTAGATGCAATTTCTGAAGCGGAAATTCAGGCCGGAGTCTCCGAGGGATTAATCCTCGCTGCAGCGCAGAATTTTTGCCGCTCATTGGTAAATGAGCCTGGAAATGTCCTAACACCAACCGAGTTGGGCGCACGCGCCAAAACCATGTGCGACAAAACTGGGCTGGATTGCGAAATATACTCTTCTGACAAGATTCAGGCACTGAAGATGGAGGCCTTCTGGGCAGTAGCCAAGGGTTCGGAACAGCCACCTGCTCTCATCGTGATGACCTATGAGCCTGCGGGAGGTGCCCGTAGCGGCACGCCTGTTTTGGGTCTCGTCGGAAAGGGCATCACCTTCGACACTGGAGGTATCTCCATCAAGCCGGCCGACGGTATGGAGAAGATGAAGTACGACATGGCTGGCGCAGCGGCAATGATTGGCGCCATGCACGCAATCGCCCACATCAAGCCCGCAGTTAAGGTGATTGCGGTAATCTGCTCGGCAGAGAATATGCCAGACGGACGTGCCATGAAGCCGGGCGACGTGGTCACCGCCATGTCCGGAACCACCATCGAGATCGTCAATACGGATGCGGAGGGCCGCCTGGTTCTGGCTGATGGGCTGCACTTCGCCAAAACGCTCGGATGCACCCACCTGATCGACGCGGCCACGTTGACCGGTGCTTGCGTTGTGGCGCTGGGCGTACTGAACGCAGGGCTCTTTTCCAATAATGAGGAAGCATGCAAAAAGTTTGAGCAGGGGTTGGCCGTATCGGGCGAGGGATTCTGGCGACTTCCCTGTACCGACGATTATCGCGAACGCATCACCAGCGAGATTGCCGACATTATGAACACAGGCAAGAACCGCTGGGGCGGAGCGATCTCCGCCGCCATGTTCCTCAAGGAGTTCGTCGGCGATACACCATGGGTGCATCTGGACATTGCAGGCTGCGCCTGGAACGAGGACAAGAAACCCTGGCTCCCCTATGGCCCGTCGGGTATCGCCGTGCGCTCCATTGTGGAGTGGGTACGCAGCTATTCGGATTAGTTCGCTGCACCCGGTTCAGTCTCCAACAAATATCCAGTGCATCGCCTCACTAAACGATCGCTTGCGAAACTTCATCACTCCTATGCCGGGAATCTCAGGCTTTGAAATATCGCAGCAGGTCATACTGTAGGTAATTGGCAGAGAGTATATATCGTCAAAATCCTTGATTGTCATGGCTTCCGGAAAATGAGCAAGGCCGTCATGCCCGGTTAGTCGCTGGATGTATTTGCAGTGTTCCTTAGTGTTGATTCCCGATCCCGTGAATGTACATTCATAGCGCAGAGTAATAGGGATGCCGCTCAAATTCTTACCTGTCGCATCATCGACCGCACGGACTGCATATTCCTGCGCCATGACTGTTAGCGAACCGGTTGCGGTAAACGCAAGGATTAGAAGAAGACGTTTCATCGGAATCGCATTGGCTACTCGCCCGCAAGTATACATCCTGGGTTCCGTGACCTGGTCGGTTACATCACCGGTGGCGCTTCGATTCCCATGTAGCCCAGTGCGCGCACCATCTCTCTGCGCGCCACGGCCGCGGTTGCCATCAACAGCGCGCGCCGTGTTGGATCAGTTTCATTCAAAATATGATAGCGGTGATAGAAGTTGTTGAACTGTTGCGCTAGTTGGAAGGCATAGCGTGCAAGATGTGCGGGTTCCGCCGTTGCGATGGCCTGCTCTATTATCGTTGTCAGACGTGCGGCTAACAGCCATGTCTCCCACAGGCCAGTACCCTCTTCGACTGAGAGCGCAGATAAGTCCAATCTAGCTACGGCGGCCAGAGCTTCGTTCTCCGTGGTCTCGGCTTTGCGAAAGATATTTGCAGCACGCACAATGGCATATTGAATGTAGGGGCCAGTCTCGCCCTCAAAGCTGAGTGCATCCTTGAAGTCAAAGGCGATCACGGTATTGCGTGTGAAGCGAAGCATGAAGTAGCGCAACGCACCAACGGCGATCTGAGTGGCAATCTGCGAGCGCTCCGCTTCGATAAGTTCCGGATGGCGTGTGTCCACCTCAGACTGCGCAGCAGCGATCAGCTTATCCAGCAGATCGTCAGCCTTCACTCCGTAGCCCTTGCGGCCGCTCACCTCGACGAAGGGCCGTATTTTGTCCTCTTCCGTGAGGTCGTATCCAAGCTCCATTGCGCAGCGAGGCGTCATCGCCACCATCTCATAACTGAAATGAGTGTAGTGGTCCGCAGCATCGTTGAAACCCATGCCTCGCAGGGCCGCGACGACGTTGTTCTGCGGGTCGTTCTGTCGCGAATCAATCACGTTATAGATAGCGTCTGCGTGTCCAAAGGTCGGTGCCTCGGGATCGCTCCCAGAAGCCGTAGATATCCAACAGGTGTGCGTCGGGTACTCATGAAACCGCACGTAGCCGAAGTCCTTGCCGGGCAGCAGGCCAAACTTCCACAGGTGATACGCAATGTCCTTACCAACGTACGTCACCGTTCCGTTGGAGCGCACAATGACCTTGGCATCCTCATCCGGACCTGTCGTCGCCTCAGCTTCGTTCCCAGCACGGCGCATAACATAGCAACCCTTATTCTTACCTTCGGTCTCTTGGTACAGCACACCTCGATCCAGCATTAGGGTGCGTGCTGCATCCCAGAAATGAAGGCTTAGTATTTCGCTCTCGCGCGGTAGAAAGTCATACTCTATCCCTAACCGCTGCATCGTCTCGATATGTCGCCGCAACACCGCCGTCGAGATCATCTCGGCAATCTGTGCCGTCTCATTCCCTCCGACCTCCAGCTCATGTAACGTCTCGAGCCGGAGCTGCTTGCGTCGCGCAAGTTCGCTAGTCTCTGGAGGCGTAGCGTCGTCCACCCCTGTACCTGCGTACCACTGACTCACGCGCGCATATAGGTCCCAACAGTAGTAATCGATGCGCTCTCCTCGCTTCTCTAAACTGGCTAGCAGATCCCGCGTGCTGTCCAGCGCCTTCCCCTCCAGATGCACCAGCCCCACCACCACATCGGCAACCTGAACACCGGTGTTGTCTATATAGTTCTGCACCCCAACCTGATAGCCGCGCTTATAGTCATCCGAACGCAGGAGCCGCTGAAACGTGTCGCCCAGGATAGCGTTACGAAGATGTCCGATGTGCGCAGCCTTGTTAGGATTGATGCTGGTGTGTTCGACCAGTCGAAATCCATCGCCACCGATCTCTGCGTGCTCATCGCGAGCAATAGCGCGAACCAAAATTGCTCGATCCAGCCGAATATTGAGATATCCTGCGCCTGCAACCTCGACTGAATCAAGGCCGGGAACTAACTCAGGTGTGTTCGTAATCATTGTGTTCAGTTCTGCGGCCAGCTCCGTCGCAATGACGCGCGGGGATTTGCGCAGTTGCTTGGCCAGCTCGAATGCCACAGGCAACGCAAGCTCGCCCATTGCAATGTTGGGCGGCTGCTCCACAGCCAGATGGGATAAAGTCACCTCGTATTTGGATAGTAGAATAGCTTGGATTCTGGCCTGAAGCGCGATTTGTAGTGTACGAACCATGTGTGTGCTATTTATCCGTTTAATAATGTTGTGCTTAGATTTCAGTGTAATTGTCGCGCAATTTGGATGAACCGATATGTCATCGCCGGAAAGAGAATTTCTTGTGTGCGAAGTAACTGTAGAGGGCGATGAGAACTGAGTTGACTACTCCAGCCAAAAACGGCGCTGAGGCGTGCAGCGGTGCAATGTGAAGAAAGATGCTGGTGGCAATGGGCAGAATGACGAGTTCCGCCGGTGTACTTACGCCGTACACCGCAAAGCAACGAAGCCACTCCTTTAAATAGTTTCCGTGGGTGCGGAAAACGAAGTGCTTATAGCAAAGGAAAGCTACTGTAATGCAAATCGGCTTGGAGGTAATGGATGCTATATCTGCGATTAACGGCTTGCCGTAGCGCGGGAAAAGATGGCCGTAAAATATTACACATAGAGAATAAAAGCCAAGCGAGAAGAGGGTGTTCGACACTCCTACCATAAGGAAGCGAATCACTTCACCAGCGGGCAGTGCACGGCGAATAGCTGCAAAAGGGCCGTGTGCCGTCGGGTTAGGCGGCGCACCATCCATTCGATCGGAGGCAGATGGAGGAGGGGGAGAAGACATGCAACTCCGATTGTATCTTCGCTTTCGTAAAAATCGCCGGTCCTTATGTGGCTACGCCTTGCCAATGCTCTGACTAACAGCAGCAAAACTCTGATCAAGCAAGCGTAGAGCATCGTCTACATGGCTTTTTGTGATGTTCATGGCTGGTGAGAGGCGCAGCACATTGTTGTACATTCCTCCCTTTCCGATCAGCAGACCTCGTTCGCGGGTTGCTTCCAGCATCGCATTGACGAGTGCCGGAGCAGGCTCCTTACTCAGCGGATCAGATACCAGTTCCATCGCCTGCATAAGGCCCAGCCCACGCACTTCGCCAATGATTGGGTATTTTTTCTGCAACTCAAACAATCCTTCGCGCAGATAGCTGCCAACCACATCGCAGTTACTGATCAGATCATCCTCTTCGATAAGGTCGATCACGGCCGTAGCCGTAACCGAGGCCAGCGGATTGCCACCAAAGGTGGAGATCGTCGGCCCCCGGTAAGCATCCGCAATCTCCGCGGTTGCTACGGTCAGCCCAATGGGGAAACCATTGCCAAGGCTCTTGGCCGCAGTAATCATGTCCGGCTCTACCTCCCAGTGCTCGATGCCGAACCATCCCTTACCAGTGCGCCCCCAGCCGGTCTGCACCTCATCGGCGATAAAATCACCGCCGTACTTCTTGATAATTGAGAACGCAATCTTGAAGTACTCTTTGGGTGGCGTAATCCCGCCTCCCACGCCTTGGATCGGTTCGGCAATCATCCCTGCAATCGCGCCTGTGGTTGAGGATTGAATAACTGCCTCAATGTCCTTGGCGCAGGCTACCTCACACGTTGGATAGGTTTTGCCCAGCGGACAGCGGTAACAGTATGGGTTCATCACATGAACGATACCGAGTTGGTACGAGGCCCTGCGCCACGCCGCAATGCCTGTCAGCGATCGGGTTACTGCACTCCGCCCCGAGTAACCATGGCGTAACGCAAGTATCTCCATGTTGCCCGTGTGCATGCGAGCCGATTCGATGGCCGTCTCATTGGCCTCGGAACCAGAGTTGGTAAAAAAGCTTTTCTGTAGTTGCCCCGGGGTGATCTCAGCAATTTTTTCCGCAAGATCCATCATCGTCTGGTGCGGAAAGAGTGTAGAGGTATGACCAAGCTTATCCATCTGCGCCTTCTGCGCCCCGGTGATCCGCGGATTACAGTGTCCCACGCCAACCGTCACGATTCCGCCGAAGAAATCGAGATAGCGTTTGCCCTCCACGTCCCACATGTGATGCATCTCGCCGCGCTCCAGCGGTAGCGGATCGGCATAGTAATTGGCTACAGCCGGATAGATAAACTGCTTCTTCTTGTCATTAATATCCTTGCGATCCATAACAATAGTCTCCATCAACAGCCGGTGCGACCAGATCAATCACCACTATACCCGCTAATTCTCCAAAGGCCGCTTTCTTAGTCGATGACGAAGATCTCCGTGGAGGGATTCTGCGCTTCCAGCCTCAGCGGCGATCGTTTGGATTGGATGCCTATAACTTGGCTCCCTTTGCAACCATCAGCTCACAGAAAGACATCTCCCTCTGCTCGCGATGAAATACGATCTGAAACCATTCGGACATAAGCAACTGCGGCATCCTCCATATCTGAACGATTGCAACTCTGTGATTAGCCTGTACCGCGAAGTTCTATATGCATAAGCAGTCCCCAGTTTAGTAGCACGCATTTGTAGCTAACTAATTAGCATGGAGGATGAGCCGCGGAGACCAGATAGTATTGACCTCGGCAGATGGAGTGGTTGGCATTGTCGACATTACTGGCAGATGTTGAATCGCGGATTGTCGACGGGCAGGACTTGCGACACTCTCAGTCGCGCGACCGTGCCTTCTCCCTTCTGTTGGTCAGCGCACTTACGTTCTTTGCGGTCGTCCTCGATGGCTACCATCCGTATGCGGAGGACGGTGGCCTTTACATGGCCGGTGTGGAGCGTCTTCTCAATCCATCCTTATTCCCGCACGCAACGGGCTTTGTACTAGAGCCAATGCGACACTCGCTCTTCGCCCCCACAGTCGCAGCCATGGTGCAGCTGACTCATCTCACTCTGCCCATTGTGCTACTCGCGTTGCATCTGGCCAGCATCTGGATGACGCTCTTCACAGCATGGATGCTCGCCTCGCGCTGCTGGTCCGACCGCATAGCACGAGCCGGAGCTGTAGTTCTTTTAGCCTGCTGGCTGGCCTTACCCGTGGCCGGAACAGCTCTCCTCATTATGGATCCCTATGCAACTGCGCGTAGCATCTCCACACCATGCATGGTTCTCGCGCTGGTCGAAACGCTTAACCTGACGGAACGCGTCAACTCACATAGGATGGAATCAATCCGGTACAGTTTCATGCTTTGGGTCATTAGCATCGCACTCGCCGCCGTAATGCACCCCCTGATGGCCACCTACGCCTTCGGCGCATCCCTGATGTTGTTCGCTCTACGCTTCCCCAATCGCATTCTTCGTATATACGCGGTTTCTGGCCTCACGGCGGTAGCCATAATACTTGCAGCCTACATCAACGCATCAGCCCAGCACGAGTCCACAGACTATCTCCATATCGCTTTAACACGAACTTACTGGTTTCCCACCCAGTGGCACTGGTATGAGTTGGTGGGGTTGGCAGCGCCACTTGTGATACTCACACTCTTTGCTTCAGATAAGCTGATGCCAGCTATGCGAACTCATTGCTTGGACGCACAACAAGCACTTACACGCATGGCTGTAGCTGTTGGCACTGCATCTTGCCTCATCGCTCTCATCTTTGTCCGCACCACATCGGCCACGCTCATGATTGCTCGCTTGCAACCTCTGCGTGCCTTTCAGATCGTCTACCTGGTTCTGGTTCTCACCCTCGGTGCTCAATTAGGAAGACACCTTCTGTGCCGCAGCATATTGCGTTGGGCCACTACCACGCTCCTGCTCGGGAGCATAATGTTCTGTACCGCGCGGAAAGCTTTCCCCGACTCAAATCATCTAGAACTTCCTGGAATCGCCGTGCAAAACCAGTGGGGCCAGGCCTTCCTCTGGATTCGTGACAATACGCCGCTCAATGCACTCTTTGCTCTAGACGCGGACTACATTAACCAGCAGGGAGAAGATTCGCAGTGTTTCAGGGCCATAGCCCAACGCAGTGCTCTGGCTGACTACTCCAAAGACGGTGGAGAGGCATCCATCGCACCCGATTTGACCGAAGACTGGATCAGAAGCCAAAAGGCACAGCTTCACATGAGTGACCCTGGTACAACCGATTCTGACCGCATACATGCACTTCAGCCAAACAGCGTCTCCTGGATAGTTCTACAGTCCTCCGCAATCACTCATTTCGACTGCCCATACAGCAATTCCTTAGTCAAAGTTTGTAGATTGCCTTGAGATTGTGCAACTTCTGGCAAATCTGATTTCTAAATAGCTACTTGGGTTACACGGTATCCATCTTTACATCGAGCCTATATTGCTTTCAGCCGCTGTAGAAATGTCGTATATGCGACATTAGATGTATATTGCGTTCTGTTTACGACAAATAAGTCCATGTTTGTCGGATTATGGACAAGCACATCTCCCGGACAGGCGCATATATAAGGAAAACATAAAGACTTATTGCCCTGCTCAGTTATGGCATGAAGATTGCATAAGTATCTAGCAACTGCTGGAAATTATGGGACTTGCTCCAACAGAACCATCTCCATGGTTCCGCAGCGGAACTATGTCATTGCACAACATGGGCTGATCAACGCTGGTAGCAAGATTGAAGTTCGTAAACGTAGGACCGATCGAGGAGGAATAAACAGACGCACTGGAAGCACTTCCAATAGCACTAATAAGAGAATGCGGTCCTTTGATTACTACACCTTCAGGTTTCAGATGCAGATTATGCTCGATCCCTCGTCGAGACTGACTGGATCCTGACCGACCCCTGCATCGAGAATTCGATCGCGGATGAAAGAGAGACTCCCATTATTAATCCGACAAATTCACGACGCCTTCTTCGCCACTTTGTCATCTTGGCCTTGTTCGCAACCTTTACAGTCGCGTCGTACGCGGCCGCCGACGTCTCTAGTTCAACTGCGTCGTCCGATACTCAGGTGGCTCAGGCAACCACTCCCGCGCCGCCGCCTGCCGCCACACCAGCGGCTGCGCCTGCTCCAGCTCCTGCACCTGTATGGAGTGTTGGTTCGGTAGACCTGAGCGGCTATGTGGACGGTTATTACAGCTACAACGCCAACCGTCCTGGTCAGGTCTCCGCCTTTGGCCAGATCAACCAGCTCTATAACTTCGATGATTCAACCGACCAGTTCAGTCTAGAAGCTGCCAAGCTGACAATGAACCACGACCCCGATCCGGTCGGCGCACATGTGGATCTCCTTTTTGGTCGCACCAACGCCTTTTTACATGGTGCAGATTCACCGACCGCAAACTATATCGAGCAAGCATTCGTCAGCATCAAGCCGCCCACAGCTAAGGGCTTTGAGCTCGACTTTGGTCAGTTCACAACCTCGGCTGGCCAGGAAGTCATCGAGACGATGAACAATTGGAGCTACTCGCACGGCATCCTCTTCGGATATGCCATTCCCTACTACCACTTCGGTCTTCGCACCTCAGCTCCATTCACCAAGGTCTGGACGGTTGGCGCGCAGGTGGTCAATGGCTGGAACAATGTGACCGACAACAATGGAGGTGTCACCATTGGCCTCACCAGTTCGTTGGTCAAGCCAAAGTACACCTGGAACCTGAACTACTACGTCGGCCCGGAGAACGCGAACTCACAGAAGGGCTATCGCAATCTCATTGACACCACACTGCTGCTCACTCCATGCGCAAAGTTCAGTTGGTACGTCAACTATGACTATGGCCAGAACCGGGTTGTAGCAGGATATGTTGCTCCGAAATCCAAGGAAGATTCGGCCCACTGGCAAGGAATCGCTACCTCAGCCCGCGGACAGGTCACTGCCAACGCAGCATTGATTGGTCGCTACGAGTATTTCTATGATGACCAGGGGTTTGCCACTGGAATCAAACAGCACCTCAACGAGTTCACTGGGACCTATGAGTATAAGTGGGCCGCTGGTCTCCTGATGCGTGCAGAGTATCGCCGCGACTGGTCCGATCAGTTGTTCTTCGACAAGGGAGACAGTAAAACCGTGAAGGCTCAGTCGACGATGACCATCGGCCTGATTGCATTCTTCGGACCCAAACGATAATCCACAGGTGAATGGCCATTTACCTGCTTAGCATCTTACGCGTAAATATTTCGTAAGAACCGGTTTGTTCCACTGGAGAGGCTTCAAGGCAATAGTTTTGAAGCCTCTACTTCTTCTAGAACCCATTTCATAGTACTTGCTGAATTCAAAATGTATTCCGGTCTATATCGCCGAACCGCACGTTTCTGAATTGCACTACCAACCGTTTCGCAGCATTCACAACTTCTTCAACCCGGCGGCTATCGCTGGAGATGTTGACCAACTAGGAGAGCACATGGCAGAAACAACAACTGGTGAGATGAAACAAACGCTGGGTCTTACTGGACTCACAAGTAATGCGATGGCTTTGATCGCTCCGGGAGCTTTTCTTTGGCTCACCTATGCCATTCAGGCCGCAACCGGCACAACGGGCCCGGCGATGTGGGCCGGCATCATTGCTGCACTCTTGCTATGCCTGGCAACAGCAGTCTGTTATGCCGAGATGGCCAAGCTCTATCCAGGCACGGGTAGCTCCTACTACTTTGCCGAGCAGTCCTTCCTCAATCACGACAAAGCGTGGAAGTATGCCCGACTCTCCAAGTTCATTGTCGGTTGGGCCTCCCACCTTTATTACTGGATCTATCCGGGAGTGATGGTTGGAGTTATGGGTATCTTTACCGGCTTTATCGTCGGCACCCTGTATCCCAACTTCATGAGCTCGTCTAACCCCGGCATCCTCTTCATGATGGTCTGTGCGATCTTCTATGCCTTTGCTATCGCATACATCGCACACCGCGGCGTAAACAGCTCGACTGGCGTAAATCTTGCCATCAATGGCATTCAGGTCTTCGCGCTGCTCGTCTTTGCCGTCCTCGCGCTGCAGTATCGTGCCAGCCACCCGGCCGGGTCGGTTGCTTTCCAATTCGATTCAACCAGTGGAGAGGCATACACCTACGAGTTTGCTACTACGCCAGTTGTTACTAACGGGGTCTCGGTAGACACTGTTGTTAGAGACTCCAGCAATGTGCCGTTGCCAAAGAAGGATGCGGCAGGCAACATAATTCCGTTCCATATCAACTATGATGCGACCGATGCCTCCGGTAACTTCCAGGCTCACCCCAATGCTGCCTCTGTCGTCAGTCCGCACCACTTTAGCTGGATGTTTATTCAGGCCACAGTTGCCATTCTGATCCTGGTTGGGTTCGAATCCGTCACTGCAATGGGCGGTGAAGCCAAGAACGCCAAACGAGACATTCCCATTGCCGTCATCACGTCCTTACTGGTTCAGGGGGCGGTCTTCTACTGTTTCGAATACTTTGCCGCTAATTATTTCTTGAATAGCGGCTATCCAATGTCATCAGCCAGCGCGTCCTCCGCTCCTATTGGTGACATGATGGTCGTGGTCGGGGATGCTCTCTTCGGCCAGGGTCACGGACGTACCTTCATGCTCTGCGAAGCCTTCACCGTCTTCCTGGCGCTAATCGGAACCACCCTATCCTGCATTAACACAGGTGCGCGTGTGACCTACGCCATGGGCAAGGACAAAGAAGTTGGCGGCAACTTCGGTGGCTTGCACACTACTAACCTCACCCCGCACCGTGCTATCTGGACGCTAGCGACGATATCTGCCGTTATCGGATGCGTTGCTGTATGTCTTGCCTTTGGCGATGGCGCCGCACCCTCAGCAACATCCCTCGCTGCCATTCCGCAGGGCTTCTGGTCCAGCTTCGGCTATACCACGCACGAGAAGATGGCTGCACTTCCCAACTCCTTGCTCACGGTCACGCTGGCCTCCAACTTCGGCACCTTCCTGCTCTACTGCCTCAGTTGCTTTACCTGCATGGTCGCTTACGCGAAGCATCCCAATTACAACGTGCTTCGTCATGGCATCATTCCGGTATTTGGCATTGTCGCAAACCTGGCCTGCATGGCTTTCTACCTCATTGGTCCCTTCATGGGATACGGAACCAAGATGGAACCTCTGCTTGCGCTCGGCATTGCCTTTGCCTGGGCAATCTACGGAGGACTCCACTTTGTCAGCATAGGGAAGGCTCACGGTAAGCCAACCCTGCTGCAAGACCGCAACGCGGCGTAAACTAAGGGCGTCCTGTGTAGCGTTGCTACTGCACGGGACGCCCTACATTTTTTCCCGTATCCATACAGACCGGACGCCCGATCCCCTATGCTCGATCTCGAATTCGCTGAATTATCCGATCCCGGCCTGACGCGCGATCACAACGAGGATTTCCTCGGTCATGTGATTCCCACTTCCCCCACACAGGTTCAGTCACAAGGTTGGCTCTTTGCCCTCGCAGACGGGGTTGGTGGACAGGAGAAGGGAGAAGTCGCATCCCGCCTCGCGATTGAAACCGTACAGACAGGTTTCCGCAAAATTCCTAAGGGAATTATGCACGTCTCCCTACTTCCACGCCTCGTGCAGGAAGCCAATCACGCCATTGTGGATCAGGGCCAGGCAGCTCCCCACCGCACAGATGCCCGCTACTCCGATCCCGGCGGAGCCATCCTGCCCGGCGGTTCACACATGGCCAGCACGTTAGTTCTCTGCGCCCTGCGATTTGACTCCGCCGTCGTCTCCCACGTTGGCGACTCACGCTGCTACCTCATCCGAAACGGCAATATGACTGCCCTGACCCACGACCACACCATGGTCGATGAGCAGGTCCGCCTCGGCCTTATTTCTAAAACTGAAGCCGCCTCCGCCGTCAACCGTCATATCCTCACACGCAGTCTGGGCAGCGAGCTCTTCGTAGCCGCAGATACCATCACCGTCAACATCATGCCCGGCGATTTTTTATTGCTCTGTTCCGACGGACTGCACGGCTACGTCTCCGATACATCCATACAGCAGATTATTGCCTCCACTAACAATCTGGATCAAGCCGTTGCCACTCTGGTGGCTGCGGCCAACGCCGCCGGAGGGTACGATAATGTTAGTGTCCAATTGATTCGTATACGCTCAGTAGAGCGCATGGGGCTATACCGTGGGCGTCCCTACCGGCTGCTATAGAGCGGAATCAGAGCAGGTCCCCCGAATCTAAAAACTCCGTGTCGTTTTCTCGCAAAGGAAACCACAACGTATACTCTTTCCTAGGCTACTGTAACGCTGGTTCCGCACAACATGTTCGCTCCAACCACAACCATCCATGCTGGCGACCAGCTTGACCACTACCGCCTCGAAGAGTTGGTAGCCACCAGCGGTATGTCTACCGTCTTTCGCGCCATTGATACGCGGACGGGTACCCAAGTCGCCATTAAAGTACCTCATCCTGAGGTCGAGTGCGACCCCGCACTCTACGAGCGATTCTCCCGCGAAGCAGACATAGGTACGCGCCTCGACAATCCGGGCGTAATGAAGGTCTATCCCAACCCAGATAGAAGCCAGGTTTACATGGTTATGGAATGGGTAGATGGCCGCCTGCTGCGACAGATCATTCAGGAACGGCCCAAGATCTCCATCGAACGAGCTGTCAAGCTCACCATCGGAATATGCCATGCCCTGGAGTACATCCACGCCAACGGTGTCGTCCATCGCGATATGAAGCCGGAGAATATCATGGTCGATTCCAAGGATGATATCCGACTCATCGACTTTGGCATTGCAGCCAATGCTGGCGCACGCCGTCTCACGTTCGGGAACTTCTCCACGGCTTTAGGGACACCTGACTACGTTTCGCCGGAGCAAGTCCGAGGTAAGCGTGGAGATGCTCGTAGTGATATCTACTCCCTCGGCGTCATGCTTTACGAGATGCTCACTGGAACCGTTCCCTTCACCGGTCCTAATCCCTTCGCTGTAATGAACGACCGGCTACTCAACTATCCACCGCCCCCCATGTCGATCGAACCTGCCATTACGCCGCAGCTACAAGAGATCATCTACCGCGCCCTGGAGCGCGATCCAAAAAATCGTTATGCCAGCGCACGTGAGTTTGCCCACGACCTCGAGCATCAAAACGAAGTTGGAATTGCGAATCGTGAGGAGGCCGCCGCCTGGAAGCGCAAGGAATCCCCCCCAGCGCACAGGAATCTTCTGATCGGCACCTTCATCGTCATTCCCCTGCTCATCCTTTTCCTTCTCCTCGTCGTCGCTCACCACCACTGAGCTCTGCCATCATCCTGTTCCCCATCTTCACCTAAGTCTGTTTCCAACCAAGATGGGCAATTACCTAACTCAGCTCTTTCCTGTACCTGTTCTCAGATTTTGTAGACATAACCCTCGACCTGGCGTCATTGCTGCTCTGCAAATTCCAGATGCGAGGGCCACTTTGTCGAGCCATAGATTGTCATCGTCTCCGGCTGATAAGCGTTCTTGGGAGCTCTCATGATATTAGGCACATAGGTCTGTGGATTGCGGTCGTACAGCGGAAACCAACTCGACTGCACCTCGACCATTATGGTGTGCCCTTTTAGGAAGGTGTGGTCAACTCCGTGCAGGCTCCAACGAAACTCGTTCACTGCTCCTGGAGTCAACGGAGCAGACTCTTCGAATCTTTTCAGATAGCGTCCACGGAATATCTCTTCAGCCACCATTAGCTGATAGCCAGGATTAGTGACCGCATCCTCGGGATATACGTCGATTAGTTTCACGATCCAGTCCGCATCAGTCCCTGTGGTTGCGGCAAAAAGATCGGCGGTCACATCACCCGTGACGGTTACATCGTGGTCGAGTGCGGGCAGAGTAAAGTTGGCAAGGTCCTTGCGCCCTGTCACGAAGCGCTGATCTTCAGTCAACCATGTGTACCACTTCGAGTCTTTCGCGTAGGTCGACTGTATGGGCAGATGGCGATACGGTACCGGATCCGCCGGATCTGACACATAGCTTGCCGCAACAGCGTCATCCGTTGCATCTGGGGCTGTATAGCTGAGCTTGTTACCCGGTTCGAGATAGAGCTTCATTGGCTCATAGCCACTCACGGGTGGCCAGCTTGAATATCGCTTCCACTGGTTTACGCCGGTACGAAAGCTGGCTGTATCGACAAGATCGAATCCGGGTCTGTCCTTCAGGTATTTCTCAAAGAAAGGAGCCTCAAATAACTGTTGAAATTCTGTTCCAGTTGGTTCGCCAAACTCAATGCGGCCAAATTCCGAGCCCAGGCTTCGGCCCATACCTTGCCACCCACCATGATTCCAAGGTCCCAGGACCATAAATACCTCGTGTTGGGCATCGTGTTTCTTCAGCGCCGCATACTCAGCCTGCGTACCCCACATATCTTCCTGGTCCCAGTAGCCTCCAACCTCGAGTGTCGGTACATCAACCGTGTTCAGATGCAGTTGCACTGCCATCGCCTTCCAAAAGGATGTATAGGCTGGCTGGGTCAGAAAGGCTTTTACTGTAGGAAGATCATTCATCTTCGGCACAGAGTCGACAGCGTTTCCAAAGTTTTCGCGCTGAAGGAAATATTTATATGCGTCCTGCTTCGAATCGACTAATAGATCGGTTTTCTGAGCCTCCATCTGTTGCACATAATCGAAGCTGTAGCTTTGCCGGAAGGCACCATTATGAAAAAAGTCGTCACCCATCCATACATCGGTCATCGGCGCCTGAGGAGAGATGGCTTTCACCGCCGGATGCGCGTCTATACCGGCCATCATGGCCAGAAAACCGTCGTAAGAGAGGCCAATAACGCCGACACGGCCATTGTTGCCGGGGACATTTTTCAGCAGCCAGTCGATGGTGTCGTGGGTGTCAGTGGTCTCGTCCACGTCGCGCTTGCTTTTGTGGGCGACAATGGGCCGGTTCATCACGAACTTACCCTCCGACCTGTAGCGTCCGCGAATGTCTTCGTAGACGAAGATGTATCCACTGGCGGCCAACTCAGGTTTGTCGCGGTTCACGCTGTCGGAATCGAACTCTTCAACCCCGTAGGGGGTCCTGACCAACAGAATCGGCAGGCCCGAAGGAGGAGTTTTACTCATATCAGCCGGGCGCAGAATTACTGCATGTAGTCGCACACCATCGCGCATGCGAAGCATCGCCTCCTGGTGTGTATAGGCGCGAAATGGCATTGTACGCGGGGAAAAAATTGCAGAGGGTCCCGCTTCAGCAGGCAATGCCGACTGCTGCGAGCACACCGTCATCGAACTGAGACTAAAAACCGTCAGGATGACTAGAGAACGGATTGCCGCGGGATGTGACCGTGCAAACGGATGCAAAAACAGGAGCGAACTTGAATGTGTCCGAGATCTCACAGGATCAGGTCTTAACTCCTTATGCAATTGGCGTCGGACTGGCAGAACACACAAAACCGATTCGCTTGTGCGAACCATCGCAGAAAGGACGATTCTCGCTAGCACCGCATCGGCAAAGAGATACCGCTGGCTTGCCAGTTAGGTCCCACTCTTTGCCGTCAGCATCGCATAACACAATTGGTCCCTCGACTCGTAACGGACCGTTGGGGCGAACAGAGATCTTTACTGACTCAGACATAATTGAATTAACTCCTCGATCAAATGGGCCGGCAACCGGCAAGCCCAGCATATCAGTACAGAGCCGCTTACATCAGATGGATCGCGTCAACGTCCACAATCAGGTTGCGACGCGGAATACCTTCGGACTCTGCAAATGCAAGCAAAGCTCGCATTGTGTGACCAAGCACATCGCGTCGTTCGGCCTTGAGCACAAAATGATAACGATAGATGCGCTTCAGGCGCGCAATCGGCGCAGCTGCGGGGCCAAGAACACGAACTTTATCAAAATGAGAACCCTCAAACCAGTGGCCTAATTTAGCAGCTAATGAGGCTGCTTCCTCCAGCGTCTGGCCTTGAACAATCAGGTTGGCCAAAACGGTGGAAGGAGGGTAATGCATCCAGCTACGATACTGAAGTTCCTTGGCCACAAAGCCTGTATAGTCGTGCGCGGCGGCGCACTGAATGGCGTAGTGCTCGGGATGGTAGGTCTGCACCAAAACTCGACCGGAAAGATCTCCGCGACCAGCGCGGCCTGTGACCTGGGTCAGCAGTTGGAAGACGCGTTCGGCAGCCCGAAAGTCCGGTAGGCCCAATGCTGAATCCGCGCCTACCACGCCAACCAGCGTAATGCCATGAACATCATGGCCCTTGGCTATCATTTGCGTTCCAACCAAAAGATTGATCTCGCCTGAGTACAGCCGCGTGAGCAGCCGTTCCATATCGCCGCGTCCACGAACAGTATCGCGGTCCATGCGCCCAATCCGAGCGTTTGGAAACAGTTCTTGCAGCCGCTCCTCGCCCTGCTGTGAGCCCGTTCCCAGGTAGAAGAGGTGCTCGCTTCCGCACTTGAGGCAGAGTCTAGGGACCGAGCGGCGAAATCCACAGTAATGGCACTCCAGCCGGTCGCCAGCATGAACATGCAGATCCGTATGCGTCGTGGGCTTGTGGTAGGTCATTGCGATTGCGCAGTTCTCGCACTCGATTTTCTCGCCACAGCTTCTGCAGAGCACAGTAAAGGAATAGCCTCGTCGATTGAGCAGAATCATCACTTGCTCGCCCCGATCAAGCGTAGCCTGCGTCTCGCAGATTAATTGCCGTGAGAAGATGTCTTCCTTTCCTGTCTCCTTGAACTCGGTGCGCATATCAACCAGTTCGACCGTCGGAAGCGGACGGCTCATCACCCGGGAGAGCATCTCAACACGGGTATAGCGACCGCGCTTCGTGTTGGCCCAGCTTTCCAGCGAGGGCGTGGCCGAACCCAGCACAATAACAGCATTGTTAAACTTGGCGCGCATCACGGCAACATCGCGCGCATGGTAACGCGGCGTTTCATCCTGCTTATAGCTGGAGTCGTGCTCTTCGTCGACCAGGATGAGGCCGAGGTTGACCACAGGCGCGAATACGGCTGAACGAGTGCCAATGACGATACGAGCATCTCCGCGACGAATTCGGTGCCACTGCTCCGCACGCTCGTCCGGCGTAAGGCCAGAGTGCAGCAATGCCACGTGCTTGCCAAACGCCGCAAACATCTGTCCGGCCATGGCCGGCGTCAATCCGATCTCCGGTACCAGCAGAAGCGCAGATTTGCCTGCATCCAGAGCGCGCTGCATAGCGGAGAAGTAGACAGTTGTCTTGCCTGATCCTGTAACTCCATAGAGCAGGATGGGTTTAAAGCCGCCCTGAGTCATTGCTGCAGCAATGGAGGAGAGTGCTTCCATCTGTTCCTCGTTGAGTGCATGCTCATGTGCGTGCTTTTTCCCGTTGGGTGGAAGGCCTCCAAGTCGGAAATCTACTGGGACTTCTTCAATAACAACCAGCCCGCGCTTGACGAGGGTCGACAGGGTAGTGGTTGGAACACTTAATTCGCGCTGGGCCATCGATTCATGCAGATCGACCACACTCATGCGGCCTCCGGCGGCTGCAATCTCGACCAGTATTGCGGTCTGGTTCTCATTTAACTTTGGTATGCGCACATCCTGCACCAAAACAGCAAAGCGTTCAAGGCGCCGTGCGTCACGCTCCTCTGCGAGGGCCTCGCGGGTCAACCACTTCTTCTTCACCATGCCGTCCAGCAGCACCTTGTTTGCCTTCGTCGCAGAACGAATGGCAGAGATACGCATCCCATGGCCTTCGGCCAGGTATTGGAGCACATTGACCTCCACGTTCTGGTCATCGGCCGACAAATGCAAACGAACTTGGGTTCCCTTAGCGGTTATGTCCTGAAGTACACGTTGCCCGGCCTCGGCGATGTGATAGTTAAAGTGGCGGCGCACCTCGGCGGCCAGTGGCATCATCCCGCGCAGAACCTCGCCCAGTGGAGCAATGTAGTATTGCGCAATCCACTTTGCCAGTTGCATTAATTCATCCGGCAGCAGGGGCGCATCGTCCAGTACCTGCTGCACAGGCTTGATCGCAGACGCCTCACTTGGGAGCTCGTCATGTACGCGGACAACGACTCCCATCATTCGCTGGCCGCCAAAGGGCACCAGAACACGAACGCCAACCACAGGCGTAGATCCATTCACCGCGTATGTGAAGGTCCGGTCCAGCGGGACGGGCAGAGCGACGTCGCAATAATTGGGCACGAATCTGAGAGTACAGCGCAGCGCTCTGAGACGCCACACAGCACTAGACAGAGACCAAATACTCCACCACCGGTGCTATCCTAAGTATTGGTTCGCAGGGCCTATTGCGAACAATCTTAGAGACAAGTTATGAGGTAATTGGATGGCGACGGCAACGATCGATAAGTCAGCAATGCGTAATGCAGTGGAATACAAGGTTGCAGACATCGGACTGGCCGAGTTCGGCCGCAGAGAACTAGATGTCGCAGAACAAGAGATGCCTGGCCTCATGTCGATCCGCAATAAGTACGCCGCAGGCAAGCCGCTGGCTGGCGTTCGCATCATGGGATCGCTGCACATGACTATCCAGACTGCGGTGCTTATCGAGACGATGGTCGCACTGGGCGCGAATGTGCGCTGGGCGAGTTGTAACATCTTCTCCACGCAGGACCACGCGGCGGCGGCGATTGCGGCAGCAGGCGTGCCCGTTTTTGCATGGAAGGGCGAGTCACTGGAGGAGTTCTGGTGGTGTACGAATGAGGCGTTGAGTTTTCCCGACGGCAAGGGCGGAGTGCTGGGACCGCAACTAATTATCGACGACGGCGGCGATGCGACCCTGATCATCCACAAGGGCTATGAGATGGAGAACGGCGACCCGTGGGTGGACTCGCCCTCCGGATCGACCGAGGAAGACGTCATCAAGGCGCTGCTGAAGAAGGTCCATGCGGAGAGGCCGACGCACTGGCACAACGTTGTGAAGGAGTGGCGCGGCGTCAGTGAAGAGACGACGACCGGCGTGCATCGCCTTTATAAGATGTTCGAGCAGGGCAAGCTGCTGGTTCCGGCGATCAATGTAAACGACTCTGTGACCAAGTCGAAATTTGACAACCTGTATGGCTGCAGAGAGTCGCTGGTGGACGGCATCAAGCGCGGTACCGATGTGATGGTGGCGGGTAAAGTAGCGGTCATCTGCGGCTACGGAGACGTGGGTAAAGGTTCGGCGGCGTCGCTTCGCGGGCTTGGCGCGCGCGTTATTGTCACAGAGATCGATCCAATCAACGCGTTACAGGCCGCGATGGAGGGCTACGAGGTCACCACTATAGAAGATACGTTGGGGCGCGGTGACATCTATGTCACCTGCACCGGCAACGTAGATATCATTACTGTCGAACACATGAAGCGAATGAAGGACCAGGCCATTGTGTGCAACATAGGCCACTTCGATAACGAGATCCAGATGGAGAAGCTATCTGCTCTGCAAGGCATCAAGAAGCTCACAATTAAACCGCAGGTGGACAAATACACATTTCCCAGTGGCAATAGTATCTTTGTGCTGGCCGAAGGAAGGCTGGTGAATCTTGGCTGCGCGACTGGCCATCCTAGCTTTGTCATGTCGAACAGCTTTGCCAACCAAACGCTGGCACAACTCGATCTATGGAAGAACAAGGACACCTACAAGGTGGGCATTTATATTCTTCCAAAGAAACTCGACGAAGAGGTCGCGCGGCTTCACCTGGAAAAAATCGGCGTCAAGCTAACTACGTTAACCGCAAAGCAGGCGGAGTATCTAAGCGTCCCTGTAGAAGGCCCATATAAATCGGAACACTACAGATACTAAATTCCTGCAATGGACTACTAAAACTTCCAGTATTGGAGCAGTTGTTGATAGACTGTTGCATCTGAATTCTTTCCATAATTAAGAACTCGTTCAAAGGAGAAACCTTGAAGCTGGTTGCTTGTATGATGCTTCTCCTGGGTTTTTTCATCGTCCTAGTCGCCTTGGTACTACTGACATCGGTGGGCGAGCGGTCTGCTTTTATTGCGGCTGGATTAGGCGTGGAGATTCAAGGTCTTGCATTGCTCACACAGGCCTACCGAACGCACCGGAAGGAGCATCGATGAATTTGGAGCTGAGTCTGTTCTCGATGATGCTGATTCCATTTGCAGCGGCTGGCCTGGCGCTGATTCATCAGGGGCTTGGACGCTCACGCAGTGCTGCCCATGCCATGCTCGCAAGCTTGTGTGCACTAGCTATCTCTGCCATCGTCTTCGTTCTGTTTGGAGCTTCATGGGCAGGATATAGCGGTGCCGCAATACACTCCTTTGTTGCAGGTGGAGTGCACTGGGACTGGCTTGGTGCTGCTCCTTTTTTTGCGCAAAGCATCAGCTTCGATGGATCGGATGCGGCTGGGCTTAGCCGATCACTGGTTCTGTGTTTTGAGCTGCTGGCGGTTGGACTGACTGCAACTATTCCACTCAGCGCGGGAGCAGATCGTTGGCGACTTGGGCCGATTTGCTTTAGCAGTGCGCTGCTCGGTGGAATAATTTTTCCCATCTTCGCTCACTGGGTATGGGGTACAGGATGGCTGACGCAACTTGCAACGAACTTTGGCATTTCCAACTTCACCGATGTGGGTGGTGCTGGCGTAATCCAGGTGGTTGGAGGACTGGCGGCGCTTTCTGTGGCATGGATTGCAGGCCCACGTCGTGGCAAGTACTCTGACGACGGGATTCCAACTGCGATTCCTGGCCATAACATCGTACAGGTACTCTTCGGCTGCATTCTTGCGCTGGTGGGCTGGATTGGTCTTGATTCAGCGGCCTCGATTCTGTTTTATGGAGCTGGGGCCCAACAAGTTGTTGGCATTGTGATCAATGCGACACTTTCAGCTTCCGCAGGATGTCTGGCTGCTCTGGTAATCACCAGGTCTCGATACCACAAACCTGACGCATCTCTTAGTGCAAATGGATGGATTTCCGGATTAGTTGCGGGCAGTGCAGCATGCGCCATGATTTCTCCTATAGCTGCCATAGAAATAGGTTTGTCAGCGGGTGTTCTATCGACTTATCTGATTGAAATCTTCGAACTGCATCTACGTGTGGACGATCCCGGTGGAGCGGTTTCCGTGCATGCACTCGCGGGCATCTGGGGACTGTTCGCCTTTGGACTATTCGGTCACTTCCCTTCCGGCACGCGCGAAGGCCACATTCTTGCCCAACTTGTAGGCATCAGCGCACTGCTAGGATTCATATTGCCGTTAATCTACGGAGGGAATCTGTTGATCAATCGCTGGTCGACCTATCGTGTAGACGATGACGGACACTGGCATGGCATGGACATTCGAGAACTTGGTGCAGGCGCCTATCCAGAATTCGTAATTCACGCCGATGAGTTTGTCCCGCGCTAGCTATGCTTCGTCCCCCATTTGATTAAATATCGGAAATCATATGGATGCAGATGTTTGCGATTGATATGTAATTCAAACGAGGCACATGCTAAACATAAGAAAACATAAGGTTTTTTGAATCTAGTTTTATCTTCAATCGTTGTTATTGGATAGAAGATTGGGCATAACTACTATGCCAATTATTTTTATTGGCTAAGTAAATGATATTACTTAGGTTGCGGTAGTTTTAGACATTCGAAAGTCGTGACACGCCATTTTGTTGAGGTTCTTGAAGAAAGAAACCCCACGCATTCTCATTCTGGTGAGACAGCAGTCTGCCAACCTCTGTTGGAAAAGACTAATGACGTGCACCCGAAGTGTAATGGCGATCAAAATGTGGTGCCACGCGCCAAAGCCTAATAGGAGACCCGGGTCTAGTAAGCAATACCTATAGAACCTAAAAATACCACTCATACGTCAAGGACTGGGCGGAATTGGTGCCCGGAAAAACTTGTGTAATCGCGGTCCTGTGTCTCTGGACGATTCAGGGGTAGAATGGCTAGCGACCCGATAGCCGCAAGGTTAGCCGGTCCAATCCATTTTAAGATTATTAAGTCAGAAGGCGGATCGAAATGCGTATGAAACTGTTCTATGGGCTAGGGGTAGTTATATTAGGCAGCTCTCTCACAGTAATGTGCTCGGCGCAGAATGCAACAGGCATTCCTCATCTGCAGAAACAGGGCAATGCGACCCAACTGATTGTGGATGGTAAGCCGTATCTGGCGATGGGCGGAGAGCTGAGCAATAATGCCGCTACCAGCCTGGAGAACATGGACACGATATGGCCAAAGCTGGTGGCCGCGAACCTGAACACAGCGCTGATTGGGGTGACATGGGCACAGTTTGAGCCGGTAGAAGGACAGTACAACTATGTGCAACTGGATGGTGTGATTTCCAAGGCCCGTGAGAACCACATGCATGTGATTCTGATCTGGTTTGCGAGTTGGAAGAACGGCACGTCAAGTTTTGCGCCGTACTGGGTGAAGAAGGACTATCAGCGCTTTCCACGGATACAGATCAACGATGGCAAAACCGTCTCAATGTCCGGGCCACTAGAGCTGCTGAGCACCTTTGGTGACGAAACACGCGATGCGGATGCGAAGGCCTTTGGGATGCTGATGAAGCATGTAGGCGAGGTAGACGGGACGCAACATACGGTGTTGATGGTGCAGGTGGAAAACGAGGTGGGGGTGCTACGCGACACCCGCGACAGGTCTGCCGCCGCCAACCGTGCCTTCGCCGGACCAGTTCCAGCCAAGCTAATGCAGTATCTGGCTGGGCACAAAAATTCGCTGATTCCAGAACTCCGCGATGTGTGGGCGGCAAACGGATATAAAACGACCGGTACGTGGGAGCAGGTTTTTGGGCCGGGTAAGCCGTCGGATGTGGTAATTCCGATCCAGACCACCAGCCCGCCGATGAGCGCGCTGGAACACAACAATAGCTGGCAGAGCCTGCACTGGCCCTCGGACGAGATATTCATGGCGTGGAACTACGCCAGCTATGTGCAGAAGGTAGTGGAGACGGGCAAGGCTGCATACAACATTCCCATGTTCGTGAACGGATGGCTGCAGCAACCCAATCATGCTTGGCCAGGAACGTATCCCAGCGGCGGGCCACTGCCGGAGGTGCACGACATATGGCGGGCAGGCGCTCCTGGCATTGATATTCTGGCGCCAGACCTATATCTGGAATATTTCGACGAGGTGTGTGAACGGTTCACTCGTAACGGCAACCCATTATTTATTCCTGAGACAAGTACCAACCCGGCTAACGTGATCGTTGCCGTGGGAAAGTACAACACGATAGGCTTCTCACCCTTTGGGATCGACGGCAACCGGCCGATTGGCGCGGATCTTTCTGGCACTTATAGCATGCTGGAGCAGCTTGCACCGATGATTCTTGCACGACAGGGTACGGACGCCGTTACCGCGGTACGGATGGTGCAGGGCGAAGAGCCGAAGAGCGTAAAGCTGGGCAACTACACGTTGACATTTACCTATACGGGTCGAACTACGCGGCTGCCGCCGCAACCCAGAGGGCAGAACATGGCATCACCGCCGCCACCCGGAACAGCTGGGGCGAATCCAAACGATGCACCTCTAGAGGCTGCGGCGGTCCTGATCTCCACCGGCCCCGATGAGTACTACTTTGGGGGCGGTGGCATGCGGGTGGACTTTACGGCCAATACGCCGGGCCCAGGCAATGTGGGTTTGGGGGATGTGCAGGAGGGCAAGTTCGTTGATGGCAAGTTCGTGGTGACACGGCAAATTGCGGGAGACGACGATGCACAGGGCGAGATTCTGGTACTGCGACCCAACAACATCGTTCGGGTAACGCTGTATCGCTATCCATAGAGAGAACGCACAACTGGAATCCATCCAGCAACGACATAGTCGAGGCGCATGCAGGGAGAGCGTAGGCGACGGTATTTTGTGTAAGGGATGAAATCCCTTTGACCTGAGACTCGTCGCAGCGGTTATGCTAAAGAGCATGAACGACAACCCCGCATTCAACTGGCAAGGCAAGCGCGTGTTCCTTACCGGCCATACCGGGTTTAAGGGTGGATGGCTTGCCCTATGGCTGGCAAAACTGGGCGCGGAGGTGCGCGGTTATGCCCTGAACCCCGCGACCGATCCCAATCTATTTACGGTGGCGCGCGTAGGGTCTGTAGTGGACGACGTACGCGGCGACATCCGCAATGCCGCCTCGTTGGAGGCTGCGATGTGCGAGTTTGCGCCGGAGGTGGTCTTCCATCTTGCTGCGCAACCACTGGTTCGCCTCTCCTACGATGACCCTGTTGGCACATATGAGACCAATGTTATGGGCACAGTGCGTGTGCTGGACAGCATCCGCCGGACACCGTCAGTGCGCGCGGTTGTCTGCATAACCAGCGACAAGTGCTATGAGAATAAAGAGTGGGCGTGGGGATATCGGGAGAGCGATCCACTGGGCGGATACGATCCATATTCCAGTTCCAAGGCGTGCCAGGAGATTGTGACGGGTGCGTATCGGCAATCGTATTTCCCTATTGCCGCGCTGGGTAAGCCGGGCGGACACTCGACTGCACTGGCAACTGCGCGCGCGGGCAACGTGATTGGCGGGGGCGACTGGGCGATGGACCGGCTGATACCTGATTTGGTGCGGGGATTTGTGGCAGGCGAGCTGGTACGTATTCGCAGACCGCAGGCGATCCGTCCATGGCAACATGTACTGGAACCGCTGCACGGGTATATGCGGCTGGCCGAGCAATTACTGGCCCACGAGCACGATGAGGCGGCACGGTTTGCCACAGCATACAACTTCGGCCCAAGCGACGATGACACGCAAACTGTGGCATGGATTGCGGAGAAGATATGCAGCGTGTGGGGCGACGGAGCAAGATGGATTCTGGACGCGGACGCAGGGGTGCATGAGGCGGGCTATCTGAAGCTGGATGCAAGCCGCGCGCGTGCCGATCTGGGATGGACTCCGCAACTGAGACTGGGAACCGCGATTGAGTGGATCGTGCAGTGGACCCGCGCGTGGCAAGCTGGGTCTGATATGCATGCGTTCACGCTTGCACAGATTGAGGCGTATGAGGCCGTGCTACGGAAGTAATCGTCAAGGATGATTGTCATTCTGAGCGACGCTAAGAATGACAGATCAAAAACGGACAGTCTCTGATTACAGCTGATTATAAGAAGAACTTCAGGGCCAGCACACTATTTCTTCTGTGCATAGAGGGTCGCCGGGTAAATCGTCAGCATCGACACCGCAGATGCGACATAGAACACCGACGCAATCCCGGAATACGCCGCCAGAAATCCATAAACAGGCCTGCATACCGCACTGGACCCTCGTGACGCAAACGAGTACGCGCTGAATGCCTCATGGAAGCTGCTTCGCTCTTCCAGCGAGTCCGCCACCATCGCACGGATGATCGGCGATGTACCTCGGGTAAAGATACCAAGCAGGAACAGCAGAGCCACAATGGTTGCAATCCCCGATGCCATTGTCAGCACCAGGATCAACGCTGCCATGCATATCTCCGAGACGATCAGCGTCCGCGCAGCACCGCACCGGTCGGCGATGCGGCCCAGAACGAGTCGTCCGGCCATGTATCCTCCGAAGAAAATAACATTGAAATAGAGTGTGTTGGCCAGTGATATTCCCTTTGCCGTCAGGAGGAAAGGAATGAATATATAAAGCGAAGCGCTGGAGAATGAGTCGGTAATGCCTGCCATGGTTGCGTACCGGAAGTTGCGGATATTCAGAAGATCGCGCAGGTGTACCCGCGGCTTATGCGCCTTCCGACTGGTCTTCCGGTCTGACTTACCAAGAAAGGATGCTGCCAGAATCAAGGCCGCCACGTTCGTCACCAACAGCATTGCGAAGGCATAGTTCACTCCAAACCATCCCGCCATCGCTGTTGCCGCCGCTACTACCGCGATGCGGCCCATGTCCCCAAAGGCGGCGAAGTCTCCGATCGCTTTGCCCCGGCCATTCGCCACCGAACGCTTGGCAATCAGCGAAACTCCGATCGGCTCGAACAATCACGAGGCAAGCCCGGCCAGTACATAGGCAAGAAACAATGCGGGAATGTGTTGTGCAAAGAGCAGGGTGAGCCATCCGAACCCGCTCGCCGTTATGGCCAGTAGGATCACATTCCGGCTTTGAATGGCATGGGCGATCTTGCCAGCAAATAAGCTGATGCTGATCTGGCTCACGATGAACACAGTGCTCAAAAACCCGATCATATACAACGACAGCGCGAACCTGTGTTGCAGAAAGGCAAGCAGGCCAAGAATGCCCACCTCCCAGCCCTTACTCAAGAAGTTGCAGATTGACAGGATCGTGTTCGCGCGTCTGTCGCGAACTGATGACGGGATGGGACTGGTACCCGTATAGTTTGAATTTAGAACGCTACGTCGCTTTCCACTGGCATCGGGAGACTGCAATGGCCGCGAGACAGTTGTCGTATCTACCTGTTCTTCGATCAGAGTTGCTAAATTCATCCTCCTGTAACAATCGCAGATGAATCTGAAGACACGCTGAATATGAGATATCGGGGAACCAGACAGTTCACTGCTAAAGTTTGGGGAGCCTGAAACGAAAATAGTTCGTATGAAACTGGATGCGCATCCAATTCATCAGAGATTCACTGTACTGCGATGTAATACATTGAAGTCAAGAACCCACAACACCGCGATCCGCAAAGCTAAGTCCCTATATACCTGTGATGACCTCGACTGAGAACCTCCGCCGAAGCCTATTGATATTGGCTGCAATGTGCACCCTGGTTACGGCCGCTCAGGGACAATCCCCTGCCCTACGCAATGCGACGAACCCTGTGTCCGCGAATATTCCGGCTCTGTTTCTCTCTGACATGCATCTGGATCCCTTCTCCGATCCGGGCAAGGTTGAGAAGCTGAATGCATCGTCAGACTCTGATTGGCCCGCGATCCTGTCTGCGCCCGACTCGCCCACACAGGCTAAGGACTTTGCGGCGCTACAGGCTGCCTGCCCCACCAAGGGCATCGACACGCCGTACGTTCTATGGCGGTCTAGCCTGAGTGCAATCCATGCAAATGCAGCGCAAGCACGCTTTGTGACCTTGAGCGGCGATCTACTGACCCACTCTTTCGACTGCAAATTTGAGAAGCTGCTGCCCACAGCCAAGCCTGGCGATTACGTTGCCTTTACGGAAAAGACGGCGCGCATGGTCATCAGCACACTACGCGAGGCCCTGCCTGGTGTTCCCATTTATGTGGCAATGGGCAACAACGACACCGGCTGTGGCGATTATGGTCTGGATGCCACGCACGATACGTTTTTGGGGCAGATTGCCAAGATTGTTGCTGAGGCGCTTCCCGCTGAGGATCGCAGCGATGTGCTGCGTGACTTTGCCGCTGGAGGAAACTACTCAGTTCCCATGGCCGGGGTGACACATACGCGGCTGATCGTATTGGATGATGTTTTTCAATCAGGCAAGTATATTACGTGTTCCGGCAAATACGATCCTGCGCCGGCAGCCACACAGCTGACATGGCTCTCCAACCAACTCGCTTCCGCACGAAAGCTGCACGAGCAGGTATGGGTGATGGGTCACATTCCGCCAGGGGTGGATGTTTACGCAACGGCGCGCAAGACCGGCAACGTATGCGGCACGAAGCCACAGATGTTTTTAGGGTCAGAGGACTTTGCCGAGATTCTTGCGCGCAACGCAGACATCGTCCGGCTGGCGCTGTTTGGCCATAGCCATGCCGACGAGATGCGTCTGCTAATTCCTGAGCCAAGCTCGACGATGCAGACAGCACAAAGTAGTCAGGGAGTACCGCTGAAGAGTGTTGCATCGATTACACCGATCAATGGTAATCTAGCGAGTTTTACGCTGGCCTCGATCGACGTGACGAGCGCGACGCTTGTGGATTATAGCGTCTTCATGGCATCCAATTCGACCGGGGTGGGGACTGTATGGTCGAAGGAATATACCTACTCCACGACCTACCAAAAGCAGGCCTTTGACGCGGCATCTGTGAAGCAACTAATTGGGATTTTTGAAAACGATCCCAGCGTCAAGGACGCGGCCAGTCAGGCGTATATACGCAATTTTTTCCCAGGCGACCCATCGTCCATACTGCGACTTGCGTGGCCGCAATATGCCTGCTCACTGGACCACGATAGTGCAAAAGATTTTAGCGCGTGCGCATGCAGCGCGACTAAATAAATCTAGATTAGCCTTCGATGGTAGAGCGGAATGAAGTAACCTCGACCATTCTTGCAAGCAAGTGTTACGATTTTTTCCGGTCACATTTTATCCTTTACAACACAAGGAAGCATCATGCACAGAATGTTCGGCAATGTCGTCGCCCTCGCACTCACAGCCACTTTTGCCCAAGCGCTGAGTGCGCAACCGCCTGCACCAGCACCTGCGGGCGCACCAGCAGCCCGACAAGCAGCGCAGGCCCAGCAACCGACGTACCCAGTTCCTGCAGCACTTAAGGGCCCTGTAACCTTTGCCTGCGGCACTGCGAAACAAGGTGACGTCACACTGAGTGAAAGCAGTATCTATTCAGAGGCTGCAGCCGGCTGGGACCTAAAGACCGCCCCAAAGATAGCAAATGGCGTCTGCTCATCCGACAAGCCTTACTTTTTCTCCATTGCGGTGCCTGAGGGCAACTATCGTGTGCAAGTGATGTTGGGCGGCAGTGCGGACTCAGTGGTTACAGTCCGCGCAGAAGCGCGCCGACTGATGCTGGAAAAGGTTGCGGTCAAGGCCAACCAACCAGGGCTGAACGTCTTCGACGTAAATGTGCGGGTAGCCGAGTTCAAGAACCCGGATGGGAGCATGAACCGCGTACACCTGAAGCCTCGTGAGTACGGAAATCTGAACTGGGACAATAAACTGACCATTGAGTTTAACGGTATCAATCCGAGCTTCCGCGCCATTACGATTATGCCGCTGGTCCCCCCCCGTTTGGATACGGTAGTGTACCTGGCAGGCGACTCCACGATGGTGGATCAGGACAGCACACCTTGGGCCTCCTGGGGACAACAGCTTCCACGCTTTTTACGACCCGGTGTGGTGATTGCGAACAACGCGGAATCCGGGGAGACATCTGCATCCTTTCTGAGCGAATTACGCTTTGCGAAGGTGATGTCCGTGATCAAGCCGGGCGATTATTTCTTCATGCAGTTCAACCACAACGACCAGAAACCGGGTGCGGTGACGCTGGAGAGGTATAAGCAGATTCTGGCCGACTTTGCGGCACAGGTGCGGTCGAAGGGTGCGATTCCGGTGATTGTTACGGCGCAACACCGAAGAAGCTTCGACGACTCCGGACACATTACTAACTCGTTGGGCGACTATCCACAGGCCGCACGAGATGTGGCTGCTGCCAATAAAATTCCATTGATCGACCTGACGGCGATGAGCAAGGTGCTATTTGAGGCGATGGGCCCCGAAGGAAGCAAAAACGCGTTCATGTATTACCCGGCCAACACATTTCCTGGACAGACCATGAACTACGCCGACAATACGCACTTTAACAGCTACGGCGCGTATGAACTGGCACGCTGCATAGTGAAGGGCATCCGCGAAGACAAGATGACATTCTCGCTCTTGATCGATCCTGCCGTGCCTGAGTTCGATCCTGCGAAACCAGACCCATTTGCCACATTCGCACTGCCCAATACACCCATTCTCCGCGACGAAGACGTGACCAAGATTCCGCAGACGTAGGGATTTTGAAGTTACTAGCGGGCAGAACGGGCACTTAAAAAGGCTATCTTAGTCTGCCTTGTGCGTCCTCGCGAGGGGACGCTAGAAGAAGCCTCTCGACCTGATAGGGTCGCAGGTGCTACGATTCCCCCGGTCGCTACAGATACGCTTTACCCCATAAGGAATCGACATGCGCAGCTTATCCGCCACGCTTTTTACCTTCTTTCTCGCACTCACGATCGGATATGCCCAGGCGCCGAGTGTGCCTCCAGTGGCACCTGCCGGGCCAGCATCCTCAACTCCTGGAGCACCAGGCGCACCAGGAGGGCGTGGCGGGGCACGGCCTGCTGCACAGGTACAGCCAACATATCCTGTACCACCGGCTTTAACAGGGCCCGTTACATTGGTCTGCGGGACAAAGAAGAAGGGCGCAAGCAGCCTGAGTGCAAGTAGTGTGTACACCGACAGTGCCGCAGGCTGGGACCTGAAGACCGCGCCGACTGTTGAGAAAGGAAGTTGCACCTCGGACAAACCCTTTTACTTCTCTATCCCGGTGCCAGAGGGCAACTACCGCGTGACGGTGGCATTCGGCGGGCCTGTGGATTCGGTCAACTACGTTCGTTCCGAGGTCCGCAGGTTGCAGTTGGAAAAGATATCCGTCAAGGCCAAGGGAACGCTCACAAAGTCCTTCGATGTGAACGTGCGCGTGGCTGAGTTCAAGAACCCGGATGGTACACCTAACAAGGTCCGGCTGAAGCCGCGCGAGTACGGCATTCCAAACTGGGACAACAAACTGACTTTGGAGTTCAACGGAACCAATCCGAGCTTCCACTCGATTACAGTTACTCCGTTGGTGGGAGCACTGGCTGAACCAGTGGTATATCTGGGAGGCGACTCCACGATGGTGGATCAGGATGGGACGACATGGTCCGGCTGGGGACAGCCGCTTCCACGCTTCTTCCTGCCCGGAGTAGTGGTAGCCAACAACGCCGAATCCGGTGAGTCCTCGACATCCTTCCAGGGAGAGCAGCGCTTCCCGAAGATTTTATCTACTCTCAAGCCTGGGGACTACTTTATCGTGCAGTTCGCGCATAATGACCAAACCATCAACGCGCGTACCAATGAGCCGGCTGTACCGATCGACCGCTACAAGCAGGTCATGACGGATTTTGTTAATCAAGTGCGTGCCAAGGGTGCTATTCCGGTGATTGTGACGGCGCAGGAGCGCAGGACCTTTGACGCCAATGGACACATCACCAACTCGTTGGGCGACTATCCGCAGGCCTCGCGAGATGTGGCCGCAGCCACACATGCCGCGCTAATCGACCTGACGGCCATGAGCACAACCATGTTTGAGGCAATGGGCCCTGATACAGCTCTACTGGCCTTCCATGCACCAGACACGACGCACTTCAGCAACTACGGCGGCTATGAACTGGCGCGCTGCGTGGTGTTGGGAATCATTCAAAATAAGCTACCGCTGGCCAAATTCGTCGATCCAGCGTACGCCAAGTTCGACCCCGCCAAGTTCGACCCGGCGGCAACTTTCTACCTGCCGATGAGTCCTGAACCTCCACGAGGAAACGGTGCGATGGCGCCACCGGCTAACGCAGCGCCGCCGTTAGCTCCAACAGTAGCGCCAACGTCACAACCAGTTGCACAACCTTAGAATATTTCGCAACTTCATGCTGCCCGGCAACGTATGCAATACACCGGGCCTATCGATCACATTCACTGCAAGTACTACGATTCGTATGAACCAACGAGATTCAATATTCGTAGAAGGAAACATTATGCGTAGCTTGTCTGTCTCACTCCTTGCCTTAGCCCTAACCGTCACGCTTGCCCACGCCCAGACCGCACCACCGGCCACTCCGGCAGCCCCAGCCGCACCGGGGGCAGCAGCTCCGAGAGCACCGCGCGCTCCTGGCGCACCGGGAGCACCGGGAACGGCACGTCCGTCACCCTTTGCGTCGGCAACTCCACAGCCCGTATTTTCGATACCACCTGCGCTCACCGGTCCGGTGACATTTAGCTGTGGGGCCGCGAAGAAAGGCAGTACCGCTGTGACCGCGAGCAGCGTCTACAGCGAGAGCGCGGCGGGCTGGGACATCAAGACCACGCCCAAGGTTGAGGGTGGAATCTGCTCGTCCGATAAGCCGTTTTACTTTTCTATGGCGCTTCCGGAGGGCAACTACCGCATTACTGTGGCGTTCGGCGGCAACGAGGAATCAGTCAATACTGTACGCACCGAAGCTCGCCGACTGACTCTGGAAGGGGTTGCGGTGAAGGCCAAGGCCACGGTCACAAAATCCTTTGATGTGAACACACGGGTTGCCGAGTTTAACAACCCTGACGGAACACCCAATAAAGTACGTCTCAAGAGCCGCGAATACGGCAACCTGAACTGGGACAACAAGCTGACGATCGAGTTCAACGGAACCTATCCCAGCTTCCATTCCATCGAAATTACGCCTCTGGTGGGTGCAAAGGCAGAGCCGGTAGTGTATCTGGGGGGCGACTCCACCATGGTGGATCAGGATGTTGATCCGGGGGCTTCGTGGGGGCAACAGCTTCCGCGCTTCTTCCTGCCTGGTATTGTGATTGCGAATCACGCCGAATCGGGCGAAACCTCTGCGTCCTTCCAGGGTGAACTGCGCTTCCCCAAGATTATGTCGATTATCAAACCCGGCGACTACTTCTTTATGCAGTTCAACCACAACGACCAGAAGCCAGGAGCGGTAACACTGGAACGGTATAAGGAGATCCTGACTGACTTTGCCAAGCAGGTACGCGCCAAGGGAGCGACGCCAGTGATTGTGACGGCACAGCATCGCAGGACTTTCGACGAAAGCGGGCATGTGACCAACTCGCTGGCGGATTATCCGCAAGCTGCGCGTGACGTGGCCGCGGCCAACAATATCGCGCTGGTTGACCTGACGGCGATGAGCAAGGTGCTGTACGAAGCCGAGGGGCCCGAGGGCGCCAAGCACTTGTTCAATGGGACCGACATCACCCACTTCAACAACTACGGCGCATATGAACTGGCGCGGTGCATTGTACATGGCATCCGTGAAGCCAAACTACCCATCGCGAAGTTCATCGATCCGACGGTGCCGGACTTCGATCCAGCGAAGCCAGATCCGTTCGACACGTTCAAACTACCCGGCTCGCCGAACGGTAGACGACCCGGCGGTCCGCCACTACCAGTCGACGACCAACTGTAGATCGTATTGATTGAACGAAGAGGCCCACATTGCGAAGAATGCGATGTGGGCTTTTTCTGACACTATATCGTTTCGAATTACCTTCTGCCTTTGCGGTAATCCGTGTACGAATTACTTGTTTAGCAGCCCACGATACAGTTCTACCGTCTGCGCGGCGATGGCCTGCCAGGAGAAGGTCTGCTCGACTCGTTTCCGTCCTGCTGCTCCGAACTTCGCGCACAACGCCGGATCTGCCATCAGTCGGGCAATGGGCGCAGCAAGATCGCGGGCGAAGCGGGCGGCGTCGAGCGGGAAGCCGGTGACGGGGTCGGCGTCGAAGGGCACCAGGTATCCGGTGTCGCCATCGACCACAACCTCGGGAATACCGCCCACCATGCTGGCCACCACGGGAGCGCCACAGGCCATGGCTTCGAGGTTGATGATACCGAAGGGCTCGTAGACCGACGGGCAGCAGAAGACGCGGCAGTGGGAGTAGAGCTGGATGGCCTCGGCACGGGTAACCATCTTTTCAATCCAAACGATCCTTCCGCCGACGGCGCGCGCTGCCTCCACCCCCGCGCGCATCTCTGCGGCAATCTCCGGCGTATCGGGCGCACCCGCGCACAGTACCACCTGCATCCCGGCGGGCAGATGCTTGACTGCGTCAACCAGATGCACCACACCCTTCTGACGCGTGATACGCCCGACGAAGAGAACGTAGGGCGAGCTGGGATCGACGCCGTACTTCAGCAGCGCGTCGCTGGCCGAGGTCTTGCGATACTCCGCCACGTCGATGCCGTTGTAGATGACATGCACGCGCGTCGCGTCCACATCTGGATAAGAACGCAGAATGTCGTCCCTGGTGCCACGCGAAACGGCGATGATGGCGTCGGCGTCGAGGATGGCCGTGCGCTCCATCCACGAACTCATGGCATAGCCCGAACCAAGCTGCTCCGCTTTCCAGGCTCGCAGCGGCTCTAGCGAGTGGGTAGTCAGGACAAACGGAATCCCATAAAGCTTTTTGGTCAGAAAACCCGCCATCGCCGCGTACCAGGTGTGAGTATGCACAATGTCAATCTGCGCAAGATCCTTCATCTGCACCAGGTTCAGAGCCAGAGCATCGACGGCAGTCTTAAACTTCGCGTCGCATCCGGCGGTCACCTCAGGCGGCGGCTGATCGCCGCGTACACGCAGGTTGCCATCATCGAGCCGCTGCGTGCCCCAGCAGTGAACCTCGACCTCGATCAGTCGGGCCAGCTCGCGGCTCAGATACTCCACATGCACACCAGCTCCGCCATAGACCTCTGGCGGATACTCCCTTGTCATCAAGCCAACCCGCATCGCGCTACACCCCTCTGAAATTCAGGATTCCTCGCATCAGGATACGCCTTGAAAGAAGCGCGCCCGATGATCTACCGTAATTTGGTGGGGCGGGGGCTCCCCCTATGGTGTTCAATCTGCAATCTTGCTTTGCCGCAATTCGGCACGCAATCATCCGGATAATCTATGAACAGCAGTGTCCTCGCCTGCCGCCTCGCCGACATACTGTCTATCGCCGCACTTGTCATACTCGCACCCCAGTGCTCCATCGCGCAGACTCCAGACCAGCTTCATGCAATGTTTGAGTCCGATCAGTACTTCGCGTTGCGCGATGCGACTGTGAATACAGCGGTTCCTCTTTTCTATCGCGGTGCTGTGCAGACCATCGCCAATCGCAGAAAGGCTGCGGAAAAGCTTTTGGGCAACGTCATTAAGGCCGCGCCCCACTCAAGTGACGCCTACGAAGCCCACGGACTGCTGGGCAATCTTTACTTCAGAAACGGCTTATATCGCGAGTCCTATCGGGAGCTACAAGCTGAATCCGCAGAAAAGCCGGATGCAGCGGATGTCAAGAATGCCCTACCATTAATCAAAGCACTCAGCGAGTATCCCGATCAAACCATCGTGAAACGAAGATACAGCCGCCTGTCGATTCAAGGAGGCTATCTGCCCGTCAGCATCAACGGTCTCGATGCCAGATACATCTTTGACACCGGCGCGGCAATTTCGGTAATTAGCGACCTGGAAGCGAAGCGTGTTGGCCTCACGCCACAACGTGTCGAAACTAAGTTGAATGAGGCTAGTGGTAACGATGTGACCGGGCTTCGCGTAGCAGTGGCAAAAGACCTCATCCTTGGCCATCTTCATCTGCGCAATGTGGCCTTTATTGTCCTACCTGACACTCGCGAACCGTTCTCCGATGTTTCGCAAGAAAAACGCGGAATCCTGGGCATACCCGTTTTTCTAGCCATGCAGACCCTGCGTTGGCAGCCAAAAGGTTCCTTCGAATTCGGATTTTCTCCCGCACCGCTGCATCTCTCCGCGTCAAACCTGCTCTTTCATGACAACAGCACCGTAGTGCAGGTCTTCTCGCAATCCAGGCCGCTTGAGTTCACGCTGGATACCGGCGCAATCGATACCGACCTCAATCCTGTCTTTGCCGCGACATTTCCGGATCTTCTGAAACAGTCTGGAATACCGGAGGTACACTCCATCACAGGCGTGGGCGGAACCAACAGCTACGATTCTGTTCTGTTACCGTCCGTTACCTTTGAGGTTGGAGGCAGTGCCGTTACCCTCAAGCCTGCCCATGTCTACACAAAATATGGCCTGACATCCTGGGCCGCCGGCAATCTTGGCAACGATTTGCTCCACCAGGCACAAACCATCACACTTGACTTTCACGCGATGACCCTCCGTTTACAGTGATACGCCAACTACTCGCAGTTTCCGCCTTGAAAGATTCGCTTGAATGGACTAACTTGATTGGTCGGCCCCTGTCCGCGACAAAACCACCCTCAGTCAGCAATAATGGGTGCGCCGAAACTCACAGCTAATGACAACCGTATTCAAAGCAGCCCCCGCACTGAGACCAAGGATCGAGCCGAGACATTGTTCACCACACGTTTGGAGACCCCGATGAACCAGTACCCTCGCACGTCTACCCTTCGCACGCTTTTCGCCTCCATGTTTTTATGCACGGTACTCGCGATTGTGCTCGCTACCGCGCACGCTGCCCAGGCCACGGCGAAGCCTGCCCCTACGGCAAAGCCCGCCGCTACCGCCGCACTAAAGCCAACGGCAGCAGCCGCATCAACGACCGCAACCTCGATTGCAGCGTTGCACACGGTCTTTGCGAATCCACCGAACCAGACGCGTCCGATGGTTCGCTGGTGGTGGTTTGGCCCGGCTGTAGTGAAGCCTGAGATCCTGCGAGAACTTCAGCAGATGAAGGCAGATGGCGTTCAAGGCGCTGAGCTCGCCTTTGAGTACGCCGAGGTTTTGGACGATCCGGCGAAGGGCTTGAAGAACCTTCAATTTCTGTCGCCAGAGATGCTGGACGACATTGCTTACGCACAGGCCGAGGGTCGCAAGCTGGGATTGCGTATAGACCTTACGCTCGGCTCCGGCTGGCCGTATGGGGGCCCCAATACCCCGCTGTCCGAGGCCATCACAGACCTTCGTGTCACCCAGGTCGCTGTACCCGCGGGTGCTACTTCCGTCGCAATTCCCACCCTCCGAGAGGGCGAATCGCTCGTCTCCGCTGACATTGCCGACGTGGTTGCAAGCTCGCCTGCTCCTACACCGGCTCCAGCAACAGCAGGAGGCTTTGCAGGACGTGGCGGACGCGGTGGTGGACGTGGCGGCCCGGCTGCTGCCGAGTTCGATGCAACCTCCGCCAAGCCGCTTACCGTCTCCGGCAACACTGCGTCGGTCACAGCGTCCAGCAACCCCCGCACCGCGCTGTTCTTCGTTCAGAGTCATCCGAGGATGCAGGTGAAACGCGCCGCCGTGGGGGCTGAGGGCTTCGTATTGGACCACTTTTCGCACGATGCTGTGTCGCACTATCTGCAAAAGGTCGGCACTCCGCTGATAGGTGCGTTCGGCACGACTCCGCCGTATTCCATCTTCTCCGACTCGCTGGAGGTGGGCGGCTCCGACTGGACCCCCAATCTACCAGCCGAGTTTCTGAAGCGCCGCGGCTACGACCTTATCCCCCACCTGCCGGAGCTTGCCGCTGGAGGCAGCGTTGCCGCCGACACAGTGCGCCATGACTACGGCGAGACGTTGACCGACCTGGTGGACGAGAACTACCTGACACAGCTCAACAATTTTGCTGTCGCTCATCACACCAAGTTCCGCTCGCAGAGCTATGGGGAGCCAGCGGTTGACTTCTCCAGCCAGAACATTGCCTCCTTGGCCGAGGGCGAAGGACCACAGTGGAGAGCTTTCTCCACGCTCCGTTGGGCCACTTCCGCGAACCATGTGTTCAACCATGTGGTCAGCTCCGGCGAGACGTTCACCTGGCTGCACTCGCCGGTGTTCCGCGCTATACCGTTGGATATGAAGGTCGAGGCTGATATCGACTTCATCATGGGCGAGAACCAGATCTTCTGCCACGGCTGGCCGTACTCACCACCCGACAGCGAGGTTCCGGAGCCGGGTTGGAGCCTGTATGCCGCTGCATCGTTCAATAACCATAACCCGTGGCATCCCGTGATGCCCGCAGTGACCGCCTACATCGGACGTATGAGCTATCTACTACAGCAGGGCAAGCCTGCCAACCAGGTGGCTGTCCTAATGCCGACAGACGATGCCTGGGCCACTTTTGCCCCGGGCCGTGCCTCTGTGACCGCGGACATGGCCCGCTATGTGACCCCTGAGATGATGTCCACTATCCTCTCCGCCGGGTATAACATCGATTTCATCGACGCCAAGGCCATCAACAAGGTTGGCCTGGGCACCCACCAGATTCTGCTGTTGCCCAGCACAGAACGCATGCCAGTGGAGACACTCAAGAAGATTGCCGCGTACGTGACAGGTGGGGGCAAAGCGATCGCGTATGGGCGTCTACCGACTCTCACCCCAGAAGGAAAACCATTGGGCGATGCGGGTGCGGACACCTCTGAAATAGCGCTTGTTACAGACGCGGCCAGTCTAACCCAGGCTTTGCACAACGCCGTAAAGCCTGATTTCCAGTTCAGCGCCACCGACGATGCGACAGTCACGCATATGGGCTTTATTCGTCGCAAGCTGGCTAACGCTGATATCTATCTGGTGGTAAACACATCGAATCAACCGATCGATACTTCAGCAACTTTCGCCACAACCCATAAATTTGCTGAAGAGTGGGATGTCGACAATGCGGCTACATCCGCCGCATCATCGAACGGACAGAGCATTCACCTGGACGCCTATGGATCGCGCGTATTCGTGTTCAGCGACACGCCCTCTTCCGCCAAGCCTACACCCACACCAAACAGGCAACTTGCCGACCTGAGCAGCGACTGGAAGTTGACCTTTACCGGTCTAAAAAAATCGGTAGATGAAGCAAGCCCAGCCGACTGGATTGCCGATCCTTCGACGATTCACTACTCCGGCGAAGGCGTCTATACACGGGACTTCACCCTGGCCACAGCACCGACTGGAACTGTTTTCCTGCAGGTTGATGGAGGCAAAGCACAGACGGTCCCGGCCCGCGCTACTCATCTTGCGGCGTATTACGATCCACCCATCCAGGCGGCCGCACTGGTACTCATCAACGGCAAATCGGCGGGAGCGCTATGGCACCCACCCTACAGGCTGGACGTATCGAAGCTGCTGAAGCCCGGCGTAAACCACATTGAGATCCGTGTCTATAACACCGCACTGAACGCATGGTCGGCACTGCCTCCGCACGATTTTGCGCCGCTGATCGCCAAGTACGGCGACAAGTTCCAGATGCAGGACATGAACCTTGTTGCACCAGTTTCTTCTGGTCTTCTTGGTCCCGTCCATCTGGTCAGTGCGGAGAAATAATGAGCGCAAAGACAGGAGCCAATCTGAAAACGGCATAGCTTGCGGGAACCCACCTCTCGATTCTGAGAGGTGGGTTCCTGTTGCTAGACTCAGACTGCGAACAGTTCTGTTGCCATTCGTCGTCTTCTTCGCCGCACCCTCACGGAACCTACGTGCTGCTCCGCGCGTACTTTGCTATTAATTGCTAATGGCTGAAGCAAACTCTATGTCCGCCCCGCAGGCCATCGCCTCGCAAGGCGCCGAGTCCTCCCTCAGTTCAGCTCTGCGACTTGCACTCCTCTTTGCAGCCGTCAAGCTTGCCTTTCAGTTCGCACTCACGCTTTGGACCGAGCACATCGGCTACAGCTACTTCCGCGACGAGTTCTATTATCTGGCCTGCGGCCGCCATCTCGCGTGGGGATACGTCGACCATGGCCCCATCGTCGCTCTCCAGGCCCGGCTCGGCGAACTTCTCTTCGGCGACTCCGTCTTCGCCATGCGCATTCTCTCCGCCGCAGCCGGCGCTGCGTCTGTCTTCCTCACCGGCATCCTCGCCTATATACTCGGCGGCCGCCGTCCTTCACAAGCCCTCGCCATGTTCGGCCTTATCCTCTGCCCGCTATACGTCGGCATTGACGGCTTCCTATCCATGAACTCCTTCGAGCCTGTCTTCTGGATGACCTGCGCGCTTGTTCTCCTGCTGATGCTACGGGGCAGCTCGCAGCACCTCTGGTGGCCTATCTTCGGGTTTTCCGCGGGCATCGGTTTGCTCAACAAACCCTCCATGGCCATCTTCCTCATAGCCGTCGCTCTTGGCCTGTTGATCACACCCGAGCGCCGGGTGTTCTTCTCTCGCTGGGCTGCTGTGGGCATCGTTCTGCTGCTTGTCATCCCCCTGCCTAACCTCCTATGGCAGATCCACAATCACTGGCCCACCTACGAGTTCCTGCACAACGGCGAGGTCAACCACAAGAACATCGTCCTCGGCCCACTTCGCTTCTTCCTCGCGCAGTTCATCAACCTGGGGCCACTCAACGCTCTGCTTTGGCCCCCCGGCGTCGTTGCCTTGCTCCGCGCCAGGTCCATCCGCAACACGCGCTGGCTCGGACTCGCATACCTCATCTTCTACCTCTTGATGTTCGCGCTGCACGCCAAGGATTACTATCTGGCCCCGATTTATCCCGTATTGTTCGCCGCCGGTGCTATCGCCTGGGAGAACCGGTTTGCCAACTCACCCGGAGTCCAGCGCAACCGAATCGCAGCCTTCCCAGTCTTCGAATCTGTCCTGCTCGTCATTGGCCTCGTCATCCTTCCCATGAGTTCGCCTGTCTTGCGTCCTGCCGCTTTGGTCCGCTACACCGCCGCGCTCCATCTCCACAGAGACAAAATGGAGTCCGCAGCTACCGGCCCGCTCCCGCAGTTTTACGCCGACCGATTTGGCTGGGACCAGGAGGTCGGCATCGTTGTCCGGACTTTCAGCGCACTCACCCCCTCCGATCAGCGCCGCGTCTGTATTTTCGCTAGCAACTACGGCGAAGCCGGCGCAATCGACCTGCTCGGCCCGCGCATGGACCCGCGTCTGCCGCCAGCCATCAGCGGCCATAACAACTACTGGCTCTGGGGCATGCACGGATGCGACGCCGACCTCGTTATCGCCGTCGTCTCCGACACCCCGCAGCAACTGGCAAGAAAATACGAGTCTGTGATGATCGTAGGCCACATGGACAACCCCTACTCCATGCCGTTTGAGCATCGCAACATCTATTTACTGCGCGGCCGGCGTTCCTCCGCTTCCTTCGAATGGGCGGATGAGAGGTTTTACTTCTAATCGGATAATCCACCTCCAGCCTTCGTTGTCGCCGTCAATGCTCTACACTCGTCTTTGTGAAGAAACCCAAACTCGGTCAGCACTTCCTCGTCGATGAGACCGCGCAGCAGGCCATCGTGGACGCACTGGGAGACGTCTCCCAACACATAGTAATCGAGATCGGCCCAGGACATGGTGCGATTACGACGCTCCTGGCGGCTCGCTGCAGGCGTCTGATTGCCATCGAGATCGATGCCGCACTGGTCTCCGAGTTGCGCTTTCGCTTTCGCGAGCAGCCACAGGTTGAGATGGTTGAGGCCGACGTACTTGGAGTGGATTTCAAAGAGTTGGTGCCTTCGGGCGAGCGCGCTTATGTGGTGGGCAATCTGCCGTATTACATCACATCCCCGATTCTTATGCGGTTATTCGCTGCCGGAGCATGCGGTCTGCTTGCGCGAGCCCTGCTGATGATGCAGCGCGAGGTGGCCGACCGATTGAGTGCCGCGCCGGGATGCCGCGAGTACGGACTGCTGTCGGCCACTACCCAGATGAACGCTCGCGTGGAGACGCTTTTCAACTTACCACCTGCTGCCTTTTCGCCGCCGCCGGAGGTTACTTCATCCGTGTTGCGGCTGGAGTTTGCGCCGCGTTTTGCCGAGTTGGGAGTGGATGCGGTCGGCTTCGACCAGTTCCTGCGTAACTGCTTCGCGCAGAAACGCAAGACGCTGGCCAACAATCTGCGCGCTGCGGGTTACCCTGCGCAAGCCGTACGATCCGCATGGCCGGCAGAGATTGATGCACTGGCCCGCGCAGAATCGCTTGGGCTAGAGGCACTGGCGGCGCTCTACCAGTCACTGATTCCGTTGCCGTAAACGAAGAGTAAAACGTCTAATTCTTATGTCTGGGAAGCGTGGTGAGCAGAGCGCTCGCACGAGTACGTACGCGTTGTATCACGTCAGGGTCACCGGCAAGTGAGTTCAGGGTCTCCGCAATAACTTGCAGCTCGATAGCATGGCCATCGACAACCTCGTTGGTAAAATTCTCCAGTTCCGCATCCAAACCAAGTCGGTCGTAGCGATGCAGGTAGTCGAGCTTTCGTCCCTCGTCCAATGTTTCAGCGATACCCTGAAAAATGTCGGTGAGGGTCTGTACTTCCCTGTTCTCGGTGTAGTTATAGGTACAGGATCCGGTGAAATGGTCGGAGCCAGAATGTTTGTAGTCGAGTGTTTTCTTGCCAGTATCAGCAATGTTCCTTGCCGTGGAAGCACATGAAATATTGAAGTAGTTCAATCTGCGAGCAAGAGTGAATATTTTTGTGACGGTAATTGGGGTGATATGCAACGTCTTAAGAGTAAAAGACTGCGGAGTGAACGGAGAATTGGTCTGGCCATCCGACATAGGCAACTCCTCGCCATCATAGGAACCGGTGCCATCCTCTGCGATCTCGAGTTGATAGTGCGGCACTGCCAGGCCGGGGCGCTCGAAGTGAAACGATATTTTATCGAGCAATGCATGGTCATGCAGAGGGCCGCCTGCCGGAGTAGGCTCCTGCTGTTGAGCTTGGAGGAAGGTCGAAGACACTGCCGCCAGGAACAAGACTAGAATGACCGTCTTGACAGCGAGACGAGCAAGTCTCACCGGTTTGCTCCTTGCAAAAGCAGGGTCTGTGCAGTGTGGATATGGCAGATGGCGATTGCAAGCGCGTCGGCAGCGTCGGGCGATTCAGGAGGGCTGTCGAGTGACAACAGTCGGGTCACCATGAACTGCACCTGTTCCTTAGCCGCAAGGCCATAACCTGTGACGGATGACTTGATGGTAAGTGGAGCATACTCCGCCACAGTAAGTCCGCAAGTGGCAGCGGCCAGCATGGCGACTCCCCGCACCTGGCCCAACTTAAGCGCAGACTTGGCATTGGCAGAAAAAAAGACTTCCTCAATGGCGACGCAGTCCGGCACATGCATCTTCATTAATGCACTTAACTCCTGGTAGACCTGCGCCAGGCGAAGCGGTGTATTTTCCTTTTTATTAAGTCGAATAGTCCCTGCCGCAACGTAAGCTATCTTCGGCTCGCGCGTGGTGTACTCCATCTCCACCACGCCATAGCCGGTGTACTCCGTGCCGCAATCAATGCCAAAGGCCCGCATGAGAAAAGTCTATCTTAGTAGGGGACCTGGGATAGGAGAGCCTGAAATAATCTGTGATTTATTCGCTTATTTCTTTTGCCAGCTGCAGATAATGCGCATAAAAAAAATCTCAACAATCCAGAATGCCAAAGACAGCAATGCAAACACATGGAACGAGTGCCAAGGAATGATCTTCAAGGCTAATAGAATTACATATGAGACATATATGATCTTGGTAGGCGTAAAGAGCGTGGCAGCAGACTTGCAGCAACCTTCTTCCATAATTACCCTCCATCGTATGTTTGAATACAGGCCCGTTGCCCAGTACATTACGGGATAAGTCATTATCCCCCCGACATAAAGGCAATTTATATATACCTGTAATTGGGAACTTACTTAGACACCTACTGAATATAAGTAGTTACCAGTAGTTTTGGTCACCAGTTATCTCGAAATCCCCTGCACTGGCGAACTGGCGGTGGCATATAAACGGCGAGGCATGCGCCCGGCAACAAAGGCCTGGCGACCTGCCAGGACCCCATGCTGCATGGCCTCGGCCATTAGAACGGGATCCTTTGCCTCGGCAATGGCGGTGTTCATCAGGACACCGTCGAAACCAAGCTCCATGGCAAGGGTGGCATCGGAGGCTGTCCCTACCCCTGCGTCCACGATAAGCGGGACCTCAGTGATCAGTTCGCGCAATATGCGTAGGTTGGCGGTGTTCTGCAGTCCCAGACCGCTGCCGATGGGCGCGCCGAGAGGCATAACAGCTGCGGCTCCCGCTTCGATCAGTCGATGGGCGTAGACAATGTCATCAGAGGTATAAGGCAGGACGGTGAAACCTTCCTTCACCAGGACACGAGTGGCTTCCAAGGTGGCCTGAATGTCGGGGTAGAGTGTGGGTTTGTCGCCGATGACCTCGATCTTAACCCAGTCGGAGAGGCCGACCTCGCGGCCTAGTCGTGCGGCACGGATGGCTTCGTCTGCTGTAAAGCATCCCGCTGTGTTGGGCAGCAGAAAGTATCTTTGGGGATCGATGAAGTCGAGCAACGACTCGGAGGTGCGGTCAAGGTTGACGCGACGAACAGCGACAGTAACCATCTCAGCGCCAGAGGCCTCGATGGCAGCCTTGGTCTGCGGTCCATCCTTGTACTTCCCTGTTCCAACAATAAGACGCGACTTGAAGATGCGACCTGCGATAACAAGAGGATCCATGGAGACAGTTTACAGTTGCAGGTTGCAGGTTGTCAGAATTGGCAGGTGTAGAAACATAAAGCCCGCAGTATAAACACAGAACCCGCACCACTGTGGCGCGGGCTCTGCGGCGGTGATCTGTTGAGATTGACCTGAGGCGTCCTTGCCCGGACGGCCCTCGGCGGAGGTTTACGGAATCGCCGAACTACTTATACAGCCAAGAGCTGGACGCTCTAAGCCTCAGTCACCTCACGTACCGTTGTGCAACTGTTACTGTCAATTTTCATAGGCTGGACCATCCTCCTTTCCCGTGTAGAGGCAGCCTACGCGAGCGTGACGAGATGGTCAAGATAGGACGAACGACTGGCGATACTTGTTGAAGGCGCAGACTAGGTCGAGGAGGTCTTCAGCCATCGGGCTAGTGAGCGGCGTTTGATCGAATCGACCTGTCCGTGGGTGCGCTTGATGTGCGATGAGCTTCTGTATTTCCTGAGAGAGATGGCAAAATTGTTCTTGACTATACCCTAGGGGGATATGGTATACCTTGGATGAAGGGGAATATCCCGCTGGAGCAATAACTAAATATATGAGCAAACAATCCGCACAAGAACCTCCAAGTACTGGAAGCTCTTTCCTGTGTTGCGATGAGCGCTTAGACGACCGCTAATAGCCATGCTATAGACGATCTCCCACCGCTCATCCAGCATAAAACTGTGATTTGAGCGCGTGGGCCACACCGGAAAGTGACTCACCCCTCCCTAACTGACGATCAGTGCTGCGTTCCAGTACCTGCGTGCGTGAGCAGGCCATGGTCTTGCGTGCACCAATCGCAAAGGAGGAACCATGTTCAATAACATTCTTACTATCCAAAAAACGGCCCGGCTGACCTGTTCATGGGTTCACACCGGCAATCCACAGAATCCACTCGCCTGTGTCTGGGCCGAGACTACCCCACAAAAAACTTGCAAACAGGCAACCTCCTCAACAGACGAATCGGGGAGGCTACTCCTTTGCGCGTAGAAGAACTTGAACTCGCGGAAGAATCCCAACTCACGGTACAGACGCCCGCCGACAAGGCCTCGATGACGATGCCGCAAGGGGTTATGGTTCACCATAAATGGCAGAGACATCTACTGACCTTTCTGATGGTCTTTGGCCCGGGCCTGATTGTGATGGAGGCCGACAACGACGCCGGCGCCGTCTCCACCTACATGCAGGCGGGCGGGCAATATGGTCTGCACCTGCTATGGCTTCTGGTGGTGCTGCTTCCGATCTGCTACTTCGTGCAGGAGATGGTGGCGCGGCTGGGCATTGCAACGGGCAAGGGCCACGCGGCGATGATCTACGAGCGCTTCGGGAAGTGGTGGGGGCACTTCTCGCTCTTTGACCTACTGCTGGTGAACTTCCTGACGCTGATCACGGAGTTTGCGGCTATTTCGCTGGCGTTGAGCGCGATGGGCGTCAGTCCGTATATCTCAGTACCTATCTCTGCGGTGGGCCTGACACTACTGGTCATAACGGGGAGCTATCTTAGCTGGGAGCGGGTCGTCATCGTTCTTTGTCTGCTGGACCTGACCTGGTTTGCGCTGGCCTTCCTGGTGCATCCCGGCTGGGCCGCGGTAGCGCAAAACACGGCTGTGCTCACCATGCCTCTCGGTGGTGTGACAAACAGTCTGGTGTTTCTGGTAATTGCTATCGTGGGCACTACGATTGCGCCGTGGCAGCTCTTCTTCCAGCAGAGTTGCGTTGCGGAAAAGCGGCTGCGATTCTCCGATCTGAAGTGGGCGCGTCTGGATACGCTTATTGGCTCTGTCTTCACCGTATGCGTAGCCGGAGCAATGATGCTGGTGGGTAACTTCGGATTCCAGCACGACATAGTCTTTAAGGACCCCGCGCAATTTGCAGGAGCAGTAATGCCGATGCTCGGCCACTTTGCGCGCAACAGCATTCTGCTGCTGATGGTGAATGCAGCAGTGTTGGGAACAACCGCGATTTCGCTGGCCAGCGCCTGGGCCTACGGCGAGGTGAAGGGTTGGGAGCACTCGCTGCATAAAAAGCTGTGGCAAGCACCAGGCTTTTATGCAACATACATTGTGTGTGTCGGTGCGGCTGCTGCCTTTGTTCTAATTCCGCATGTGCCGCTACCACTGGTCATCATCAGCGTACAGGTCTTCGCCGGTCTGATATTGCCGTCTGCCATCATATTCCTTCAACTGCTGCTGAACGACCGCGAACTATTGGGCGCGCGCTGGGTAAACAAACCGTGGAACATCGTCATCAACTGGACGATCATCGCTGCCCTCTTTGCCCTCTCACTACTGCTGGCCGCACAGGTGATGCTGCCTAATTTATTCAACTAAAGATTCGAGGTGACACATGGCATACGTACAACATTCATTCGATCCGTAGTATTTCAACGTCGTCCATCCGCTCAATGACATGCCGGAGCAGAAGTGCTCCAGCGAAGGACTGGGGCACATCGTCATGACTCCGACGGTACGCATCTCGCTCAGCCTGCTACGCGCCTACCTAATTTTGATGACTCTGATGCTCGGCTATCACGTGCTGAATCTGGCTGGAGTGCTGCACAAGATTTTCTGATGCCGCCGTCTTTGTTTGAAACATATCGCGCACGCATGAAATACGAGGACGTGTTGTCTCTATACCGTCAACCGCCGTTCACATTCCGGCCATCTTATATCGATACACTGCAAAGGCTATATGCTGAAAAAGTCCTTATTATGGCTCCGCCTCAATCTGCTGATATGCTTCGCTACCGTTGCGGCGGCGCAGTCGATCAACCCGTCGTACGATGAGGCGTCCCACCCGACACCAATTCATACGGCGACTGCGACCGATCAACCCGCATCACCCACGATGTTTTCCCACCCCGACGGTACGCGATACTACCTGGCCGGTCAGGCCAATAGCATTTTCCAGGCACATGGGCCTTTTCATTCCCCCTACCAGGGAGCGAACAGCCTGCTAGGGCGCGGGGAGTACAAGGTCTCGCTGGTTGGAACGCTGTATATGGGCGTGGAGTTGATGCGCAATCCCGCACGACATCTGGAGGCGATCTACGATGAGGAGTCGGCGGGTGGGCGCGGCATCAGCGAAGCGCTGGGGCTTGCGGGATTCACCAATCTGGATGTCGTGCGAAACCCAACCCTGGGGCCAACGCCCTACCTGGCACGCGTACAGTTGCATCAGACGATTGGCCTCTCAAACAACATGGTGGAGGCGGTGCGAGGACCGTTCTCGCTCGCGACCGTTGTGCCCGAGCGGCGACTGGAACTGCGCATAGGAAAGATGGGGCTTCCGGATTTCTTCGATCTGAATAGTATCGGCACCGATAGCCATCTACAGTTCTTGAACTGGACGGTGGACAACAACGGCGCCTGGGACTACGCCGCCGACACACGCGGCTATACCTATGCCGCTGTCATGGAGTACGACGACAAATTCTGGTCCGCGCGCTACGCCATCGCTACCATGCCCACCGTGGCAAATGGCATCACACTGGACTGGAACCTGCATCGCGCCAGCGGACAGAATGCTGAACTGGAACTGCGCCATGGGCCAGGTTCGTTTGTGCCCAACCTGGCCAAGCGAAACGGAACAATTCGCCTGCTTGGCTTCGTTAACCACGCAAACATGGGAGACTACAGGCAACAGAACATCAAGTTCTTACAAGGCCTGACTGCGACGCCCGACATTACGGCGCACCCGCTGCAAAGTACGGTGAAGTATGGCGTGGGGGTAAATGTGGAGCAAGAGATGACCGACAACCTGCGTATATATGGGCGCTTCGGCTGGAACGAGGGGCAGCACGAGAGCTACGCCTACACCGAAGTGGACCAGACAGTAAACATCGGCGGAGACTACTCCGGCAAGGCGTGGAGCCGAGAGAACGACAAACTTGGGCTGACGTTCGTGAGCAATGCTATCAAGCGCGACCACCAGGAGTATCTGAAGCTAGGCGGGCTGGGCTTCCTGCTGGGCGATGGCAAGCTGAACTACGCGCGTGAGGACATTTTGGAGGGCTACTACACACTACACACCTGGCGCGGTCTCTCCTACGCGCTGGATATCCAGTACATCACCCATCCCGGCTACAACCAGGACCGTGGCCCGGTGCTGGTGGAATCCGTCCGCATGCATGTGGACTTCTGAAAGAAGGTATCTGTCGTAGGTTTTCGGCTGTCAGTTTAGAGCGGCAAGCAGGTTGGGACTTATACTGCAAGCGTGACTCTGTCCTTCGTTTACGAGCTGCTCGGATTCCTTCTCGGACTGCTGTTTGGCAGCTTTTTGAACGTGTGCATCTCGCGGCTACCGGCACATGAGTCCATTGTGAAGCCCCGCTCGCACTGCATGGAGTGTGGGCACGCAATCCGCTGGTTTGACAATGTACCGATTCTCAGTTGGTTGCTCCTCCGTGCGCGATGCCGCGACTGCAAGGCGAGAATCTCATGGCGATACGCGGCAGTGGAACTGGCAGTGGGAGTTTGGTTCGCTATTTGCGCAAATAAGCTCTTCGTCCTCGATCTTGCAAAAGTATCCCGTTTGAGTGAACCCACCACAGGTGAGTACGTTGATATCTTTGGCTTCGCCATCCTCGGTTTCCTCCTCATCGGCCTGATGGTGATGGACTGGCAGACGCAGCGGCTACCCGACGCGTTCACGCTGACCGGCATCGGCATTGGATTCATGCTGACCTGCGTGCAGGCATATTTCCTTGCGCCGGGCCAGGGCGATATTGTGATCGACACTACCCATCAGCTACGCCTCAGCAGCCCGGGCAGCTTTGCATCCCAGGGAAACGTATTTATGACCGGCCCCGAAGCTCTCGTACTGGGCCGTATTGCTACCATTGCAAGTGCGGCGCTGATCCTGCTGGCAGTGCGATGGGGCTATAAGGCGCTGCGCAAACGCGATGGCATGGGCTTGGGCGACGTGAAGCTACTGGCTATGATCGCCGCGTTTTTGGGATTTGGGGAGGCACTTCTCGCACTGTTTGCCGCGGTACTTGCAGCAAGTGTTTATGGCATCGTATTGCTTGCTCGGCGGCAGGCCAGTGGAAGCAGCAAGCTGCCGCTGGGCAGTTTTCTGGCGGCCGGCGGGCTGTTCAGTGCTCTATCGGGGCCGCGAATTGTGGAATGGTACATGAACCTGATGCAATAGACTTGGCCGTTTTGTACGAAGTCAGCCCGATTTGCGTGCTTCTGCTTGACACTTGACCGCCTCAAAACTAGAGTCAAAGATGGCGCATGACGAGTTACCCATACATTTGGAACTACCTGCCTCTAGCGCTTCATATCGCTGGTGCGCTTGGCATTGCCGTCGGCATGGTGGCGGCTTCCTACCTCATCGGCAGACACAAAAACTATCGAACTAAACTTGATTCCTATGAGTGCGGCATGGATCCTGTGGGAGACTCACGCGGACGATACTCCGTGCGCTTCTATATGGTTGCAATGCTGTTTATTTTGTTCGATGTGGAGGCTGTTTTCATGCTTCCCTGGGCGGTGATTTTTCGTCGCCTTCCAGGCATAACAGGATCGGCGATGTTCGGCTTCTGGGAGATGCTGGTATACCTCGGTTTCGTAGCCGTTGGACTGTTTTATGTTTGGAAGAAGGGCATTCTGAACTGGACGTACGACCGGGGAGATCAATAGATGTCCATCCAAGCGAATGCGTTGATCGGCAAAACCGACGTCTTGGCGGCTATGGCAGAGAATCCCGCTGTGAAAGCGCTCGCCGAGCTTGCAACGGATGCAAAGTTTGACCGTAATGAGCTGACGATAACGGTGGCCCGCGAAAATATCGTTGCCGCTTGTGAGGCCGTGAAGGACGCCGGATTTAATTTCTTCGAGGACGCCACGGCAGTGGATTGGTTCCCGCAGGAGCCGCGCTTCCAAATCTCATACCACATTGTGTCGCACCGTTTGAAGCAGCGAGTTCGGCTGTGCGTGCTGCTGGATTCAAGCGACGCAAGCGTGCCCTCTATTACACCAGCATGGCCTTCGGCAAATTTCTACGAGCGAGAGGTCTTCGATCTCTTCGGCATCGTCTTCCCCGGCCATCCACGCCTTACCCGCATTATGATGCCAGAGGACTGGAGAGGACATCCACTGCGCAAGGACTATCCGGTGGAAGGATACCGGTAAAACAGGTTTGAGGTACTAGGTTCGAGGCAAAGGTAGGGCCCATGGCACCGGTTGCAGCACCAAACAGGATCACCCCCGGAGTGGAAGACGTCGTAGCCGACGCGAAGCTGCATGCCGGAAAGGGCTCGGGCGAGCACTCCATGGTGCTGAACATGGGCCCGCAGCATCCATCCACCCACGGCGTGCTGCGCGTGGTGATTGAACTGGATGGCGAGATCGTAATGGCGCTGGCGCCGGACATCGGCTATCTGCATACCGGCATCGAGAAGACCTGTGAGGCGAAGTTCTATCAACAGGTCGTCCCGCTCACCGACCGCATCGACTATCTCTGCCCAATGACCAACAACCTGGCCTACTGCCTAGCAGTGGAGAAGCTATTGGGTCTGGAGATTCCCGAACGGGCACAACTCATCCGCGTCCTACTGAACGAATTGACGCGCATCCAGTCTCACCTGGTTTGGCTGGGTACACATGCCATGGACATTGGTGCGCTCACCATGTTCCTGTACTGCTGGCGCGAGCGCGAGGCCACCTTGCGCATCTTCGAGGCAGTCAGCGGCCAGCGCATGATGACCAGCTACTTTCGCATCGGCGGTCTTGCGCTGGAGCCGCCAAAGGGATTCTACGAGTCGATCCAGGAGTTTCTGGACGCGATGCCCGCGCACATCGACCAGTACGAGAGCCTGCTGACCGGCAATCCCATCTGGTTCGGTCGGCTGAAGGGCGTCGGCTATCTCTCCGCCGCGGACGCGATTGCGCTGGGCGTCACCGGGCCGCCTCTACGCGCCAGCGGAGTGGACTGGGACCTGCGCCGCGATATGCCCTACTCCGGCTACGATAAGTTCAAGTTCGATGTGCCCGTCAGCAACGACGGCGATGTGTGGGCACGCTATACAGTCCGCATGTTGGAGATGCGCGAGTCGGTGAAGATTTGCCAGCAGGCGATGGACATGCTGGCCGGAATGTCCGGGCCTATTGTTGCGGACGCGCCTAAGATCGTACTGCCCAACCGCGAAAAGATGAAGACTGAGATGGAGGCGCTGATCCATCACTTCAAGATCGTGACCGAAGGGTTCGCGGTGCCAGCGGGCGAGGTCTATCAGGCCGTCGAGAGCCCGCGCGGCGAGATGGGATACTACGTCGTCTCTGACGGTACCGCCAAGCCCTACCGCGTCCACATGCGGAACCCGAGCTTTGCTACGCTACAGGCCCTGGAGACAATGTGCAAGGGACGCCTCATTGCTGACGTGGTCGCGGTAATTGGAAGCATCGATATCGTGCTGGGAGAGATCGATCGATAGGAGGAGTCATGTTAGGTCCATTGAGTTCAGAAGATAGACAACTGCAACGCGCTGGAAGATTGCCTCAGGAGACCAGGGAATACTTGGACTCCAAGAAACCATCTACTGCGCAAGTGATACTATTCGGTCTTTCATTATTGGGCGCTTACGGAAGCATGATCGTATTTCTCCTTCGGGAAGTGTTCAGGTCTTGATCCGTACCGCCGTCGATAGCGAGCTTTGGATCTCGTGGGCCTCCCTGCTGCGGTCGTATGCGGCGGTACATGGGATGAATAGAACGCAGCAGGCGATAGTTGAAGCTGCTGAAGCAAAGATCTTAGTAACGGTTGGCAGCAAGTGGATTCGCTTTACGCACACTGAGATGGAATCGAGCGACGGCAGCAAGGTTCGGTTCGCGCTGAATGAAGATGGAACGGTAACGCTGGACGGTAAGATGGAAGAGTTGGATTTTGCAGCCGAACGGACAACACGGGAGCTGATGCTGTGAGCAGGATTGCCAAATCGATCTTTTCGCCAAAGCTGGCCGACTACTTCGACACTCTGGTGACCATCTACCCAGTGAAGCGCTCGGCGCTGGTTCCCATGCTGCTGTACGCGCAGGACGAGGTGGGCTACGTCTCCGAGGCTGTCATCCAGGAGGTCGCCCAACGGCTGGACCTCTTCGACCTCGACGTACGCAGTGTGCTCAGCTACTACTCCATGCTCCGCACCAAGCCGGCGGGCAAGTTCAACGTGCAGGTATGCACCAACATCAGCTGCATGCTTCGTGGTGGATACGAGATTCTGGAGCATTGCAAGCGCAGGCTGGGGATCGAGCACAAGCAGACCACGGCGGACGGACTCTTCTCACTGGAAGAAGTCGAATGCATCGGCGACTGCTGCTCCGCCCCAGCCATGCAGGTTAACTACGAGTTCCACGATGAGCTGACACCGGCCAAGGTGGACGAGATCCTGAATGAGTACGCTGCGGAGGACAGGAAATAATGCCTCGACTTGTCTCCCATCCCGATGAGGTCATCATCCTGAAGCGACGCTTCGGCCAGGATGCGGCCAAGATCGACCGGTACATTGCGATGGATGGTTACGCTGCGGTGCAGAAGGCCATTGCGCAAGGGTCCGAGGCGATGCCGGGCTGGATCGTAGACACCATGAAGGCCAGCGGGCTACGCGGGCGCGGCGGTGCAGGCTTCCCAACCGGCATGAAGTGGAGCTTTGTGCCCAAGACCTCGACCAAGTCTAAGTATGTTCTGGTGAATGGCGACGAGAGCGAACCCGGCACCTGCAAGGATCACGTACTCTTCCGCGAAGATCCGCACGCGATCATCGAAGGCACCATCATCGCGGGGCTGGCCATTGGCGCGAAGACCGGGTTCATTTACCTTCGTGGCGAGTATCGAACTCTACTGAATATTATTGAGCACGCAGTTGCAGATGCATATGCGCGCGGCTTTCTCGGCAAAAACATCTTCGGCTCAGGTATTGATTTTGACATCATTACGCAGACCGGCGCGGGCGCGTACGAGGTGGGCGAAGAGTCGGCACTGATGGAATCGCTGGAAGGTAAGCGCGGTGTGCCACGCATTCGGCCGCCCTTCCCTGCCGTAGTGGGACTGTACGGCGGGCCGACGATCATCAACAACGCGGAGACCATCGCCAACGTCCCGCACATTTTGCTGATGGGCGGCGAGGCATATGCGCATCTGGGCACAGAACGCAACGGTGGTACGCGACTGTTCAGTATTAGTGGTCATGTGGAACATCCAGGCGTATACGAACTGCCCATGGGATATTCGCTCCGTAAGGCAATCTATGAAGTTGCCGGGGGAATTCTCGGCGGCAAGCAGTTGAAGGCGGTAGTGCCTGGAGGCGCGTCCTGCCCGGTGCTGAGAGCCGACGAGATCGATATCGGACTGGACTTCGATCAACTGGCCAAGGCGGGATCGATGCTCGGCTCGGGTGGAATTGTGGTGCTCGATGAAACGGTGTCCATCGTCGAATTCGCCCTCCGAACCATCAAGTTCTACCAGCACGAAAGCTGTGGCTGGTGCATTCCTTGCCGCGAGGGCACTGATTGGATCAAGAAAACACTGACCCGCGTCTACGATGGCGGCGGAGCGAAGAAGGACATCGACACCGTGCAGTATGTCGCCGAAAACATGATGGGGCGGACCTTCTGTCCATTTGGCGACGCAGCTGCCATGCCAACGCTGGGATTCGTGAAGAAGTTCCGCAAGGAGTTTGAGGATTACATCGAAGGCAAGAAGGCGGGCACACCGCTGATGATGGAACATGAATTAGTAGGAGCAGAACGCTCATGAGCGATCGCGGACTAAGGATCATAGTCCTGCTGGCAATTGCTTTTTCTGTATTTGTTCTCGGAGTATTAATTCACTCAAGGATGCAACACCGTAGCCCCGATCAGCAGATTTTGATTCAGAAGTCACACCAGAATTGAACGCAGCAGGAATAGGGATTGTTGATGGCTGATGTAACCATTACCGTAGATGGCAAGAAAATTACCGCGCCGGCGGGCTTGCTGCTGATTGAGGTGTGCAAGAGCGCGGGCATCGAGATTCCTGCCTTCTGCTACTATCCCGGCCTATCTTTGCAGGCAGCATGCCGCATGTGCGTCGTCCGCCAGGAAAAAGTACCAAAATTGCAGACTGCATGCACCACGCAGATCGCCGAGGGACAGGTCTTCTTCACCGATACGCCGGAAGTTATTCAGGCACGCAAAGCCACCCTACAACTGCTGCTGGGGAACCATCCGCTGGACTGCCCTGTCTGTGACGCGGGCGGCGAGTGTGAACTGCAGGATATGACCTTTAAGTACGGCGCGGCGGACAGTTTTTATGCCGAGCCAAAGAACCATCGCGAGGAACAGAAGTGGTCGCCAGCAGTCTACTTCGACCGGCCGCGCTGCATCCTGTGCTATCGCTGCGTGCGCGTATGCGGCGAGGGTATGGACGTGTTTGCCCTGGCGGTGGAAAACCGCGGCTCGTCGTCCGTCATAGTGCCCAACGTACCAGCGCAGCTCTCGCCCGACAATCTAGCCCACCTGGACTGCGAACAATGCGGCATGTGCATCGATATCTGTCCTGTGGGCGCGTTGACCAGTGGGACGTATCGCTACAAGACGCGACCCTGGGAGATGAACCATGTAGCGACTGTTTGCACCCACTGCGGCGACGGATGCAAAACGACGCTGGGCGTGCGCTCTACCTCCGATGGATCGCAGATAATTCGCGGCGATAACCGCGACAAATCCGGCATCAATGGCGATTTTTTGTGTAATAAAGGACGATACGCGTTCGACTTCGCCAACCACAGCGAGCGTATCACCCAGCCGCTGGTACGCCAGTCCAATGGCGAGTTAAAGCCGGTAAGCTGGGAAGAGGCGCTCACCTATGTAGGCACAAAGTTTTCTGAGTTGGTCAACACGCACGGTGGCAGGAGCTTCGGAGTGATCGGCGGCAACCGCTTGACTAACGAAGAGGCCTATCTACTTCAGAAGTTTGCACGCTCTGTATTGCATACCAACAATATTGACCACCATCGCACGGCAGATTACTGTGCATTTGCACAGTCACTGGCAGGAACTACCGGCCGTGCGGCATCGCTGCGCGACACGCTCACTGCCAAAGCGATTCTGTTAGTTGGCGGCGATCCAACCAATCAAAACCCTGCGACAGCTTGGAACTTACGCAGTAATGTTCGCCACAACGATGCAAGACTCTATATTGCGAATACTGCTGAAATTAAGTTGCGCCGCCAGGCCAAGGCTTTCCTGCATGTGGAGGAGTATGGCTACGGCGCGCTGGCCGAGTACCTCACGGGCAACGACTATGCGTCTAGTTCTGTGACACCAGACGGCGCAGCGCTGGTCAGCTTCCGCGATGCTGTCAAGAGCGAGAAAGCGTTGCTGATTCTTATTGGCAATGAACTGCGCGGCGCGGACTTGAAGCGACTGATCGATTTTGGGTTGACGATTCCTGGTGCCAGGTTTGCCCTCTTGGCTGATTACGTCAATTCACGTGGCGCCTCCGACATGGGCCTTCTACCCGATCTTCTGCCCGGTTATACCCCCATAGGACCCATCGACACTTCGGACCCAGCCAGCCGGATTGCACTGGAATACCAATCGCCTACCTTGCCCGGCCTCGACCTTTTGGAGATCTTCGATGCCGCCACTGCGGGCAAATTATCCGCGCTTTACGTTACAGGGGCCAATCCAGTTGCACGCTACGACATTGATCCCACTAGCCTCAAGAATACTTTTGTTGTTGTGCAGGATATGTTCCTTACAGAGACAGCGGTGCTGGCTGATGTCGTGCTTCCCACTGCGAATTTATACGAAAAATCAGGGTGCGTCAGCAATTGTTACGGCGACCTGCAGCAGGTGAAGAAAGCCGCGGACCGTGCTGGTGTGCGCAGCGACTTCGAGTTGATTATGCGCATCGCCGATAAGATGGGCGCGGACCTACACAAGCTGGTTCCGTTTGGTCCTGGCAGTAACACTGCCGGGACTCACGCGGACATGGGTCAATCGCGCGGTGCAGAATCAGGTGAAGCTGATCGTCACGCTGTATGGCTTACCGCCAACAACTTGGAACCGCGTCTCAGCCCCTTCGATCCCAGCACCATGCTGGACGAAATTCAGCGGCTTGTTCCGGGTTACAAAATGCTGCGCCTGCAACTACTCTCGGGCAACGATCAGCACCTCTCGCCCGCGGCTATACCCATCCGCAATGACGCGGGCCTGGTACAAATCAGCAATCGTCGCGACCTTGTGCTGCCGGCCAACGATTCTCTATTCACCTCCGGCTCGCTCACGCGTTACTCCACGAGCCTCAACGAACTGCAGCAAAACCAGATGCGGCAATCAATAATCCAGATCGATAACAAGACAGTAGTGGACTAGACACTGAGAGACCCCGTGAATCACCTGACCGATTTCGAAATCTTCCTCCTGCTAAGCGTGCTCAAGGTGGCGGTGGTGCTTGTGATCACGCTACTGGGTGTAGCCTACACGGTGTTGCTGGAGCGAAAATTGCTTGCACGCATGCAAAACCGTTGGGGTCCCAGCCGCGTCGGCCCCTTCGGATTGCTGCAACCACTGGTCGACGGTGCCAAGAGCTTCCTCAAAGAAGATATGAACCCACTCGCCGTGGAACGTCCGCTGTTTATTCTTGCGCCAATTATTGCACTCGGTTGCGCACTCATCTCCATGTCCGTGGTGCCGTTCGGCGCGGTCACCCGAGTACAGGGTGTGGACCTGTTCCAGATTGCCAACGTAAACATCGGCTTACTGGTGATCCTCGGCGTCACATCGATCGGGGTATACGGGATCACGCTCTCTGGCTGGTCATCGAACAACAAATACTCGCTGCTCGGCTCACTTCGCTCTACAGCCCAGGTCATCAGCTACGAGCTTGCGCTTGGGTTGTCGCTGGTTGGCGTGGTGCTGCACGCGCAGTCGCTCAACCTGCGGGTCATCGTGGACAACCAGTCCGCACATGGAGCGCTCTCCTGGAACATCTTCGGCGGTTTTCAGTTTGTAGCCTTCTTTATCTATCTGATGGCGGCCTTTGCCGAAACCAACCGCGCTCCCTTCGATCTGCCCGAGGCGGAGAATGAATTGGTAGCGGGCTATCATACTGAGTACAGCTCCATGAAGTTCGCCATGTTTTTCATGGCCGAGTACGCCAACATGATCACCGTAAGCTGCGTGGCAACACTTCTGTTTCTGGGCGGCTCTAGCAGTGTCTTCGGACACATCTTCGACGGTTTTTTGAACACCCCTGTTGCGAATGCTATCTTTCCGGTCTGCTGGTTCGTGGCCAAAGTCTTCGCATTTCTTGCTCTCTATATTTGGGTGCGGGCCACTCTGCCGCGCTTCCGCTACGACCAGTTGATGAGCTTCGGCTGGAAGTTTCTGCTCCCACTCGCTATGGCCAATATCCTCGTCACCAGTTTAATTCTCGCGGTGCGGGGCTAATTCCGCACTGTTTTACAATCAGAGTAACCACAACGATTTATCGCAGATAAATACACTATTTCAGATCTTTCAGAAAGATTGACGGCAGCTCATGCAACTGGCACTCTTCCTCGTGTTTGGAGCACTGGCCCTGGGCGGGGCATTGAACCTGCTCCTGCAGCGCCACCCCATCTACAGCGCCCTGTCGCTGGTGGTGGTGATGATGTCGCTGGCCGTGCTGTACTGGTCGCTGGGAGCGGAGTTTCTGGCGGCCGCACAGGTCATCGTCTACTCGGGCGCAATCATGGTGCTCTTCGTCTTTGTGATTATGCTGCTAAACGCCGGTAAAGAGGAGCACACTCAAGGTAGCCGCGCCGCATATTCGGTTGGCTTTCCCGGTGTCGCAGCTATCTTCTGCCTGCTCAGCTTTGTCTTTCTTTCTGAACGTGGCGCGCTGATGTCCACCGATATCGGCGGAGACCTCAGCAGCGCGGTGGACAATATAGCCCAACTCAGCGCGATGCTCTTTACCCGGCAACTGCTTCCCTTCGAGGTCACCTCGGTGCTGATTCTCGTAGCGATTCTGGGTGCGGTTGTGCTCGCGCGGAAGGAGCAATAGCATGGTCCCCACCGCCTACTACCTCATTCTGGCCGCGATGCTGTTCTCCATCGGAATCGCTGCATTCCTGATCAAGCGCAATGTGATTACGATCTTCATCTCCATCGAACTGATGCTCAATGCCGTCAACCTGACGTTTGTTGCCTTCGCCCACATGTGGCACCAGGTCAGCGGACAGATCTTTGTCTTCTTCGTGATGGTGGTCGCCGCAGCCGAGGCCGCGGTCGGACTCGCCATCGTCCTCTCAATATTTCGTACCCGCAAAACATTGAACGTCGACGAGATCGACCTGATGAAATCATGACCTCTATGCCCTGGAGCACTATCTGGCTTATTCCGCTGCTTCCCTTTGTCGGCTTCCTGATCAACGGAACGCTGGGGCGAAGGCTGCCACGAAATGTTGTCGGTGCTGTAGCTCTACTCTTTACCGCGTTGCCGGCAGGATTGGTAGCTTGGCTGTGGGTAACAATGTGTGCGGCAGAAGCACCCCGTTCCTTTGTTTCAGAGATTCGTCCCAACGGATTCGACTGGATCGCCATCACCGGCTTCCACGTTAACTTTGCCTTTGCCGTCGATCACCTTACTCTCATCATGCTTGCCGTCGTTACCGGTGTGGGCTTTCTCATCCACATTTACTCAGTGGGATACATGGGGCACGAGGAGGGATACTGGCGGTACTTCGCGTACCTTAACTTGTTTATGTTCTTCATGTCGGTGCTTGTGCTTGCGGCAAACTTTCTGCTGTTATTCGTCGGCTGGGAGGGCGTTGGTTTGGCAAGCTATCTGCTGATCGGGTTCTACTTCAAGAAGTCCTCCGCCGCCAACGCCGGCAAAAAGGCATTCATCGTCAACCGCATCGGCGACTTCGGATTTTTGCTGGCGATGTTTCTACTGATCGCGCACTTTGGCAGCCTGAGTTTCAAAGAGGTGTTTGCCGTGCTGACACAGAATCCGCAGTGGCAACAACAAGGCGCGCACTTTCTGCCCGCCATCGCACTGCTGCTGCTACTGGGCGCTGCTGGCAAGTCTGCACAGATTCCGTTGTACATCTGGTTGCCTGACGCGATGGAAGGCCCCACGCCCGTCTCCGCGCTGATTCACGCTGCAACCATGGTGACGGCTGGAGTCTACATGGTGGCACGCTGTCATCCGCTGTTCGACAGCTCTCCGTTTGCAATGATGGTAGTCGCGGTAATCGGCGCGGCAACGGCACTATTTGCAGCTTCTATCGGAATGGTGCAAAACGACATCAAGCGTGTGCTGGCCTACTCTACCATCTCGCAGCTCGGTTATATGTTTATGGCCTGCGGAGTGGGGGCCTACGCCGCGGGAATATTCCATTTGCTTACGCACGCATTTTTCAAGGCGTTGCTCTTTCTCGCCGCGGGCTCAGTGATTCACGCCCTCTCTGGCGAGCAGGACATGCGCAATATGGGCGGTCTGCGCACGCGTACTCCGATCACCTTTTGGACCATGAGTGCCGGCGTCTTTGCTATTGCAGGTATTCCTCCATTCGCAGGTTTTTTTTCCAAGGACGAGATCCTCTATCGCACTTTCACTAGCACCAACCCGCTGCATATTGTTCTCTGGCTGGTTGGTCTTTTGACCGCAGGGATGACTTCGTTCTATATGTTCCGTCTCTGGTTCAAGACGTTCTTTGGTAACGCGAAGTTCGAACGCACTGAACTTGAAAATCATGCTTCAGCGGTTCATGCGCGATCGAGAACAAACCTTATGATGGAGGCCGAACCCAACGAAGACCAGGCTGAGTGTCCGCATGGTGTCCACGAATCGCCCTGGATCATGCTGCTGCCTCTGGTTGTTCTCGCCATTCTCTCCATCGTCGGTGGTTGGGTTGGCATTCCCGCGGCACTTGGTGGCAACAACGGAATGGAGCGCTTCCTCGATCCAGTCTTCGCAAGCAATACCACTGGCGAAGCCGCAGCGACAGTTGGTCACGGACTTGAACTCGCACTCGCCTTCATCTCCGTTCTGGCTGCGCTGGCCGGCTTCTACTTTGCATACGTCTCCTACTACAAAAAACCCGGCACGGCCTCCACACTTGCGGCTCGTAATCCTACCGCATACAGCCTGGTAAAAAACAAGTATCTGGTGGACGAGTTTTACGGTGCATATCTGATTACTCCTCTACTTATGTTTACGCGGGGCATACTGGAGCTGATGGTCGAACTTGGACTTGTTAATGGTTCAGCAGCAGCAGCAGGAGCGACCACACGTGGCTTTGCCTGGATCGCCCGTAAGCAAATCTCCGGTAATATCCGCTCCTACGCCGGATGGCTCGCCATTGGCGCTGCTGCAGTGATTACCGCGATGATCTTTGGCGATGCACTGAAGGCACTCCTATGAGGAAACAATGACTATCGACCAAATCATTCTGACCCTCATTGTCTTCGTCCCGCTGGCGGGCGCGTTGCTTCTGGCGCTACTGCCGGACCAAGGCAAGACGATGCAATGGGGTGCACTGGCGGTCACATTAGTCACCTTCGGACTCACTCTGCATCTACCGTTCCACTACTTGTACTCGAACGCTGCGGGTAACTTCCAGTTCGAGCAGAACGTTTCCTGGATCATTGCCCCCGCCATCCGCTATCACCTGGGCGTCGATGGCCTCTCCATGTGGCTGCTGGTGCTGACCGGAATGCTGGCACCGCTGGGTGTACTGATCTCGTGGCATGCTATCGATCGCCGCAAGAAACTTTTTTACGTCCTTTTCCTGCTGCAGCAGGTCGCGATGATGGGCATCTTTGCCTCTCTTGACATGTTCCTGTACTACACATTCTGGGAGCTGTCGCTAGTTCCAATGACATTGTTGATTGCCACCTTTGGCCGCAGTGAAAATCGGCGCCGAGCAGCCATCAAATACTTTCTATATGCATTTATTCCTTCTGCCCTGCTTCTGGTGGCGATGCTTTGGCTATACGCTCAGACCGGAACATTCGATCTTCCGAAGTTGGCAGTGTTGGCCGCAGCACACTCGATCTCACCCAACAGCGCAGCGCTTTGGCTCGCGTCCCTCGGATTTCTTTTTGCCTTTTCCGTCAAGGTCCCTGTATTTCCGTTGCATGGATGGCTGGTTGACGCAATTGCCGAGGCACCCACCGCAGCCGTGATGGTACTTGCCGGCAAGACCGCGCTCTATTCTATGATGCGTTTTTCGCTTGCCATCTTTCCCGAGCAGTCGCACCGAATCGCCCCGTTGATGATTGCCCTGGCAGCCATCGGCATAGTATATGGCGGGCTTCTGGCGTTGGTGCAGGACGACCTCAAGAAACTTGCGGCCTACTCCACGCTGGGCCAACTCAGCTTTATTGTTCTGGGCATCTTCAGCTTTACTGTTGCAGGACTGGATGGCGGTATCTATCAGATCCTCAACGAGAGCCTGGCCGGGGCAGCATTCTTTATGCTTCTGGGCCTGCTGTACGAACGCTATCGCAGCTACGACATGCGCCTGTATGGCGGGCTGGCGCAAAAAATGCCCTGGATAGCCACGATGTTCATGGTGGTCTCGCTATCCGTCATCGGATTACCCATGCTGAACAGCTTTGTGGGTGAGTTTCTAATTCTTACCGGCTCTATGCAATCCGGCTTTGCCCACCATCATCTGTGGACTGCCGTAGCAACCACCGGAGTCATTCTAAGTGCTACTTACATGCTGCGCATGATCCAGCGCATTTTTTACTGCGAGCTCGGCCCCAAGCCGCGAACAATCACAGGCTGGGACCTGGACGTACGCGAGCATCTGGCGCTGTGGCCCATGGTCGCTTTGTTCCTGGCGATGGGCGTCGCATCTCCGGTGTGGATGCGCGCCATCGACAGCTTTGGCGCTGATGCAGCCAGTCGTCTCGCCTCCGTGCAATGTGCGTCCCCCGACAGCGCAACATCACATCGATCCGACTCAGGAGGAGAACGTTAATGAACCTTACCCCCTCCTTGACTGCGCTGCTACCCGAATATGTGCTCACTCTTGTCGCTGTGCTCATCATGCTGATTGAGGCTGTGTTGAAGCCGGGGACAAGCCGCAAGCCGCTGGGCTGGCTGGCTATCGCAGGCACCGCTGTGGCCGGTGTTCTTAGCTTCTATCAGCTTAATCTAGGGGTACTCACAGCCTTCGGCGGCAGTATTAGGGTGGATGCTTTCAGCATTTTTTTCCATCTGCTGATCGGTTCGGTTGTCATGGTCACACTACTAAGTTCACTGGATTATTTTGAAAACAACGCCGGCGAGTTCTACGCGCTGGTACTGTTCGGTGCGGTGGGTATGATGCTGATGACTTGCTCGGTGGAACTGCTGATGGTCTTCGTCGGGCTTGAGATATCTTCGATCTCGACTTATATTCTGGCTGGCATGCGCAAGGGCGAAGGTACGGCGGTGGAGTCGTCGATTAAATATTTTCTTCTCGGTTCGTTTGCCACGGCGTTCTTTTTATACGGAATAGCACTGATGTACGGTGCGACGGGTTCCACCAGCATTGCCGGCATCTCGGCTGGACTAGGATCGAGCACAACACCACGCATGGCCTTCCTGGCACTTGCGATGATGCTAATTGGACTGGGATTCAAGGTGTCCGCAGCACCCTTTCACCTTTGGACGCCGGACGTATATCAGGGAGCTCCTGCTCCGGTTGTCGGGCTTATGTCTACCGCACCCAAAGCAGCAGTCTTCGCAGTGTTGCTGCGCATCACGTTCTGTGGATTTCCACCGCTCATGCAGCACCGATGGTCGATGCTGTTGTGGGGCCTGGCCGCGCTCTCCATGACCATCGGCAACCTGGGAGCACTGAAGCAGACAAACGTGAAACGCATGCTTGCCTATTCCAGCATCGCCCATGCTGGCTACCTGTTGGTGGCTTTCAGCGCGCTTTCACCTTCGGGCATATCCTCTGCATGCTTTTATGCCATCTCCTACGCCGCTATGAACGTGGGCGCCTTTGCCGTGGTAACACAGGCTGGCGGGCACAAAGAGACTCTGCGCAGCTTTGAAGATTACCGAGGTCTCGCGATTCGCCGTCCAGTACTAGGCGCTCTTCTGGCATTTTTCCTTCTTTCATTAGTAGGGATACCTTTTACCGGTGGATTTTTCGGCAAGTTTTACGTCTTCAGCGCAGCAATTCAGACAGGCCATATCTGGCTGGCCGTTATAGGCCTGCTCAACAGTGGAGTCGCCTGCTACTACTACCTGAGATTACTGGCTTCGGTGTATACAGGCCCTGACGAACGTGCCTCCGCTACGAAAACTGCTCCGGCTGCAGCTTCGGTGATCAGTGTGCCCGGCAGAATCGGCCTGACACTGGCTGCGGCGGCCACACTTTTGCTAGGCATTCTCCCCGGACACGTCCTTCACCTGGCCAACTATGCTAGTTCTAGCCTGCATACACCCTCCGCACAGATTTCGCCAAGTTCTCTATCCAAAAGCAGTACAACCCAGTAAATCAACCTAAATAGTACTTATTAAGTGCTTTTGAGCCGTCACGCTGCCAGAAATCATGTCGGCAACGACTCTGTGTGGCCATCGTCACAACAAATACTTTGCTATGGCATTACAATTCAGACGCACCTTCAAAGCACATCCGATCTCGAACGTAAATTTAAACGAGCGTGCCGACTGTGACCTATCTCATCAGAAAACATCTTCGCTTCCTTCTTGCATCTCTACTGATTCTTACCTGCCTGGGATTGCCCGGCCAAGCCATGGTCGCTCCTCGCATAGTTACTGCGGACCGAATCGCAGATGCCGACCGGATTGCTCTACTGGAGAAGCAAGTCGCCGAGAATAAGACCGCTATGGCTGCATCGGCGGCAACCGCAGCAGCTGCAACAGCAACTGCACAATCGACCGGTGACAACGCGTGGGTGCTGACCAGCGCACTATTGGTTTTGATGATGACCGGCCCCGGATTGGCGCTGTTCTACAGTGGTCTGGTGCGCAAGAAGAACGTTCTGGGCACAATGATGCAGAGCTTTGGAATGATGGCGATCATCACATTGCTGTGGGTCGTCTGCGGCTACTCGCTAGCCTTTGGGTCAGGCAATATGGTCATCGGCGGACTGCACAATGCGTTTCTGCACGGTGTGGGACTCACCCCCAATCCGGCTTACGCACCTACTATCCCCGAACAAAGCTTCATGATTTACCAACTGATGTTCGCCATCATTACTCCGGCGCTGATTGCCGGAGCCTTCGCGGAACGAATGAAATTTTCCGCCATGTTGCTTTTCTCCGTGCTGTGGGCCTTGCTTGTCTACTGCCCTGTAGCGCACATGATCTGGGGCATCGGCGGATTGATGAACGCTTCCGGCGGAGGACGCTTTCCCACCCTCGATTTTGCTGGTGGTACGGTGGTACACATTACCTCAGGCGTGTCGGCCCTGGTGACGGCGCTGTACTTGGGCAAGCGTCTTGGCTATTCCAAGGAGCCACCCACTCCGCACAGCATGGTTCTATGCTTTATTGGAGCTGGGCTGCTGTGGGTGGGATGGTTTGGCTTCAATGCGGGCAGCGCACTTGGCGCTGGTCCTCTGGCCACCAGCGCGTTCGTCAACACACAGTTTGCGGCTGCGGCAGGCGCAATAGCATGGGGCGCAGCCGAATGGCTACGCAGCGGCAAACCAAGCGCACTCGGCGCAATCTCCGGCGCGGTGGCAGGATTGGCGACCATTACCCAGGCAGCCGGCTTTGTTCAGCCGCTCTCGGCAGTGCTTATCGGGTTGATTGCCGGAGCAGGGTGCTTCTTCATGGTAGTTAAAGTAAAGGGATGGTTTGGTTATGACGACTCCCTCGACGCCTTCGGTGTGCATGGCGTGGGTGGAACGATGGGCGCGCTGCTGACAGGCGTCTTTGCCAGCTCGGCGATCAATCCAATATTCGGCAAAGATGCGGCAGGCCATCCCAGGCCCACGGGCTGGGTGGACGGTAATCCTGTACAGGTATTGCATCAATTGACGGCAGCAGCCATTGGATGGGGCTTCGCCATTGTAGGTACGCTGATAATTCTGTACCTCGTGGACCATCTGATTGGGTTAAGAGTCACTGAAGACGATGAGTTGCAAGGACTGGATCTGTCGCAACATGGAGAACAGGGTTACGACTGGGAGACGAACGCATCGTAGTGCTTCAGTAGCCGTTGGCCAGCAAGGCCTCGACCGTAAGTTCCTGCCTCGTTGCATCGGCACGGGCGCGGCTCTCCGCGTATTTAGCCATCACATCCACTTCGATATTCACCATCATCCCAGGGGCCAGTGTGTGCAGGTTAGTGGCGGAGTAAGTGTGGGGCAAAATCGCAATCCATATATCGTTGCCCTCGAGGCCTGCAACTGTAAGACTAATTCCCTCCACCGCGATGGACCCCTTCATCACTACATAGCGGAGCAGCGGATGAGGCAGACTCAGGCGGATCACCCAGTCGGTTAACCCAGTTTCTTCTTGCAATGTGTCAGATAGATTCCAACTGCTCAATGAGAGCGTGTGTTGAGTCCCTTGGGCTACTGGCTCGATAGCCAAGAGCGTACCGGTACCATCAACATGGCCCTGGACGATATGGCCACCCAGCAGAGAGCCGGCAGCTGTAGGCAACTCCAGGTTGACCAGAGAGCCCGGATGCAGGCACGAGAGCGTAGTGCGTGCGATGGTCTCCTCTGCCAGATCTGCCGAGAAGCATGGAGGGGACGCAAGTGGCTCTATATCCAGTGCTGTAAGGCAGACGCCACAGACCGCTATGCTGTCACCCAGATGCAGCCGCGGGACAATGCCCGGAGCAGCAATGGTGAGCCGCGCAGCGCCACCTGTCGGGGTAAAAGAGAGCACCTTGCCAGTTGTCTCAATCAGACCTGTAAACATACCTATAGCCTAGAACATTTGCTCTTCCGTGGGGCGCCTATCGTGCCCAGCATAGCCTTCTAACAACCTTTCGGGCACCCAATTTTGACCAAAGTATTATTTTCTTCCCGGCACAGGTGCGGTAGTCTCATAGAGCCGTATATGCCTGAGAAGAAACCAGCCTCCGTGCAGCCCAGTTACGCCGGTAAGCCGGCTAAGGCGAAGCGCGCTCCCAGCAAACCTCTTACCGAAGCGCTGCTGCCGTCCGCGAAGACGCGGCAGGGTAACAGACCGTCTTCGGGAAAGCTGCCAGCACATAAGCCGAAGAGCCTTTTCTTTGATCGCGACGAGAGCTGGATGCTTTTCAACCAGCGAGTGCTGGAAGAGGCGGAGGACGCCGGCAATCCATTACTGGAGCGGGTGAAATTTCTGGCGATTACGGCAAGCAATTTGGATGAATTCGTAGAAATCCGCGTGGCCAGTCTGCTGCAGAGGATTGAGGACGGATTCGATCAGCCGCAGCGTGCGGACGAGGGAGGCCTGACGCTACAGCAGCGTCTGGACCAGTTAAGTGTGGTGCTGCACAATTTTTTAGATGCGCAGTACAAGTGCTGGGTCCGGAAGCTACGACCAGCGCTGGCAGCAGAAAATATCCGCATTCTGGAATGGAAGCAGCTGGATGAACGCGCACGTGCGCATGCTCTCCGCTTTTACGAGACCGAGGTGGATCCGCTGCTGACACCGGTGACCATCGACCCGTCCCATCCATTTCCCCGAGTCTTGAACAAAGCGCTATGTATCGCTCTGCTGCTCCACTCCAAACGTAAGACAAAGGCCTTGCCCAAACCTATGGCATCGCTGGGGGTTGTGACGGTGCCGCGCGCGCTGCCACGCCTGGTTGCACTGCCCAGCGAGAACGGATGCTACGACTTTATACTGCTGCATAAGTTGATCGAGTCACAGGTGGAGCGCATGTTCCGCGGCTACCAGGTTCTGTCGCGCGCGGCCTTCCGCGTGACGCGCAACAGCAATCTGTACCTGCAGGAGGAGGAGTCACGTAGCATGCTGGAAAGCGTACGGGCGGAGCTATATAACCGGCGCAAGGGTGACGCAGTGCGGATGGAAATTGAATCGAACGCCGCACCTGAGATTGTTGAACGGTTACGCACCAACTTTGAGCTCGACAAGTGGCAGGTGTTTCTTTCCGAATCTCCCGTGAATCTAACGCGATTGATGGCCCTACCCGGGTTGGTGGCACGACCCGATCTGAAGTATCGCGAGTTTCATGGCCATCACTACCACCTGTCATCCAAGTCGAAAAACCTGTTCGATGAACTGCGCTCTCACGACATTCTGCTGCATCATCCTTTCGATTCGTACGCAACGGTGGAAGAGTTCATCGAGTCCGCGGCTGCAGACCCGGCAGTGGTATCCATGAAGCAGACTTTATATCGCACCAGTGACAACTCCCCGCTGTTTAAGGCGCTGACCGAGGCCGCGCAGTCGAAGGAGGTAACGGTGGTGGTGGAGTTGATGGCACGCTTCGACGAGGCCTCCAACATCCGCTGGGCACGCGAGATGGAGGACGCGGGTGTGGGCGTCTTTCTAGGCATCCTGGGACTGAAGACGCACTGTAAGCTGGCGCTGATGGTGCGACGCGATCCAGATGGCGTGATTCGTCGCTACGCGCACCTGGGAACGGGAAACTATAACTCTGTTACCGCACGTCTATATACCGATATTAGCCTGTTGACAGCTCGACCTGAGATTACATCCGCCATCCAGTCTGTATTCCGTTACCTGACGGCCGAATCGGACGTTGTAAGCTACACACCGCTTCTGGTGGCGCCGCTAACATTGGCACCAGCGCTGTTGCATCTGATTGGCCGCGAAACCGCGCACGCCAAGGCTGGAAGACCGTCAGGTATTGTAGCCAAGATGAACGCACTGCTGGACCGTGCCACCATCGAGGCTCTGTACGAGGCTTCGAATGCAGGTGTGGATATCGATCTAATAGTTCGGGGTATGTGCGGCCTGCGACCAGGCGTGAAGGGACTGAGTGAACGCATTCGCGTGAGATCAATTGTAGGAAGATTTCTCGAGCACAGCCGCATCTTTAGCTTCACAAACGGTGGCAATGCCGAGGTTTTCTGCGGTAGTGCAGACTGGATGCCGCGCAACCTGGTTGAGCGCTCTGAGGCAGTATTTCCGGTGGACGATCCAGCACTGTCAGAGCGGCTGCGCAACGAGATTCTGGCTGCATATCTGGCGGACAATACCAAGGCTCGTCTACTTCAACCCGATGGAAGCTATGTGCGCGCGCCGCAGATTGGTCCACCTTTCAGCGCGCAAGATCGACTGATGCAGCTATCCAGAAGCTAACAACCTTTGTGAGTTGTTAGTTCTTTCATTCCCACGGATCGCGCAGCAACCCCGTAATACAAAGATCCGCGCCAAACGTGGTGCGCGTAATTTTGTTTAGTGATTGCTCCCATTCAGACACCGGTACGAATCCGGTGGCAAACGGAAGCGCATCCTTACCCAATGGGTTCGGCGCATGGAAAAAAACTGCTTTGTCCACCAAATGATGAGAGAGAAAAGCACCGTTTAGCCGTGAACCGCACTCCAGCAGAACACTAAGAATATTGCGGGTGGCGAGAGCGTCCAGCACAGCATTGAGATCGAGCTGCCCGCTCATTTGTGCAATTCGAACCACTGCAACGCCCATGGATTCGAGTGCTGTAGCCTGAACAGAATCAGCGTTAGTGCCGCAGAAGATCAATACGTCGCCTTGTGCCGTGCGCACAAGTTGCGAATCGAGTGGTATGCGCAGATGCGAATCGAGCACTACGCGCAGAAGAAGACGTCGACGAGGAAGTCCGCTACGGTCAGTAAGCAATGGATCATCCGTAAGTACCGTGCCGATGCCGGTCAATAGAGCATCCGATGCGTGACGTATGCTCTGCACCTGGGCACGCGCCTCCGGTCCTGAAAGCCAGTGCGGCTGACGTGTGGTTCGATTGGAGACAGGTGGCGCAAGCATTCCATCCGACGAGAGCGCAGCTTTCAGTGTCACCAGCGGATGACCTGTACGAATGAATTGTGCGAAGGGATCATTGAGAGCTCGCGCCTCAGGCTGCAACACCCCAAGAGCAACCTCGATCCCCGCAGATCGCAAACGAGCGAACCCGCGACCATTGACCTGTGGATTGGGATCGGCTGTGGCAACAACAACACGGCTGACTCCTGCTGCAATCAACGCTTCAACGCAAGGACCGGTGCGTCCGTGATGGCTGCATGGCTCCAGGGTAACGTAAGCCGTAGCGCCGCGAGCTCTATCCTCAGCAAAACGAAGTGCAACAATTTCTGCGTGGTCTCGATCGTCGTAAACGTGCGCGCCTTCGCCGACGGTCTCGCCGTCGCGCACCACAACGCATCCCACCTGAGGATTGGGTGACGCAAGTCCTGCTGTCGCGCGCGCAAGCTCGAGTGCGCGATGCATGAATCTCTCGTCGATCTGTTCGAGCGACTGCATTAAATATCCCTCGTCGGCAAAGCTCTGAGTTTTACTTCACCATGGAATCGACGAATGCGGCGCTGTCGAACGGCAGTATATCTGCCATCTTCTCGCCCACACCAACAAATTTTACCGGCAGGCCAAGTTCGGTTGCGATTGCAAGCACAATACCGCCCTTGGCGGTTCCGTCGAGTTTGGTAAGCACTATTCCAGTGACGTGAGCGGCTTCGGTAAAGAGGCGCGCCTGCTGCAGGCCGTTCTGGCCGGTGGTGGCATCCATCACCAGCAGCGTCTGATGTGGAGCGCCGGGGACTAGTCGCTCCGCAGTACGACGCATCTTGTCCAGCTCCTTCATCAGGTCAGACTTGGTATGCAGCCGGCCTGCTGTATCGACAAGTAGCACACTGGAGCCACGCGCTTTAGCCGCGCTGCACGCATCGTAGAGTGCAGCCGAAGGATCGCCGCCGGTCTTGGTTTTAATCATGGGCACATCGCAACGTGCGGCCCATACCTCAAGTTGCTCGATTGCCGCGGCACGAAATGTGTCCGCCGCGCAGAGCAGCACAGAGCGGCCTCGAGCAACATAGTACGAAGCCAGCTTGCCCGCGGATGTAGTCTTCCCAGTACCGTTGACGCCGACCATCATCACGACCTCAGGCAACGTGGCAGGGATCGCATCCTCGGTTGCCACAGCGTCCAGGACGGACTTCAACTCCAGCTTAAGAAGTTTTTTTAACTCGTCTCCACTCTCAATTCCCTGACGCAAGCCGCGCTGGCGTAGGTTTTCTATGATAGTGCGTGCTGTCTGGCTGCCAATATCAGCCGCCAGCAGAACCGTTTCAAGCTCAGCCAACGAAGTCTCATCGACTTCGCGGGTGAGGGCGAGCACGGAGCCGACGGATTCGGAAAAGGAATCGCGGGTACGCGCCACCGCCTGCCGCATACGGTCGAATAGTCCGTGCGGCCGCACTTCTTTACCTTCGTCTGTTATCTCGGAGTCTGATCGCCGCTTGCCAAATAGAGAAAAAGCCATGTGGCATCTAGTTTATCAATCACAACCAAGTATCGTTGCACGCGATTGCTATTCATCCTTGCCGGGGCGGGTCATCAGTTCGTGGATGGCCACTTTCGGGCTCTTGTCGCGATGCAGTATGGCATCCATCTGTACTGTGATGGGCATCTCCACTCCGTAGCGACTGGCCAACCCCAGCGCTGCGGCAGTACTGAGAACGCCTTCCGCTACCTTTCCATTCATCCCTTCCAGAATCTCTCGCAGTCTGTGCCCCTTCGCCAGCTCGATACCAACCATGCGATTGCGGGAGAGCGACCCTGTGCAGGTGAGTACCAGGTCGCCCAGGCCAGAAAGTCCGGCGAGTGTCTGTCTTTGTCCTCCACAGGCCACGGCCAGGCGTGTAATCTCTGCGATACCACGCGTGATGAGCGCTGCTGCTGCATTGTTCCCCATCTCCAGCCCATGCACTACCCCGGCTGCGAGCGCAATCACATTCTTCAACGCGCCGCCCAATTCCACGCCAGTCACATCTTCGTTCGTATAGATCCGCAGGGTAGGCGAGCTGCAAGCCTTCTGTATGGCCTGAGCAACCGAGCTAGTTCCAGCAGCAACAATCGCCGTGGGAATGCCAGCTGCAACTTCGGCGGCAAATGATGGCCCGCTAAGCACTCCATACGGATTCTTCACCACCGATGCAATCACCTCAGACATGCGCAGCAGGCTTGTCTCTTCCAGCCCTTTTGTGGCACTCACAACAATCTGATGAGGCCTCAACAGGGGTGCAATCTGTCCTAGAACTCCGCGCAAATGCTCCGATGGGGTGACGCAAAGAACGAGGTCGGCCCCTTCAACCGCAACTGCTAGATCCGACGTGACCTGCACATCTGCCGGTACAACATAGCCAGGCAGGAAGAGGCGATTGACTCCCGTCTGATGCATTTCTTGGGTCAGTTCAGGTAGAAATGACCACAGCACAACAGAGTGGCCTCCACGACGTGCCAACGAAATGGCCAGCGCTGTGCCCCACGCACCCGCTCCTAGAACCCCAATCCGGCTCATACCTCCGCCTCTCCCGTTTCCGATCCTGAACCAACCCCAAAGCGGCTCTCCGTACCGTTCATCAGGCGCCGAATATTGCCATGATGCTTGACGATAATTAAGAGAGGAATAAACAGAAATCCGAATTTAACCAGAGGTGAATGTTGTGCAACAAAATGAAATCCGAAAAGAGGAAACGTTGCCGAGCCAATAATCGACGCAAGTGAAACGTAGCGCGTGAGGGCGAATACCACGGCAAAGACCAACAGAATCCCCACCGCAGACGGCCATGTGAGAGCAATAAATACGCCCAGAGCGCTCGCCACGCCTTTGCCACCGCGAAAGCCCAGCCACAGTGGAAAGACATGGCCCATAACCGCTGCAATTGCGGCAGCCACCTGTACGTCGTACACCCCCGGCACAAGATGGCGAGCAATCACCACTGCGGCATAGGCTTTGCCGATATCCAGCAAAAGTGTAACGATGCCTAGTTTGGTGCCGCCGGAGCGTGCCACATTGGTTGCGCCAATGTTTCCGCTTCCCTGCTCACGCACGTCTGCGTCGCGAAACACGCGCACCAGCAGATAGCCAAAAGGGATGGACCCCAGCAGATACGCAATCGAGATGGAAAGAACCCAAGGATTCATGGACGAGTTATTTCACCTTCATGAGTCTATCAAGCCGGATAAGGATGGTGTGCGGCAAGGCAAGTTCGATCACATATGCTCCAACATACTTCGTCGTAGTAGCTCCAGCGCGTGCTGACTGGCCCACAGGCGAACCCGCTCACGATCGCCGGAGATGTTCAACTCCGTCACCGTTGTGCCACCTGTGAGGCCTGCATAGGAGATTGCCACGTAGACAAGCCCTATCGGCTTTTCGGCGTCCGGCCCCGGCGCGCCCGGCCCTGGTCCAGCGATGCCAGTAATGCCGATGCCAACCGATGCACCCGTTCGCCGTCGTATGCCCTCCGCCATGGCGCGCGCCACCGACTCGCTCACCGGCCCTTCGCTGCGCACCATCTCTTCCGGCACCTCGGCGAAGATCGTCTTCAGCCGGTCCGCGTACACTACCGCTCCGCCCAGAAAGTAGCGCGAGCTGCCGGGCACAGCGGTCAGCCGCTGCGCCAGCAGGCCTCCGGTGCAGCTCTCCGCCGCCGCCAGCGTCATGTGTCGCAGGCCAAGCATCAGCAGCACAACCTCTTCCAGCGACTCGCCATGCGACGAGAAAACTGCCTCGCCCATCTCCTGCTCAATCTTCTCCGCCAGCTCGTCCACCCGCGCCTGCGCATCGGCCTCCGTCGGTTTGGAGCAGACAAAGTGCAGCTGAATCTCTCCCGACCCGGCCAGGATCGTAGTGTCTACATCTTTAAATTTTTTATAGATCGGCGCCGTCCGCGCATCCACCTGCGACTCCGGGAGCAGTGCCATGCGCAACATCCGCCGCGCCATATACCGCTCAGGCAGAGTGGCTGCCAGTCGCGGCCTGCACTCCAGCTCGAACATCGGCTTCAGCTCATTGGGCGGCCCAGGCAACAGAACAACGATCTTGCGATGGCGTCCTATTACGGTGTCGATGTACTGGCCTGGCGCGCTTCCATTGGCATTCCCCATCACCTCTGCGCCCTCAATCACGTCCGCCTGGCGCGCATTGTTCTCCGGCATCTTCATGCGCCGCGCGGCAAAGCGCTTATACATCGCGGTCAGCACCTCGGTGTCGCGCCGCAGCCCCACGCCCAGCGCCGCCGCCGCAGCCTCACGCGTCAGATCGTCCTCGGTCGGCCCCAGCCCGCCGGAAAAGATCACCAGGTCCACCCGCCCCAGCGCCACCCGCGCCGCGCCCGTAAGGTCTTCCAGGTTGTCGCCCACAATGGTTTTGAATGCCACCGACACGCCCAGATCGTTCAACTGGGCGGTCAGATACAGCGAGTTGGTGTCCTGCCGATACGGCGTCAGCATCTCCGACCCGGCAGCAATAATCTCAGCGATCATAGATTAGTTCTACGCTGTCAATCCTACCTCGCTCCACTTTTTCCTCCAATCCCATCAACGAGATTCGTGATGTGAATGGCGTATGTCGGGACTTACCCCGTGGCTCGCCGTCCCAACCGTGATTGAGTTCAGGACTTCTCCGGGCGGGATCGCATGTCAGAGCTCGAACGCAGACAGGTTCGAGGAATTGCTGAATCGCATCCTCATGAAGCCCTTGTTCTTCAGGTATCGATCGCCCATCAGGAAGCGGCCACCAACATCTTCCATCGTGCCCTCATGCTCGTTCTTGTCATCAATCAGGACGAACCAGCTTTTCATAAGTGATGACCTTCGGACAAAGATTTTTACGAACTCCGCTCCAGGGCCAGTCGTCTCATATTCGGCATATGCGACAAGCTCTCGATCTTCCGGTCCGTCTTTAGACGGTCTGTCAGACCCAGGTACCGCGATCTCATCGCTCACCGAAGCCTCACGCCCCAGCTTGCACTGGATGCTCGCGATAATATCTGGATATGTATCGGTCTCACTGATCTTCGCCCGTCGCAGCGTTAGCGGTGCGTCATACTTTTTGACGTCTTCTTCGGTAACCTTGTGCCAGATCGGCAGGATCACCGTCGTGTCGAGCGTCTCGCGCGCCAGCAACCCCTGAAACTCGTGTTCAGTCCATTTCCGCTCGGCGAGGTAAGCTTCGGACAGAATCACAATGCCGTAGCGGCTGTTCAGCAGCCCTTTCCTGATCTCTCTCGGGACGGACTCGCCCCACTCAATATGATCTTCATCGAACCAGACCGTCACACCGCCGTCGCGCAGGGCTTTGACCAGACCGCGCACATACGGTTTGTCCGGTGAAGCGTGCGACATGAACACGTCCCATGACTCCAACTTGGACTCCTTCTTTTCGACTGGTTTCGTTGAAGCAGGTGCCGTCTTCCGCTCAACGACGGGCGCAAGCTTTGGCGGCCGCTGGGGAATGCCGATGTTATCCGCAAGCGTCACCCTGTTCTCGATCATGCGTCGTCGCCGTTGCATGCCTTCGCGCAGCGTGATTTCGAGCTGCTGGCTCATGTGCTCCATAGAGCCGCGCAGACTGTTGAGGCGCCACTCGACCTCTTTGAGCTGGCTCTGAACATAAGCAGGAATATCAGAATTTCCGCTATTTGGCCGAATCCGTACTAGTATCTCGTGGTCGACGATCTCGCCGTAGGCAAGCATTCCGTTGGAGGCAGATGGCTGTACGTAGAAGACTGCCGGATCACCATCGAAAGGGATGTATGCCGTGATTTCCGTCGCGTAGGGCGATATCTCTTCTCGATCAGAGGTCCAGTCCTTCATCCGAAGCGTTGGCACGACGAGCATGAACTTCTTCTTCAGAGCTTGTGCTGTCGCTTCATCGAGCGCTTCGTCATCGGACAAAGCATCATAGGCCACCTTCAGCTGCCCACGCCGCTCCTCCACCAAGTCGTAAATGTGCTTTCCGCTAAATAACACACGTGAGTCCACAGCGCTGCGCCTCCACCTCATACCGCACCCTGCAATCCGTCGATGTTGATTCTAAACGTCGAATCGCACTTAAGGACGAGAGTGACGGGATTACTATCCATAAATCGGCTAGTAAGAAGCAATCACCAGGTCAAATTAACCTCTGAGACGACCCACGCCTCTACACCAACCTTCGCCCCTCAATGTCCAACGCAACATGGTAGAGCGCGTCGCGTGTCGCCAGCGCGGCGCAGCCATCCTCCAGAAACGCCAGCCCTACCAGATTGTTCCCCGAAACGGCCAACGACGCCTCGTGCTGCGGCGTGATGCGCACAATCCCGCGTTGCCCGCGCCACGATGCGGCGACGTAGAGGTTGCCGTCCACGTCGAAGGCCATGCCCTGCGCGCGGCCCAGCCCCTGATAGAAGACCGTCGTCCGCCCATCGCGGTCGATGGTGTAGATGGACTGGTTGCTGGAGGTGGTCGGCCCGGTGACAAACAGGATGCCATCGTCGTTGAAGGCCAGGTGATAGGCGGCCATGCTTGGCTCCAGCGTGGCGTACACAAATATCTGGCGATCGCTCAGCGTCCCGCCTGCTAGTCCGCCGCCAGGCCCCACCTTGAAGATCGTCCCCGAGCGGTCGCCGACGTAGAGATTTCCATCGCGGTCGAAGGCGATGCCCGTGGCAATTCCCATGCCCTCAGCGTACGTCGTCACCGCGCCCGCGGGCGATATGCGATACACCGTGCCCTCGGCACGCGAGCTTGCATACAAGTCTCCCTGGGTGTCGAACGCCAGCCCCGTTGCGTTCAGGATGCCACGCACAAACGGGCGCATCTGGAAGTCTCTGGCAATGGAGTAGATCGAGACGGGGACACTCTGCCCGCGCGTTCCGGAGAAGGTGGCAAACACATTGCCCTCCGCATCCACCGCCGGGTTGGCCACCGGATGCAGGCCCTCCGCCATAGGCACAGCAACGCGCAGGTCCAGGGGATTGCTTGCAATGCGGCCCCCGCGCTGCACCACCACCGGGCCGGAGATGGTTCCATCGGGAACCTGAATTACCGCCCGCGTAGGCCTACTGAGCGAGAGATATGCCTGTGCATCCCCCACAGTGACCGTCGGCAACACTCCCGCCGCGTCCCCGCCAGCCTGCGCTCCCTGTAGGCCGCTGCCGCGCAGTTCCACCTCTCCACCCGGCATCGCCGCTGCTGGCGTCAGTGAGAGTAGTTGCGGCGTCTCATCCTTCGTTCCACGGCTTCCAGCGCCACGCAATATAGGACTCATAATAACTTCAGCCTAGCCCGACCGGCCCCGCAGCGCAAACTAGAGCCAACGCCAAACCGCCAACCCTACCACCAGAGCCAGCGCTCCCGCCGCAACGTCGTCCATCATGATTCCAGTCCCCTTGGGCAGCGCCTCCAGCTTGCGGATAGGCCACGGCTTCCAAATATCGAATAGCCGGAAGAGTAACAGCGCCAGCGTCGCATGCTCCCAGTCGGGACGGATTGCGATCAACGCAATCCACTGCCCCGCGACTTCGTCGACCACAACAAACCCCGGGTCTTCGCGCCCGCTCTCTCGCGCCACAATCGTGGATGCTGGAATCCCTACCAGCGTGATCATCAACGCGGCCACGGCAGTTGCTATAGCCAGCGAGCTCCCGCTCACATGAAATATGTGCGCCCCTCCATACCACAGTAGCAGCGCCGCCACCGACCCGTAAGTTCCCGGGCCGGGCTTCATCCTTCCCGCACCAAACCACGTCGCCAGAACCCATGCCCAGCGCGTCTTTTTCTCGCATACCTGCCGCGCGTTCTCCAGTCCCACAGTTCCCTTCCCGTGCGCCATCAATTCACGTCCCTGCTGCCGCCGGAGGAATCGGACCGCTCGCGGTCGCGCAGCCCGTCCAGTTCATCCAATAAATCAGGGTCGTGAATCGGTGAGCTGATGACATACCCGCCACTGGCCCACTTGCCCAGGTCGATCACGCGGCAGCGGTCAGAGCAAAAGGGAAAGTCTTCGCTCCCCGCCAGCACAATTGTTCTGCACGTCGGACATCGCAGCGTCTTCAGCTTCTTCGCCATATGCATGAACCTATCCTTCAACAAGGATCCATCAACCTTACAGTCCGTAAACTCCGATCGCAGTTCCGCCAAAGATGGCTGTGCGCTCCGTATCACTAAATCCTGCAAAGTACGAACTCAGCAGCTCGAACCACTGCGCATATCCCGTGGCTAGTAGGCAGACCGGCCAATCTGAGCCAACCATCACCCGCGACGGACCAAAGGCTTCCACAGCAATATCAAGATACGGTTTCAGCGTTGCAAGCGAGCTGGCACACATTGGGTCTGCATGCCAATCCGCCTCCGTCACCATCCCGGAAAGCTTGCACGATACATTCTCCCGCCGTCCCAGTTCGTGCATGCGCGTGGCCCATGGTTCCAGCTTGCCTGCGGCAATCAGCGGCTTGGCAATATGATCCAGCACAAACGGCTGCCGCGGGTGTTCGTCCACAAAGGCAATAGCATCCTCCAGATGGCGCTCGAAGATTAAAATCTCGTAGACCAGTCCACTGTCCACCATGGTGCGGATGCCCGAGTTGAAGTCCTCTCGCAGGATGAAGTGCGGGTCGCGTTCGTCCTGAATCACATGGCGCAGCCCCTTAAGCTTGGCGCTGCTATCGAACTCTTCCATGCAGCCGGGGAAGTCCTCGCCTGCAATCGGGGCCCAGCCAACAACTCCCCGAATCGCATCGGTCGACTCGGCCACGTCGAGTAGCCAGCGCGTCTCCTCCAATGTCTGCCGCGCCTGCACGGCAATTGTGCCGTCGATGCCAGCCGTCGCCATCGCCGCCGTCAGGTCACCGACCAGAAAATCGCGCTGAAGCAAAGCCATCTCTTCGTCGATCCAACCATACTCCGCCGCCGAGTAGCTCCAAAGGTGGTGGTGCGCATCGATCCGTTCAACCTTGCTCACTCGATTCTCTCCGTGCTGCAACATCCATCGGGTGCCCCGCATCTCGATTTTGAGATGTGGGTTTGCGCCACTACTTCTTGCTGTATAGCAGGTCCTTGATCGCCTGACGGCGGGCCGCATTGGCCTCGCGCGAGCTCTTCAGCGTATCCACGTCCATATGCTCTTTGCCAGCAGCCGCATCAGCGTCAGGCGCGCTGCACTTCGGGCAGCGGTTGGCAAACCCAGGCTTGTCAGGCCTTAGTTCAAACTCCTCTTCACACACCACGCAAACTTTAATTGGAAATGACATTTGCTTCCTATGATACGACGCTCTACTTCGCATGGAAACCTAGCCGCGATATCGTCCTATCAAATGAACGTGCTAATTGCGCACCCCACCGGGCGAGGTAATCTCCACCAGCTCCGCTGGCCCATCCACGGTGCGCTTCAACTGACCGCACGCCGCATAGATGTCGCGTCCTCGCGGCCTGCGTGTGAAGGTCGGAATCCCGCCGTCGATCAGCATCCGGTGGAATACCGCGACATCCGCCGGTGCAGGCTCGTGAAATTCGATCCCCGGCCCAGGGTTCCACACGATAAGATTCACCTTGGCCTTCATCCCGGCTAGCAGCTTCAGAACCTCGCGCGCGTGCTGCCGCTGGTCATTGACGCCGCCCAGCAGAACGTACTCGAAGGTCACATACTCCCGCTTGCCAAACGGAATCGTACGCAACGCATCCAGCAACGCAGAGATATTCCACTTGCGCGTCACTGGCATAATCTGCTCGCGTACCTCATCATTGGACGCATTCAGGCTCAGTGCCAGCTTGGGCCGGATGGGCTCTTTCGCAAACTGCAAAATCCCCGGCAGTATTCCCGACGTTGACACCGTCATGCGAGACTCCGGTATCCCCATGGCACGCAGCAGGTGGACGCTGCGCATAAACGCATCGTAGTTGAGAAACGGTTCGCCCATCCCCATAAACACCAGATTGATGCGCGATGGCGTCTGCACGCCGCGACCGCTGCCGATACGCACATTTTGACGGTTGAGCACCGCAGACACCTGTCCGGCGATCTCGCCCGCGGTCAGGTTGCGTCGCATACCAAGCTTCGCCGTCAGACAAAACTGGCAGTTCACCGCGCAGCCAACCTGGCTGGAGATGCAAATAGTCGCCCGCTTGTACTCCCCTACGGAACCGGGTGCCCCATCCTTCGCAGAATTATTGCGAAGGGCGGGTTCTGCTTCGTCACTGTAGCTGGCTTCCTCCTCCAGCGCAGCCTCGCTGCCATCGCCACGCTCGCCTCCATCGCCATTGGGCATCCACACCGTCTCCACGGTCTCGCCGTCGGTCATGCGCATCAGGTATCTCTCGGTTCCATCGATCGAGCGGGTTGCCTGGGCAATCTCCGGCAAACCCACAACATATCCCTCGCGGGCAAGCCGCTCGCGCAGCTCTACAGTAAGCGTGGTGATCTCATCCAGCGTCTGTACTCGCTGCTTGTACAGCGCCTCAGCCAACTGTACGGCGCGGTACTTCGACTGCCCGAGGTCCTCCACCACGTCACGCAACTCGTCGGGTGCTAGCCCAAAGAGCGGGAGAGACTGCTTCTCAGTCGGGATGGGATCGTTCGCCATGGCTATACCCAGTTTACTTACCTGGTCAGGGAGTATCGCCTTGGACGTAGAGCACAGGCCCGCCAGGATGAAGTTTCCGCGACAATTTTTCTGCATCCTCTTGACTGACCGGCTGAACGCTGATGGGGGATGCCAGATAGAAATCCATCTGCGATTCGGCAGGTAATTCCAGTACCGGCCTAGGCGCTGCCACAGCCGCAACCGCGACTACCCCGGCCCCAACTGCTGCCCCTGCTGCCATATCTTTGGCATCACTGGTAGACGTGGGTCCACCCTTTGTTGTGCGGGCACTAACGACGCCTCCAGCAAGTGCGCCAATCACTGCGCCGTCCTCGTAGTCCGTTGCAGCAGGCTTCTTCTTGCTCGTTCCTTGGGCCCTGAAGTGATACGTAAAAAGCGGATAGGTGTTATCCCCGAGGGACAGTGTGTCGAGTTTGAGCGTCAATACAGGGCTTCCTGATACAACCCCGGCCTTCCTGGTCTCAATAACCTCGCCAAGAATCGTTGCCCCGCGTGGAATGACCAGCACATGGTTGACGATCACGTCTTGGCTCACCGTAAAGAAGACCGCCGCGCCTTCTTTAGCCTGAGAGCTACTCAAAGGCTGGTCTGACATCACCCGGATCAACGTATTCTCAAGGATTGTGACGTGGGTTCCAGGAGTGCCGTAGGACAGGATTTGCGGTTGCGATGGGGAGGATGAGGACTGTCCCTCAAGCTGCTCTCTAGGTTGCTCTTGGCTTGGTTTCGGTGAAGCAACATGGGGCAATGGATCCTCGCAGCCTTGGGAAGTAGCGGGAGTCCATTCCTGAGCAAATACGGCAACACTGCTGAACGCGGCTATAACGACCAGGAGATAGAAGTAGAGTGGAAACGCTTTTCGCGCATTGCTCGTCATGTTATCTCCCCCAAATCCTTGATCCATGTTCTTCCCTGTGAATCCGTGGTTGCCTCTCTCCAAATAACCTACACCCCAACCACCGGCACAGTCGTCCAACATTAACGCACTGTGACACAATAAACTTCTAGGAGCCGAATGTCCGCAACCCCCACCCCATCCCTTCTTCGTGAATCGCCCTCCCGCAATATCCGCCGAACCGTCCTGCCAAACGGCTTGCTGGTGTTGACGGAAGCCATGCCGCACATGCGCTCCGTATCGATGGGCGTTTGGCTCGCCTCGGGCTCGCGCGACGAGTCGCAGGAGCTGAACGGAATCTCCCACTTCGTCGAGCACATGGTCTTCAAAGGAACCACCACGCGCAATGCGCGCCAGTTTGCGCGTGAAGTGGACTCCATCGGCGGCAACCTGGACGCTTTCACCGGTAAAGAGAACATCTGTTTCAATATCAAAGTATTAGATGAAAATATTGCACCAGCACTTGATCTTTTGTCCGACCTGGTTCTGCATCCCACCTTCACCCCGGAAGACATTGCCCGCGAACAGGGAGTAATTCTCGAAGAAATCAAGATGGATGAGGACAACCCTGACTACCTCGTCCACGAGACCTTCACCCAGAACTTCTGGAAGGGCCACGCCTTGGGCCGTCCCACGCTTGGGACCGTCAAAAGCGTCTCCAGCTTCACTCAGCAGGTCGTCTTCGACTTTTACGCAAGCCGGTTCACGCCCAGCAACATGGTCTTCTCCGCTGCCGGTCATTTAGACCACGACTCTTTTGTCGCCCAGGTGGCCGAACACTTCAGCGGGTTGGGCCCCAACAGCAGTACTCCGTTGCCCAAGCTCCCGGCACCCCAAACCTTCGCCAACATCACGCTCAAACGCAAGAAGTCGCTGGAGCAGGTGCAGCTATGCCTGGGCGTTCCTGCGGCACCAATAGATTCACCAGAGCGCTATGCTATGTACCTGCTCAATTCGATGCTCGGCAGCGGGATGAGCTCACGCCTCTTCCAGACGATTCGTGAAGACCGCGGCCTGGCGTACTCCATCTACTCCGAGGCCAGCCCCTTTCGTGACACCGGTGCGCTGTGTATCTACGCAGGGACCTCGGCCGAGAAGACTTTAGAGGTGATTCAGCTTACGATCCATGAGCTGCGCCGTCTTAAAGAAGACACCGTACATGAGACTGAGTTGAAGCGGGCCAAAGATCAACTGAAGAGCAATATCGTCCTTGGTCTTGAATCATCGTCCAGCCGCATGTCGAACCTGGCGCGACAGGAGATGTACTTTGGCCGATTTTTCCCGGTAGACGAAATTATTGCCGAGGTAGAAGCCGTCACTGCCATGGATATCCAAACGCTAGCCCGCAAGCTCTTCCGCCCCGAGGTGGTCGCACTGACTGTCCTCGGAAACCTTGGAAACATGGACGTGACACGCGAAGCACTGGCCTGTTGAGCCGCACCCTGTTAGAGTTTCAATCGAGATTGAAACGTACATCTCGCAACAGAGGAATTATGAAGACCATAGCGCGTACCCTTACCACCCGCCGCACTCAGCTAGAACTAGGATTCACCCTGATTGAACTGCTGATCGTTATGTCGATCATGTTGATCATCATGGCATTTGCCGTTCCACAAATGTTGAAGGTAAAGAAGACGGCAGACGAAGATTCCGCCATTCAGACCATGCGTACCATTGGATCGGCGGAGGCCAGCTTCAACTCATCATACCCGGGCACAGGCTATGCCTGCCCCCTTGCCGCGCTGGGTGGCGATCCCAAGTCCGGCGCTCCGTCGGCAACTGCCGCACAGTTGATCGATCCAGCACTGGCTGCCAGCGGGCAGAAGTCGGGATACACCTTTACCGTAACTTGCGGCACCAAAGTCACCGTCAACAATCAGGATATGTACACCTCGTATACGCTGACTGCCGTGCCCCAGACCGTGGGCAAGACAGGTGACCGCGGATACTGCTCCGACGAAAATGACATCATCAAGTTCGACCCCACCGGAGCCACAAACTGCACCCAGTCCACCCAATAGCCGTTGTGCCTGTCCTTCTGAATGCAGTGAATAATTCACGTATTCCGCGCGTACTCCCCTTGCTGCTCGCGCTCCTCTACGCACCAAATCTCTTCGCTCAAGCCACACCCGACAAAAACCTGATCCGCCGCGTGGACGATCACTACAACCACCTCCGCACACTGCGCGCCCGTTATAACGAACACTATACCGGCATGGGTCTGAATCGCACCGAATCTGGGACCCTTTCCCTGAAAAAGCCCGGACTCATGCGCTGGAGCTACGACACGCCCGCCGGTAAGCTATTCGTTCTGGATGGAAAATATGCATGGTTCTATACACCCGACGACGCGCAGATAGAGCGCGCACCAGCCAGACAGCTCGACGATCTCCGCTCTCCGCTGCGCCTGTTGTTGGGCCACACGCAACTCACCAAAGAACTCGACCAACTCACGACTGCATCCGTCGGCGCTGAGTCTGTAATCACCGGAGTGCCCAAGGATATGGCCCAGCGTCTTCACCTCCTCACCCTCGTTGTGGACGCACGAGGTGCTATAGAGAGCATGAAGCTGGAGGAGACTGACGGGGCCACCACCGAGTTCATATTCACGCAGATTGAAGAAGATATTCCCCTTCCTGCCTCTGACTTCATCTTCACTCCACCGCCCGGAGTCCCGATCGTCAATGCGCAACCGCCCATTTAGGCGCAGGATTCCGATGTAAAATTGAGGAATCAATTCAATATCAGAGCGCGCACCGACCCGTGCAGAAGAGCAGCCTTCGAGTGAGTTCCGCCATCCAGCCTGAATTTCTAAGTACCGCTGAATTCCATGCCGCAGTTGACGCCCTGGTGCCTCAGGTTGCCGTATTCGATTGCGATGGCACCCTATGGTCGGGCGACGCAGGCACTGGCTTTATGCGCTGGAGCATCGAGACTGGATTACTATCACTTGAGGCCATCACCTGGCTCAATGATCGCTACCGCAGCTATCAGTGTGGCGAGGTTAATGAGATCGAAATATGTGGCGACATGGTGCAGGTGTATCACGGACTGCACGAAAGCAAGGTTCGCGCCACAGCGTCTGAGTTCTTCGCCACAAAGATTGAACCGAATATCTTCCCGGAGATGTTGAGGTTGATCCGTCAACTGCAATCGCAAGGGTGCGCGATTTGGGCAGTTAGCTCCACCTGCAACTGGGTGATCGAGGAGGGTATGCGCCGATTCGGGATTCCCGCAGAGCGCGTTCTGGCTGCGCGGGTGGCCGTAGTGAATGGCGTAGTGACTCGCACTGTGATCGATGTCCCCACAGACGAGGCCAAGGTCGCCGCGCTGGCGCGTGTTGGCGTTCATGCACCGGACGCTGTCTTCGGCAACTCCATCCACGACGCTGCCATGCTGGCCATCGCTCGCCGCGCCTTCCCCATCCACCCGACACCGGCACTCCTGGAACATAGCATTCAGCACAATTGGCCGGTTTACTACCCCGAATCCGTGACTCCAGAACACTAAGCTATGCTGCTCGAAGGCCTGCACATTCCGCTCATCACCCCCTTCCATACGGATGGCCGACTTAATCTGCCCAGGCTTGCCGCAAATATTGCGCGCTACTCCAAGTCTCCTGCCGCCGGGCTGCTTGTGCTGGGGCCTCAGGGTGAACCGACGCTGCTGACGGACGATGAGACACGCGATGTGTTGCGTACTACAGCCCAAAGCGCATCGCCAGAGAAAATCCTCCTTGCCGGAGTCTCACGCAATAGCGTTCATGCCACCCTCGCACTGGCCGAATTCGCCGCAGAGATGCTATACGACGCGATCCTGATCGGAGTCCCAACCATGCTGGCTGGCAGTGCCGAGAGACGTGAGACCCTGCTCTATTTCCAAAGTGTCGCAGATCGCTCTTCACTCCCCGTTGTGCTCCACAGCGCCGCACAGAAAATTCCCCTCGATATAGTTGTCGAACTCGCTGGACATCCACGCATTCTGGGACTATTAGACGGCGCGGGGAATCCCGCCGAATTGGAAGCCATTCTGCACCGCACCTCTGGCATCCGTCGCGAAGTCATCGTCACGCCCGTTTTCAGCGCTGTTACATCGCGCATGAAGGCCCCTGCCCCATTAGCTAACATAATCTCCGCGAAGTTGCTTACCGCCGATCAAACCCCCACAACTATAACAACGCCGCTACCACCAACCCTGCGCACTCGGACAAAATCCGTCAGCTTCCAAATCCTCACCGGCAATACGCAAGCACTCCTCGAAGGGTTGCACGTTGGTGCCACAGGAGCCGCGCCTGCCTTATCTGCCTGTGCCCCACAGGCCTGCTACGAGGTGCTGGCGGCATGGAAGGATGACGACCAGCCGCTTTCCGAGGAGAAGCAGGCTCGCCTGCGCGATGCAGCGCAATTGTGTGAAGCTAGCATCGGTACCTTGAAATATGCCTGCGACCTGAACGGCTACTTCGGTGGCTGGCCGCGCCTGCCGCAGCTTCCACCCTCCGGCCAGCAGCGCGTCACCCTCGAACAGACGATGAAACTTCTGCCTAACTAGCAAATCCGTACTGGGTTGTTGAATTGTGAGTGCATCTAGGATCCCCTCACCGGACAATTCTTATGACCATGGCCCAAACAACGCGGTGCAATCAATCAGTCGGAGAGTTGGCCAGTGAGGCCCTGTGGTTTGGCCTGCACACCCTGTTTGCCGTGGGCGTGTTGGCTTTGCTGATGGTGGTAATAACATTGACCCATCCCAATCCAGACTCCGTGTTACCCAGGATATACGCCACAGCGTTGGCCTTCCTGACACCGATGCTCGCAGGCTTTCTATTAGCCTACATATGGCCAAATCCTGCCGCCCGGTACGTCTGGATCTCTGGCCTTCTTCTGTTTTGCGCAGTCAGTGTATGGGTACTTGATCTGCCCACCGGCCAAGGTTTATGCGAGGGCTGCGGCGCGACCCAAAAGCTATGGCGTACCTTCTTCGATATACGTCACGGCAGCGGTTTGATGGGCGGAGACGGATTGCTGGTAGGCACCTGGACCCCGATCTCCATGATCGGCTACTCCGTCGGCGCAAATCTTGGCCTGAAAGATTAAGATAGGAGATGCTATGTCCGTTGAACCTGTACGAGTCGCTCTTATCCAGATGGCCTGCGTTGCCTCCGTGGCGGACAACATTGACCACGCCGTGGAGTTGGTGCGCCAGGCAGCTCGCGACGGCGCACAAATCGTCTGTCTGCCTGAAATCTTCCGTTCACAATACTTCTGCCAGCGAGAAGACCACCGTCTCTTTGCCCTGGCGGAATCCATCCCCGGCCCATCGACAGCACGCTTGGCCGCAATCGTGCGCGAAGAAAGAATCACGTTAATCGCCTCTTTATTCGAACGTCGTGCGCCCGGCCTCTATCACAATACCGTCGTCGTGCTGGACCACGAATCGCCTGAGGCTGACTACATCCGTGGCCTGTATCGCAAGATGCATATCCCCGACGACCCGCTCTTTTATGAGAAGTTCTACTTCACACCCGGAGACCTGGGATTCCGCGCCATCCCCACCAGCAATGGTCCCATCGGTGCCCTTATCTGCTGGGACCAGTGGTTCCCGGAGGCCGCGCGACTGACCGCGCTGCAGGGTGCCACTACACTCTTCTTCCCCACCGCCATAGGCTGGCACCCCAGCGAGAAGTCCGAGTTTGGCACTGCGCAATACTCGGCTTGGAAGGCAATCCAACGCGCACACGCCATTGCTAATGGAGTCTTCGTCTGCGCCGTCAACCGCGTGGGTCACGAGCACGGCGATGTATTGCTGGACGGAGTGCTATTGGAAGGCCCTGGCGAGCATTCACCGGATACTGGTATCGAGTTCTGGGGCGGCAGCTTTATCTGCGACCCCTTCGGCCGCATTCTGGCTCAGGCCAGCCATAACCAGGAGGAGATCGTGACCGCAACGCTCGACTTCGACTTGGTGGAAACAACGCGCCAGCACTGGCCCTTCCTGCGCGACCGCCGTATCGATGCTTACACCAACATCACACGCAGGCTGGTCGACTAATTGCAACTTCGGATGCGCGAGTCGAGGTCAAGATGAAGAGTCACACGGAGTACCTGGTCTTTGAAACCAAGAAGCGTCGTGAGATGGTGCATATCACCGACGAGGTGGAACGCATTGTAGAGCGAAGCGGTGTTCGCGATGGCCTGTGCTTTGTATCGCCGATGCATATTACGGCAGCCATATATGTAAACGACCTCGAGAACGGGCTGATCGAGGACATCGGTAAGTGGTTGGAAGAATTGGCACCAGCGCGACCTGAATACAAACACCACCGCACCGGCGAAGACAACGCGGATGCGCATCTCAAAGCTTTGTTGCTGCATCATGAAACCACGCTGCCCGTAACCAACGGACGGCTGGACCTGGGAACGTGGCAGCGAGTCTTCTATGCCGAATTCGACGGCCAGCGGCGCAAGCGCATCATAGTCAAGGTACTGGGTGTGCAATAGATAATACGATCGGCTGATTTCCCAATCTCACAATAGTCGGCACATCGCGCATGATTTATTTAAGTCCTGATGCTCCCGTTTGACGCGATACGGCATCAAGTCTAGGCTTTGGATGGGGTAAATTATGACTGGAAATCACAGATGAATGAAGCCCTCCTTAACGATGCAATTCATCGTGGCTCCGCCGCCGAACTCAGGCGCCATCTCTTTTACGAAACATCGCATTCCCCGGCGCTAGCCGACCTCGTCGGATACGAAAAGGCGAGGGATATTGTCGACTTCTGCTTCATCGCCAATCCCTACTACCCCACTCGCGAAATGCTGCAGGATTTGCAAGATAGCCTTCCAAATCTGATCAAGTCCTACCCCTCCAGCAATCCCTTTATGAGTCAGAAAAATCTGGCAGATGTACTGCACGTTGATCCGGAGAGACTCATCATCGGAAACGGTGCGACGGAACTGATCGCCCTGATGGATATGACCTTAATTGATCGCATTGCGGTGCCCGTTCCGACATTCGGAGAGTACATCGAAAAGATGAAGGACATGCGAAATGCCGAGCTATATCCGCTCCATCCGGATAACCGATACCAACTGCGCCTTGAGGACTACCTGGCCTGGGCGCAGGAGCGTAAGCTCGCGTGCCTGCTGGTTATCAATCCAGGTAATCCAACAGGCCAATTTATCCCCCTCGAAGAGATGGTGACATTTCTGCAAGCGGCTCGCGATATGGAGCTTGTGATTGTCGACGAGTCATTCATAGACTTCGCCGGCGATCCGGTTCCCAGCTTGCTATCCATCGCCGACCAGTTTACGAATCTGCTAATTGTGCGCAGCATGAGTAAGCACTGCGGAGTTCCAGGACTTCGCCTGGGATATTGCTATAGCGCGAATTTATATATCCTCAACCGATTGCGCCGCTTTGTTCCTACTTGGAATCTAAACACCCTCGCACAATATTTTCTTTCTCTGCTGGCTGATTCCGATGCCGTGTATCATCAATGCCGTAAGCGATTGATCGGTGACGTTTGTTGCCTATATGAAGCTTTAAGGGCAATTCCGCACCTCGATGTCTATCCTACCGGCGCCAACTTTGTACTCTTCAAAATCTGTAATGGCATGACAGCAACGGAGCTTCAGGCACGCCTGCTAAATGAACACGAAATGTATGTGCGTGACTGCTCGAACAAGCTTGGGATGGACACATTTCATATTCGTGTTGCCTCACAGGGGCGCGAGAAGGATGCACGCCTGGTGGAGGCGCTGCGGAGTATCTTTTTATGAAACGACCTGTCGTCCTGGTTTGTTCCCGTCAAACAACGCGGAAGAACAAACTCATTGATTACGTCGGCGAGCTCCATCTCGAGCTTTTGATTAAGTTTCGAACTCTGCCAATTATTGTCCCCGTCGTTGCCGGAACTCCAGCATGCCTTCGTCAGTACATGGAATTGATGGACGGACTTCTGCTGGTGGAAGGAGACGATGTTGAGCCCAAACGGTATTCGGCACAGAAGGCTAACTATCAATACCTTGAAAAAACTCACCCTCTCAAGGACGACATAGAGAGTCGCCTGTTACGTCATGCATTACGTCGTGAAATGCCCATCATGGGGATATGCCGTGGTTCGCAATTGCTCAATGTGGTATGCGGCGGATCTCTCTACGGTGACGTACAAAAGGAAAAAGGCTCCAACCGACCCCATATTGATTATCAGAATTACGACACCTATCGACATCCGGCTTCTGTGGTTCCCGATACACCGTTGGCGCTCTGGTATCGTCGCAAATCACTGCTGGTAAACAGCTATCATCATCAGGGAATTCGCAAGCTGGCGTCCCGCTTTCGGCCAATGGCCTATGCAGATGATGGCTTGATTGAGGCCTATCATGACCCTGAACATCCCTTTCTGGTAGGACTTCAATTTCATCCTGAGCGCATGCTGAAGGAATACGCCGGAAATCTGCGGGTCTGGAAGGCATTCACAGATGCCGTACATGGCACGCATATTAGATGACTGTATCCGCAACCTCTTCCAATAATTTGCATACGAGAACTGCTCGCTTGTTATGATGGGCCAACCGTATACTTCCCCAAATTACCTCGTTGCCGTAGCCTCGTCCTTGTAGAAGTCCGCGATCTGGACTGCGTACTTCTTCTCCACTACACGACGCTTTAACTTCATGCTGGGGGTAAGTTCGTCGGTCTCGACAGTCCACTCGTCTGCGACTATTGCAATGCGCTTGATCGTCTCGTAGGGAGCAAGGGTCGCATTCACTTCGTTGACGATGCGCTGGTAGCGCGCCACCACCTGCGGCACTCGCACCAGCGCATTGCGGTCGCCCGCCGGATAGACCACGCCCTTCACCCGCGCCCAGCTCTCCAGAATGGCGAAGTTGGGCGAGATTAACGCGCAGGCGAACTTATGTTTATCACCCACCAGCGCTGCGTTGCCTACCAGCATGTGAGCCTTCAGCTTGTTTTCGATGGGCTGAGGCGCAATCAACTTGCCTCCACTGGTCTTCAGCATCTCTTTCTTGCGGTCGGTGATGGAGAGGTATCCGTCAGCATCGATGTGCCCAATGTCCCCGGTGCGAAACCATCCATCTGCGGTGAATGCCTGCGCCGTCTCCTGTGGCTTGTTCCAGTAGCCGTGGAACACAGAGGGCCCGCGTACCTCCAACTCGCCATCCGGCGCGAAGCGCACTTCGACATTCTCCAGCACCGGCCCCACCGTACCGATGCGATAGTGTTGGGGATCATCTACCGCGATCAACGGCGATGTCTCGGTGAGTCCATAGCCCTCGAAGATGCGAATGCCAACGTCAGCGAACCATCCCGCAGTATCCATCCCCAGCGGCGCGCCACCAGAAACGAAGAACTTCACCCGCCCGCCAAACGCCTCGCGAATCTTGCTGAAGACAAGCTTATCCGCCATCTTCCATCGCAACCCTCTGGGCTGTGTGCCCGCCATCGTATCGTCCCGATGCCTGTTCCCCACGCCCAGCGCCAAGTTCAGTATCATCTTCTTCGCGCCATGCGATTTTCCTTCAATGCTCTGGCGAATCTTCTCGTAGACACGAGGCACAGCCACCAGCAGCGTGGGCCGTACCTGTTTCATCGCAGTGGCAATCTGATCGAACTTAGGACAGTATGCCAGGGTCACATTCTGGTCCATCAGCGCGTAGTCCAGATGGCGTGCCGTCACATGCGAGAGCGGTAGAAACGAGATGCAGCTATCCTCCACCGTAAAACCAAATGGGCGTGTAGACATGGTGAAGTTGCTCGCCAGGTTGCCGTGCGTCAGCATGACGCCCTTCGATTCGCCCGTAGTACCTGATGTATAGATGATGGTGGCCAGGTCCTCCGGCTGTGCAGAGCGAACCAGTGCATCGAAGTCCACGTCGGCAGCCTGCATTGCAACCGCGCCCGTCAGCAGATCGCCCATCCACGAAACCGTGTGTCCCCCATCTCGGTTTTGAGATGTGGGTTCATCCATCAACACCACCTGCTCCAGTTGCGGCAATGGACCAGCCGCGCTCAACTTCTCCACCTGCTCCCACGAAGAGACCACCGCAACTTTAGCGCCCGAGTCGCGCAGCATGTATCCCACCTGCTCCGGGGTCAGCGTCATATACAGCGGCACGTCCACGGCACCCAGCGCCAGCACGGCGAAGTCCGTCACCGGCCACTCCCAGCGGTTCTCGCTGATAAGCGCGACGCGATCTCCCTTGACCACACCCCAGTTGGACAGCCGTGTCGCTAGGGCGCGCACTCGCCCATAAACCTCTGCCGATGTAATCGGCCTCCACTCTGCCTGCACTCCTGAGCCGCTATACAGCCAGCGCCACACCACCTTGTCACCGCGTCCGCCAATCTTCAGAAACGCGTCGTTGATCGTCCTGATACCCTGCATGCAAACCCTCCCTAGCAGCGAACGATCTTCTCCGACGCAATTCCCTTGGTAGCATTGCGCGTGTCTATCACCAGCTTCGACTCATTCACAATCGCCCCGTAGTCATAGTCGGAGTGGTCGGTCATAATCAGCACGCAGTCATACTGCTGCAGATCGGTCAGCGGCGTAGACGACATATTCAGGTTGTAGTGGCGACCTCGGCCAACGGTTGGAAAGTAGGGATCGTTGTAGACAACCTCCGCACCTTGTTCGCGCAGCAGTTCGATCACCGTCAACGAAGGTGACTCGCGCAGATCGTCGATGTCCTTTTTATAGGCCATGCCCAGCATTAGGATGCGCGCTCCATTCATCGACTTTTTGTGTTCGTTCAGCGCTCTGGCAACAGACTGAACCACATGCGCGGGCATTGCCTCGTTCACCTCCCCGGCCAATTCGATAAAGCGTGTGTTGAAGTCGTACTCGCGTGCCTTCCAACTCAGATAGAACGGGTCGATGGGGATGCAGTGTCCGCCCAGACCCGGCCCCGGATAGAACGGCTGAAACCCGAATGGCTTGGTCGCAGCTGCGTCGATCACCTCCCAGATGTCCACCCCCATGCGCAGCGATAGTAGCTTCAGTTCATTGACCAGCGCAATGTTGACGCAGCGGTAAATATTCTCCAGCAGTTTGGTCATCTCCGCCACCCGGGTAGAAGAGACACGCACGGCGCGAGCAAAGATTCCTTCATACAACGTGGCCGCAAGTTCGCTGGCGATGGCCTCGTGCCCTCCTACCACCTTGGGAATATCGCGCCTCGCCACGGTGACGTTGCCCGGATCTTCGCGCTCTGGAGAAAAGGCCACGTAGAAAACACCATGCTCCGCGGACTGGCCCTGTGTCTGCACCTTTAGCCCCTGCGTGTTACCCGCTTCCAGCGCTGGAATCAATAGTTCCTCGGTCGTCCCAGGATAGGTTGTACTCTCCAGTACCACTAACTGGCCCTCGCGAATCCATGGCGCTGCCGCCCTGGCTGTATGCAACACAAAACTTAGATCAGGCTCGCGATGTTGGGTCAGCGGTGTAGGGACACAGAGAAGAATGGCATCCTGATCCGCAATTCGTGCAAAATCCGTCGTGGCTGAAAATCCCTGTTGCCGCGCAGCGGCAATCTCCTCAGGCAGGATGCGTAAGATATACGATAGTCCGGCTTCCAACTCGTCCACTTTTTTTGCATCATTGTCAAAACCCGTCACTTTAAATCCAGCCTCCGACAAAAGTAGCGAGAGTGGCAGCCCCACATATCCCAGTCCAATGACACCAATCCGGGCGGTGCGTGCCTGCAGTCGCGCCAAACGCGCCTGGGCTATCTGCGGTAGGACGACTTGATTTGATTTTGGCTGGCTGATCTTAGACGAGCTTGGATTCGGCATGATCCCGATTATCGCATTCACTCCCATGCAAAATGCAGCAATTTCATGCAACCGTACAACCATTCGCACTAATTGCCGATGCATATCCTATAAAATTCGACCTGTTGAATAGAAGGCCCATGCCGCCGCCTGTGCAGAAATACATCTCCGCTAACCTCGACCTGCTCCGTGCTCTCGCGGTGATGGCAGTCTTTTTCGATCATCTGTGCGGAGCATTGCACAATCGAACCTGGGGCAGCCTCGGACGGTTTGGCGTCATCCTCTTCTTTGTACACACAAGCTTCGTACTGATGGCCTCGCTGGGTCGGCTGGATAGACCGCAGGAGAGCTACCGTTCCCTGGCGCTGGCCTTCTGGATTCGCAGGTTCTTTCGCATCTACCCGCTTTCCGTGCTATTTGTCGTACTGGTACCGATCTTCCACATCCCATCCGATCCAGGGCTGACCTATGCGTGGATCGGCATTAAGAACTATTTCTCCAACCTTGCTCTGATCCAGAACCTGACTTATAGCAACGACATTCTGAGCCCCCTGTGGAGCCTTCCGTTGGAGGTGCAGATGTATCTCCTCCTGCCCTTTGCCTACTTTGTAATTCGCGGCAATCGGCGCTACCGCTCGTTAGCATTATGGGGACTCTCGGTGTTGCTGGCACTTACCGTGCCTCATATCTCGCAACGGCTGAATGTATTTCTCTATGCTCCTTGCTTCACATCGGGCATCGTCGCCTATGATCTGATGCGCAGCCAACACTGGAACTGGAAACTGCCGGCATGGGTTTGGCCTGTCGGCATCCTCGCCGCCATATGCCTCTTCGGACCACACGACAATATAAATCTGCCCACTAAGATCGTCCGGGCCTGGGTGCTATCGCTATTGCTTGCCCTGCTCTATGCAAACGTTCGCGAAGGAAGACCCAACTTAATACATCACATCTTTCACTGGATTGCCGAGCACTCCTACGGAATCTATCTCAGTCATAGTGTGCTGTTCTGGATCGTCTTTTACCGAATGGCACTATTTCCATACTATGTGCGCTATACCGCTTTGTTAGTTGGCGCAGTGGGCATTCCAGCTTTGCTATATGCTTCCCTCGAAAAGCCGCTGATACTGGCAGGGGCTCAGGTTGCCCGACGCGTACTGCAACACTCTACAGTTCGCAAACACAGCACGCAGACATAGTTGGGCCAGCCTCGACCATCATATCGACTTCAGTCCAGTAAACCTACACGATGATGCTCATAAACGACATCGGGTAGCACCCGATAGTTATTGCAGCTTTAGCAGCTCTTGCCCTGCATCCCTACCCGTCGGCCCAGTGGGATCCAGTGCCGCGGCGCGTTTCAGATGCAGTATGGCGTTGGGTTTGTCTCTCATCTTGCTGTAGGTCAAACCCAGGTGGAGTTCCATTGAGGGATTATCCTGACTCGTCTTAAGCGCCTCTTCCAGTAGGTCTCGCGAAGCATAGTAATTGCCTTTAAAGTAGAAGACCCAGGCAAGTGTATCGGCTGTATGCGGCGAGTCCGGCAACGCGTGCCGCGCTGTTTGCGCCAGAGTGAGCGCTACATCGACATTTTTATTGTTTTGCACCATCAGGTATGCAAGATTGTTGGCTGCTATCGCATTGTTCGTGTCCATCTGAAGTGCCTTCTGATAGTCTTCCATCGCATGCGTCTGGTCGCCCTTGGCTTCCTGTAACGATCCGATCATCTGCCAGGCATGCGAGTCATTGGGATGCGAACCAAGCCACGTTTGCCAGGTTGCGATGGCAGGATCAACATCATTCATGCCAACCTCTGCCCGAGTATAAATATTAACCGCATCGATACTGGTCGGATTCAGTTGCATGGCTTTCTGCGAACTGGCAAGAGCACCCTTGAAGTCCTTAATCTGCAATTGAATGGCAGCCAAATCAGAGTAGAATCCTGCATTGCTCGGCTCCTTGGTAATCTGTGCCTGTATCCGCTGTATCGCCAGTGCAGGCTGGTTCGCTTGTAGATCGTAGGCTGCCAGCATTCCCAGTGCTCGGACCGAGTTGGGGTCTTTATCAAGCGACTTTTGCAGCAACGCCTTCCCTTCAGCAACGTGCCCCTGGCTTAGCTGAAGCTCGGCCATTTGCAGATATACTGCCGAGTTGTCCGGACTCATCTTGACCACGGTCTGGTAATCTGCCTGGGCCTTGTCATACTCCTTGCGGCTGGCCTCGGCTGTGCCACGCCATAAATACGCCCCTATAAAGTCGGGATGTTGCTGAATCGTCTTTTCCGCCACCTCGGTGAGCATGCCCGGGTCGTTGCGCAGAATCGCGATCTGGGCCAAACCGCTAGCGGCCTGCAGGTTTCCCGGATTCAGCTTCGCCGCGCTCTGAAAGCCTGACTCAGCGGTCGCCATATCTCCCTTGCCACCGGCTACCTGCGCCAGCATAAGCTGTATCTGCACGTTGTCGGGATTATCCTTGGCCGCCTTCTGCAAGATCGCGATCGCATCGTCAGTTTTGCCACTGCTGATCAATAGCAGTGCGTTGAGCACCTGCACCTCCGGATTGTTGGCATTGCTCTTGGTCAGATCCGCAGCCACGGTGGATGCCTTGGCATAATTCTTTCTGTCAAAAAGAAGTCCGGCATAGGTGATTTTGATGGCAAAACTCTTCGGATACTTCGTGGTCAAATCCGCAAACACTGACTCGCCACGGTCCATCTGGTTCGTCTTGCCGTAAAAATCCTTCAGCAGTGTAGAGGCTTCTTCGCTCTCTGGAAGATCGACGACAGTCTGATGCAAGGCTTGCTCGGCAACGTCCTTTTTCCCTTCGCGGAAGAGGAGTCCTGCCAAGGCTGCGCGTGCCTGTATATTTTGCGGCGCAATGGAGATCGCTGATGTGTACTGCTGCTCGGCGCCTCCCAGGTCCCCCTTCTTTTCCAGCAGGGCAGCCATCACTAGATGTGGCGTAGCATCCGTGGCATCCAGCGATGCAGCTTTGCCCAACTCAGTTTCCACAATAGCCTCGTTCGCCGGGTCGGCAGTCTGCAGCAGGGCGGCCTCAGTATGGAAAGCAGCACGATTGGGATCAAGTTGCATGGCATGCTGAATTTGCTGCAGTGCCGTCGCGTTGTCCCCTCTCTGCTGGGCAATCCCCGCTTGCAAAGCGTATGCATCCGCGTTGTTCGGATTGATCGCCAAAACCGCCTTGGCCTGCTCCTCGGCGCGGTCAGTAGCACGCCCATCCAGAAGCAAATTGCCCAGATCGATCTTGGCCTGCACATTGTTTGGGCTGAACTGCACCGTCTTCAACAATTCAGCATAGGCCAGTTGAGCATTGTTGGTCTTCAAATACGTCTTAGACATCTCGTAATGCGCGTCCCCGTAATCCTTGTCCACCTTCAGGGCGTTGAGAAACTGCAACTGGGCCTCTTTATACTTGCCGGCAGCTTCATATCGCTTGCCGCTCTCAAGGTATTTCTGCTTGCGTACATTCGGATCGCGATTGCAGCCAACGGTGAAGGCGAGAGCAAGCGATAGCAGAACCGCTGCCGAGACCCGGACAACCTGCACTTGGCGTAATTTCAACATTTGCGTATTCCTCATCTTCTACAGCCGTTACCTATGATTTTTCTCTTTCATGCCCTCTCTTGCAAACAATTCTCTTCTCGTAGGGAGCTTGAGAGTACCTACTATGGCGATTCCCGCCTCATCAGTCTGGAACATACGCCGGCAATAAGGGAGCAATCTGCTCGGCAAAGTGTACGGCTCGAGCACGCGATTGCAGCCTGTCCTCCCCCGGCTCTATTGGCGTAATAATTCGGACGAGCGCGGCGTCTGTGCGTCCGTAGCGAATCGAGTCCGCCAGGGTATACAACTTCGCAGCATAATCCCCCGCAATCACCCGGCCATGCATTTGATACCAATACAGAACCTCCTGGGTAGAGATTCCATCGGTGATCAAATACTCCTTAACCTGATATTTCTGCCCAGCAGCATTGGTTAAATCCGTCACCCAGGACGAAAGAAACGTCCATCCCGCTCCAGGTAGGCAATTCTGAGGGGAATGGATGGACTGTCCAGTGCGCTGAGTGGGGAAATATCCAATAAAGAGTCCAATCGGCGCTCGCGTATCTGCGTCCTCCCTGGCCTGCGATGCACGGCCAGGCAATGGTGGCGGCGGCTCATACAGCCGATTCAGAAAGTCGCCCTTGCCCAGTGTCTGCAGGGTCTCAGGATCCATGGTGATGTCGTTCGCCAACCGCGGGCCGATGATCGCGGGAAACTCATGCAGTGGACGGCTTGGCGGAACATGATCCACATCGCCGCGCAGGTGCAGTACAAGCGCGGTGAACGCCATCAGTACAAGTACGAGCCATAGCCGCGCAGACCTCATGCCGATGGCCTTCCTTCCCGCACCACAAGTCGCATCGCTAAATGCACCAGATAAAGACATCCAAGCGAGACCAGAAACATCAGCCAACCGGAAAATTCATGGAAGAATCCCATCGCCTTCTCCGGGTCCCAATACTGCACACACAGACCGGTACCGAAGATGCGCGCCCCATTCGCGGCAACCGCAATGGGAATGCTGGAGAGTGCCATCACCACACGCCTCCATGTGCTGCGCTCCAGTAGATACCCGTAGATCACGGCCACTGTAAACAGGCTCATCAACGAGCGAATACCGCTGCATGCCTCGGCCACCTCCAGTTGCATAGTGGGCAGTTGGATTACGTTGCCCTCGCGAAGTACTGGGACCTGGGCCAGCGGAAGAAGTGTACTGGCCACCTTGGAAGCCAGTATCTGCAGGGGAAAGGTTATCTGGTTAAACAGAATGGTCGGCAGCGGAATGGCCAACAAAAGAACAAACAGCACAAAGACGAGTTGGTGCAGCATAGCCCGACCCAGCAGTGTCCATAGGAGTCCAGCCACCAGCAGGACAAACGAAATGCGTTGCAGAAACAAGTCTGCCCCGAATATCCCCAAAAGCAGCGTAAACAGCCCCAGGACTACCAGCCATATACCTGCCCAGCTGGGCGCAACCACGGTACGCTGCAGTTGATGCCGCTTGTCCCACAACAGAAAGGCGGCAAAAAAAGGAATCAGAAATCCGTGGGAAAAGTCGGGTAGCTCATACCAGTCCGTCACCAGCTTCACTGCAACCCCGTGGTACAGCAGCACTAGTAGAAGGCAGACAAGCAGCGCCGGCCCGCTGGTTTCCAGGGCAGGTTTCATCCAGGTTTCGGCTGTCGTAAGTCTCGGATTCGAATTCACGCGGGTTCACCTTGCAATTCAAATACCCATCGGATTATCGCACGATGAAGCCCCTTTAGCGGTGTACGTCTTTTGGTGTATTCGACAGGTATTCAGCATGGTGCATAGCGGAGTAACAGCACCATGCGTGGAGTGTAAAATTGGCTAGAGTGTACTACCTCTTATCGAGTACCAAACAGAAGGGTACACAGGTTGCTTGCGGTCCAGTTAGGCAATATAGCGTTGGATCCCTGTTTGTATAGGTAGAGCCGGAAGGATGCCGCCATAGAGTCTGGATGCGGACCGTAAGCGGCTACATGGCGTGTCACGAACGGATCGGCAGGACTATGACCTTTCTTCGCTGCACTTTACTATCGATCTGCCTTCTCCCGGCGCTTGCCTTTGGCGTTGCCCAGCAGACGACCGCCAAACTGCCACCCCCAGCAGGCAAAACATCTTCCACGCCCGCCGCTGCACCTTCCACCACACCGGTCGCCACGCCTGCAATCAATCACCCGGCCACTGCACCATCGGCTCCGCACCCACCTGCCTCTACGCCGCAGCCAAACCATGCTGCAAATGTCACGCCTAGCTACATCATTGGACCATCGGATTCCCTTCTGATCATGGTGCGTGGCGAAGCTGACCTCACCGAAACTGTGCCCGTCAGGCCGGATGGGCGGATATCCATGACCATGCTGCATGATGTCCAGGCCGCCGGATTTACCCCCATGCAACTGGGCGACAATATCACCACGCTCCTCAAGCAATACCTGCTCGATCCCGTCGTCACGGTAACCGTGATGGCGGTCAATAGCAAGCAGGTCTATATGATGGGCGAGATCAATCACGTTGGCCCCATTAACCTCACGCCGGGAATGACAATACTGCAGGCCATCGCCACAGCCGGAGGCCTGACCCCCTACGCCAATAAGAAAAAAATATATATCCTGCGCGGCGACAAACAGCAGAAGATACCCTTCGACTACACCCGTGCCATCCAGAAGGGCGATATGCAGGGAATCACGCTCGTTCCCGGCGACACCATCGTGGTGCAATGATGAAGGGATCCCAGCCCATCTTGCGGCGTACCTCCAAGCCCATCGCAAAGCGTGCCGCCCCGATGAAGATTGCCCTGTTCCTGATGCTGCCTGCGACGCTTCCAGCAACATTCTTGGCGCAGGCACTGCCCGCCGCCTCCGCATCCCCCGTCTCCACGGGCTTTAGCCTACCCAGTGCCTCAGGAACGTTACAGTACGCTGTCAGCGCCTCGCAGAGCATGGCCTCCAACTACTTTGGCAATGCGGGCGTCAATTCCTCCACCAATCTTTCCGGCGACCTGGCGTTTATTACGAATAGTGAGCTTTACCCCTTCAACACCGTCTTCTCCGGAGGACGTGCGTGGAGTTCTTCGGGCCAATCTTCCTACAACTTTTTCAACCTGGCACTTACCCAGGGAATCCATGCCCAGCGCTGGACGTTTGTACTCTCCGATTCCGTCAACTATCTCCCCGGAACAGCATCCAGCGGTCTATCCGGTGTGCCCGGCGTGGGCGATCTGGGAGTCAATCCGGTGCAAGCAGGCGCAAACGCCGGCCCAGTCGCTCCTGCCAGCCAAGGGGTGCTCTCTGGCTTTGCCACCCGCATCTCCAATAGCAGCGGCCTCAGCATCGCGCGCGCCATCACCGGCAAAACCTCGATGAGTGCCTCCGGTACTTACGCAATCACTCGCTTTCTGAACAACTCCGCGCAAACCACCCCTGGCCTGAATAGCGACAGCAAATCATTCAGCCTGGGACTCAATCATCGCATCGATGCGCGCAACTCTCTAGGCGGCAACTACTCTTATTCGCGCAATGCCTTTTCAGGTACTAGCCTCGGTGTACCCACTCCAGGTTTTTCCAGCCAGAGCGCAAGCATGCAATACTCGCACCAACTCACTCGCAAGTTCGGCATCTCAGCATCATCGGGCCCGCAGTGGAACGACTCCGGCACACCCGGCAGCGGAAGAGCGCTAAGTCTGTTCGCCAACGTATCTGCCAGCTACTCCGGTGAGTTTTCCCAGGCCAACATGGCTTTTACGCGCAGCAGCAGCAGTGGCTCCGGTGTAGTAGGCGGAGCAATATCCGATAGCATCAGCTTCTCTACCAGCCGCACTTTGGACCGCGTCTGGCTCTGCGCCCTCAGCGCGGCTTATACCCAGAGCTCACAAGTTCCTTCGGCTGCCAGTCTACCCTTCACCTTTTACACCACCGTCCTGGGTGTACAGGTTTCCCGCTCGATTGTTCGCAATCTCTCGGCATACGCAAGTTACACCTTGCAGAACCAGACAAACGAAGGCACCGCTGCGGCCGTCAATCTGTTCAGCGGCCTCTCCAATGTCGCAGGCTTCGGACTTACCTACTCTCCCATGGCAACCCACCTTGGGCGCTCGTAAGGAGCATGAAATGCTTGGCCACCGACCACTGAATACGGAAGATTACATCACCATCATCAAGCGCCGCTGGTGGATCATCGGAATCCCGACCATCATACTGCCGGTCATCGCCGTGGCAGCCACTCTCTACATCCCCGCGCAATACGTCTCCCAGTCCAGCGTGCAGATCGGTCAGCAGAAGGTCTCCAACGATCTGGTCAAGTCCATCGTAACGGAGGACATCGGCAGCCGCCTGGCCACCATCAACCAGCAGATAGCGAGCCGCTCCAGCATTCTTCCCCTCGTGGAGAAGTTCAACTTGTACTCAGACCAGAAGCTGACCACGGACGACCGCATTGCACTGGCGCGCAAGAACATCGATATTGAACCGTTGGGAACCGGCTTCGCGCGAGCCAACGGGATTCCTGGCTTTACCATTGCCTTTACCGCCAGCGACGCGCATACCGCACAAATGGTCTGCGCCGAAATTACATCGCTGTTCATTACCGCCAATCTCAACGATCAGACGGATGCCACCACGGGCTCAACCGACTTCATCAAAGAACAGCTCAGCAATGCCGCTACCACACTGGATGATCAAAACGCCAAGTTGGCCGACTTCGAACGCAAATACTTCGGCATGCGGCCAGAGGACGAGGGCCAGAACATCAACATCCTCAATAGCCTCAATTCTCAACTCGAAGCCTCCACCCAGGCACTCAGCCGCATGGAACAAGACAAGTCCCTGATGGAGGGGATGCTTGCTTCACAGTCCGCAGCCGCTCCCGCCGCCGTTTCGCCACTGACCCAGGAACAGCAGCTTCAGACCTTGCTCGCTCAGCAGGCCACTCTTACCCAGCGCTATAACGCAAATCATCCTGACGTGATTGCCATCAACCGCCAGATTGCCGACCTGCGCGCCAAAATCGCCCACCCCACTTCTGGACAGGCATCAGCGGCACCGGCACCCCTCGGCGGAAACGACTCAGTCGCGGCGCAGGACCTGCGCGCACGCATCCGCGCCAATGACCTCGGTATCCAGCAAAAGCGCGCCGAACAGGCTCAGATCAATAAGCAGATACACGACTACCAGACGCGCATTCAGTCCACCCCTCAGGTTGAAGAGGAGTACAAGCAACTAACCCGCGACACGCAGACCTCGCAGGCCTTGTACGATAGCCTTTCAAGCAAATTGAAGCAGGCCCAGATGTCCACCGATCTGCAAAACCGCCAGCAAGGAGAGACCTTCAGCGTGCTGGATCCAGCCAATCTTCCCGATAATCCAACCTATCCCAAGCGACGTGTCTTCGCCTCGGGCGGGCTGGCAGGAGGCTTCGCATTGGGTCTGCTCTTCGTCGCCCTGCTGGAATACAGAGACACCGCATTGCGCAACGAGCGAGACGTCTGGGCCTTCACTCAGCTCCCCACGTTGGCCGTCATCGCATGGTCCGGTGATGTGGCGCTCAGCAGCAAGCCATCCCGCCTGAAGAGGCTCTTCAGACGCAAGAATCCAAATGAACCGTTAGAGGAAGCCCGTGGATAATTATGTATAAGAGCTTCTTCCATCTGAATAGCACGCCGTTCGCCGACAGCCCCGATCCTCGCTTCCTCGTGCGCATGCCGCACACCAGTGAAGCGCTGGCCACGCTGGAGTACGGCATCAGCTCCCACAAAGGATTTATCGTGCTCACTGGCGAGGTAGGTACCGGCAAAACCACCTTGCTGCGCAGTGCACTCGCTTCCTTCGATCCTGGTCGCATCTTCGCCTCGTTCGTCTTCAATCCACGCCTCGATGTCCTCGACTTTTTCGAATTTATCCTCTCCGACTTCGGCATAGTACCGCAGAACCGAACCAAATCTGGAATGCTGATCCAGCTCAATCGATGGCTGGTGGAACGTTTTCGCCGAGACGAATCCTGCGTCATCGTCATCGACGAGGCACAAAACCTAAGCTGGGAGCAGTTGGAAGAGATTCGCCTGCTAACCAATCTCGAAACTGACACGCGCAAGCTGGTGCAGATCGTTCTGTCAGGCCAACCCGAGTTGGAGGAGAAGCTGACCGCCCCCGATCTGCGACAACTGCGCCAAAGAATTGCACTTTGGGCGCGTACTCACGCCATCACTGCCGAGGAAACTTCCGCCTATATCACCCAACGTCTTCTCATCGCAGGCTCCTCCGACCGCATCTTTCCGGACGACACCATCGCTGCTATATACCGCGCAAGCCGTGGAATCCCGCGCATTATCAATCTCATCTGCGAGCAGGCACTTATCCTTGCCTATGTGGAACAACTGCATCAGATTCCCGTCGCTCTCGTCCATGCCGTCGTTCGCGATCTTGCTTTGGAACCGCAAACCTTTATGGCATCCTCCGTTCCCAGCAGCCTTGCAGCAAACCCTACGCACTCCTCATTAACCAATCCACTCCGTGGAGATAGAGGGGAGACAAGATGAGCAAAATCTACGAAGCATTGCGCCAGGCTGAGCTCGACTCCACCAAGCGTACGCTCGAGGACCCCATTGTCTCCCAAAACGCCGGCGATGGCGTCAATACCATGCCGGATGCAGTGCTGCCCGCGCACCCAGTGAATCTTGCTCCCACTGCTGCCCCCATCCCCGCAGCATCCATTCCTCAGCCAATTCCCGTGGCAACTATCCCCGCACCAATAGCTCCATTACACGTTGCGCCGATTCCAGTAGCACCAGTCGCCGTGGCGCCCGTTGATGAACCGTTCGCTCCAGACAACATCCAGCAACACGTCTGGGTGCCTTCCCTCCATCAACTTCCCTCGTTGGAACATCGCGGCGCCGCCGTGGAACAGTTCCGTAGTCTGCGTTCGCGCATGCAGGAATTTCGAGACCTTAACACGCTCAAGTCCATCCTGGTCTCCAGCGGTCTGCCGCAAGAGGGCAAAAGTTTTGTTGCAATTAACCTGGCCATCTCGTTTGCCCGGCATAAAGCCAACCGCGTTCTGCTCATCGACGGCGACATGCGCCGTGCCTCGCTGCATAAGCTGCTGGGCGCGCCACAGGGGCCCGGCCTCACCGAATACCTGGCTGGCAAAGCCACTCTTCTTCAGACTATGCAGCGTGCCAAACCTGGCGATTCGGGCCATCCCCTGCCCCATGGCCTTATTTCACTGGTCTTTATTCCCGGAGGCCTCGCCGCGGATAAAGCCGCCGACCTCTCCGGCAATCGCCGCTTTAATCGCCTGATTGAAGACGTCTCGCCCTACTTCGACTGGATCGTCGTCGACTCCTCCCCCGTCAACCTCGTCTCCGACGGAGTCAATCTTGCTCGCTCCTGCGATGGCGTGCTGATGATTGCCCGCGGTGGCACCACCAAGTACATGGTTGCGCAGCGCGCTCTCGCCGAACTCAAGGCCTCAAAGGTTCTTGGCTTTGTGCTTAATGCCGTGGAAAATCCTCCCCAGACAGGGGGCTATTATGGCTACGACGGATACGACAAGATTGAAGATTAACCAGGGGCACCATAGGCTATGATCCGCTTCCTAAATGTCTACTATCCAACGCGCACTATCATCCTGCTCCTCTGCGAAGCAGGTATCGTCTACGCCTGCTTCCTGGCCGCCACTTGGATCATGCTCGGCCCCGACGCCTACATTGCCCTGCACTACCAGCAAGGCCTGCTCAAGATCGCTCTCATCACCCTCCTTACCCTCTTCCTCTCCTACTACTTCGACCTGTACGAACCCAGAATCCTCACTGCCCGCCTGCAAATATACTTTCGTATCCTGCTTGTGCTCGGGTTGGATTGCTTCCTCATCTCTGCCTTCCTCACCTTCGATCCAGAAGTAGCCATTGGGCCCTTCGTCTATGCCCTTGGATTCGCTTTGCTGGCCCCAGCCTTTCTCCTCTTGCGCAGGGCATACGAATGGGTCGGAGGACACAAGTTCTTTCGCGAGCGCGTCTATGTGCTGGGAGCCGGGGATTACGCGCGATCCATCGTCGAGGCCATCCGGGCCCACCCAGACATTGGCATGGAGGTTGTCTTCTGGGAGGATGTTCAACTCGAAGCAGCCCAGCGTAAACAGGTCTGGATCTCAGTTCTTGACCGCCTATCCAAGGCCCAGCCTCCCATTCACCGCATCATCGTGGCCATGGAGGTGCAACGAGGAGAACTTCCAGTTCAAGAACTCCTGCTTCTGCGCTTCCAGGGCATTCAAGTAGAAGAAGATGGCACGCTGCGAGAGCGAATCCACGGCAAAATCCAGCTCGACGGCCTCAGACCCTCCAGCTTTCTCTACAGTGAAGGTTTCCGCATTCGTGCTTCGCAACAGTTCACCCGGCAGATGGTAAGCCTCCTGGTAGCAGCCGTCGGGCTCTTGCTGTTCTTACCCTTCTTCCCCTTCGTCGCCCTTGCTGTCAAGCTCTCGTCCAAAGGCCCGCTCTTCTTCCGCCAGCCCCGCGTCGGCATGGGAGGTCGCGTCTTTGATGTCGTTAAATTCCGTACCATGTACACCAATGCGGAGTCAGACGGTGCACAGTGGGCCACCAAAGACGACCCAAGAGTCACCAGAGTTGGCATGTTCCTGCGCAAGACGCGCATCGATGAGATTCCTCAGTTGTGGAACGTGCTGCGAGGCGATATGGGACTGGTCGGCCCGCGCCCCGAACGCCCGGAATTCGTCGCCTGGCTCACACAAGAGCTGCCCTTCTACTACATGCGTACGTTGATCCGACCCGGCCTTACCGGTTGGGCCCAGGTTAGATTCGGATACGGCGCCACACTGGCCGAAACCAAGGAAAAGCTGGAGTACGACCTCTATTACGTCAAGCACATGACGCTGGGCCTTGACCTGCTCATCATGTTCGAGACCATCAAAACCATCCTGCGTCGCCGCGGCGCACAGTAGTGCGCGCCTCATTCAAATGTCCGAGATCATAGCGGCTGCGCCTGTAGCCGCTGAACCCACTCTTTCTTTTTCTCAGTCAACAAGTCGTTGAGCAGAAGCGGCGACATCTCGTCGTCAAACGGTTCCAATACATCCAGCGTCATGGCCCCTTCGCCGTGTTCTTGCCAAGCCTGTTGTAGAGGCCGGTTGCGATACTGCCCGGTGCCAAGCTGAAACCAAAGAGAGTTTCGTACAGAAGCAAGGTTCGGCGAGGAGCCAACCCAGGTTTCCCCAGTGGCACTGCAACGCACTACAAAGATGCCACGAGGAATCTTGCGCTGTTTGAACTCATCGGCAATCTGACGACGCGAAGCTTTGCTGCTCGTATCCATCAACATGGGCAATCTCCTCTGCTCCGGAAAACCATAGGCCTTATTAAGCCCAAAAAACAATGGGCATGGCCGAAGCCACGCCCGTCGTTCGTGAAGCCAATCAATATCCTACTTCTTGGCCTTCTCGCGGGATGCCTTGGCACTGGCCAGCGCGGCCTTCGCCGTACCCACTAGCGTGGTAAAGCCCCCTGCATCATGCACTGCAATCTCCGCCAGAATCTTGCGATCCAGCACATTGCCCGCCAGCTTCAGTCCATTGATGAACGTCGAATAGCTGATCTCATTCGCATGGCAGGCCGCATTGATGCGCACAATCCACAGTGCACGGTATTGCCGCTTCTTCTGCTTGCGCCCAGTGTACGCAAACTTCAGGCTGCGCTCTACTGCCTCCTGCGCCGCCTGGTATAGCTTGGATTTTGTCAGGAAATAGCCACTCGCACGCTTCAAAATCTTCTTGCGGCGGTCGCTGCGTTTGGTACTCCGCTTTACACGGGGCATCGTAGTTCTCCTTTTGCGTATATCGGTTAAGCGGCTGGAGGAAAGGGTTCCTCTTCACGCGCTAGGCAACTCCAGGTCTCGGTGGGATTCGCTTCGCAATTCCCAGGGGCCGTAACGCTTTGCTGGCCCTTTGCTTCACGGATTGCTGATTTCAAAACTCTGAATTTCAGCTTGCCGGATAGCGGCTCGACTTGAAAAACTTCGGCCCTCCCTGCCATTCTCAGGCGTAGGGAAGCATCCGTGCGATCTTCGGGGTATCCGCCTTGGAGATCAAAACCGACTGGCCGAGGTGGCGTTTGGTCTTGGTGGCCTTCGAGGTGAGGATGTGGCGCGTCTTCGACTGGCCGCGCTTGAACTTGCCCGACGCAGTCTTGGTGAAGCGCTTAGCTGCGCCCGAATGAGTCTTCAACTTTGGCATGCTGTTTCCTTGGCGTTTCTGGACAACCTTACAAGTGTAGCCGATTCCGCCCCTAAATGGTAGGGACTAGACGTATACCAGCGGTACGATTCGTCCAATCCGGCCAGTAACCTTCCCTGTTATCAGCGACTGTTTTCCGTTGCAGTAGAACGCTGCGGGTATAAACTTCGGGAGACTGCAAGTTCAGCAAAATGAAATAATGGCAAGGAAGAATCCATGAAGCCGCTGACGTATGTATTTTCGATCGCTGCAGCCTCCATGCTCCTGCTCGTGATTGGATGCGGGAGTAATACCAACTCGCCCGCGCCTGGGCCAGCCTTTACCCTGTTTGTCGTGCAGAACGGAAGTGCTGCCCTCACCAACAGCGTGCTGGAGTTTCCCGCAAACGCATCCGGCAGTTCCACACCTTCCAATACGATAACCGTGCCCAGCCAAACCGCCTACGATGCCGTAGCCGTCGATACCGTCGGCAATCTCTACGTCTCCGCCACGGTCGTCACTGCTCCACCATTTCTCCAGGAAATTCTCGTCTACGCGCCTGGAGCCACTGGCAGCGCTACTCCCGCACGTGTTATTACCAGCAGCAGTTTGACTTCAATCATTTCTTCCATCGCAGTGGATTCAACCGGCTTGATCTATGCTCTAAGCGGAAACTCGATCTACATCTTCGCTGCAAACGCAGGCACTAACGCCACTCCCTTACGCCTGATCAGCGGCTCTGCTACAACACTCAAATCGGCCTCCCAAATCGCCGTGGACGCTGCGCAGAACATCTATGTCGCCAACACCCAGGCAAACGACATCCTCATCTTCTCATCGACAGCGAACGGCAATTCTGCGCCCGCCGCCACTTTGACTGGTACTGCCACCGAAATCAGTTTGCCATCCGGCGTAACCATCGATTCGTCGGGGAACATCTATGTGGCGTCCTTCAACCAGCCCAGCAACTCATCCATTCTGCTGGAGTTCGCTCCCGGTGCAACCGGCAATGCAACCCCCGCGCGTGCCCTTACCGGCATTGCAGCAGCCACTCTCTACGGCCTCGCTGTGGATGCGCTCGACAACTTGTATGTCTACACCGCAACCAGTAGTCAGTTGTCAGTCGACGTATTTACGTCGAACCTGTCGGGCAGCAGTGCCCCTGCAAGAACCATCAGTTCGACTGCATGGACTCCGACGACGCCAACCTATGGACAGATTGCGGTACGCTAGAAATTGCTAAGGCATCACTTCGCAATAATTCAGCATCTCTTTATTATCGTTATATTTGCCGTTGATATTAGAAGCTCTGCTTTGTATTTAATTTTCTGACTGCTGCACAGCGCGTTCATGCCAGATCTCATCCTCTCGATCCATCAATGGAGTGGTCGCCAGCGCATCCGCGTGGTCTGCCTCACCTTTGCTGCCACCACGCTGCTCTCCACTCTCCTTTGTGAGAAATTCGCGTATATCTTCCACGAGCCGGATTCGGACCAATATCTGGCCATGGCAAACCATCGCATGGACCTGGTCATGATGCCCTTCGCATGCCGACAACTCGGCATCCTCCTGGTTCAGGCTCTAACTCATCTCCTGCACCTATCCATTGCGCATAGCTTTGTTGTGGAAGGAGTGTTGAGCTTCGGCGTCTTACTCGCTACGGTCCTCTATCTTCTGCTCCACTCCGGCGCACCTCGTTGGATGATCCCTGCCATCGCTGGACTCCTGTTCTGGCCCCGGCAGCTCGAGGACCTTGCCCTGCCCGATCTGTTCTATGCGGCATTGCTCTGCTGTTTTCTTCTTTTGTTGTGGCGCGGTCACCTGATGCTGGCTGCACTGATGATGTTTCCTCTGATGGTTGCGCGTGAATCAACTCTGTTGACGCTGGCTTGTCTCCTCGTCGCAGGCGGGCGACGTCTCCGCCTCCGCGACGCGGCTGCATCCGTCCTGGCAACCGGTGCTGGTATGTTGCTGGTCAAGCGCCTCACAGCCAACGCACTGCCCAACCAGGAGAACATCTCGCCTATGTTTTACATGGTCGCTAAGATGCCCTGGAACTTCCTCAAGAACCTTCTGGGCCTGAACCCCTGGGCCAACGTCTATCCCTCCTGTGCGGTGCCCAGGTGGCAAATGGCTTTACATCTTGGCCCGTTGAACTCCATCGGTTTCTGCGCCCCCGACTTTCACTATCCCATCACTGCACTTGCATTAGCTCTGGCCAGCTTCGGGCTCTTCCCTTTACTGCTGATCAAATTGCACCGGATGTACATCGCGCCGCCCAATCCTATGGAACGCAGTGCAATTTTCCTTCGCTTTTGTGTCTTGTATGGGACTGCATCGTTCGTCCTCACCCCTCTGCTCGGAGAATCGTTCCTGCGCCTGTACTTCTATAGCTGGCCACTCTTCCTGGTTGCACTACCCATTCTGATGGGCGCTGCCAGGGCTTCCCTCTCCTCCACGCCAGCCGCGCTACTCTTTCTCACACTGCATCTTGGTCTCTCTTGGAGCCTCATGTTCGTCAACCCATGGCTCGTCATATGGATCGCCCTGGTCGTCTACCCAGCAGGCTGGCTGATGCTGCACATCGCCTGGCGAACCCGCCCGCAGACCGAGCCCGCAGCAGTTCATCGATCCTCAGACATGCAGCGTTACGGATAGTGCCATAACGTACTTGGAAGACCACTCCAGTTCGCCGTTAATCCCCCTTTTTGCACCGAATTCCACCCCCAAAATCACCCTCCAATTCATGCTATAATCAGTTAGTAAACAGAAGGCGGTTTTCCGCTGAAAACACTGGTTTTGTGCGCCTTTTCTGAACTCTACGGGCCAGCTTACAGCCTTGGTTTCTAGACCCTGATTTTTGCGGCAGCAACCCCGCCGCGTGGAGTGTGAATGGCATCGACCGTTATCAGCCCTGAACCCGAATTGCTTGCGCTCAATCAGGACGCCAAACCAACCTCGACAAACACCCCTTCCGCACCCAAAGATGGTGGCGGATACTCCGCGGAAAATATCACCGTGCTCGAAGGCCTTGCAGCCGTACGCCTGCGTCCAGCCATGTATATCGGCTCCACCGGCGAAATGGGACTGCATCATCTCGTCTACGAGGTGGTCGACAACTCCGTCGACGAAGCCCTTGGCGGACACGCCACACGCATCGACGTCACCATTCACGTCGACAACTCCATCACCGTAGTCGACGACGGCCGCGGCATCCCGGTGGACGATATGATCACCAACGGCGTTAAAATGCCCGCTGTCCAGGTCGTCCTCACCAAGCTCCATGCGGGTGGCAAGTTCGACGCCTCCAACTACAAGGTCTCCGGCGGACTGCACGGAGTCGGCGTAAGCTGCGTCAACGCGCTCTCAGAAGAGTTTGACGTTGAAATCTGGCGCGACGGTTTCGCCTGGGAGCAGGACTACGCCAAGGGCGCGCCCATCAGCAAGCTGCGCAAGATGGGCGTCTCCAAACAGCTTGGCACCAAGGTCCACTTCCTGCCCGACAAGTCCATCTTCACCGTTACCGAGTTCAACTACGACACCCTGGCCCAGCGCCTGCGAGAGCTAGCATTCCTCAACAAAGGCCTCGAAATCTCGCTCACCGACGAGCGCACCACCGACGCCAAAACAGGCGAGAGCAAGCAGCAGCTCTTCAAATACGCGGGCGGCATCGCAGAGTTCATCAAGCATCTCAACCGCGGCAAGCAGGTCCTCCACGATAAGCCCATCTACATGGAGGCCGAACGCGATGGCGTCGCCATGGAGATTGGCCTCCAGTACAACGACGCCTACTCCGAAACCGTCTTCACCTTCGCCAACAATATCAACACGGTCGACGGCGGCACTCACCTCTCCGGCTTCAAAACCGCGCTCACCCGCACCATCAACGCCGTCGGCCAGTCGCTCGGCCTCTTCAAAGACGTGAAGGAGAACCTCTCCGGCGACGACGTGCGTGAGGGATTGGTCGTCGTCATCTCAGTCAAGCTCTCGCAGCCGCAGTTCGAAGGTCAAACCAAGGGCAAGCTCAACTCCGACATCGCGGGCACCGTGCAGGCCTTCATCAACGAGCGCCTGGGCGCCTACCTGGAGCAGAATCCCACCGTCGCACGCAAGATCATCAACAAGGCCATCGACGCGGCACGCGCCCGCGAGGCGGCTCGCAAAGCACGCGACCTAACCCGCCGCAAGGGAGCGCTCGACGGCGGCGGGCTGCCCGGCAAACTCTCCGACTGTTCCGAACGTCAGCCCGACCGATGCGAACTCTACCTCGTCGAGGGTGAATCCGCAGGTGGCACCGCCAAGCAGGGCCGCGATCGCCGCTTTCAGGCCATCCTGCCGCTCAAAGGTAAAATTCTCAACGTCGAAAAAGCCCGCTACGACAAGATGCTCGGCCACGAAGAAATCCGCGCCATGATTACCGCCCTCGGATGCGGCATCGGCAAAGACGACTTCGATGTCAGCAAACTGCGCTACGGCAAGCTCATCCTCATGACCGATGCCGACGTCGACGGCTCGCACATCCGCACCCTTCTGCTCACTTTCTTCTTCCGCCACATGCAGGAGCTCATCAAGCGCGGCCACGTCTACATCGCGCAGCCACCCCTCTTCAAGATCAAAAAGGGCCGCTTCGAGCAGTACATCAAGGACGAGCGCGAGTATGTGCAGGTCATGGTCAAGCGTGCCTCTGACGGAATGGTGCTCCGCTACGGCGACGGAGGCGCGCGCATCGAAGGTGAGGCCCTCACCAAATTCATCTCCCAGCTCAACGAGTACCTCGGCTTCTTCGACAAGGTCGAGAAGCGCCTGCGCAACACGCCCGTCACCCAGGCCTTCGCCGAAATCTTCGCCCAGGAGGCTAAAGACTCCGCGCGCCGCGTCGACTTCGAATCTCCCACCAAGCTCAAGGAGATGCAGCGCCGCCTCAAGGACCTCATCAAGCCCTTCCACTTCCGCGAGGTCAGCGACATTCTCCTCGACGAGGAGAAGAAGCTCTACTCCGTCACCTTCACCGACTCGCAGGGTGCCGTGCGCAAGATCGACTGGGCGCTCGCCTCCACCGTAGAGAGTCGCCAGATGCTGGCCAAGCACGCACAACTCAAGGACCGTATGCAGGCGCCCTTCCTCATCGAGTACGCCGCCAAGTCAGCCAAGGCAGAGGCCGAAGAGCCGGAAGAACTCACCGCAGAAGATGGCATTGGCGAAGACGCATCAGCCAGTCTCCCCGCCACTATCGTCGAGGCCAAGCCCGCCAAACGCGGTGGCCGCGTCTCCCACGACCCCGTCGAGAAGCAGACCGCGCGCGAGGTCTTCGAGTACGTCATCGAGCAGGGCAAGAAGGAATATCAGGTCCAGCGCTACAAGGGACTCGGCGAGATGACCGCGCCCCAGCTCTGGGAGACCACCATGGACCCCGACCGCCGCACCCTGCTCCAGGTCCGCCTGGAAGACATCGCCGCCTGCGAGGAGATATTCACCACCCTCATGGGCGAAGACGTCGAGTCCCGCCGCAAATTCATCGAAGAGAACGCCCTCGACGTCAAAAACCTCGACATCTAACCGCCAGGCAGGTTGTAGGGTTGCGGAAAGTTTGGCCCGATTTGCGAAAAGATGAGCCGTTATTTGCCGATAGATTGGCCACCTGAGCGCTCGTCAGAATCTTTCTCCAAAGCATGCCTGACGATCGGAATCATAGACTTAGCCGTTAGTGCGTTTGATTTCGGGCCACGGCAAACAGTGAGCTTGCTATAGGTATTCACTATCGTCAATATTGAAGGACTGTTGCAAACTTCTTGGCTCTCGTAATTGCCACGTACTTAAGGCGCTTTACGGTGTCGGCTCTCGTCTCAATACCGTCGGTCGATCGGGGCGTCAGCAATATTACCTCGTCAAACTCCAAACCTTTTGCGCGATGCATCGTAGCAATCCGGACTGCCTTTGAGTCAGGATGGTCGCGTTCATCTGGACCAAGAATCGTTGCTGTTATGTTCTCCGCTTGGAGGACACCGTAAACGGTATTTGCATCGTGTTTGGTAGGCACAATCACGCAAATAGACCGATCTTCGCCAAGGCTGGCCCTCAATATTTCAGATAAGCAGCCAAATGCTTCCTCGAGGTGCTCAAGGTTATGCACCTTAGGGGAAGCGCCATGGGAAATCGACTTGTAGCGCTTGACCTCATCAGAGCCCTCATCAAGGTCATCCACCTCGCAACCTTCAAGCGTGGCAACGGCAAGACGACGAATCTCTTCGGTCGTACGATAGTTCAGATAAAGCTTGCGCGAGCGCCCACGGATGTCGATTCCACAAGCACTCATGACGGCACGGTTTCGGTTATAGATGCGCTGATGCCCGTCACCCACAAAAAAGAGGTCATTTTTGTCGTGGGGAGCCATCGCACGTAGCAATCGAAGAGCCTGTGGTCCAAAATCCTGTGTCTCATCCACGATTATGGAAGCAAATGGTGGCGTCTCACCCTCAAGCAACAGGGCCCCATCACGGTACGCATCATCAACCTCCTTAAGCTTTCTGCTTGCAAGTTGAGCTCTGTACTCTGCAAACACAGGCCAGATCGCATCTCGTTTCGCACGCGTCAATACAATGCCTCGGCCTGTGCGTTTATTCACGGATTTATTCGAGCCCAGGGTGGGTGTTCAGGACTTTGGCGCAGGGTCCGCCCGATGATAGGGATTTCATTTCGGTTGCAACTGACTCCGAAGCGATGTCCGAGCCCGATAAATGGGCAATATCAATGGGCTATAAACTGGGTGCCTATAGTTGCCCGGAATCCGTTTCAAGTGCGAGGGTGTAGTGGAAACGACTATCAAGGAAGTCGGACAGTATCTTGAACAGCAGGCCAAACTCGGTACGCCCATCACCTATACCGATGTCATCCGGCGCTTCCCCGACTTGCCTATGTTGACCGGAGCGTGGCGTGCCCATCCGCTGTGCGGAATCTTCGGAGAGCTCGACGACGAGGATAATGTCAGGAAGCGGCCCTTGCGAACCGCGCTCGTCTTTGCCAAGGAAACCGGGAGACCAGGCCAGGGATTCTTCGATACGGTCCAGAATTTGCGAGGGACCACCATAATGAAGAGCGATCAGGATAGGGTTTGGACAGATGAACTGAAGGCTCTGCTCGCCCATTACGCCTAAAACACTCGTTCCAATTTGCGTGCAACATGGATGAGATTTCAGACATCGACGTCGCGAAAGAACTGATTGCGCTGTGCCGTGCTGGAAAGCTATACGAAATAGATAGATGGATCGCCGGCGGAAGGTCGCTGAACATTTCCGTTGAGAAGAAACGCCGTAGGCAAAAGGCCTTCTCGAACTCCCTGTCGAAACCGGATTCCACAGCCGCATTGAGTTGATTGCCAAGAACGAAAGTTGCCAGTCTGCAAAAGACGCTGCACTAATGTCATCGCGCAGGATGGGCCTCGTCGAATTGCTTGTCGCGTGCGGCGCTGACGTCGGGGCCATACCTCTCGTCGAGGTCTTGGTCACCTGGGAGCCCAACCTGATGCGCTTCTTTCTCGATAGAGGTGCCGACCCTCTGGATGGTCGTCCCTTTGCAGAAGTATTTCGCGAAAAGATCCGAACGACCCTATCGGTGCAGTAGTCGATATAGATCACGTTCGCCACGTCGGATATATCCTGCAGCTGGCCGAACACGCTTGGCGCACTCCGCATTCTGGAATGCCGCCAGCCCGACAGGGAGTCTCTCGGGGATTACGGTCATGATTGCCAGCGACTACGTTCGCCTGTTGTGGATTCGTAACGGCGTTGTGTAGGCTCGAGATACACCATGTCCGCAAATAGTATCGTCATCGACCTAGCAACCGTTCCAAGTCAGATGTTCAAGGCGCGAATTAAGGAGTACTCACCACCCGCTAGCCATAAGCAGCGCAAGTGCCCTACAGGTGCTGCGCCTCCATGGGTTATACAAGTCACAAAGCACGGCCAGCTCATGTCCCTCCCTCACCTCGTGGATCATGCGGGCAGCCATTTCGTTGATTCGGTGAACCCTGGCATCTTCAAAGGCGGAGGAACACAACGACAAAAGGCTGCCGCACTCGCTTGGGCCTTGATATCGATGGTTCGACCGTCCATCGACCAGGGGCAACTTTGGGTTAAAGACCCTCAGGATCAGGACATCAAACGCCTGTGTTCGGAAATTCTGGGGGTAGGAGCTGCTCTTCACTTATTAACAGCAGCTGGTGCCATCGACTTCCGCACCATTGATAAGTTCAAAGGCGGCAAGAAAAACACCAGCGGCGGCCAGAAGAAGACTGGAAACTTCGATTATGAGGCCTTTAACCACAATGGGCAGAAGCTCTTGATTGAAGCTAAGGGTACGTTCAATGGAAAGTTTATGAGCGGCCACAGAAAATCAATCGAAAAGAAGCTGGGCAAATCGGGTTTTTTGAAACCTGGTGCTGCTCGCGGCTACAGTAGTGCCATAGGAATTATCTTTGCGACTTGGTCGACTGCTACAAAACGTGGGTGCGATGTGGAACTCTTGGATCCCGAGCATGAAGGGGAACGCTTCTTTGAGGAGCATGTTCGCCAGGTGATTCGCTTCTACGCGCGCAGGTTTGCTGAGTTCATGGGAGAAGGTCCAGGTGCTGTCCGTCTCTTTGCGCTGGCGGACTCGGCAGAGCTGTTCGCCCCACAGGAGCCGCTTCTCAAACGGCTCGGAACAGACCGAAACGAGAGCCGTGCTTTCTTTAGAGTGATCGTCCGGATTCGCAGGGAAGGTCGGGAGCAAGCGTTTATGGGCGGGTTTTGGGAGGGCGGAGGGGTGGAATTGCCGTACTCTCTACGCGCTAAGGCCGCGGAGCATCTTCGCTACGCCTTTACTGGCATCGACCTCGCGATTCTTCAGTACATTCGTGAACGCCGCTTCAAAGAGTTGCTTGATTATCGACAGGGAGATGAAGAGCTATTCGTCATCCGGTCAGACAGTTTCCAGGGACAGTTCTCCTTGGACGAATATGGCACTCTTCGCGGCTGGATGAACGAGATTCCCCCTCCGGACGTTATCTTCGACCTTACGGGCAAACAGATGGTTCAACGAAACCGATAACAAACGAGGTTAGGGCGGCTTGCAGGAGTTTTTCATCTAATGGTGGGCCGCTACCGATAGCGAAAACCAGGTCACGATCACAAAGGATGCACGCGGCAATCGAATCTGGCGCGACGGAGAGGTTCCGCAAGTGATCAGTCATCCATGTCCAATCCGCCAGCGCTTTGATACGGATAAGCCCAGCATTACTGAGATGGTCCGCCGCTTGAACTTCACCGAAGTGTGGAGGATCTTGTAGGCAGGTGCTTCTAAGGAGGATCATCGACATGCAGATTCGTTCGGTTGGTATTGACCTTGGCAAGACGACTTTTCACCTGGTGGCGCTTGGCGATAACGGCAAGGTGCTGCTGAAGAAGAAGTTCACCCAGAAGCAGCTAATCGCTTTCACAGCCAACATGCAGACCTCCCTGGTTGGGATGGAGGCATGTTCCGGAGCGCACTTCCTTGGCCGTGCTCTGCGAGTACAGGGCCATGATGTGAAGCTGATTCCAGCCCAGTTTGTGAAGCCGTTCGTGAAGTCGAACAAGAACGACTTCATCGATGCAGAAGCGATTGCCGAGGCTGTGGATCGCCAGAACATGCGCTTTGTGCCTATCAAGACAGATGACCAGCTCGATCTGCAGGCGCTGCATCGCGTGCGTGACCGGTTGATCACACGACGAACGTCAGTGATCAACCAACTGCGTGCCTTCCTTCTGGAGCGTGGTCTGGTCTTCGCGAAGAGTCCGGCCAGGCTGCGTGAGCGTATGCCTGAGATTCTCGAAAACGCCGATGAAAATCTCACTCCGCGCATGCGCAACTTGCTGGCTCTGCTGTGGAACGAGTGGAAGGATCTGGAGCTTCAGATCGAACAGATGAACGATGAAGTCGAACGGATCGCATTGAGCGATGCGGCATGCACGCGACTCAGACAGATCCCCGGCATCGGCCCGTTAGTGGCGACCGCGATTGTGGCCGCGATCGGCAACGGGGCAGCGTTCCACAAGGGCCGAGAGTTCGCGGCCTGGATGGGCCTGGTGCCGAAGCAGTACTCGACCGGCGGCAAGGCGAAGCTGGCGGGCATCAGCAAGCGAGGCAACAACTACCTGCGCAAGATCCTGATTCACGGCGCACGCTCACTGGTCTTGCGATGTAAGCGAGAGAGGATCGCGATGGGTGCATGGTTGACGGCTCTTGAAGCCAGAGCACCACGCAACGTGTTGATTGTTGCGGCGGCCAACAAGCTGGCACGGATCGCGTGGGCCGTGCTCTCATCTGGCGAAGACTACCGGGCAGTGCAAGAGTTGGTTGCTGCCTAGCCAGACGTAACTGACATGATCAAGTTCTCCCACCGAGGTCTGCACCGGACGAGTAAAGATGAAAGAACCGTCACAACGGCGTACCTGAAACCTGATTTCTCAAATGGCTCTCAAACAGCCGAGGCATTTTGCAGGACAGGCACGCGGCGTACCTCATCATGGCCAGGAGAATAAAAACCTCCACCAACAGGCCGAATACATTGACGCAGACTTTCTTCATCCAAAACTTTTCCCTTGCAGTCGGGCGGCGGACCATACATTTGAGAAAGTTGCAAACAAGGACAACTTTTCCGCAAATTGGTAGGATTAGACCTCATTTTTGCGCAAATTACGGGGAACGAGGTCGGATGAATGTTTCGACTCAAACCCTTTGGAATCAGTGTCCAGACTAGACAGTATTTGCGCAAATCTGGACAGTTTTTCCGCCAGCCTACACAGGTTTTGCTATCTACCTTGCTCGCGGAATGCTAGACCTGCGCTGCCTCCATCAGGCACTTTCACCGCTTTTGAATGTTTATAAGCGAGATCATAATCGGCATATATATGCCCTGACTTGGTTGCTGAGACTGAGTAAGTCCCGGGCGGTACGCGCAAAGAGAATTTTCCACCAGTGCCCGTGATCGCAGTATATGTAATGCCTGTTCCGATTGCGTTTATCCGAACGCCTAAATCGCCGTCGATCATCTTTCCATATAGTAAGCCGCCGTGCCGAGTTGGCAGTTGACGAATCTCCGCAATTGTTGAGGCCGCCTTGGACAACGGAATCGAGTTGCCACAGTTGTCAGCCGCAAATCCGCTTTTGTGAGTTGAATCAGGGAACGCAAAGATCAGAAAGCTCTGGCCAACCTTTACATCGAATGGAAACCGTCCGCTGTCATTGCCGGAATATGTGCTCACCATGTCGCCCGCATGGATCGAGCCGCGAAACACCCGCTGAACGCGCCAAGTATAAGCATCTTCGTCGTAGTAACTCTCTGTTGTTAGTCCTAGCTTTTGGTCCGCAACAAGGGTTCCGGTAAAGACCAGATCGCTCACGAAAAACTCGTCGTCCACTCGAATCTTTGGTTCATAGCAAAAAGCATGTAGAGATGGCGTAGCGAGAATCACCAACGGAAGCAACACAATGCAACTGATAATTCGCTTCCGCATCCGTAACCTCTACTTCACCGCGCCGCCCATATGTCTCACCGTCATCTGCAGGATGCGCGCATTCGGCGGCTGCGAGCAGGCAAATACGATGGTGTCAGCCACCTCGCTCGGCTCCATCATGTACGAGTCCTTCACGCCCTCCTCGGTGCGCCCGTGTCCCACGGCGAACTCTGTCTTCACGCCGCCGGGGCAGATCGTACCCACCTTGATATTGTGCTTGCGCAGTTCAGCGTCCAGCGATTGGGCGAATCCGATCTGCGCCCACTTGCTGGCGCTGTACACCGACTCGCCCGCGCAGCCCTGCAACCCCGCCACCGACGAGATGAACAGTATCTCGCCGCCACGCTGTGCAATCATCCCAGGCGCGGCGTAGCGCGCAAACAGAAAGCTGCTCTTCATGTTGGAGTCCATCAGCGCGTCGTACTCCTCCACGCTGGTCTCCACAAGGTCCTTGTAGTTCCCTGCTCCTGCGTTGCAGATCAGAATGTCCAGATGCCCATACTGCTTCACCGCCAACGTTACGCAACGCTCCGCCGTCGAAGGTTCCGCTGCATCTCCAGCCAGAAAGACGGCCTTGCCGCCACTCGCCGCAATCAGGTCGCACAGCTCGCGCAGCCGCGCTTCTCGCCGAGCCGTCACCACCACATTCGCGCCCTTCGCCGCGAACGCAAGCGCCGTCGTCCAGCCAATCCCAGAGCTGGCACCAGTGATAAGGACCGTCTTTCCAGTAAGTCTGATCGCATCCGGCATCTCGACAAACTCCTCACATAAATTGAATCTATCCGATTCGCTCCGCTCGTACTTAGCACTGCAACACCATAGGAATGCTACCATTTCGCCTATGCACCAACTTTCCGGCGATCCCGCATCTCAGCCAGGCACTGTAAAGCCTCCGCTGATTGAAGTCCGCGGTCTCATCAAGGAATACGCGCGCCACAACGGTGTAACGCGCGTCGTCGACGATGTATCGTTCACTATCCAACCAGGCGAAACGCTTGGTCTGGTCGGAGAATCTGGCTGCGGCAAGACAACCATCGCCCGCATCTTGCTGCGCCTCATCGAACCCACCGCAGGCGAAGTCCTCTTCGAAGGCCAGCCTCTTCCGCCCGCCTCCAGCTCGGCCATGCGCGCAATGCGCCGACGCATGCAGATCGTCTTTCAGGATCCCTACGCCGCACTCAATCCGCGTATGACCGTCCAGCAGATCCTCGCCGAACCCTTCGCCATCCACCACGAATCGCCTACAGAAGGCCTTCCTGCGCGCCTCGCAGAACTGCTGCACTCCGTCGGCCTGGACCGCTCTGCCCTGCGGCGTTATCCGCACCAGTTCAGCGGCGGTCAGCGTCAGCGCATCAACATCGCACGTGCTCTCGCCTTGCACCCGCGCTTCCTCGTCCTCGACGAGCCGGTCAGCTCGCTCGATGTCTCGGTCGGTGCGCAGATCGTCAATCTACTGCGCGATCTGCAAACAACCCTGGGTCTCACCTATCTCTTTATCTCGCATTCCATACCTCTGGTTCGCTATTTATGCGACCGTATCGCCGTGATGCAGTACGGTCGCCTGGTCGAATTAGGCGGCTGCCTTCAGGTCTGTGAGTCACCACGCAGCACTTACACCCGACAACTCATCGCCGTCACGCCACAGCTTCCAACCCTCGCCCAACGCTGACCCTCTACAATAAGAGAGGATGATCTCCAGCTTCAGCGCGCATGTTCCCTACCTCTGGCTGGTCGCAGCCTCGTTCATTGCAGGTGCCATGAACGCGATGGCCGCTGGAGGCTCCTTCATCTCTTTTCCTGCGATGATTGCCATTGGCGTCCCTCCCATCCAGGCCAACGCCACCAATACAGTCGCCTTATGGCCTGGTCAGCTCACATCTATCTGGGCCCTGCGCACAGACCTTCGCCGCGACCTGCTCACCGTTGTGGTCTCCGCCGCTATCCTCGGCGGCATCAGTGGCGCAGTCGTTCTCCTGAATACGCGTCCCAGGACGTTCATGCACCTGGTTCCGTGGATGCTGTTGGCCGCCTCACTGCTTTTCTGGATCAGCAGCCCCATCTCGCGGTGGCTGCGCCACCGCTCCGACACTCCGCACAAGCCGCGTACACCGGCCATGCTTCCACTCTTCTTTTCGCTTCTTCTGGTCAACTTTTATATCGGATACTTCGGCGCTGGCGCGGGTTTTCTCGCCATGAGCGTACTCGCACTTTTTGGCGTGGAGGAGATGAATGCCGTCAATTCATTGAAGGTCCTGGGCGCCTGTCTGGCCAACTTTTGCGCAGTCGTCACCTTCATCTGCGGCGGTGCCATCATTTGGCACTACTGTCTGGTCTCCATGGTCGCAGCAGGCATCGGCGGGTACACCGGGGCACAATATGCGCGCCGCATGAACGCCGAAGTGCTGCGTGCCATCGTTGTCATCATCGGTTGCACTATGGCCGCATACTTTTTCTGGAGACAGTCATGAATTTCGTTTGGAGCACGCAATGACCCTTGCACTACTATCCGTCGGGTTTCACCTTAGCAGCGCACGCATCGACGACCTGGGATATGCCGCCGCCCTGCTCACCACCGCCGCTTATGTTCCACAACTGGTCCGTGTCATACGCCTGCACTCGGCACGCGATATATCACTACCCACCTTCATGATGTTTGCCCTTGGAGTCTGCTTCTGGCTGCTCTACGGCCTTTACACTGGATCAAAGCCAATCATCGCCAGCAATAGCGTAACCATGGTTCTCGCAATCAGCATTGTTGTCCTGAAGCTTCGCTACGACCGTAGAGCTTTGAAGGAGCTAAAGCCATGAGCCATGAAGGAATCCGATTTATCAGCGCGGAAGAAGCCGCACTCGCAGCCGCGCAGGAGAATAACCGCCCGCCGGCCAACGCGGTCACTCCACTCAAGGTACGTGTCAAAAAATCCGAAGGCAGCGGTGTCGAGATCGACTGGCGCGACGGACACAAAAGCTCTTGGGATTTCCGCTGGTTGCGCGACGCCTGTCCCTGCGCCACTTGCAACGCCGAGCGCGAAACAACAGGCCGTGCGCCGGGCGAGTCCAAACCAAAATCGAAGGACCCGTTCGCCCTCTACCAAGCCCCCCCACGTCCCGACGAGGTTACTCCCGTCGGCAAATACGCCCTCAGCTTCAAATGGAACGATGGCCATCAGTCCGGCATCTACTCATGGACTTACCTGCGTAGCGTATGCCAGTGCCCCGTTTGTACCGCTCCTCGCAGCATCTAGGTAATCCTCAACTGCTCCAATGCCTCATCCACCGTCTGCGCCACAAGCACAATCGCACGCTTCTCCTGGGTCAACATTCCCTGTTCAACACACTCATCCAGAAACTTCAATAATGTGTCGTAGAACCCATTCGTGTTCAACACAAGAATTGGCTTGGCATGCAGTTTCAGCGTCTGCCATGCCAGCGCCTCGAAGAACTCTTCGAAAGTCCCAAAGCCGCCGGGTAGCACGATAAACGCATCACCACGTGAGCCGATCATCGCCTTGCGAGTGTGCATGGTGTCGACCACATGCAGTTCCGACAGCCCTTCATGCGCCACTTCCATATCCACCAGCGCAGTGGGAATCACGCCAATTACGCGCCCACCGGCGGCCAGTGTGCCCTCTGCAATCGCCTGCATCAGGCCTACCTTTGCACCGCCATATACCACGCCAACGCCATGCTCAGCCAGCTTGCGCCCAAGCTCAATCGCAACCTCTCGATACTTCGGATCCACGCCATTGGCCGACGCACAAAAAACAGCAACATTTCTGATTGCAGAAGCTGCATGCGCAATGACAGCACTCGGGGTAGGCATTTCTATGATTATCCCACCCCGAGAGCCGTCGATTCAGTTGATTTTTACCGTCCCTCCATTGATCGAAGGTGCAAACTTGAACAAAAGTTCACCCTTTTGATAGCCAGCCCCAGCCGTGTCTGCATATACAGCCGCTCCAGACGCGCCCTTGATAGTGATCGACTGATGCGGCTTCACCGTGTAGGTCTGTCCGTCAATCTTTAAATCTTGAGATGCGTCGCCCCTGTTATAGACCTGCACCGCGATGCTCGCTCCCTGCACCGTACTCGCATCCGTTTTGGTCTTTTTGTTCGAAGAAGCGTTGGCGACAGCCGGAGTCATGGTGCCTGCCACCAGAAAAAGTGCGAGCGAGCTTGCAAGCATGCGATTGATGCGCTGCATAGGAGTTACCTCGATATTGAAGTTGGCGTCGAAATTCCTGGCCCTGTTCGTATAAATCTCGCCGCATCTATCACTACGCATGCCGTTCAACACCAGTTCCATCGAAATCTAAAATAATTCTGCGCGCAGCCCAGTTCGCTATCCACCGCCAACCCAATTAACATAGACGTTGGAGAGCCCATTCAGTGTCCCGCCTTCTCGATAACATGAACCCGCAGCAACAGGAAGGCATTCAGGCCGTCGATGGCCCGGTGTTGCTTCTTGCGGGCGCAGGCTCAGGCAAAACTCGCGTCATCACGCATCGCATCGCCTACCTCATCGAGGAGCGTGGCGTCCCCGCCGACTCCATCCTTGCCGTCACTTTCACCAATAAAGCAGCAGCCGAAATGTCGGAGCGTGTCGAACGCCTATTAGGCCACAGTTCATTGGCCAAGCCTCTGCTCTCTACCTTCCACAGCTTCTGCGTTCGCGTGCTGCGCCGCGATATTGAGGCCTTGCGCATTCCATCCTCCGGCGGCGGCAACAGCATAGGTATTACCCGAAACTTCGCAATCTACGACGAAGTGGACCAGCAGGCCGTCGTCAAGAGCGCGCTCAAGCGCCTCGGTTTCGACGACAAACAGCTCAAGCCCAGCGTCGCCCTCGGTCGTATTAGCTGGGCCAAGAGCCACATGATCGATCCACAGCAGTACTTCCTTGCCTCCACCAATCCAATGGAAGAGAAGATTGCTCATATCTTCGAGATTTATCGCAAGGAACTATTGAAGGCTAATGCACTGGACTTTGACGACCTGCTTCTCGAGGCCGTCCGTCTGCTCAAGGCCATCCCCGATGTGCGCGAGCGATACAACCGCCGCTACAGATATCTGCTCATCGACGAATATCAAGACACCAATCGCCCACAGTACGAGTTGATGAAGCTGTTGGCTGGCCCTGCGCGTAATGTCTGCGTGGTGGGCGACGAGGACCAGTCCATCTACAGTTGGCGCGGTGCGGACATCCGCAACATTCTTGAGTTCGAGAAAGACTTTCCAGATGTCCGCACTATCCGCCTGGAGCAGAACTATCGCTCCACCCAGATCATTCTGGAAGGCGCTTCGGCTGTAGTCGCCAATAACACGCAGCGTAAGGGGAAAACTCTTTTCACGACGCGCGAGGGCGGATCGTTGATTGGCTATTACGAGGCTCCCGATGGTGAAAATGAAGCCCTGTTTATTGCCGATCGCATCCAATGTTACCTCCGCGCCGAATCCGATTCGGAAGCACAGCCCCGCTGCGCCATCTTGTATCGAACAAACTCACAGTCACGCTTGTTTGAGGAGGCCCTGCGTCGCTATCAGATCCAGTACCGCATGGTCGGCGGTTTCTCGTTTTACGATCGAGCCGAGGTCAAAGATATACTCAGCTACCTCAAGTTGGTGCTCAATCCGCACGACTCCATTGCATTGGGCCGCATCGTTAACTCGCCACCACGCGGCATCGGCAAAACCACCATGGAGACACTGGAACGCATCGCATTGACCACAGGCATCAGCACCTGGGACGCCATCGCGCGTGCCAGCGAAGACCGCCTGTTGCCACCTCGAGCACTGCTTGCCTTGGCTGGCTTCCGCCGCCTTATCGAAGATGCCCGCGCCATGCTCGGTACTGATTTCGCTGGCAAGCTTGCCGCTGATTTGATCACCGAAGCCTCGGATATACCGCCTTCAGGCTCCGAGACATGGGATACTACGTCACAACCGATTTCTTTGCCGAGTACAACCGATTTCGATCCGCTTGCATTTGCAACCGAATCCGCCTCTGATCACGTTTCGCCCTCCGATATCAGTTTCAATTTTGGCTTTGATTCAAGTCCAACGGATGGCCCCAGCAACGACCCAGCCCAGCAAGCAGCCTTCCGCAAGCCCGGGGACTCAGCAACACTTCCAGAACTGATCAAGTTCCTCAACGACCGCAGTGGCTACCTGCGCGCGTTGGAGGACGAAGGCACACCAGAATCCTTCTCGCGCATCGAGAACCTCAAGGAACTGGCCAACGCTGCACAGGATGCTGAGGAGCGCGGCGAATCCTTAACTGAATTCCTGGACCACGCAGCCCTGGTCGCCGACACCGACTCTTACTCGGCTGACTCGCGCGTAACGCTGATGACGCTGCACGCGGCTAAGGGCTTGGAATTTCCCCTGGTATTTTTATCGGGTATGGAGGAGGGCCTGTTCCCCAACTCGCGTACCCTTACCGATCCCACCGGCCTCGAAGAGGAGCGCCGCCTCTGTTACGTCGGCATGACTCGCGCTATGGATACGCTGATGATGACGCGCGCGCGCTATCGTCGCCGCTACGGTTCGGAGATGCCCGATGCAAGCATCCCCTCGCGATTCCTGGAAGAAGTTCCGGCGCGTCTAATAGAAGACCTGGGTAGCCCCACTGTCCGCCCGCAGTTCTCCGGCAACGCCTTCTCCACACCCTACCCGCAACGCCATCGTTTCGGCCACACCAACGATCTATCTGCGGACGGTGATCGCCACTATAGCTACGAAGACGAAGATCAGACAACGCAGTCGTCTGCAGGCAGTACGAAAGGGCGCGGCGGGTCCATCAAGTTCTCCACAACGCGCATCGCACCCGCATCTCGCCCAATCGCGCGTTCCGCCTCCACAGGCAACTCCATCGACAACATCGCTAGCTTTTTTACGGCTCGCGGACAGAAAGTTCCATCTGGACAAAGCTTCGCACGCCCAAAACAAGACATTCCCACACCCACAGGAAAGACTGGCCTGCGCCAGGGATCGCGAGTTCGCCACCCCAAATATGGCGAAGGAACCGTCTTTCGTCGCGAGGGTGATGGGGACGACGCCAAGATTACAGTACAATTTCAACAGCACGGCGTTAAAAAGCTGATGGAAAAATTTGCTCAGCTTGAAACAATCTAAACACAAGCTAAACCATTTTCAGGAAAGCACACTCCCCACTCATGGCAGATACGAAGAGCATCACAGACAAGATTGAACGTAAAAAGGTTAAGCGTGCGGCGCGCAAGGCCGCTCCTGCTAAAGGCCCCCGCACTGGAGCGCGAGGCGAAAACAAGGCCAAGGTCAAGAAGGCCGCACGCGGTAAAACCAAGCGCTAATCCGCACAAGGTCGGGTGCCCCATCCATTCCGCGTTCGTTGCGCAATGGGTGGGAGTCGCCATCACAATCTATGATCCGGATCGATAGCATCGCCGCATCATCTCCGATTGCATCTGCTACGCTTGCTGCACTCTATGCAGGAGGTCGACGCTGCCAAGGCAAATCTTCGCCACCAAGTCCATCGATAAGCTGATCGCCGAATCGGAGCGACCTGACCGTGCCCTGCGCAAAACGCTTGGCCCCGTCTCGCTTACCGCCCTTGGCATCGGTGCCGTCATCGGCTCGGGTATCTTCACAGTCATCGGCGTCGCCATCGGCGGCAACCCAGCCGCGCTGGCTAAGTGGGCAGACTCGCCCGTCATCGATCTCATCCTCGGTCTGCTGCACCATACCAGCGGGGCCGTGGCGGGCCGTCCCGGAGCGGGCCCAGCAATTGCGCTCTCGCTCGTGCTCGTCGCCATCGTATGCGCACTCACAGGCCTGTGTTACGCAGAGTTGGCCAGCATGATCCCCATTGCAGGCTCCGCCTATACCTACACGTACGCCACCATGGGCGAGCTCATAGCCTGGATCATCGGCTGGGACCTTATCCTCGAATACGCCTTCTCCAATATGAGCGTTTCGGTCGGCTTCGCTGCCCATATCGTCGATCTATTGAGCTGGCTCGGCCTCAACCTTTCGCCCAAATGGCTCTCGCCTGCGTATCTTCCACTCGGCCTGCAAGACCTCGCCGGCAACACCATTTACAATCCCGGATGGCATACGGGCTTCGACATTCCCGCCTTCCTCGTAGTTCTTCTGCTTACCGTCGTTCTCGTCCGCGGCATCCGCGAATCCGCGCGTACCAATAACATCATGGTGTTGATTAAAATTGCGGCTATCTTGCTCTTCATCAGCTTTGGCGCCAGTTTCATACATCCATCCAACTACCATCCCTTCTCGCCCAACGGTTGGACCGGCGTGCTGGCCGGCGGATCCATCATCTTCTTCACCTACATTGGGTTTGACTCCGTCTCCACCGCCAGCGAAGAGTGCCGCAATCCGCGCCGCGACGTCCCCATTGGCATCCTGGCCACGCTCATCGTTTGTACTCTGCTCTACGTCGGCGTTGCCGTCGTACTCATCGGAATCGTGCCCTGGCAGACGGTCGCGGGCGATGGCGCTCCCGTCGTCAACGCACTGCGCCGCGTCTCACTTCTTCCCGGAGGCCATCGTCTCCACTTCGTCCACCTAGCCGTATTGTTGGGCGCGCTGGTCGGGATGGTCTCTTCGATCCTGGTCTTTCAACTTGGCCAGGCGCGCGTCTGGTTTTCTATGTCGCGCGACCGCCTGTTGCCAGATGTTTTCAGTCGAGTCCACCCCCGCTACCGTACACCCGCCTTCGCCACCTGGGTCGCCGGATTCCTGGTCGCTATTCCCTCCGGTCTCTTCGACGTGGGCACCTTCGCCGAAATGTCCAACATTGGCACCCTCTTCGCCTTTGTCCTGGTCTCTGCCGGAGTCGTCATCCTGCGCTACAAGGACCCCAACCGCCATCGCGGATTCCGCGTCCCCTTCGGCCCGCTCATCCCCATCCTCAGCGTCCTCTGCTGCATTCTTCTCATGGCCGGCCTGCCCGCTAAAACCTGGCTGCGCTTCTTCATCTGGCTCGCCATCGGCCTCTTCGTCTACGTCTTCTACAGCCGCAAACGCAGCGAGTTCTACAAGTCTTGATCTGTTTCACATCGTAAATACCATCCGACGTCCACTCTTTGTGCGGCCCCATGCTCTCTCTACCTCGCTTAGCGGAATTGTCTCCGTGTCGATCTTCAGCCCGGTGGATGCCGCGGTTTCGTACATCTCAGTCAGCGCCTGTACAATTGCCGCCGCAGACAAGCTGCCCAGCCCGCTCCCCATCATCTCCACGCCAGAGCTCCGCAGAATATCCGCGTTGAGCGAAATCGCATTCCCACTGATCGACCCAATCTGCACATAGCGGATGCGCCGCTCGCCCATAGGATTGCCACGTCCTTTGGCCGCAGCCAGTATGCACTCCGCGGAGTGTCCCCAGAGATAATCCAGCACCACATCCACCCCTGCCAACGCACTGCGGAACGATTCCACCAACTCCTCATCCGATTGTTGCAGCCATATCGTCTCGTCCGCGCCTAGTGCACGCAGCTTCTCCAACACATCCTTCTCACGCCCCGTCGCGATTACCTTACTCGCACCCAGGTTCTTTGCCGCCTGGATTGCCTGCTGCCCCGCTACTCCCGTTGCCCCGTTCACCAGCACCGACTCGCCCGCCTGCAGCCGCGCCCGTCCCAGCAACGCTGCCCATGACGCTAGTCCTGGATTGCCCAACGCAGCCGCTGTTGCATCATCCACATAATCGGGTAACGCGACAGTGCGGCTGGCCACCGCCAGGCTTAACTCCGCCATCGCTCCAAAGGGTGCGGGCGGTCCGAAGAAGTACGCGCGACGTCCATCGGGCAGCGTTCCCACGCCGTCGTACCCCGTCACAAAAGGCATCTCGCTGGCGCTGCTGTAGTGCGAACCAGCAGCTTGACCCTTCACCAGATTGCTCAACGCTGCTGCATGCACCCGCACCATCACTGTGCCATCGCCTGCGACCGGTTCGCGAAATGTCGCGTATCGCGGTGGTCTATCAAAGCTCTCAACAACGGCTGCGTTCATGGCTTGCACATCCTCATGCCCTCTTTCAGTATCGCCTACAGAGCCTCTTTCAGTCTTCGCCGATACTGCTGAAATGCCTGCCGCCCTTCCGCAGTCAGGCACAGCAATGTCTGCGGAATCTTACCGCGATAGGTCTTCGTCACCTCAACGTATCCCGCCTCCTCCAGCTTCGAGAGATGGCTGGACAGCGTTCCCTTGTTCATCTCCGTCTCGTGCTGTAGATAGAGGAAGTCCGCCTGCTCCACCGCAGAGAGCAGCGCCACCAGCATCAACCGCCCCGGCTCGTGAATCACGCGGTCCAACTCCGAGATCTTCTGCGTCATTCGGTTCATTCAGCCGTCTCCGCCGCCGGTTGTGTATGCCGCAGATAGTGCACAAAGCTGATCCCGCCCGAGATCAGCAGTATCGCGCCATAAAGCGCGAAGGTAAGCTGCAATGCGCCGAATATCCATTCGTGAGCCATGACGGCGGCTGACGTGTTCCCCGACATTGCTCGGATAGCACTCTCTGGGAGCATGACAATCGCGATGGAGCAGATCGCCATTGCGACTGGCACGCCCCATTTCCAGAGAACCGAGCTTGCAATTCCATAGGCATAACCATTTGCAATAACCAGGCCGGCGAGAGCGACCGGTGTCGTCAAGCCCCAGTGCGAACCGCCGAACACCGATTGAGTCCGGGCGGCGAGGACGAGAACTATTCCAACCAATACTGAGACGCCAGCCCCAAGAATCATCGGACGCCACACTGCGTCCCGCTTTGGGTATTCGACGAACCCGGTACGCGGATAGGTAATGTACTCCTTGATCGCCTTCATACCGTAGTGGATCACCGCGATCAGTAGCAGGAAGCCGACAGATGATCCATATCGATGCCACCAGAATGCCTGGATAGGCAACCACTGGAGCAGCGCACTACCCAAAAACATAATGCCCAGCCCCAGTTCGCCCACACCATCGATATTGTTGTAGAGCTTTGGGCGTTGCACTAACTTTTCGATCTGATCCATCTTGGTTACTTCGTCATCTTCCTGCATTACTGGGCCTCTTTCTTTTACTGCAAACTAGTTTGCACTGCCAACCTTATTCTGTCAACCCATTTTTCTTGCCCCCCCAGTGCCGCCCCCCCTCGCGCCGCTCTCTCATATCGTCATCCTCGCGCAGCCCTCTGAAGTCGTCATTCTAGTAAAGCCAGAATCTCCGTATTTCGTACTCGCAGTTGCTTGTATCTTCCCTACCCAACAAAATCCACAGATCATTGCAGCGGGAACCACGTTTGGTACACGATATCCACGAGTATTTGATGAAGTTACCGTGAACGCCCTTGCCTGTTTCGCGCAGGCAAAGCATACTCGCAACAGATGCATGGGAACGGTTCCTGTCGAGACCAATACGTGACCCGATATAGCCGTAAAGACGTCCTTCGAATCCTCCACCTGCGAGCGCGCCAGTTGACCGCGTGGGAGCAAGCGGGACTGATTTCCGCCAACGAACAGTACTCTTTTGAAGACCTGGCCCAGTTGCGCACCCTGCGTGCATTGCGTGCCACGCGTATCACTGCCAAGAGCATCCGCGAGTCGGTGGAGGCTATGCGCAGTGCTGCCGGCATGGGTAATCCTCTCATTGAGGCCTCTGCGGTCGGCCACGGCTCGCGTCTAAGCTTCCGCCACAATGGCACTCTGGTAGATCCAGTCACCCGTCAGCTCGCCTTCGACTTTGAGGCAGGAACTGAACGCCACTTGAGTATTGTAGGCACCATAGCGCACTCGCCGGAGCCCGACGTGCAGGAGATGTTTCAGCGTGCAGTGAGACTGGAAGAGGTGCCAGCTACCGTCTCCAAGGCGGCGGATCTATATCGCCAGATCCTGGCTATCCGTCCGGAATACGCCGCGGCAGCCATCAATCTCGGTACCATCCATTACAATCTGCGCGATTTCAGCCTTGCTGAGCAACTCTACCGCCGCGCCACCGAGGCTGATCCCGAGTATGCTCTGGCCTTCTTCGATCTGGGAAATGTCCTGGACGAGTTGAAGCGCCTTTCAGATGCCATTGCCGCCTATCAGAGGGCCATCGCCCTGGTGCCGCAATACGCCGACGCGCACTATAATCTCGCCCTTGCCTACGAGCGCCAGGGCCACCGCCGACGCTCCCTGCGACACTGGCTAACCTATGTGCGACTCGATCCCGTCGGTCCATGGGCGAATCATGCCAAGACGCAGGCCAAGAGCATCCTCAGCAGCGAGCGCCTCTCCATCGTCAGCCGCGCCGGTCGCCTGGTCGCTGCTGGCTAGGCTCGCCACAATCTACTTGTCATTCTGACCCTGAGCGGGGTCGAAGGGGAAGAATCCCCGCATTAGCCTATGTCCATGCAATCCCTGCATCATCTCGCCATCTTGCTAACTCGCCGCTCTACTGCTTTCAACAACTATTCTCCACATCCGCCCCAGGATTGTGCCAGACGTGTCCCGTTCCTAGTAATGCATCGGCCGCTTTCGGTCCCCAGCTTCCGCGCTTGTACATGTGCACCGAATTGTGCTCCTTCAGCACCGGATCCACCACTGCCCACGCTGCCTCCACCGCATCCTGGCGCGTAAACAGCGCTCCGTTACCACGCATAGCATCGCCCAGAAGCCGCTCGTACGGCATCTCCTGCCCTGCTAGCTCCTCGCACAGAAAAAGCTCCTGCTGATGCCCAACAAACTCCTCTCCAGGCGTCTTTACCCTGGTCGCCAATGCGATGGCAGCGTCCGGCGATAGTCGGAATCGCAGATAATTCGCCCGGCCGTGCTTTGGCATCGAGTCCGTAAAGAGGCGTTGTGGAGGCGGCTTAAGCTCTACCAGAATCTCCGTCGCCGTGGTTGCCATACATTTGCCCGACCGAAGATACCAGGGAACGTCTGCCCATCGCCAAGAGTCGATATAAAGCCGCAATGCGCAGAAGGTCTCCACATCCGAGTCGCGCGCTACATCCGGCTCCTTGCGATATCCCACGTACTGTCCGCGCACCAGGTCCTCCGGACGCAGAGGACGCATCGCCTCAAACACCTTGGCCTTCTCCGCCTGCACCGCCCCGTAGTCTCTCGTCGAAGGAGCCTCCATGGCCAGCAGCGCCACAATCTGGAAGAGGTGATTCTCAACCACGTCACGCAGACACCCCGCTGTCTCGTAGAACGCGCCCCGCTTCTTTACTCCGAAGTTCTCCGCCATCGTGATCTGCACGCTGGACACATAATTGCGGTTCCAGATTGGCTCTAAAAATGAGTTGGCAAAGCGGTAGTAAAGAATGTTCATGATCGCTTCCTTGCCCAGGAAGTGATCGATGCGGAAGATGTTGTCTTCGGCAAAGGCCTCGTGCGCTACACGGTTCAACTCACGCGCCGTCGCCAGGTCTCGTCCAAACGGCTTCTCCACAATGACGCGTGCGTCCTTGGCTAGCCCCGCCGCACCAAGTCCGCGGATCACCGTCTCAAACAGCGCAGGCGGAATCGCCAGATAGTGTGCCGGACGATGCGCTTTGCCCAATGCTTCCCGAATCGCCGTAAACGTGGACGACGCTGTGTAATCGCCGGATACATACTTAATGCGAGACAGCAACCCATCCAGAACCCGCTGGTCGCCATTACTCATCTTCCCACCCAACGCATGGCGAATACTATCGGTCACGCGTCGATGCACCCGCTCCAGACTCCAGTTCGGAAAGGCTACGCCAATCACCGGCGTCTTCAACGCTCCGCGTTTCTCCAGTTCGAATAGTGCAGGGAATATCTGCTTGTGCGCCAGGTCCCCGGTCACTCCGAACACCACCAGTGCGTCCGAACGCAATCCACTCATCCGGCATTTCCTTTCTCGTCCTTGGGCTTCTCCAAATGACCGCCAAACTGGTAGCGCAACGCAGACAGCATCTTGTCTGCAAAGTCGTCCTTGCCACGAGAGCTGAATCGTTCATATAAAGCAGCGCTCAGCACAGGCACCGGTACCGCTTCGTCAATGGCCGCGCGGATTGTCCAACGCCCCTCGCCGGAGTCTGAAACATGTCCCGAAAACTTCGCCAGGTCGGGACTATCCATCAATGCCTGCGCCGCCAGGTCCAGCAACCATGATGAAATGACGCTGCCTCGCCGCCATACCTCGGCGATATCCGTCAGGTTCAACTCATATTGATAGAACTCCGGATTGCGCATCGGCGTAGTCTCTGCGTCAGTCGCGTGCGTCTCGTTGCCCACGTTGGCATGACGCAGGATGTTCAACCCCTCCGCGTAGGCAGCCATCATGCCGTACTCAATCCCATTGTGTACCATCTTCACAAAATGTCCTGCGCCGCTTGGACCGCAGTGTAGATAGCCCTGCTCTGCCGTCCCTCCAATATGTTCGCGCCCAGGTGTGCGCGACGTATCCCCAATCCCCGGCGACAGGCTGCAAAAGATAGGATCCAGCCGAGCCACAACCTCCTTCTCTCCCCCGATCATAAGGCAGTATCCACGGTCCGCGCCCCATACTCCGCCGCTCGTTCCTGTATCTACATAATGGATGTTCTTCGCCTTCAGTTCAACGGCTCGACGAACGTCGTCGTGATAGTACGAGTTCCCACCATCGATAATGACGTCGTCGGTCTCCAACAACGGCACTAGATTATGGAGCGTATCATCCACCACGCCTGCCGGCACCATCAGCCATACAGTCCGCGGCGTGGCCAGCTTCTGCACCAGCTCCGCCAGCGAACTGGAGCCGACTGCGCCCAGTTGCGCCGAGGCTGCCACTGCCTCCGCCGACATGTCATAGACTACGCAGCGGTGCCCCGCCTGCAACAGCCGCCGCACCATGCTTGCTCCCATCCTGCCCAGTCCAACCATGCCTATTTCCATGCATCCCCCTCGACTCTATGGTTCGTCATTCCGGCGCAGCCGGAATCACCGTAATTGCCTTTGCTCGATCTCCATCACCGAGCACCAACATCAATACGCTTCTATCTTCAGATGCTGCAACATCCCCCCAAGCACCGTCTTTCGCACGAATCCAAAATCAAATTGTGTATAGAGACACGTAGGGCCCGAACTGGTTCATCCGGGCCCCACTTTATTTCATATCAACATGTGAACGCCTTACCCCTGCGCAGCCTCTACCGTTTTGGTCTGCGCCACTGTCCAGTCTGCTGCGCCCACTTTGAAGCGTGCAAAGCGACGCACAGAGATGTTCTCGCCCAGCTTTGCTACTTTGGTCGCTACAATCTGTGCGATCGTCTGCGACTGATCCTTGATAAACGGTTGGTCCAGCAGGCAAAACTCCTCATAGAACTTGCCCAGCTTGCCCGTAAGCATCTTCTCCACGATCTCAGGTGGTTTGCCGGATGCTACAGCTTGCGCTCGGTAGATGTCCTTCTCCCGCTCGATGTCCTCGGGCGTCACTTCGTCGCGTCCCACAAATCGCGGCTCACTCGCCGCAATGTGCATGGCTACGTCGCGCAACAGTTCCTGAAAATCATCAGTGCGCGCCACAAAATCCGACTCACAGTTAAGTTCAACCAGTACACCGATCTTTCCGCCAGCGTGAATGTACGTTCCTACTGCGCCTTCGTTGGTGGTACGGCTTGCCTTCTTTGCCGCCGTCGCCATGCCGCGCTTGCGCAGTACCACGAACGCAGCCTCCATCTCCCCCTTCGCCTCCTGCAAAGCCTTCAAGCAATCGCCCATTGGCGCACCAGACTTCTCGCGGAGTTCCTTCACCTGTTTCGCATCGATCTTCACTGCTGCTTCAGTCGTCATGGTCCTCTTCATCTCCTGATTAACACATCACTCAATAAACTTGTCACTCGTATCGCGCCTCACACACCAAGAGCGTGGAGCGGATATCGCCGGCCTCCACGCTCTCGTCTTGAGAAAGTTGGAGTGTTACGCTCCGGTCGCGATGTGCTCCGGCTCTGTATCTGGCTCCGCCGCAGCCACAGGTGCCTTGCGTATATTGCCGCCAAGCACTGCAGCCATATCGACGTTCTCGTCATCCGCTATATCGTCGATGGATTCCGCTGCAATTCCCGCCGACAAGTGGATCTCAGCCGCCGCGTCGTCCAGCCCTGCTTCGCCCTCTTCGCCAATGTACTCCGGCGATACCGCAACCTGCTGCACATCCTCTACCTCTGTTGCAAATGCCTTCTCGGTAATCATCTGTACGCCTTCCGCAGCCGAATCGGCAATTTTGGAGGTAAACAGACGGATCGCGCGCAGTGCATCGTCGTTCCCTGGAATTACATAGTCCACCATCGTGGGATCACAGTTGGTGTCCACTACCGCAACCACCGGAATCCCCAGCTTGCGCGCCTCCGCTACGGCAATGGCCTCGTTGTTCGAGTCCACTACAAACAGCGCATCAGGCAGCCGTTTCATGCTCTTGATACCGGAAAGATTGACCGACAGATGCTTGCGTTCCCGCTCCAGCTTGATGACTTCCTTCTTGGTCAACAACTCATAACGACCGTCCGTGGACATATCGTCCAGCTCCTGCAGTCGCTTTACCGACTTCTGCACCGTAACCCAATTGGTCAGTAGTCCGCCCAGCCAGCGGCTGTTGATATACGGCATACTGCAGCGGTTCGCTTCTTCAGCGATGGCGTCCTGTGCCTGACGCTTGGTGCCGACAAACAGCACCAGCTTGCCCGAACCAGTCAGTTCCGTAATGAACTTAGACGCCTCCTTGAACATCTTCAGCGTCTTCTGTAGGTCGATGATGTAAATGCCGTTGCGTTCCCCAAAGATATATTCCTTCATCTTCGGATTCCAACGTTTTGTCTGATGCCCGAAGTGGACTCCCGCTTCAAGCAGTTCCTTCATCGTAATATTTGCCAAGTTAGCTCCTTAGTGTAGACAGCCAGTGGTCCAACCTAAAATTAGCCCTGGTGCCTGGATTGATCCCTTATCAGGGAGATTTGACTCCTTGCCCCGGACCGTCTCCAATCCGGGGTTGATGCTCTTAAGTCTTTCAACCAACAAACAACAACCAACAACTACCGCTTCGAGAACTGGAACCTTGCGCGCGCGCCCTTCTGTCCGTACTTCTTGCGTTCCTTGCCGCGAGAATCGCGCGTGACCAGTCCCTCGGCCTTCAGTGTCTTCCGCAACTCCGGGTTGAACACCATCAGTGCGCGTGCGATTCCAAGCTTGACCGCGTCCGCCTGTCCCATCACACCGCCGCCACGTACCGTGGTAATCACATCGAAGGTTTCGCCAATGTCGGCAATCCCCAGCGAACGCCGCGCCGCCGCGCGCTGCTGTGCAGTCACAAAGTACACGTCGCATTCTTTCTTGTTGACCGTGAACTTGCCGCTGCCGGGGCGCAGAAACACGCGTGCAATCGACGACTTGCGCCGCCCCGTTCCGTAGTATTGAACCAAATCCGCCATAATGTTCCTAAACCCTTTCGGTTTGCTGTTCCCTGTTTCCTGATCCCTGATCTTTATGCTTTGCCTTCAAGCGCAATCGGCTGCTGTGCCAGGTGCGGATGGTGCGGTCCCTTGTACACCTTCAGCTTGGTCGCCATCTGTCGGCCCATCTTGGACTTCGGCAGCATGCCCTTGATGGACTGCTCCACAATCGCCTCGGGGCGACGCGCCAGCAGCTTCACAAACGACTCTTCCCGCAGACCACCGGGAAATCCCGTGTACCGGCGATATAGCTTCTTGTCCGACTTCAACCCGGTCAGTACAATCTTTTCGCAGTTAATCACAATCACGTGGTCGCCCATATCAATGTAGGGCGTGTACAACACATTGTTCTTTCCAGCCAGAATCGACGCCGCTTGCGTCGAAAGCCGGCCCAGCGTCTTGCCTGCGGCGTCCAGCACAAACCACTTGCGCTGAATATCTTTGCCGCTCGGTATAGGTGTCGTGTTATTCATGATGCTTGCGTTACTCCTTGGTTCTGCCGTCTTCCTTGTCGCTGGAGTATCCAGCCAGCACGGCGTCGTACGGAAGAGAGTGCTGTTATGCCACGTTGAACTTCCATGCGAACCGCCCAATAGTGCAACGGAACGCCAATCTCACTCCCCCAGTCGAAACTACGCAGCGAAACGCACTCTGAGCCAACCTCGCTCCCCGTGCAAACGCTGAGAACCCTCACCGCCTGGATGTCGCGCATTGCCTGTGTAAGCAGTCCCTGTGATAAAAGGAGCTATCAGGACAGCCACTTCTTTAAGCTGTTCCCGGTCTAGCTGCTCCCGGTAGTTCCATCACGGGTGTCCCATCCGGCTGCATCGTTTCGTCAAACTTCACCCACCAAAGGGCATAGCCTTCCGTAAACGTGCAGACTCGAGACTGCGCGAGATATCAGAATATCCCATTGTCCTCCCCAGAGTCAACGCACAACACGCACAGTACATTCCCGCACCATATTTGCCTGAGTAAAGCTCCGCTGGTCTCCACCGCAAGCAACCTTGCAATCCCTTCCTTCAGAGGTTGAAAATCAGAGCATGCATTTCTGGCCCCTCAACAAATCAATGCGCTGCGTCCTCTCTCTTGCGCTGCTGGCTCCATTTGCCCCCCACACCCACGCCCAGTCCACTGAAGCCGATCTGAAGGCGCGCCTTGTCAACAAGCCGCTCTATCTGCGCAGCTTCCTGAAGGAAGACAATTTAAAGTTCGACCTCGCGGGAAAGCTCACAACGCCCTCCGCGCATACGCCGTTCCCACTAAGCGGAATCTACATCGATAGCGTCAAATTGCAGAAAGACAAGCTGGTACTCAGCGGTGGGCGCATGGCCCTGCAATTCAAGCCCACCCTGGATAGAATCCACATCCCAGAGACCGTGCAAATTGAGATCGCAGGTGCACCCGGCGCAGACTACAGTCCCGCACTGGACAAAATATTCGCCGACGGACTCGCCGAACTGACGCCCTCGCTTCCAACCTATTGGCAACAGTATGCGCAGAAAACTTTCCTGACTGCATCTTCACCTGGCAACTCCCAGCCGCCAGACGAGACGATCCTAAGAGTTGGAAAAGGGATTACAGCGCCTGTACTCGTGTCGCAAGTCCAGGCATCCTTCAACACTGTGGCACGCGTGATGAAATTGAAAGGCGATGTAACTCTCAGTTTTGTAGTGAAGAAGGATGGATCTATCTCCAACGTCAGCATTGTCTCCCCGCTCGGCCTGGGGCTTGATGAGCAGGCGATCGGGGCGCTCTACCAGTATCGATATAAACCAGCCATGCAAGGCTCCACGTCCGTCTCCGTCTATCAAGACGTGATCATCAACTTCACCATCTACTAGCCAGTCCGCGATGCCCTGCATGCCTCTGCATATCTGACCCTGGCTACATGCTTATTCAGCCGTCTCCGCAGGGCTAGCCTCTGCTGCCAGCGGAGGCACCACCGTCCCATCCTCCAGCACCTCCTGACTCTCCACATAGAAGTGCCGCAGCTCCCCATTCCCGAACGAAGTCGTGATCGCCACGTCCGCCGCATCGCGTCCGGTCGCCATCAGCACGCGCCCCGGCCGAGCCTCGTTGTGGCGAGCGTCCATCGTCCACCAGCGGCCATCCAGCCACACCTCGTACCATGCGCTGAAGTCGCCTGCGCCGGTATACGGCCAGCGTATGTCCCCCAGGTACCCAGTCACATACCGCGCCGGAATGTTCTGGCACCGCGACAGTGTCACCGCCAAATGCTGAAAATCGCGGCATACGCCCACCCGCTCTGTGAACACATCCATCGCTGTCTTGGTTGGCCTCGCCGTCATATAGTCGAAGCGCACTTTCTCATGTACCCAGTCGCGGATCGCCGCCGCCCGCTCCCATCCCGGCTTCATCCAGCCAAATAAATCCTGCGCCACCGGAACAAAGCGGTCCACCTCGCAGTACCGGCTGGGTAGTAGATATTGCAATACCTCACTCGGCAACTCTGCAACAGGAGACTGCCCCGCATCTGCTCCCGCCTCCTCCGGCAAGCCATCCACGTCGATCGTGCTCGTCCCACTCAGCCGCAGCAACCCCTCCGGCGCTACAAACCGCGAGCAGCGATTGCCGAAGCTATCGCAATACTCCAGTGTCCCAATCAGCTCTCCATACTCGGGCTTATCGCCCTCCCTCAGATGCTCTACCACCAGCACATTGCCCATCCGCACATACCGCTCCAGCGACGGGTGCAGATGAAGCATCGCTACCATCGCCGTCTGGTGCGCAAAATTTAACTGTATGTCAAACTCAGACTTGATCAGCATGCATAGCCCCCGTACGTCAGTGTTGTATCAAGTGAGATGCAATTGCGACCTGTAACACCAGTCTATCCCGCCACCAACGCAACTTGTGCCTTGCTGCCCTTCCCCATTCTGCGAATAAGCAGCAATAGCGCCGTCCCCACCGCCATACTCATTCCCGCATCTACCGCAAGCATTCCCGCCAGCCCATGGGTGGTGTGGAAGTGGCCATCCACCGCCGTCATATAACTGATGGGCAGGTTTGCCGCCGCAGCCAGCACAGCCATCTGAGTAGATGCCAGAGGATTCTCAGGACCCACTATCTCGTAGCACAACGAGGAAAATGCTGTGTAGTTGATTCCCTGACAGAAGGTATACGTCAATACTCCTGCCGCAAACCACGGTAATATGTGCGGCGCACAAATTAGCCCCAGTGCCGCCGTAGCACCGCCAAATCCAGTCAGAATATAAACCATGCGTCGCGGATACCGGCTGCAGAACCATATCCCTGCCATACAGCCCAGCGAGCACGCAACTGCCACGCCCATCCCAGTCAACGCCGTCACCCGATACTCCGGTGTATGAAAATCAGAGCCTGATCCCGAGAACAGATTGCTCAGCGCAAAACACGCCGTCGGCGACACAAAACAGAGCAGCCCGAGTATGCAACCTGGACGTTTGCACACCACATAGAGATCGTGGAAAAACGTTGAAAACGTCTCCGTCGCACTTCTGGTCAGCTTTGCCGGCAAGGGAATAAAAAACAGCAGTATAGTCGGCACCATCACCATCATGCCCAATAACCCTGCCGCCAGCGGCGCGGGCGTCGTCCTTATCAGCACTACAGTCAGCGTTGCAAACAGCCCAGCCGCGCCTAGGTTGGCCACGTTGGTGGTCGCCCCCACATGCGAATAGTCCTCGTCTTGGATTACGTCCGGCATCCATCCCTGATGCGTATTGCCAAACATCACCGCAGCAGCACAGCCCGCCGTCACTACCGCCGTATACGCCACCAGGTTCGATGTCAGCAGAGTCGACACGCCCAGGCACAGCGCGGACAACCCTGCGAAGAACAGTGCATATGTCCTCTTGCTGAATCGAACATCCAGAACCGGACATAATAGAAATGCCCAGAACGTCGGCGAAAACGCGATCGCAGACACCTCCGAAATCCGGCCCACCGATACGCCATGTGCCGCCAACAGAATTGGCGTCGCCGTCGATATAAATCCGTAGTAAAACCCCAGAGGCGCAATCGCCAGCCCCATCGCCCAGGGTGGCAACCGCCGCCGCATCCTATCTCCTTCGCCCATCCCTCCACCATATCGCATCTCACAAATGCCAGATGTAACTTGTGGGCTTGTCATTCTGCCCCTGAGCGGAGTGAAGGGGAAGAATCCCGTATTGGCCTTTGCAATTGCCTCTTCTATGCTCGCAAAAAACAGGCGAACTCATATGAGTTCGCCCATTAATTCGCTATATGACTTTTCTACTTGGCTGCGACTGCCTTGGAAACTCCAGCCTTCAGAGCAGCGGCCTTGTCCGTCGCCTCCCATGTAAAATCCTTGCCCTCACGCCCAAAGTGCCCATAGGCTGCAGTCGCCTTGTAGATAGGCCGCCGCAGATTCAAGCTCTCGATAATTCCCTTGGGCGTCAGCGCGAAGTTGGCCCGAACCAGCGCCTCCAATTTGTCCTCATCCACTGTTCCTGTCCCGAAGGTGTCCACCAAAACGCTCACTGGCTCGGCCACGCCAATCGCGTAGGCCAGTTGTACCTCGCAGCGCTCTGCCAACCCCGCTGCAACGATGTTCTTAGCCACATAGCGCGCCATATACGCAGCCGAGCGGTCCACCTTGGTTGGATCCTTACCGCTAAACGCGCCGCCGCCATGACGGCCCATGCCGCCATAGGTGTCCACGATAATCTTGCGCCCAGTCAAGCCGGTGTCACCCATCGGTCCGCCAATCACAAAACGACCCGTAGGATTGATATGGTACTTGGTGCCCGCGTCGAGCAGCTTCGCCGGGATGACTGCCTGGATCACATGCTTCAAAATATCAGCACGCAACTCCTCGTTGCCCACGTTATCCGCGTGTTGTGTCGAGATCACCACAGCATCCACTCGCACTGGCTTTTGGTTCGCATCGTACTCTACCGTCACCTGACTTTTGCCATCCGGGCGTAAGTACGACATCAGTCCGCTCTTACGTACCTCGGAAAGCCGTTGCGTAAGCTTCTGCGCCAACGAGATGGGCAATGGCATCAGCTCTGGGGTCTCGTTCGTCGCGTAGCCAAACATCATTCCCTGATCGCCGGCGCCGCCTGTATCCACACCCATCGCGATATCGCCCGATTGCTTATTAATTGTCGAGATCACTGCGCAGGTGTTCGAATCGAAACCGTACAACGCATTGTTGTATCCAATTGCAGCAACCGTTCCACGCACGATGCTCTGGAAATCCACATACGCCTGGGTAGTAATCTCGCCGGCGATTACCACCAGCCCTGTGCAAGTCAGCGTCTCGCATGCTACCCGGCTGAACGGATCCTGCTCCAGACAGGCATCCAGAATCGCATCCGAAATCTGGTCGGCTATCTTGTCCGGATGGCCCTCAGTCACAGATTCACTGGTAAATAAAAAACGGTCACGTTTCGCCAAATTATTGCCTCCATTACTTACGTTTCGAATTCTTATATAACCCTAAGATTTTACCCTTGCATACAGGATGCTGCAAAACATTGAAGCCCTCTGGTGAGAACCAACCAGTGAAATGCAAGATTCCGCATTGACTGACCTGGCGGTCAACCTACACGCAGTACCTATAAACCATCTTTATTTGTTGTTTAAATAAAGTCGACGCCTGCCATGAAAGACAGGCGTCGATTCATTCAATCCAGTTAGAAGTTGAATTTACCTGCTACCTGCAGTACGCGAGGATCACGTGTCGCTGTAACCCGGCCAAAAGTGCTGCTGGTTGCCGAGGTTCCTACCGTACCCCAGTTGACGTGGTTCAAAACATTGAAACCCTCGCCGCGCAGAGTAAAGGTGGTTCCACGGTTGATCTTGAACGTGCGGAAGATTCCGATGTCGAACTTGTTGAAGCCCGGCCCGGTAATCATTCCTGGCTTCTCGTTCCCAACCTGGAAGGATGTCGCCGAAGGAGCAACAAAAGCCGTCGGGTTGAACCAGAATCCAGCAGGTCCATACGACTTCAAGTTTACCTGGCCATATCCATTCTTCGGATTCAGCACAACATTTGGCCTCAAACTCGCCAAGCTGGGTCCAAGAATTCCCAAACCTGCTGCATCGGACACTGGGCCACCGTTGGATTGACCGTTGTAGGTGCTGGTCAATCCGCCATAGTTAACCGTTCCTCCTGCGGACATCGTGGCAGTAAGAGGAAGACCAGAGGCGCCGGAGTAAATACCCGACAACTCCCATCCGCCAAGGATTCTACCCATCACGTCCTTTTGTTCTTTCATCCAGGGAAGTTCCCATATGCCGTCGATGGTAAGAACGTTGTTGCGGTTATAGATGCTGGGTCCATACTGTGCCGCCAGATTGTATGTGTTCTGTGGCGCCGTAGCCGAGTCATACTGTGAATTTGTAAGGCCTCGACTCCAGGTATAGTTCACATCAATCATGGACTTGCCGCTAAACCGCTTGGTGAACTTCGTCTGCAGACCGTTGTAGTTCGAATTGAAGATGTTCTGCATATCGTTGATCGCGGTGTAGCCAAGATACGGGCGAATCTGGTTCAAAGGCGCCTCGCATGCCTGACTACTAAACGAAGAGCAGTTCGGTCCGCCCTGTGAATAGCCAATGCTGGTTTTGGTAAACGCACCTGGCTGAACCTCGTTGATGTCTACCGCACCTTGCAGATGCGTACCGTGGTCGCCAAAGTAGCCAATGTCCAAGGTTGTAGTAGGCGAAATCACCGTCTGTACATCCAATGAGAATTGCTGCACGTAAGGCGTCTTGTAAATCACGGGAGAAGCGTATAACGCGGGCGGTGCCAGACTTGCTGCAGTTGTGCTGCTTACTGCATCCAGCACAGCGGTCGTGTAGGTCTTCACCGAAACATACGGAGGATTGTTGAAAACCTCCATCTCGTACTGATGTACCGAGGAAGCGTCGTAGGCTATTCCGTAACCGCCACGTAGTACCGTCTTGCCGTTCCCAAGTAGATCATAGGCAAAGCCGATTCGCGGTGCCCAATTATGCTTCTCCGCCTGTCCTACCAACTGACCGAAGGGCGATCCATGGGTCTCAATCGGTTGTGCGCTCGCCGGAGTTCCTGTAGACACCGGTTCCTGGAAGGGGTAATTTTTGTTGCCTACAGCCTGTTGGGTCTTGATGAAGTCCGGATCGCCAAGAATAATGCCATTCAATGGATCGGCTACCAGATTTGGCTGGTACGGATTCAACCCGTTCACATTGGGGCAATTGGCAAGAGTGTAGGTTACTGTCACACCGGTTGCGGAATACGAGTACGCGGGTGTCGTCTGTCCTGCAATGGTGCACAGGCTGCCAGTGCTGGCGATAGTTTCCGCGTAGAATTTAGTGTAAACATCCGGGTCAAAATTGCTCAGTTCGTATCCGTTATCAGACGGCTGCGCAAAGTAGCTGAAACGTACGCCAAGGTTCATCGTCAATCGTGGCGATACTCTCCAGTCGTCCTGCCCATAAAACTCAATCTGGTTTTCGTTGATATTTGCGGTGGGGTCTACACTCGCTTGCGAAAAGCCTCCCGCTGCGTTGCCGATCAGGAAATTTCCCCACTGTGAGTCGAAGGAACTAGGAGCCGATGCGCCAAGTGTGGAGAGTACGCCTGCCGAAGGTGTAGCTGCCGTAGTAAAGGTGAAATTACCCTGCTGGTTCGTGCCAGTGGCATTCTCCACCTTCTGATAGTGGTTGTACGTGAGACCGAATTTCAGGGTGTGTGGCCCCTTCACCTTCGTGATATTTCCAAATCCGTTGTGATTGTAGTTGTGGTCGTTATAGATACCGTTACTCGTGACACCAGAGATATTTCCTACGCTAAACGTAAGCGATGGAGCGACACCAAGTGAGGAAGGAAATGGAATAACAGGTGTAACGTAAGGGGCGGCAGTAGCAATGTACCCTACCGGAGTGCTTACAATTTGACCCCTGCTATACGCGTAGCCCAAATCAACCAACAATGTGGGATGAACGGCAATCGTCACATGTCCCAGTTCCTCGGTGCCAGGTGACTTTGTATGAGTGGTCGATACACCGGGCAAGCCTCCGTTTACAAACAGCCCTCCACCTTCGATCGTTGGCAGACTGTCATGTACGATCCGGTAGAAGAGATTGGTCCTTGAATTCAGCGCATAATCGACACGCGCGATCTGCTGCGAGTCGTTGAATATATTCCGTATGTTGTTGACCTCGGTATGCGGGTCAAGTCCGTTCTGGATGTCCAGTGCGCTGTTAGGAACAGGAACATTATTGTAAATCTGGTTGATATAGCCCTGTGCCGTCGGCGACACAATGCCGGTAGTGCCTGCAAAACTCGTCGTGTAGCTGCTGCAAACGCCCTGATTGGGGCCCTGGCACACTGCGACCGGGCCTTGTGTCCAGGCTCCGCCAGGTAGTTGATAGTAGGAGTTCGTAAAGATACCGTTCCGCTCATCCGCAGTCGGGGCATACCCGGTTACAGACGCGTACTGAATCACCCGCCGAAACTCCTGCGAGAAGAAGAAGAACGCTTTGTCCTTGCCGTTGTATAAGTGCGGAATCACAATCGGACCGCCAACAGTAAAGCCGAAGTCGTTATACCGCAGAGGAGCTCGTGGAGTTCCAGAGAGGTTGTTGAAGTAACTGTTGGCGTTTAGGTCGTCATTGCGGAAGAACTCGTAGGCACCACCATGAAATGCGTTTGTTCCGGACTTGGTGATCACATTGATCTGCCCGCTGGCGCTCCGGCCATACTCTGCCTCGTAGGTGCCTCGCAGGGTTACAAACTCCGAGATGGCATCCACGCTGGGATAAGTCAGAAGGGTCAGATTCGCGCCGCGATCCACGTTGTCCGCGCCATCAATCGTCCAGTTGTTGGCCGTCGGACGATCGCCATTGATGGAAAAAGCAACTTGGTTCGATGTGCCTGTCGGTAACACAGAGCCGACATACAACTGGTCGTTGGTTGCGCTGCCATACGAAACGCCGGGCTGCAGGGTCAGCAACTGCTCATAGTTCCGGCTGTTGAGCACCATCTCGCTCACCTGAGTTCCGTTGATCAGCCCCTCGCTCATGCCGTTTTCAAGATTGATTTGCGCCTCATTGGCCATCACCGTGACCGTCTCGGTGGCGCTGCCTACCGCTAGCTTTTCATCCACCTTCAGCGCATCGTTGGCATGCAATACGATGCCCGTCTCGCTGACTGTTTTGAAGCCCTGCATCGCCACGGTAACGGAGTAGTTGCCCAATGGAAGCGAACCAGCCGTATAGAAACCCGACTTGTTGGTCTTAATGGTCCGCTCGACATACGCCCGGTCAGTGTTCGTCAAGGTCACGACGGCACCGCTCACGCTGGCCCCCGACGCATCGACGACGGTCCCGCTTATGCTTCCCGAGACCTCCTGCGCACGGGCCAGAACCGAACCCACCATCAACAGTACAACCCACACAGCACCGCGAACCCAGCGTCTAGACAGCGTCATCATCATCTCCTGAAGAACCTACTTACATACTTCCGACGGGCTTTGCCGGCCTTATTTACCTACGTTTACCTTGAGCTCGCCGGCCTTCGTTACGCACAAATGCCGAAGAGCGGTCATGCCGTAAATGCAACACGCGTTAGCAAAATAATTCTCAGCGCGCGTTAACAGACAATTTCAATCGAGGAAACAGTAAATTACCTGGAGGGGGCATTGTCAACAGAAGACTTCAAAACCCTCCAAATCGGTATCGCGGGAAGCAGCCCCCTATGGGTGGCCAATCTCCATCCGCACCACCCCCCCAGAAGCACTATTGCCAGCATTACCCCTATCCCTACCCAGCGCAGACCCATGCGGCGACGCTGTACAATCCGGCTATTTTTCACGTTTTCAGCAAATTCTGCCCATTCCTTCTCCGCTGGCTCCTTCACCCCGCTTTGCCGGCAACTCTCCTCGAATCGCCGCATCCAGGCCGATTCCTCCAATCCCAGCGCCCCCAGATAGCTGCGCACAAATCCACGCCGGAATACCCCCCCAGGCAGTTCCCCAATCGCTCCTGCCTCCAGAGCGCGGATAAACCGGGCAGATACCTTGGTGGCATTGCAGATGGCTTCCACGGTCATTCCCCGCTCTTCGCGCGCCCGCTGAAGCTGCTCGCCGAATGCCTCCGCTCCGCTTTCTTCCACCATGATTGTGCTCTTCACCTGAACCTTATCGCTCCTTTTGAACGATATGCGATTGCGGACCCCAAATCAAAAGTATTTGCCTATCATTTATTCAGAGGAACCTGCCTGGCATCTCCCCACCCCTCAATCGTATGCTAGCCTTCCTTTGTCGGTTTGCCGCCAGGCACCACTCATGGCACACCAAAGTTCGGCTGAATGGACGGTAATCGATGGGCATTCTCAGCCCTCCAGATCACACCACGGAATTCTCCCCGCCCCCTGCTACGCCCTTCCACAGCCCCCTGTTGCAACGCGAGATGCCAGGGCTCGACGTCTTGCGTGGAGTCGCCGTGCTCTCCGTCGTCCTCTATCACGGCCTGCACTGGTGGCTTCCCCCAGCTATTTCGATCTCACCCACAACCAGGCTCCTGATCCTGCTTGCCTCCCCCGGCTGGTTAGGAGTCAACCTTTTCTTCGTGCTCTCTGGATTCCTGATAACTGGAATCCTTCTGGACACACGAGCCCGCACCAACTACTGGAAGAGCTTCTACACCCGCCGTGTACTGCGTATTCTTCCGCTCTACCTCGTTGTATTGCTCATCCTTCGCTTCTACAGTGGGCTCAGTTGGAGCTATTTTTTCCTCTGCCTCTTCTATATGGCCAACTTTGCCACACCGCGATTCGGCCTGGGCTATGGTCCACTCTGGTCGCTTGCAGTGGAGGAGCAGTTCTACCTCATTTGGCCGCTTCTGGTGCGTCGCCTGCGCTCGCATACGTTGGTCATACTTTGCATCGCTAGCCTCGTCCTCTCTCCTCTCCTCCGCTATCTCTCAGTCAGCGGCATTGTCCCCCTGGGTAGCCCGTATTCCGCCACTTGGCTCGTTACCGATAATCTAGCCGCGGGTGCCCTCATCGCCCTTCTCCTGCGTACTCCCGCCGCAACTCTTGTCCGAACCAAAGTTGCTACGCTAGCCCTCGGTCTGTTGAGCGCAGCTCTCCTCCTCCTGGGGTTTCAACTCCATATCATGAACAAGACCACTGCCATCGGCGCGGCCTTTCAGCCTGTGCCGTTTATTCTTTTATTTTCCGCCATGCTCCTGCTCGCCCTACAGGTCGGCAGTCACCCACACGTCTTCCGCATCACCAGGCCGCTGCGCTTTTATGGATACATCAGTTACGGCCTCTATCTCTTCCATGTCCTCGGATTCAGTGTCTATCAGAGCCTCTTCTCCGACATCAGCCATCCTCTGCCAGTGCTCACCGCAGCTTATCTGCTGATGCGCTTCTGCGTTGTGCTTGCTGCCGTCACGCTCTTCTGCTTCCTCTCGCGCCGCACCTTCGAGGAATACTTCCTGCGCCTCAAAGACCGCCTCGTCCCCTATACCCCATCCAAAAGCACGCCCTCTGTAAAAATCCCATGATCCGCCGCACACCTCACCCTTTTCAGGATCAGAACAAGTACTGATCGAAACCTTCCAGAGTAGGCTCTTGGCCCTAAACATTTTTCTTAAAGTTGGGGATGTATCGCTTCAGATACAAAAAGTGCTTTTCATATAAGTGATAACTGAAATACGCAAGGACGACGGAGATCGCTCCCACCACCGCTGCCGACAATAGAATCGCTATCACCTTGGGTAGACCGCGGCCTTCGAGTGCCATCCGTATAGGCAATGTCAACGTACAATCCACGCTGTAGTGGTAAACATACAACCCATAACTGTAGCGGCCGAAGAACCGCAATAGACCGCTGCTACATATAGCTTGCGCCATTGATCCAACCCGTAACGACGCGGCAATCAGACCCGTCATACCCAATGCAATAACTGTCATCCCGATCGTTGTGAGATAGAGGCTGGTTCCCCAGTCGAAGCGCCTGTGGGTGAACGCCTCAATCAATGTGAGGATGGCCGTGGCAAGAAACACAGGTGCGCCCCATCGCAGCGTCATATCCCTGTATCTGGATCGCACCAGAAGCGCCAGGGCACCGCCAAATAAGAGTGCATCCATGCAGCACGGCAAGGTATGGTTCTCCGGCCCATACCCGCCCAGCGCTAGCCACGTCCGTAACGCCAGAGACAGCATGGCACCCACCATCGTGGCCATAAAGATTTTGCGGCGACTGCCAAGCCAGAAAATCATAACCGGCCATATCAGGTAGAACTGTTCCTCCACTGCAAGTGACCATAACTGCCGTAGTTCAATGTACCGCGATGGGTTATCCAGCCATTCCCTGGTAAATGGAATATTAGGCGTGTACGTCAGCAGTCGATATGCTTGCCCATGCCAATCCATATGCATCGGTCGCGTAAGCAGAAGCAGCACCAGAAGCACACCGTAATAAAGCGGGAAAATGCGCAATATGCGTCGCCCGTAAAACGTAAGAAAATAGGTCGGTGATCCGAGTGTGTCGAACAGAACTCCTGTAATCAAGTATCCCGAGAGTACAAAAAACAGCGGCACCCCGATCCACAGAAGATTGCGTATATCCAATAACATCTGTACCAACACGGAAGTGGATTGATTGTTGGACTGAAGCAGATGAATCATGAGAACAGCCAGAATCGCAAGTCCGCGCACGCCATCCAACGCCGGAACATGGCCTGACTCTAACTTCCCCTCGCCGCTGTCCGACGTTGCAATCCTCGATCTCAAGATGTCTAAACTTACCACGGCCACACTCCTACACCTGAACTAGGAAGTTTGGAAGTAACGTCCAAAGCCTGTCCCAGCGCTGACCTCCTACTTCCCAAGCCCCGCTTTGCTACACTCGAGGACAAACGTGTGCGTATCCCTTTTCCAGAACGCGTCTCCCTTGTCCGCGTCGCCGCCTTTGCAGCGGTCTTATTCGTTATTCAGTGGTATCAGGGTACAGCTCCCTACTTCAGCATCGGATGCGTCGCCTTCATCCTGATCGCTGCTCTTGCCTTCAACATCGGCGGTGGGCTTACCCGCGCGTCCGGCGCATACGTCTTCTTCTATTCCCTTCTCGTCTTTATTCTCGGCGTCTGCTATAAGGCCTATCTCGGCGAGCCTGCGGACTCCAATCTGGCCGACCCGCAAACTGATATATGGGCATACGTTGGCAGTATCGCTGGCTTGCTGGGCGCTGTCCTCATCTCCCACCACTACTCGCGCAGAACAGGACTGCTTCAGGACATGCTGAAGGATTCCACCATGTATCGCGCTTCTATCGGCTGCATGATCTTTGGCGGCAGTGGCGGGTTCCTCATCGCGTTGCTGGGAGAGAGCGCGGCCAGACTGAATAGTGCCTTCAGCCAACTCGATCAGTTGATCCCGCTTGGCATCATCATCGGAGTCATGTACGAGATTCGACGAAGCGGCGGCACACGCAGCACCAATACACCCATCTTAATCGCCATCATCTACTCCTTCTCTTTCTATGGACTACTCAACTACTCCAAACAGGGAATGCTGCTGCCCATCCTTAGCTGGGCACTGCCTGTATGCGCTCTGCGATATCGACTCACTGGCATGCAGGTGTTCGGTGGCCTTCTCGCCGGATTCATCATCTTTTATTACCTTTTTCCCTATGCGCAATATGGTCGCGATTTCAGAGGGGATAACCCGTCCTTAAGCCAAAGTATTACGGTTGCACTTCCCCTCCTCGAGCATCCCGAGGATACCCGTCAGAAATACCATGAGGCCGCGGATGTCGCCGCGCCCGGATACTACAACACCACACAAGGTTTCTGGGACCGCCTCCAGTTCATCTACACCGACGACGGACTCATCAATGCCACCGATAATGGACATATCTTTGGTCTGTGGCCAGTCAAAGCCGTCTTTCTCAACGTCATCCCCCATGCTATCTGGCCAAATAAGCCTGACCTTAGGCTGGGTAATACCTATATGCATGAATATTCGCCCAACATGCCCGTGGAAGATACCACCACAGGTATCTCCTACAGCCCCACCGCCGAGTCGTATCACTGGGCAAAATGGATTGGCGTCTTGGTCGTCGCACCGCTCCTTTGGCTGATGCTGTTTCTGGTATACAACTCACTCTTTGGAGACCTCCGCGCCAGTCCTTGGGGACTCCTGGTCATGGCTCAGATTGCTCATGTCGCCCCGGAAGGTGGTATCGCCGGCACCATAGTGCTTTGCACCTTCGGTATAGAGATCTTCGTCTTCTGCGCCATGTTTGCCACCTATATCGCCCCGTATATTGCCACCGTTGCCCTGGGCCCTGATCGCCAGGCGATTCCTACGCCCTCATTCCGGTACGTGTCAACTTCAGCCCAATCTCATATTCATCCCGCGGGAGAATAGCTATTATGACCACAACTCATAAGACAGCAGGGTTAGCTATTCTGTTTTTCCTCGTGATCCTGGCAGGGTCGGAACTGTTAGTCCGTGGTCCTTTGTTCACAAATACCGCGGACCTGGCCTCACCTTATGTATCGGCAGTTCGGTTTATCCATGACGAGAATCCCTACCCTTCGAAGAACTTTCTGGCTAACTGGCATGATGCAGGTGCACTGCGAAACATGACCGTGGACAAGTCCGACCAGCACCCGATCTATCCGCCAACCGCGCTCTTCATCCTGGCCCCGCTGGCCGAGCTGCCGTGGACTTGGGCAGCTCATGGTTATGTTTGGGCATGCACCTTCGGCTATCTCGGACTTGTCTGGCTATTGTCCCGACTAGTAGCAAACAGATGGAGTTCATGGAGACGACTCGGGTTCATTGCGTTTGCTCTCGCCCTATCACCAATCCACACCGCAATCCACTACGGCAACCCCAGTATCATGGTTTTTCTTCTTTGTGGTTACGCCCTGTATAGCGCACGCCATCGCGACAGTACTACCAGCGGAATCTTAATCGCCCTCGGCTTCTGCGTGAAGCCAACCACCGCGCTCGCCGCTGTTGTTATCGTTTTGTTGTATGGTCGAATCAGGTCCGTCCTTTCTTTCCTCGGTGCTTCCGCGTCCATCGTAGGCTGTACTGTGATACTAATGAATCATATTGGCCCTCTATGGTGGGCGGATTACCGATACAATCTCAGTTTTATGTTTGGCCCCGAAGGGGCGGCAAACTTCGCCACACAAGACTCGGGACACTTCGATATGGTCAATCTGCAGGTGCCCTTCTATTCCGTCTTCCAAGACGTTCTGGATGCCAATCTCGTGGCGTGGGCTATCTCGACGGCTTTGGCAATTGTCTGGCTATCACTATTTCTCAGAGTGCGCAACTGCAAGCCCGACACCTATCGGATTTGCGTGGGGTCCATGTCTTTGCTTGTCCTGCTTCCTATTTATCAGCGGAATTACAACGCGGGAGTGATACTGTTCGTGATGCTGTGGGCCTTCGATGACCTACAGGAGCCCCTTGCCAAGGCGGCTTTACTGGTAAGCGGATTATTCCTCATTCCCGGCGAAGCTATCCTACGCAGAATTGGATTGGAAGATCGGTTCTTGGGCAGCGTTCTTTGGAACATGCTCGCAATGTCGCAACTCACATGGGCGATTGTTGCTGTTGTCGTCATCAGCTTCCTCGCCATGTGGAGGTGTGCCGTCCACAACCCGTATCCCCCTATGACTCAGCTTCCACGCACATCGGGTTTTCCTCCAAGTCCTACCAAAGAGGTATGTTGATATTGTCTCCGAAGTCTGTTGCGGATCGGTTGCTCGCAGCTGGTTTCCTACTTGCAGTCGCTCTTTACGTTGCAGTCGTTGTCATCAGACCAGGCGTCTTCTTTGCCAACGATAGCTACTTCTACTTCCAGGTTGCTTGGAACTTCGCCCACGGCATGGGCAGCACATTCAATGGAGTCATGAACACCAATGGCTACCATCCGCTCTGGATGCTGGTCTGCGCCTTCGTCTGCATGCTGATGCCCAGCAAGATCGCGGCCCTTCACGGCTTCGCAGCGGCGCTCTGCTTCTTCGATCTGCTGACGCTGTGGCTGGTCCAGCGTATCCTCGCCAAGGTCGCCGGCAACCTCTGGCCAATCGCCTTCGCCCTGCTCGTCCCATTCAGCTTTCTCTCCCAACTAGGCTCCGAAGGAGCACTCAGCGGATGTCTATTGGCTGCAACCGTTCTGGCGCTCTACGGCTTTGTGTGCGAGCCTACACTTGCCCACGCTTTTCTCTTCAACCTTGCCGCCGCTCTCGCTGTACTCGCTCGCCTGGACAGCATCTTTATCATTGGCTTCCTCTGGCTGGCAGTTTGGCTGGCTGCTCCGCTCGCACTGCGCGCCGTAGTGATCCGGCTACAGATCCTCTGCATCCCGATATACCTGGTTCTTTGGGGCGGATATCTAGCTTCCAATCTGCACTATTTCGGCATCCTGCAGCCCATCAGCGGTATGGTCAAGAGTCACTCCGTACAGCATCGCCGCCTGGGCAGCAATCTTCCACACACTGCCTGGCGCATGCTTGCCATCATCCTGCCATGCATGGCCCTCCTCGGATGGAAGAGACGCGATCTCTTCTTTCGCGCAGTGGAGTTGCCCTTTGCGCTCGGCGTCCTGTGCCATGCAAGCTACATCGTCTTTCGCATGTCGGACGAGACTCGCTGGAGCTGGTACTACACAAGCTGGGTCCTCCTGGCATCCCTGCTTCTTTCCCGTGTCACCTCGCTTCTTCTTCCGCCGCTTGCAAGGCTGCAAGCACATTCCCGCTCAATCTTGACCCAATCGTTGGCTTGGGTCTGTCTACTCGTTCTCCTTATTGGATGGGTGAAAATATCGTATCTACGCTTCTATCGCGATCCGGACTCAGGACAGCCTACCTATCTGCAACAGGTAGCGCAGTCCAAGGGCCTTCATACCGCCTTCTCCTTCGATAAGCCAGGACAGATAGCCTACTTCACCAGCATCCGCGTCATCCCGCTCGACGACCTGATGGGCAACATGGACTTCCAAAGACAGTTGATTGCCAGCGGAGTCAATCAATACGCTGCTGATCATGGGGTCGACACCTTCATCGGCCCGCCCGTTCCGCTGGATGACGCCGGATATAAGGATTTCTGCCAGGTGATCTACCTGGATTCCATGCTCTTTCACTGCATGCAAACCGCGCCTGCAACATGGATGCCGATCAGTGTAGACGTCTACTCCCGCGTCCCTCATGCCTATGTGGGAAGCCTGCAACTAGACCAAAATCAACTGATGTGGACACAGGCGGGACAGGTTAGTTTTTGGAGGATTCAGCCCCAGCCACAGCAGCGCCCGTAGCTCTAGCGGTATGGGATGGCAGCGGAAGTAACCACCGCATCAGGACTGCGCATAAACGGGAACGGCCGAATATGGCGGTCGTCCAGCATTCCCCCGCCCGAAGCCATATTCAGCAACATCACCAGCAGACACGCCTGTCGCAGACGCATGGGAAGCTGTATCGTCACGCCGCCCGCCAGCCGCGAGACCAACAATAACATCAGAAATGCGTTCAGGCAGACCAGCTCGTCCCAGCGATACTTATCCCAACCCACCAAGTGCAGGCTTAACGGTGCCAGCATCGCCAATAAGACTCCCGCGTAGAGCCAACGATGCTTCTCCGGCATCCATCGTCGCAGCAGCAGCAGCGTCGCCCACGAGAGTACTGCGGCCGTCGGAGCAAAAAGCAGCAAACCCTCCACTTGTCCAAGCAGGTAGGTTGGCCGACGCCATACAGACATCATGGTATCCATGTTCTTTTGTTGCGAAAAAGCCATCACCTTGAACAACTCCGGATCGAGTGGTTGATCGGCCTTACCCGCCATCGACTGCTTCAACTGCTGGATCTGCGCATCGGAGACCGCAGCATGCCGCGCGAAATACGTCACCATGCACAGCCCCAGCACAAACAGCAGTGCTCCGCCAATACATGCCATCCGACGCTCTGCCGCAGTCTTTCCAGTAGCAGCACCAAATAGAACACTGATCGCCAATAAGGGTAGAAATGCAAAGAAAAATTGCTCGTGGATCAATATACCAATCACCGTCGCACATATCGCCGCAGCCAGCCGCCAGCCCGTCCGGCGCATAAACAACGTCCCCACGCATAACAGCGCCAGCGGAATATCGGAGTAGCCATTCAAATGCGCTAGATAACTCACGCTATAGCTTGACGCGTATACCGCCAGCAATTCGCCTGCAGGCATGCGCTCCATCAGCTTCGAGCTGCGCGCCAACAACACCAGCAACAACATCAGCCCTAGCAGTAGTGCGGTCGAGACAACCGCGAAATGACCATTCAAATTCAGTTGCAACAAATGTCCCAGTGTTGCTCCGAAAAATCCGCGGCGAATCAATCCTGTGCTGTAGTCCAACTGGGCCTGAGTGTAGGCCCATGCATTCGGCTCACGAATCCCCTTGGCGAGGGCAATGATTCCCAACCCCACCGCTGTCCAGCTCCAGAATCCTTGACCCAACGCTGCCTTCAACGAAGTCGGCTCGCTGTCCGCGTAAGCAGCGCAAACTGTGTGCTGATCGCTCATCCTCTCCTTTGTCTGCACAACAGATCACCTCTGGAAATCGGGCCTCATCGCAACCCCTCGTTATAGTATCGCCCTACTCTGTTATCGGCGAGATCCCATGCTATGATCCACGTAGTTTTGCCAGCCGCCTATGCCTGACTCCAAGTCGTCGCTTAAGTCGACTTCCACTCTCGATCGCCTTCGCGAGTGGATTGCACTGATGCGTCTATCCCTGGCGGACGCAGGCAACCGCGACTTTTCCGATCTACAAACCTCGTTTACCCAACATGACCAAATCGCACAAAAATATCTCGGCCGCCCGCTCACATCCTGCAAAGTGATTGAGATTGGCTATGGAGCCCGTCCCAACCGGCTTATTTGGTTCTTCGGCCACGGCGTAGACATCACCGGAATCGACCTCGATCAGCCCATCCTGCGAGGCTCTGCGTCAGAGTTTTTCAGCGTGTTTCGCAAAAATGGCTGGGAGCGTGCCATCAAAACTATCGCCCGCTGGTTCCTCAACGAACGCAATTTTCGCCGAGCCTTACTTGCCCAGCTCTCGCAGCAACCCAACTCACCCCTGCAGCTCCCTCCCCAGCGCTTTGCCGTAGGCAACGCTTCAACCGACGACTTCTGGGCCAGCCACCGTGGTGCAAATTACATCTTTTCAGAAGACGTGTTTGAGCACATCCCCTCAGACTCCCTGCAACAGATCCTCTGCCTCATGGCCGCCAGCATGGACCCCATGGGCGTGGTCTACGTCAAACCAATGATCTTCACCGGTATCTGCGGCGGCCACCACCTCGAGTGGTATCCCCATACCTTGCATCAGCCCACAAAACGTCGCACCCAGCCTTGGGAACACCTACGCAAGAATCGCCATCCAGCCAATACCTATCTCAACAAACTCACCCTCGCCGACTATCGCAAACTCTTCTCCATGCACTTCGACATCCTCGAAGAGACCTGCGTCCAGCCCAACCTGGGCATTCACTTCATGACTCCCGAAATTCGTCGGGAGTTGAGCCAATATCCCGATGAAGAACTCTTTTCCAATGGAGTCATCTTCCTGCTGCGTCCCCGTCGCAACTTGCCCTGCTAGTTCTCTGAACTTTGCGGAGTGTCGCGCGCAGCCGCCTGAGAGACGATACTGGTAGGAGAGCGCACACCATGTCCCAGCCACAGCACAATAAGCTTGCGGAGCAGATACTCCCCAAGCGCCAGGATGCATCCCCGCAACCGTCGAACTTGGCCGCCGCACCCCCCGTGCCTAGTTTTTTCCCAGGTCGCCAATGGCAACAACTCCTCGCACGCGATGCCAGCGCCGACGGTCAATTCTTCTATGCCGTCCAATCGACGGGAATCTACTGTCGTCCAACCTGTCCCAGCCGCCGCCCTTCACGCAGAAATGTCCGCTTCTTCCCCTCCGCCTCCGCCGCGGAGCAGGCCGGATTTCGTGCCTGCAAACGCTGTCAGCCCGACCTTGCCACACCACGACCCGACCCTCAGGCCGCCGTCATTGCCGCCGCCAGCCAGTATCTGGCCGAACACGCCTCCGAACGCACACGTCTGACTGATCTGGCCAAAATTACAGGTGTTAGCCGTCTCACGCTGCTCCGCGGATTCCGCCGCATACTCGGCGTAAGCCCTGGCGAATTCGCCCGTGCTCAACGCGTCGCCCGTTTCAAAAACACGCTGAGCCCCAATCCATCCGTCAAGTCACCTGTTTCCCCTAACAATAAGCCCGTTGCAAAGCGCATCACCGACGCCATCTACGACGCCGGATTCAGCTCCTCCAGCCGCCTCTATGAATCCAGTAACCACGCACTGGGTATGACCCCGCGCGTTCTGCGCGCAGGCGGAGCAGGCCTCTTGATCCGCTATGCAACCTCCACCAGTCCGCTGGGCCGGATGCTGGCCGCCACGACCGATGTCGGTATCTGCGCCATTCTCTTCGGCCGCGACGATGCTGAGTTGCTAGCCGACCTTCGTCAACGCTTCAACAAAGCTCAACTCGTCCCGGCCAAAGGCAACACCGGCTGGCTCGCCGATGCACTCGCCTTCGTCCTCAGCCAGACCACCGAACACCCTTTGGCCGCTACCTTCCCCCTGGATGTACGAGCCACCGCCTTCCAACAACGCGTCTGGAAAGCGCTGCAAAATGTCCCGCGAGGACAGACTCGCAGCTACTCTGAGATCGCCCGCCAGATGGGTATGCCTTCGGCCGCACGTGCCGTCGCCGCCGCTTGTGCCGCCAATCCAGTCGCCCTCGCCGTCCCCTGCCACCGCGCCGTCGCTGCCAACGGCAGTCTCGCCGGATATCGTTGGGGCCTCCAGCGAAAACAAAAAATACTCGCCGCCGAAGCCCTCCCATAACAACAGTTGTTAGCGGTCAGTTCGTCCTTCTGACGCAGCCAGAATCTCCGTATTGGCCCTTGCCTTTTTGTTTGTCATCCCCGCAGGGGATTTGCTTTTGCCTTTGTCGTTGCCCGTTCTTCCCTGTTCCCTGTTCCCTGTTCCCTGCTCCCTGTTTTCCCTGTTCCCTGCTCCCTGTTCCCTGTTTTCCCTGTTTTCCCTGTCAAGGGGCTCGAACCTCCAACATCCCCCTAACC